>LNAP01012378.1_pt1 | contig 15994 bp, 17 predicted proteins | sample 602601 | NCBI WGS metagenome assembly LNAP01 (sample SAMN02440304, study PRJNA202911) | soil metagenome | biome: Subtropical and temperate rainforests or woodlands; isolation source: soil samples (1 kg each in a 20% v/v slurry with milli Q water) were... ...
CCCGGCCCGCAGCCGGCCCAGGAACCCTCGCGCCAGCCGTTTCGGTAGGGCAGGCCGTGGTCGCCAGTATGCGGGTGCAGGGTCTGCACCACCAGTGTGCCGCGGGGGTCCAGCAGCGCCGGCGCCGCGCGAAACAGTGCCTCGGTCGAGTCCCGGCCGAGCAGGGCGAAGTTGCACACTACGGTGTCGAACATCTGCCCGATGCTGCCGGCCGCCAGGTCGTCGTACGACGCGACCGTGAATTCACATCCGCCGGCCGCCCGGGCGACGTCGATCAGGCCTTGCTCCGCGTCCACGCCCAGCACCGCCAGGCCGAGCGCCGTCAGCCGGCGCGAGAGCCAGCCTTCGCCGCATCCGGCATCGAGTACGCGTTTCGGCCGTTGGCGCATGACTGCCTCCACGATCGCCTGGTCGGTCACCAGCCGGCGGCTGTCGATGCGCTGCTGGCGCACGGCGTCAGCCCACGGCGCGGCGTTGCGTTGCCAGGCGCTGCGGATGGCCGCCTCGTGCCGATCCTCGGGGGAGTGTTCCATGCGTGTGTCCTCGCTGGGCCGTGGCGGGTCGTTTTTCTCGACGCCTATCGTCCGCTTACTTACCATTCGTTGTTCGAACGCTGTCGCCGCACGGCGCGTGAGCCATCAGGGGATCCCATGTCCGACGAAAAAATCTATCCGGTACCGGCCGAGTTTGCCGCCCGCGCCTACATCAAGGCCGCCGACTACGAGGCCCTGTACGCCCGCTCGCTGGCCGATCGGGATGCTTTCTGGGCCGAGCAGGCCAGCCGTTTCGTCAGCTGGTTCGAGCCCTGGCGGACGGTGTGCGAGGAAGACCTGACCGCCGGCCACATCCGCTGGTTCAGCGGCGGCAAGCTGAACGTGGCCTACAACTGCCTGGACCGACACTTGGAGACCCGCGGTGAGCAGACGGCGCTGATCTGGGAGGGCGACGATCCGGCCTTCGCCCGCCACGTCAGCTACCGTGAGCTGCACGACGAGGTCTGCCGCCTGGCGAATGTGCTCAAGACCCGCGGCGTCAAGAAAGGCGACCGCGTCTGCATCTACATGCCGATGATCCCGGCCGCGGTGGCGGCCATGCTGGCCTGCGCGCGCATCGGCGCCGTGCATTCGGTGGTGTTTGGCGGCTTTTCGCCGGAATCCATCAAAAGCCGCATTCTGGATTCCGACTGCCGGGTGGTCATCACCGCCGACCAGGGCCTGCGCGGCGGCAAGCCGATTCCGCTCAAGGCCAACGTCGATCAGGCACTCGAAGGGTGCCCCAACGTGCATACCGTGTTGGTGTACCGGCACACCGGCGCCGACATCGCCTGGCAGGACGGCCGCGACGGCTGGTATCAGGACCTGCTGGCCTCGGCCAGTGCCGACTGCCCGGCCGAGCCGATGGACGCCGAGGACCCGCTGTTCATCCTCTACACCTCGGGTTCCACCGGCAAACCCAAGGGCGTGCTGCACACCACCGGTGGCTATCTGACCTACGTGGCTCTGACCCACAAGTACGTCTTCGACTACCACGACGGCGACGTCTACTGGTGCACGGCGGACGTCGGCTGGGTCACCGGCCACAGCTACATCGTCTACGGGCCGCTGGCCAACGGCGCCACCTCGCTGGTGTTCGAGGGCGTGCCCACGCACCCGACGCCGGCCCGTTTCTGGGAGGTCATCGACAAGCACCAGGTCAACATCTTCTACACGGCGCCGACCGCCATCCGCGCCCTGATGCGCGCCGGCGACGAGCCGGTGCTGGGCACCAGCCGCAAGTCGTTGCGGCTGCTGGGTTCGGTCGGCGAGCCGATCAACCCCGAGGCCTGGGAGTGGTACCACCGCGTGGTGGGCGAGGGGCGCTGCCCGATCGTCGACACCTGGTGGCAGACCGAGACCGGCGGCATTCTGATCTCGCCGCTGCCGGGGGCGACGGCGCTCAAGCCCGGCTCGGCCACCAAGCCGCTGTTTGGCATCGAGCCGGCGCTGATGGACGCCGACGGCAACGAGCTGTCCGGCGCCGCCAGCGGCAACCTCGTTTTGAAGCGCTCCTGGCCGGGCATGATGCGCAGCGTGTTCGGCGACCACCAGCGCTTCGTCGACACGTATCTGAAGGCCTATCCGGGCTACTACTTCACCGGCGACGGCTGCCGGCGCGATGCCGATGGCTATTACTGGATCACCGGCCGCGTGGACGACGTGATCAACGTGTCCGGCCACCGCCTGGGCACGGCCGAGATCGAATCGGCGCTGGTGCTGCACCCGGCCGTGGCCGAGGCGGCCGTGGTCGGCTACCCGCACGAGATCAAGGGCCAGGGCATCTACGCCTTCGTGACCCTGATGGCCGGGCTGGAACCGACGCCGGCCCTGCGCGACGAACTGCTGGCGACGGTACGCAAGGAAATCGGCGCCATCGCCAGCCCGGACGTGATCCAGTGGGCGCCGGGGCTGCCCAAGACCCGCTCGGGCAAGATCATGCGTCGCATCCTGCGCAAGATCGCCGAGAACGACCTGGCGAGCATCGGCGACACCACCACCCTGGCCGATCCAACGGTGGTGGAGGATCTGGTGGCGAATCGGGGCTAGCGCCGGCCCCGACGGGGCGCGGGGGTGCGAACTCAGCCTTGTCGTGCCTGGTGAACGAACGCGCCGGCGCCGATCAGCGTGATCGCGGCGGCCACGGCGAATGCACTGCCCTGGCCAAGGCTCTGCCACAGGCCGCCGAACAGCACGGCCCCGGGCAGGGCCAGCAGGCCGCTGACCAGGTAGTAGATGCCAAACGCGGTACCTTTTTGTTCCGGTGGGGCGCGATCGCCGATCAGCGCCCGTTCGGCGCCCTCGGTGCAGGCGGTGGCGCCGGCATAGGCCAGAAACAGCCCCCAGAGCAGCGTGCCGTCCCGGCTGACGGCGCCCATCACGGCCAGCAGGCCGGCGCGGATCAGCCAGCCACCGGTAACGACGGGGATGCGCCCGAGGCGGTCCGACAAATAGCCGGCCGGGATGGATATGGCCGACCGGACCGCATGCGCCGCCGCCCACAGCAGCGGCAGCCAGAGCACCTCGATGCCGCCCTGATACGCCCACAGCACCAGGAAGGCGTCCGGCACGCTGGCGACCGCCAGCAGCCCGGCGGCGCCGATCAGGCCGCGAATGCGGCGGTCGAGCAGGCCCCAGCGCAGCGGCGCCAGCGGCCGGGGGGGTGTCGCTGCGGGCTCGCGCAGCCCAAGGCCCAGGCACAGCAACACCAGCGCACCGGGCACCACCGAGGCCGCAAACACCTGCGGCGTGCTCAGGCCGGCCTGCAGCAGGCCAAAGGCCAGCAGCGGCCCCAGCATGGCGCCGCCGTGATCCATGGCCCGGTGAAAGCCGAACACCACGCCGCGGTGCTGCTCCCCCACCGCCCCGGCCAGCAGGGCGTCGCGTGGCGAGGTGCGCAGACCCTTGCCGATGCGGTCGGCAAAGCGCAACAGCAGCACCACTGGCCAGGCCCAGGCCAGCGCGATCAGTGGACGCACCAGGTTCGAGGCACCATAACCACCCAGCACCAGCCAGCGGGTGCTGACGCCACGGTCGGCGAGGCGACCGGAAACCAGCTGCAGCACGCTGGCGGTGGCCACGGCCAGGCCCTCGATCAGGCCGATGGCGGCCGGCGCGGCGCCCAGCACGGCGGTCAGGAACACCGGCAGCAGGGGCGCGATCATCTCGCTGGCGGTGTCGTTCAGCAGCGAGGCGAAGCCGAGCACCCAGACCGTGCGCGGCAGGCGCAGACGCGCCACGGCCGGGTCAGCCGGTGCCCAGCACCTGCTTGTCGACGATGTGCAGCCGGTCTGCGTCGACATCCAGCCGGTAGATGATCGGCACGCCGGTCGGGATTTCCAGCTTGATGATGTCCTGGTCGGAAATGCCTTCCAGTTCCTTGGTCAGTGCGCGAAGCGAATTGCCGTGGGCGGAGATCAGCACCGTCTCGCCGCTCGCGAGACGCGGCCGAATCTCGGTGTTGAAGTAGGGCAGGGCGCGTGCCACGGTGTCCTTGAGGCTCTCGCCGTTCGGCGGCGGGGTGTCGTAACCGCGGCGCCACTTGACGAACTGCTCCTCGCCGTACTTGGCCCGCACCTCGTCCTTGTTCAGGCCCTGCAGGTCGCCGTAGTGGCGTTCGGCCAGCGGCACGACGTGCAAAAAGGCTGGAAACTCGTTCTCGTTCGGCCGGTAGGACTCGCGCGGCACGGTGCCCTCGGCCGGGATGAAGATCGGCGTGCGCCCGCCGCGGTTGGCGCGCAGCACCACCTGCAGGGTGCAGATGGCGCGCTGCAGGTGCGAGGCGTAGGCGGCAGTCGGCCAGCAGGCGACCGGCCGTTTCGGCCTCCTGCCAGCCGCGCTCCATCAGCGGCACGTCGACCCAGCCGGTGAAGCGGTTCTGGTCGTTCCACAGCGAGCGGCCGTGGCGGATCAGGATCAGGGTGGCGGTCATGGCGCGGGCCTGGGTGCGGGTGGCGGGGCAGATAGTTTAAGTTTCCTTCAAGCCGGCGCGCTTGCCGGTCGCCTTTTGCAGCGCGTAATCTGCCGCCGCTTGTCCTGACCGCTAGGAGCTGAGATGACCGCCTGGTATTTCGAGGATTTCACCCCCGGCGCGGTCATCCCGACCGTGCGCCGTACCGTCACCGAGGCCGACGTGATGGCCTTCGCCGGCCTGTCCGGCGACTTCAACGTGCTGCACACCGACCGCGTGTTCGCAGCCGAGACGCAGTTCGGCGAGCCGATTGCGCACGGCCTGCTGGGTCTGGCCATCGTGTCCGGTCTGATGCATCAGACCGGTGTCATCAACGGCACCATCATCGCGTTCCTGGGCCTGACCTGGCGCTTCATCGGGCCGGTGAAGTTCGGCGACACCATCGCCGCCGAGATGCGCGTGCGGGCGGTGAAGGCAACCTCCAAGCCCGACCGCGGCGTGGTCACGCTGGCCTTTACTGTCACCAACCAGCGCCACGAGCGGATTCAGGACGGCGAGTTCACGCTGATGATGCGCACCCGGGGCTGATCCGGATGCGGTGAGCCGCAGGCGCGGCTCGCGCTCACACCACGATCTGCAACACGCAGCCGGCGGCCGGCAGCACGATCCGTTGGCCGGGCGCCGGCTCGATGCCGGGCGGATGCTGCGTCAGCGCCTGTGCCTGGTTTTCCAGGTCGTCCCGGGCCAGCGCTGCGCGCGCTGAAAGGGCGTCGCGCGCGAGGTTCGTCATTTCCGAACTCGAGCCTTCGTTCGCCAGCGCATCCAGGCAGGCATTCACCGCGTCGGCACAGGCGGCGACCCGGCCCGGCACCGTCGATACCTGCACCGCGATCAGGCCGGCATCCGAATGGAACTCTCGCCACACCGCGCACGCGTAGGCAAGACCGCTGTCCCGCAGCGCCGCGGCGAGGGTGAATTCCAGCACCGCTGCGGTCAATTCCCAGCCCGCCGTAGCGGCGCGGTCGTAGGGCATGCACGGCAGTGCCCACAGCAGGCTTGCTGGCCGCTCCTCGCGCAGATCGCCGTAACGGCCGGGCACGAACTCGGGCGGTGCTCCCCAGTCGGGGGCGGTGCCGGCGGGCAGCCTTGCCAGCGGCGCAAGCGCTGCTTCGACCGCGGCAACATCGAAAGCGCCGACGACCGCGACGCCAAGCCGTGCTCCGACGCACTGGCGCGCCCACAGTCGCTGCAGCGCAGCCGGGCCGGCAGGTGCCGGATCGGCCGGCAGCACCAGCCGGCCGAGCGGATGCTGCGGCCAGGCGAGCCGGATCAGGGCCTCGTGGGGCGGCGTCTGCCCCACGAAAGTGCGTTCGGCTTCGATCACGCCCAGTTCCAGTGCCAGGTCGGTTTCGTCGAAGGCCGGTTCGCACAGGCACTCGACCAGCACGTCGGCCAATGCGGACGCCTGCCCGGCCGGCGCGCGACCGATCAGCGCCAGATGTTCGCGGCCGGTCTCGGCATTGACCATGCCCCCAAGCGCCGTGATGCGCCGGGCGAGCGCCGACGAATCGGCGCGGGCGGTGCGCCGCAGCAGCAGGTGTTCCAGCAGGTGCAGATGCCCGGCATCGGCAGCGCTTTCCTCGCGCGTGCCGCCTGCCAGACGCAGCACCACGGCGACGGAAGCGGCCTGCGGACGCGGATCGAAGGTGATCCGCCCGCCGTTGGGAAGTGCGTGCGTGGTCGTGGCGGCAGGGTGTGGCACAGGGATTGCAAAGTTCACGTTGCGTCTAGGGTTCCGATTCGGCTGCGGCCGGGTGCTGGTCCGAGAGAGGCAGCCCGGCCCCCACAGGACCGGGTACACGGCGGGACAAAAGCCCGGGAGATGTTAGCTGCGCTGGGGTCCACGGCGCCTGGCATTTCGCTCGCCGGCCCCCCCACAGGGAGCGCACCATGAACCGCTTGACCACCCTGCTGCTTACCGCCGTGCTGGCGGTTGGCCTCGCCACTCCGGCGCAGGCGGCGCCCAAGAAAGACTTCCGCATCGCCTGGTCCATCTATGTCGGCTGGATGCCGTGGGGCCACGCGGCCGATACCGGCATCGTCAAGAAGTGGGCCGACAAGTACGGCATCAGCATCGACGTGGTGCAGATCAACGATTACGTCGAGTCCATCAACCAGTACACGGCCGGCGCCTTCGACGGCTGCGTGATGACCAACATGGACGCCCTGACCATCCCGGCGGCCGGCGGGGTGGACTCCACGGCGCTGATCGTGGGCGATTTCTCGAACGGCAACGACGGCGTGGTGCTCAAGGGCGCCACGGACCTGAAGGCCATCAAGGGCCGCAAGGTGAATCTGGTGGAACTATCGGTTTCGCACTACCTGCTGGCGCGGGCGCTGGAGTCGGTGGGGCTGAGCGAGCGCGACATCACCGTGGTGAACACCGGCGATGCGGACATCGTGGCCGCCGCGGCGGCGCCGGATGTGGACGCCATCGTCACCTGGAACCCGCAGCTGGCCGAGGTCAAGGCCTTGCCGGGCGCGTCGCTGGTATTTGATTCGTCCGATATTCCCGGCGAGATCATCGACCTGCTGGTGGTCAACTCGGCCACGCTCGCGGCCAACCCGGCGCTGGGCAAGGCGCTGACCGGCGCCTGGTACGAAACCATGGCGCTGATGGCCGCGCAGGACGCCGCCGGCAAGGCCGCGCGCGAGGCCATGGCCAAGGCTTCCGGAACCGACCTGGCCGGCTTCGAAAGCCAGCTCGCCACCACGCAGATGTTCTACGAGCCGGCCGAGGCGGTGGCCTTCAGCCGCGATCCGGCCCTGCTGCGCACCATGGATTACGTGCGCACGTTCTCGTTCGCCCACGGGCTGCTGGGCGAGGGCGCCAGGAGCGCCGATGCGGTGGGCATTGCCTTTCCGGGCGGCAAAACGCTGGGCGATGCCGGCAACGTGAAGCTGCGTTTTGACGACACCTACATGAAGATGGCGGCCGACGGCGCGCTGTAAGGCGGCGCGCGGCAGTCAGGGCCATGACCCGCCTGCTCAATCGCCGCCCCGGCCGCGCCAGCGCGCTGGTGTTGGGGGTGCTGCCGCTGGCCCTGTTGGCCTTGGCCTACCTGATCGGCTCCGACGCGCGCCTGGCGGCGAACCCCAACGACAAGCTCCTGCCGTCGCTGGCAACGCTCGCGGACACCACGGTGCGCCTGGCCACGCAGCCGGATGCGCGCTCCGGCGACGTGTTGCTGTGGACGGACACCGCCGCCAGCCTGCAGCGCCTGACCTGGGGCGTCGGCGTGAGCGCCGTGCTGGGCTTTGCGGTGGGCGTGGCGATGGGCCTGATCCCACTGGTGCGCGCCACGCTGGGGCCGCTGGTGGCGGTGCTGTCGATGATCCCGCCGCTGGCGCTGCTGCCGATCCTGTTCATCGTGCTGGGGCTGGGCGAGCTGTCCAAGATCGTGCTGATCGGCTTTGGCGTGGCGCCGTTTCTGATGCGCGATCTGGCCCAGCGGGCGGGCGAGATCCCGCGCGAACAGGTGATCAAGGCGCAGACGCTGGGCGCCAGCACCTGGCAGATCGCCCTGCGGGTGGTGATTCCGCAAACCCTGCCGGCGCTCGTGCACGGCCTGCGCCTGACATTGGGGCCGGCCTGGTTGTTCCTGATCGCGGCCGAGGCCATCGCCGCCACCGATGGCCTCGGCTACCGGATTTTTCTGGTGCGCCGGTACATGGCGATGGACGTGATCCTGCCGTACGTGGCGTGGATCACGCTGCTGGCGTATGCGATGGACCGCACGCTGGCGGCGCTCGCCCGCCGCTGGTTCCCGTGGGTGGAGGACAACGGCGCATGAGCGGCCTGGACGTCAACGGCCTGTGGCTGCGCTACGGCGCCACGCCGGTGCTGGAGCGGATCGAGCTGCATGTGCCGGCCGGCGAGCTGGTCACCATCGTCGGCGCGTCCGGCTGCGGCAAGACCAGCTTCCTGCGCCTGCTGCTGGGGGAGCTCAAACCCACGCGCGGGCAGATTCTGCTGGACGGCAAGCTGCTGGCCGCCGAGCCGGGGCGCGAGCGCGGCGTGGTGTTCCAGCGCTACTCGGTCTACCCGCACCTGACCGTGCTGGGCAACGTGCTGCTGGGCCTGGAGCTGGACCGGGCACGCTTCACCGGCCACCTGTTCGGCCGTACGCGGCGCGTGGCGCTGTCCCGCGCCCGGGCCATGCTGGAAGCCGTCGGCCTGGCCGACGACGAGGCCAAATACCCGGCGGCGCTGTCCGGCGGCATGCGCCAGCGGCTGGCGATTGCCCAGGCGCTGGTGATGGAGCCGGCCATCCTGCTGCTGGACGAACCCTTCGGCGCGCTCGATCCGGGCACGCGCAAGGACATGCACGCGCTGCTGACGGCGCTGTGGCAGCGGCTGGGTCTTACCGTGTTCATGGTCACGCACGATTTGCACGAGGGCTTCGCGCTGGGCACCCGCCTGCTGGTGTTCGACAAGCCGCGCTGGGACCCGCAGGACCCGACCGCCTACGGCGCCACCATCACCTACGACCTGCCGCTGCGCAGTCCCGAGGCCCACACGTCCCCGGAATTGGCCGCCGCGCTGGCCAGCGCCATGCGCCCGCGCCGCGCGCCGGCATCCGTTTCGCAGTTCCCCCACCACCCCTGAAGCCAGACAGGAGCTTTTGCCATGTCCCGATTGCGTTCCTCGCGCCCGCCCGCAGGTCCGGCGGTGCGCCAACATCACCCCAGTTTCGACAAGACCAGCCTGCATTCCTGGGCCATGCTGGGCAAGGAAGAGCTGATTCCGCTCGACCGCTGGCACGCCGAGCAGGCGCGCGGCCTGAAGCTGGGCCTGCCGGGCGCCGACAGCCTGGACGACAAGACCATCCCCACCTTCTCGCGCGGCGAGCTGCCGCACTTCGCCGGCATCAACACCTTCATGAAGGCGCCGTACTGCGAGGACGCCAACCTGATCGGCAACTATGACGCCTGCGTGCTGGGTGTGCCCTTCGACGGCGGCACCACCTACCGGCCGGGCACGCGCTTCGGACCGCAGGGCATGCGCCGCATTTCTGCGCTGTACACCCCGTACAACTACGAGATCGGCGTTGATCTTCGCGAGCAGATGACGCTGTGCGACGCCGGCGACGTGTTCACCATCCCGGCCAACATCGAAAAGACCTTCGACCAGATCAGCAACGCCGTCGGGCACGTGTTCCGATCCGGCGCCTTCCCGGTGATCCTGGGCGGCGATCACTCGATCGGCTTTGCCACCGTGCGCGGCATCGCCCGCGAGACCGACAAGAAGATCGGCATCATCCACTTCGACCGCCACGCCGACATCCAGGAAAAGGACCTCGACGAGCGCATGCACACCACGCCCTGGTTCCACGCCACCAACCTGCCCAACGTGCCGGCCAAGAACCTGGTGCAGATCGGCATCGGCGGCTGGCAGGTGCCGCGCGAGGCCATCGCCGAAGCGCGCAAGCGCGACACCACCATCATCACCATGAACGACGTGGTGGAACTGGGCCTGGAGAAGGTGGCCGAGATCGCGCTCGAAAAGGCCTGGGACGGTACCGATGCGGTGTACCTGTCCTTCGACATCGACTCGGTGGACTGCGGCTTCGTGCCGGGCACCGGCTGGCCGGAGCCGGGCGGCTTCCTGCCGCGCGAAATCCTGTACCTGATCGGCGCCGTGGCCAAGGAAGGCCTGTGCGGCATGGAGGTGGTGGAAGTCTCCCCGCCCTACGACACCTCGGACATCACCGCGCTGCTGGGCGTGCGGGCCTGCGTGGACGTGCTCGGCACGCTGGTGGCGCACGGCAAGATGGGCGCGCACAAACACATGATCCGCGGCTGAATCACCTGCAAGCAACCTCGAGGAAACCCCAATGAAACACGCACCAAAAGCCCTTTTCCTGGCCATGTTTGCGCTGCCCGGTGTCGCGCTTGCCCATCCGGGCCACGCCCCGCTGGCCGGACTGCCGGACCTGCTGCTGCACCACCCGTGGACCGCACTGCTGGTGTTGGCGCTGGGCGTCGGTGGCCTGAGTCTGCTGGGCGCGCAGCGTGCTCGTGCGCGCTCGCGCCGACGCTGAGATCGCCACCGGCTGGCGCGCACACCTCGGCCTGAGCTTTGCGCGCCAGGGCGAGCGCACCGTGCTCGCCCGGCGCGCGCACGGCGGGCCGCTGACCGTGCAACGGCCCTTTCATCCGGAAGGGCCGGCCGGTGCCTGTCACGTGTATCTGCTGCACCCGCCGGGCGGGGTGGTGGGCGGCGACGTGCTGGACGTGGCGGTTCACGCCGGGCCGCACAGCCGTGTGCTGATCACCACACCGGCCGCGAGCAAGCTGTACCGCAGCGCCGGCCCGTGCGCGCAGCTCACCCAGACGCTGCGCGTGGACCCCGGCGCGCAACTCGAATGGCTGCCGCAGCCGACCATAGCCTTCGCCGGCGTGCACGCGCGGGTGGCGACGCGGGTGGAGCTTGCGCCCGGCGGCCGCTTCATCGGCTGGGAGATCCTGTGCCTGGGCCGGCCGGACAGCGGCGAGCGCTACGCCGGCCGGCTCGGCATGGCGCTGGAGCTATGGCAGGACGGTGCGCCGCTGTGGCTGGAGCGCGCCCATTACGACGGCGCGGCGCTGCTGGATGCACCGTTTGGTCTGCGCGGCCAGTGCGTCAGCGGCACCTTGCTGGCCACACTGGTAAGCGAGGAGGAAATCGTCGGCGCCGTGCGCGCGGCGGTGGAGGCGCATGCCGGTGTGCTGGCCGGCGCCAGCACCGTGGACGGCGTGCTGGCGCTGCGCGTGCTTGGCCCGCAGGCGCAGACCGTGCAGCGGGCACTCTCTGCCGCCTGGGCCACGCTGCGCCCGGTCGTGCTGGACCGCCCGGCGCTGGCGCCGCGCATCTGGGCGACCTGAGTTTCAAACGAAAAAGGGAGACCGCATGGAACTGACCCCACGCGAGAAAGACAAGCTGCTGCTGTTTACCGCCGCGCTGCTGGCCGAACGGCGCAAGGCGCGCGGCGTGAAGCTCAACTACCCGGAAGCCGTGGCCTATATCAGCGCGGCGATTCTGGAAGGCGCCCGCGATGGCCGCACGGTGGCCGAAATGATGGATTACGGCCGCACCCTGCTGACGCGCGACGACGTGATGGAAGGCGTGCCGGAGATGATCCCCGACGTGCAGGTGGAGGCCACCTTTCCGGACGGCACCAAGCTGGTGACCGTGCACGAACCCATCGTTTGAAGCGCAGCCCGGCCGTTGGCAGCCGGGGTTCCATTGCCAGCCTGATCCGCCTCATGTTTACGGCTTGTTGACGCCACAGCCGCGTCTTTTGTCGGCCAGTTTGCAGGCGTCGGCGTATCGTGCCGGATGTCTGTCATGCATGAGGAGCAGTGCGATGGATGGGGTCTGGTTGCTTGTCCTGTTGGTCCTGTTCGGTCTCGTGGTGGGTCTGGCGGCCGGCTGCGGTCGCCTGCCGGGGGCGGCGCCATGAGCGTGGTCTATCTGATCGGTGGCGCGCTGGCGGTGGCGCTGCTGGGTTATCTCGTCTACGCCCTGATCCGGGCGGAGGATTTCTGAATGACCACGCAATCCTGGTTGCTGCTTGCGGCTTATTTAGTCGTGCTGCTGGCGGCGGTCAAGCCGCTGGGCCTGTACCTGGCCAAGCTCATGGACGCGCCGCGCTGGCGGCCGCTGGCACGGCTCGAAGCCGGCGTGTTTCGCGTATGCGGCATCGGGCGCGAGGAGATGAGCTGGCGCCATTACGCGCTGGCGGTGTTGCTGTTCAGTCTGGTCGGATTCATCGTGGTGTACGCGCTGCAGCGGTTGCAGTTGTGGCTGCCGCTCAATCCGCAGCAGATGGCGAATGTCACGCCGGATTCGAGTTTCAACACCGCTATCAGCTTCGTCACCAACACCAACTGGCAGGGTTATGGTGGCGAGGCCACTATGAGCTATATGACGCAGATGCTCGGGCTCGGGGTGCAGAACTTCGTCTCGGCCGCGGCGGGCATCGCGGTGGTGTTCGCCCTGATCCGCGGCTTCGCGCGTCATTCGGCGCAGACCATCGGCAATTTCTGGGCCGATCTGTACCGCGTCACGGTCTATCTGCTGCTGCCCTTGTCGTTCGTACTGGTCAGCCAGGGCGTGATCCAGAACTTCTCGGCCTACCAGGAAGTCACCACGCTGGAACCGGTGAGCTACGAGGCAGCGAGGCTCGACGATGCCGGTCAGCCGGTGACGGATGCCGCGGGTAATGCCGTCACCGAGACCGTCGCCACGAGCGCCCAGACCCTGCCGATGGGACCGGCCGCCTCGCAGATCGCCATCAAACAGCTCGGCACCAACGGCGGCGGCTTCTTCAGTGTCAACTCCGCGCACCCATTCGAGAACCCGACGCCGCTGTCCAATTTCCTGGAGCTGCTGGCGATCCTGCTGATTCCGGCCGCGCTCTGCTACACCTTCGGCAGGGCCGTGGGCGACACCCGCCAGGGCTGGGCGGTGCTGGCGGCGATGACGGTGATCTTCGTCGGTGCCACGATCGCGGTCATGAGTTTCGAGCAGCAGGGCAATCCGCTGCTCGCCGCGCTGGGCACCGATCAGACCGCGAGCGCGCTGCAATCCGGCGGCAACATGGAGGGCAAGGAGACCCGCCACGGTATCGGCGCCTCGGCGCTGTGGGCGGCCGCGACCACCTCGGCCTCGAACCGCCATGCACGACTCCTTCACGCCGCTGGGCGGGCTGGTGCCGATGGTGCTGATGCAGCTCGGCGAGGTGGTGTTCGGCGGCGTCGGCTCGGGTCTGTACGGAATGCTGGTGTTTGCCATGATGGCGGTGTTCATCGCCGGGCTCATGATCGGCCGCACGCCCGAATACCTCGGCAAGAAAATCGAGGCCTTCGACATGAAGATGGTGGCGATCGCCATCCTGGTGACCCCGGCGCTGGTGCTGCTGGGCACGGCGATTGCGGTGAGCGCCAGCGCCGGCACCGGGGGGGTGGCCAATCCCGGCGCGCATGGTTTCTCGGAAATCCTCTACGCCTTCTCGTCCGCGGCCAACAACAACGGCAGCGCCTTCGCGGGTCTTGGCGCCAACACGCCCTTCTACAACGGCTGGCTTGGCGTGGCCATGTGGCTGGGGCGCTTCGCGGTGATCGTGCCGGTGCTGGCGATCGCCGGCTCGCTGGCGGCCAAGAAGCGTCTGGTGCAGGGGCCGGGCACGCTGCCGACCCATGGCCTGCTGTTCGTGGGGTTGCTGGTCGGTACCGTGCTGCTGCTGGGCGCGCTGACCTACGTGCCGGCGCTGGCGCTGGGGCCGGCGATCGAGCACCTGATCCTTTGGGCTGGCAACTGAGGCGAACCCCATGACGACCAAAAGCCTTTCGCTGTTCGATCCCGTCCTGTTACGGCCGGCGCTGCTGGATGCGCTGCGCAAGCTCTACCCGCGCGTGCAGTGGCGCAATCCGGTGATGTTCGTGGTCTACGTCGGCAGCCTGTTCACCACCGCGCTGTGGCTGCAGGCACTGATTGGCACGGGCGAGGCACCGGCCTGGTTCATTGGCGCCACCACGGTGTGGCTGTGGTTCACGGTGCTGTTCGCCAATTTTGCCGAGGCGCTGGCCGAGGGCCGCAGCAAGGCGCAGGCGGCGGCGCTGCGGGCCACCAAGAAGATGATATTGGCCAAAAAGCTGCGCGAGCCCCGCTTCGGCTCTGACTGGGAATCGGTGCCCGGCTCCGATCTGCGCCGCGGCGATGTGGTGCTGGTCGAAGCCGGCGACATGATTCCGGCCGACGGCGAGGTCATCGAGGGCGCCGCCTCGGTCAACGAGAGCGCGATCACCGGCGAGTCGGCGCCGGTGATCCGCGAGTCGGGCGGCGATTTCTCGGCCGTCACCGGTGGCACCACGGTGCTGTCGGACCGGATCGTGGTGCGCGTCACCGCCAACCCCGGCGAGACCTTCGTCGATCGCATGATCGCGCTGGTGGAAGGCGCCAAGCGGCAGAAGACGCCCAACGAGATCGCGCTGACCATTTTGCTGGTGGCGCTGACGCTGATCTTTTTGCTGGCCACCGTGACGTTGCTGCCGTATTCGCTGTTCGCAGTGGCCACTGCCGGGGCCGGCAGTCCGGTCACGGTGACCGCGCTGGTGGCGCTGCTGGTATGCCTGATTCCGACCACCATCGGCGCGCTGCTGTCGGCCATTGGCATCGCCGGCATGAGCCGCATGCTGGGCGCCAACGTCATCGCCACCTCCGGGCGCGCCGTGGAGGCGGCCGGCGACGTGGACGTGCTGCTGCTGGACAAGACCGGCACCATCACGCTGGGCAACCGCCAGGCGGCGGCCTTCCTGCCGGTGCTGGGCGTGACCGAACAGCAACTGGCCGATGCCGCGCAGCTGGCCTCGCTGGCCGACGAGACGCCCGAAGGCCGCAGCATCGTGGTGCTGGCCAAGCAGCGCTTCAACCTGCGCGAGCGCGACATCCATGCGCTGGGCGCGACCTTCGTGCCGTTCTCGGCGCAGACGCGCATGAGCGGCGTCAACTTGGGCGACCGGCAGATCCGCAAAGGTGCGCTGGAGGCAATCCGCAAGCAAGTGGAGGCCAACGGCGGCCGGTTGCCGGGCGATGTGATTCGGGCAGCAGAGGAAGTGTCGCGTCGCGGCAGCACGCCGCTGGTGGTGGCCGACGGCAGCCGCGTGCTGGGCGTGATCGAGCTCAAGGACATCGTCAAGGGCGGCATCAAGGAGCGCTTCGCCGAGCTGCGGCGCATGGGCATCAAGACGGTGATGATCACCGGCGACAACCGCCTGACCGCCGCCGCCATCGCCGCCGAGGCCGGCGTGGACGACTTTCTCGCCGAGGCGACGCCCGAGGACAAACTCAAGCTGATCCGCCAGTACCAGGCCGAGGGCCGACTGGTGGCCATGACCGGCGACGGCACCAACGATGCACCGGCGCTCGCCCAGGCGGATGTCGCGGTGGCCATGCACAGCGGCACCCAGGCGGCCAAGGAGGCCGGCAACATGGTCGATCTGGACTCGAATCCGACCAAGCTGCTGGAAGTCGTGGCGGTCGGCAAGCAGATGCTCATGACCCGCGGCGCGCTGACCACCTTCAGCATCGCCAACGACCTGGCCAAGTATTTCGCCATCATCCCGGCCATGTTCGTGGCGGTTTACCCGCAGCTCGATGCGCTCAATGTCATGGGGCTGGCCAGCCCCATGTCGGCCATCCTGTCGGCGGTGATCTTCAATGCCCTGATCATCGTGGTGTTGATCCCGCTGGCGCTGAAGGGCATCGCCTACCGGCCGCAGGGCGCCGGCGTGGTGTTGCGACGCAACCTCGCGATCTACGGCCTGGGCGGAATCATCGTCCCGTTCCTGGGCATCAAGCTCATCGATCTGGGCCTCGCGGCGCTGGGTCTGGTGTAAGGAGCACCGTCATGACATCCCTGTTACGTCCCGCACTCTCCCTGTTCGTGCTGCTCGGCGTGCTGACCGGGCTCGCCTATCCGCTCGCGGTGACCGGCGTCGGCCAGCT
>LNAP01004549.1_pt1 | contig 15992 bp, 12 predicted proteins | sample 602601 | NCBI WGS metagenome assembly LNAP01 (sample SAMN02440304, study PRJNA202911) | soil metagenome | biome: Subtropical and temperate rainforests or woodlands; isolation source: soil samples (1 kg each in a 20% v/v slurry with milli Q water) were... ...
GAAGACTGAATCACAGACCTAGAAAAAGGCATGGATTTAAATCCCCTCATGAGGTATTTTTAGAACTTACGGGCGTTGCACTTCAAACTTGAATCCGCCAGTTACTGCTGAAGTGCTTAGTAAACTAAAGCGATTAAATCTCTCATCTTTACAGTTTTCTATTGATGAATGAATATAAAGTACCCCGACCATCTATCTCCGCATGCGCTGTCCCTTCCATTGCAGATACAGCACGCTTAACACGATTGGCCAACTCATCTTGTTCGGACATCATATTCCAGAACTTTGCTTCATATTTTTCCACCAATTTTTGGTGGCTTTCCCATTGTTCGTCCGTACTAAAATACTCGCGAGGCCATAATCGAGAAAGTGCATTAGCTGCTGCAAGCACCTTACTAACTGCAGTGTGAATTTCAATTAGCGGCTGAGTCTTGTCAGTATCGAACTGAGCCATGAAACGGTAGCGCATCGCATACAGTTTGTTGAACAGTTCCTGGTGTTGGTTGTAACGGACGAAAGCAACATTAGCATTTTTACGTGCTTGCCATTCCTGCTCAGACTCTCTATTACCACGCTCAATTTCGCCATATTCGGTACTAAATGAAACTGGGTGCCGTATATGTTCAATAGCATCTGAAGCCTCATACATTAGAGCAAGTGTTTCCTCGGCAGTATCAGCTCTTTTTCGGCCTATATGTTCTCTACGCCATGAATCAATACCGTAGATGGCAACCCATAAAGCAATAATTGTTGAAATTTGAGTAATTACCTCAATCATGCGAGCTTCCAATCATTATTGAGGCCTTATTGGACCCTGCGAAAGAAACGAATGCTTAAAAAATTGTTACCCGATTTATAAATCTATTACAAAAAATATTACAAATGGAACTTAAATATAGATAACCCGTTTTTATTAACCTAGTAAATTCAATATCAAAAGGCAGGCGATCGCGTATTTCACCGATTTTCTGGTAATACGATCTAAGCCCGGCAGCACCTCTTACTACGCCACGCTCATGACTCACAGGAAAATGCAAGCTGGCAAGATAATCCATCGCCATCGCATGATTGCTCAAGGTTGGGATACCTTCAGCAGCACCAAGGCCATAGGCAAAGAATGTTAAAGGTCGTTGCGCTGTAATGCGCGCATCCAACTGGCGTAAGCTGCCAGCGGCCGCATTACGTGGATTAGCAAATAACTTATCGCCTTTGCTTAACTGCGTCTGATTCAGCTTATCGAAATCACGCTTTAACATCAGCACCTCGCCACGCACTTCCAAAAGCTGTGGCGGCTCCGTGCAACTTAATCGCATCGGAATCGCGCGTAAAGTGCGTAAGTTATGCGTTACATCTTCACCAGTATAACCGTCTCCGCGCGTAGCACCCTGTGTGAAAACACCGTTTTCATAGGTCAGCGTAATGGCGAGGCCATCAAACTTGGGTTCAACTGCATAAGTAACTTCGGCAATGCCAAGTGCTTCGCTGATGCGTTTATCAAAAGCGACTAACTCACTATCTTCAAAAGCATTATTTAGTGACAGCATGGCCTGGCGGTGCGTGATGCTGTTAAAAGCGTTTACCGCTGACCCGCTGACGCGTTGTGTCGGCGAGTCAGGGGTAATGAGTGATGGATGTTGCTGTTCTAATTCTTGCAACTCTCGATAGATTTTGTCGTATTCGCTATCAGGCACGCTAGGTGTGTCCAGCACATAATACTCATAATCATAGCGAGCGATTAAAGCACGCAGTTCCAGTATGCGTGATTCAAATGTGCTTAATTGACTTTTTGGCTGATCAGCGCCAAATAACTGAGATTGCATATCTGTATTCTAAGAAAACAATCGATGCGCAACATCTGAGCCGGGAACGATACCCCGTGTCAGCATCGTGGCTTGAATTATTTTAAGTTGATGACGTATCTTTTCAATCTGCACATCACCAAGCGGCCTGTTGTTATCGTCCACCAGTTGCGCGTGCAAGCCGGTCTCCATTTGCTTGGCTACCTGCACCATGTGGTTATAAGCTTCTGTGCAGTTAGTGACATGCGGGATATCCAGCTGGAACGTAATCCCCTTCACGACTGACTGCCTGAGCATATCAGGGCTGAATGGATAATGATCACGGTTGAACATCACAAAAGATGGTGCCGGCGCTACCGAAGCTGATGCTGCCTGTTTTTTAGCCGCTTCATCATAATATTTAAAACTGCCGTCAGCAGCGAGGTCCATGCCCTGAGCCTCAGCCAACCCGCGGAGTTTTGTGCCGGTAAATGCGCCGTTTTCCCCATGCAGCAGATGAAAGCCCATGGTTTTATCAACATCAATACAAAAAGCATCTAAAGCAACGGCATCTGCGACTGGATCAGTTGTACTTTGCCATTCCACTTGCGCATCAATATCCAGCCCCAGGCTTTCAACCGCCAACTGGAAACGATTGAGGATGCTACGTGAAACCGGGCCAGCTCTATCTGCCAATTGCAGGCTGCAGGTGACTTTTGATATTTTCTGGTCTGCGAATTCAGGTTTGGCAGAAACGTCGCTTAATAGTAACCAGCGTAAATCAGGCGTTTGTACATGTAAAAAAACCGGTTTATCGTAACCTTCAAAATCATTTTTCAAAGTGCTTGAAATCTGATCTACAGTAGACTCAGCTGCCAAATGCAACACAGCAATCAAATCTACTTGCCCATGAAGTTTGGCTGGCAGGTTTTGTGCCGGTATTTCCGGTTTAACGTCATCGATTTGGCTCTGCAATTCATCTGCATTGCTCTGTTGATGATTGTCTGGAGTCAGATTTTTATTAAAAGCATCCTGAAAAATGGCTTTAATGCCATCATGATTTACTGACTTAAGTTCTGGAGTATCTAGAGTTACTGAGGCAGTATCAGCCAGGGGTTCAGCAGCTATAGCAGTTTCGCTAATTGCTGACACCTCAGTTATTTCTGGTTCTGAATAGATTGATTCTGAATATGAAGCGAGCTCGTCAAACTGATCAGGAACTTCAATTACAGGTTCTTGTGCAGCAATCGGCGTTTCTTTTATCAAATCATGGTTGATAGAGAAATCAATGTCGTCAAATTTATCTTCAGCATCAAGCAGGTCACTACTGTGCAGTAACGGTTCTTCCAGTAATGCATCACTTTTTATAGAGGAAAAATTATTTTCTACCTGTTGATGAAAGCGCCTTTCTTGCCACCAGTTAAATACCAGCACGGCAACAATAATCAGGCCACCGATGATAATCAGGACTATTTGCAAATCACTCATTTACATTAAACTTTCAGCTATATTTTAACCACCAAGGATTTACGCCTCAGCCATTCTCACTGCGGCTTCCAAACACCAGACTCCTGCATAGTAACACCGATCAATTGCTGCGCCATTTCCATCGTAATTTTATTATGACTTACATATAAAAACTGCGTTCTTTCAGACATTTTTTTCACCATGGCACAAAAACGTTCAGTATTGCTGTCGTCCAGCGGCGCATCTACTTCATCCATCAGGCAGAACGGCGCCGGATTAAGCCTGAATAAAGCGAACACCAAAGCCAATGCCGTTAATGCTTTTTCACCGCCAGATAACAAATGAATAGTGCTGTTTTTCTTACCTGGCGGCTGTGCAAATACCTGCATGCCAGTGTCCAGGATTTCATCTCCAAGCAGCACCAGCCTCGCCTGCCCGCCACCGAACAAGGTGGTAAATAATTCATTGAAGTGTAAAGTAGCTTCGTCGAAAGTGGCTTGCAAGCGGCTTCTGGTTTCGCGATCTATTTTACGAATCGCATCTTCCAGAGTCTGGCTTGCATCTGTTAAATCAAGGCATTGGCTATCGAGATACTGTTTTCGGGTTTGCTCCGTTGTCAGCTCTTCAATAGCTGCCAGATTCACCGCACCCAGAGCCTCAATTTCAGACTCCAGCTTAAGTTTCCTGTTTTCAAGCTGGCTGATCTTCAAACTACCTTCATGCTGCTGTAAGCTGCTAGCCAGCACTGATTCTTCGATACTAAAAGAGGCAAGTTCGGTCTGACACTGCTCAAAGTGTAAACGCGCTTCCTGCTCGTTAAGTCGACTTGCTTCCAGCTTATCTCTTAATGGATGCAGCATTTGCTCATTTTGCAGACGTGTACGCTCCTGCTGCATTAAAGTATCCTGGCATTCGGTCATTGCATTGCGTGCGTTTATCAGCGCAGCTTCACGTTCCTGTTTGAGGTTTAACGCAGCTTCCAGATTCGCTTTTAGCGTCTCCATTTTCGTGGCTTCAAGTGCAGTTTTTACTTCATTACTGCGCACTTCCAGGCTTGTTTTTTCTTCATGTATAAATTCAAGTTTAGAGCTTAACTCTTTGATATTGTTTTCAATTAATTTTATATTAAATACTTTTTCCTGATAGGCGCGTTCCTGCATTTGCAGCTGGTTACGCACCGCATTCATCTGGTTTTCTGCATCCTGTTTTTTTGCCTCGTTCGCAGATTTTTCAGTTTGCATTTGTGCAAGGTTCGCCGTAATATCGGCAACCAAAGTTTCTTTAAGTGCTTTTTCGGTTTGTAGTTGCTCCAGCTTCTGCCCTGCCAAATGACAATCCGCTTCCAGCATGCTTTTGCGCTGCAATGCGCTTGCCTGTTGCTGTTTAAGTTGCTGCAGGCTTAAACTCAGCTGATGTGCCTGCTGTGTGATATGTTTCAAGTGTTGCTGATCAGCATGCTGGCTGGCGCGCAGTTCTTGCAGCTTAGTCTCCAGTTGCACCAATTCTTTATTGGCTGCAGCTAATTGCTCCTGCAATTCCGGCAGCTGCAGCTGTAATGACTCCAGCCTTGCCTGACGCTCCAGCACGCCATGCAGTAATGACTGCGCCCCAAAATAAGTCACGCTGTTTCGTGTGTAAATATCGCCATGCCGGTTAACCAGGCACTCGCCATGTGCAAGCTTCTGACGCACTGAAACCGCATCCATGTCTTCTGTTAACAAATATACGCCGGCCAGCCAGTCATGCAGCACTGCCATATAAGCTGTGTCTGCGCGTTCAATAATAGAAAGTATGGATGGAAAAGCAGATGTGTTGTTTACTTCTGTATTGTTTGCTTCAATCTTGCCTTGAGTACTGCTAAAAGCGACACTCAGCGCAGCTGGCGGTCTTGCAACAGGTAAGGTTTGATTGACCACCGCATTGAGTCGGCTACCTAAAACAGCCTCTAAAGCCGTTTCCCAGCCTGATTGAATACCAATCAGCTGCCAGATGCGTGCATGATTATTTAACCCTGAATTTTTCAACCATGCAGCCAGCGTGGCTTCATTATTTGCATCACGCATGGATTGCTGAATTTTTGATAATGAGCTGATCTCGGCTTCTAGCAAATGTTGTGTACGCTGCCGCTCATGCGCGTGCTCACGCGCAGCTTTGATAGAAGTTTGGATTGCCGTCTCTTTAGCTTGCGTGTCAGCAATTTGGGTTTCAATAGTTTCAATTTCGGCCTCAAGTGCCTGCAGTTGTTTTTGTTTATCATCCACTACCTCATCTGCGGGGATTTGCAGTGCAGATAAATTCTGCTGCAGCCGTTTTAACTGTTCGCTTGTGTCATTAATTGTGCGTGCGATATGCCCGATATTGGCCTGTTCCAGTCGCATTCTCTGTTCTGCATTCAGCCAGCTGGTTTGACTGGCATTAAAGGCGGCCAGAGCAGCCTGATATAGCTGCGTACTGCTGTTTAATGACTCTCTTGCAGCTTGAGTGCCTGTTTCTGCCGCGGCAAAATCAGCATTTGCAGTTAGCAAGTTATTATTTTCTTCTAGCAAACTAACTTCAATATTGGCATGCTGCGTAGCATTTTTTTCCAGTTGGGTAAGCAGTTGCTGCAATTGCTGCTGCATACGTTCACGCGCATCGGCTGTATTTTTAACCTGATTTTCAAGGTTGGAAACCGCTGCATTTGCCTCGTAGTAAGCTGCCTGCGCAGTGTTTACAGCCTCGGTGGCAACGATGTGCTGCTGCTTGACTGTTTCTAGCAGGCTTTCACTGCTGCGTAAACTCGCCATTTGCGCTTCCAGCTCATTCACCAGCTTTTCTACAGCACGCCCTGCTCTTTCCCAAAGAGCACTCGCATCCTGTTTCTTTAATAACCAGATTTGGCCTTTGGTCAGGTTTAAGGCTTCATGCAGGCGATGGTACTCTGTGGCAACCACAGCCTGCGATTGCAGACGCAGAATCTGCTTATCCAGCTCACGCAATATATCTTCTACCCGCGTCAGGTTTTCACGCGTATCGCGCAAACGCAGCTCGGTTTCACGCCTGCGCTCTTTGTATTTGCTAATACCGGCAGCTTCTTCGAGAAATACGCGCATTTCTTCAGGTTTGGCTTCAACGATGCGGCTGATGGTATTTTGACCGATGATGGCATAAGCGCGTCCACCCAAGCCGGTACCCAGAAACAGATCAGCAACGTCACGCCGACGCACAGCGGTATTATTGATATAGTAGGTGGAGCCTTTATCACGCTCAATCACGCGCTTGACTGAAATCTCGGCGTATTGTGACCATTCACCGCTAGCACCGCCCAGACTATTATCAAACACCAACTCAACACTGGCGCGTGATATTGGCTTGCGATTGCCGGAACCGTTAAAAATAACCGCATCCATCGCATCTGCACGCATCTCCTTGGCCGAAGATTCACCCAGCACCCAGCGCACAGATTCCATCACATTGGATTTACCGCAGCCATTAGGCCCCACTACGCCTACACGTTGGCCATGGATATGCAGCGTTGTTGGATCAACAAACGATTTGAATCCGGCTAATTTTAAGTGAGTTAAACGCAAAGTAAGGTATAAATGCTAATACAAATTTTTGTTTGAATTTTTGTTTGAATTATTAAGCGTTATAATAACGTTTTTTAAGCAAAAAGCAGTATATCTATCATGAGCAAAGAATCTTTAGGCGCCAAGCCTACCGCGCAACCAAGCAAAACATTGGAAACTTTTGAGAATCCAAATACGACTCGCGATTTTCATATTCACATGGAAATCCCTGAATTTACCTGCCTGTGCCCAAAAACAGGCCAGCCTGATTTTGCTGTGATCTATCTGGATTACATTCCAGACCAGGCTTGCGTTGAGCTTAAAAGCTTAAAACTGTATATGTGGTCGTTCCGTGATGAAGGCTGCTTCCATGAGGCAGTGACAAATCGTATTCTTGACGATCTGGTGGCAGCTACCCAGCCTAAGTTCATGCGCGTAACTGCCAAGTTTTATGTACGTGGTGGTGTCTTTACCAATGTGATCGCAGAACATCGTAAAGCTGGGTGGCAGCCACAACCTCGTGTTGAATTAACGCAATTTGAAAGCCAGTCTAACATTCGCGGTTAATCTCAAAACCAAAGTCGCACGGGCTAATTTGGCCTGTGCATTAATTTTTGAGATTTTAAGCAAAATAGAATGAAAGTGATTGACAAGCCCGGCGCCCATCTTTAATATTGCGCCTCGCTGACACCGCAATAGTTTGAAAGCGGTAAGTATGTAGGTTTGGGGGGTATAGCTCAGCTGGGAGAGCGCTTGCATGGCATGCAAGAGGTCAGCGGTTCGATCCCGCTTACCTCCACCAAGAATGTTAAAAATCGCTTCAGTTTATTAGCAGATTGTAGTAAAATGTTGCAGTTGTTAGTTAAGTAGAAATACTTATTAAAGCAGTAAATTCTTAGGTCCCCATCGTCTAGAGGCCTAGGACACCTCCCTTTCACGGAGGCGACCGGGGTTCGAATCCCCGTGGGGACGCCAATATCTGGCAATTTGTTTATTTAAACAATATTTTCAGATGTAAAAATCAGAATGTCATTTAAAGTGACACTTCTGATTAAATATAGCTACATTCACGTGTTTTAAAAATCCGCTACGACTTCTTAATTTATTTATTCAGCTGTTGACTGTATCATTTCGTTGCGTACGCGCCCTACTCAATACATTTCTAAATTGTTATGTTATGTATTTTCTAACGAAAAAAATCTAAAACTATTGCGCCCATCATTTTTAGCCATATACATTGCCTGATCTGAGTTACTGATTAGAGTCTCTGGATTGGTTGCATCTTGAGGAACCAGTGATATACCGATACTTCCGGAAATTGATACTTTTTTTCCTGATATCAGAAATGGTTTAACAAGCTCTTTCAAAACCTTATTAGCTATCTTTTTCACATGACTTACTGCCTCAAAGTCAGTCAGAATTACGGTGAATTCATCGCCACCTATACGAGCCACTGTGTCTTTTTGCCTGATACACGACCGAATACGTGTCGCCGCTTGTTTTAATAGCTCATCACCCGCATCATGTCCCAGCGTATCGTTAGCTTCTTTGAATTTGTCTAAATCAATAAAAAAGAGTGCAGCTGGTTTTCCTGTACGTTTCGACAGCATCACTTGTTGCTCTAAACGATCACGAAAAAGACTTCGATTAGGTAAGTCTGTCAATAGGTCATAATTTGCCCGATGCCACACCTCTTCTTCAAAAGATTTCCTGTCCGTGATGTCGCGTTCAGTGCCTGCTATTGCATCGACTTCTCCGGCGGCATCAAATATAGGCGTTAAAATATATTCATAGAACGTAGTTACGCCAGCGTCTGTGGGATATCTGATTTCACCACGCACTGCAGCTTTTTCACGTATCACTCTTTTAACGGCTTGCTTTACTTCTACAACTTCGAGCAAACCCAATTCAATAATATTTTTGCCTACCATCTTTTGAACTTCACTGTTACATTGCTTTGCCATTGCTTGGTTAGCATATATAAACTTAGCATTCAAATCGAGAATATAGTTATGATCTGGTGATGACAATAAGATAGTCTCCAACAGCCTTATATTCCGCTCTTTCTGATTAGCATAGACAGCAACTGATTCAGCTAATGCTTGATCAATACTCTCATTGAAACGGCTAATTTCATTAAGATCAGATAGTTTGGTTGCTTGAGGACTTTTCTCCCACAACCTGAGCACGCTGGCTCGCAGTGCCCTGAATTCAGAAACCAAATCTTGAATACTAAAGCCAGAATCTAATCGCCCAAGTGCATGCTGCCCTGCAGTTTTATCTACTAACATTGAATACTTACTTAGATATCCGGTATGTCCTTTTGATTTCTTTAATTCCTGTTTGTCAGTTTGTGGTGCTGTTAAATCCTTGACTATTGATTGCAGCATAACTTTAGCATGGTCTCGTAACTCAATTTTAGACATGTGTTTTCCCTGCTGAAGGGTTTCTGCGTAATCCTGCCACTCTTGAACGATAGACTCCATGTTTTCCGTAATGAAATGACTAAGCTTCATTTATTGCCTTTATTTATATCAATGATAGATTTATTAACAAATTTATTTTTCTAAAATGGAAGAAGATTTAGCATCTAATTAATCACTAGTGCTAAGTCTGGTAACGCCAATGACGTACCTACAGCCGCGATTGTTGCGGCTACTGCGCCCACTGTACTTACCCACCGCCCCACCAATTACCACACCTTCAGCCGCTTTATTGCTGACTTCTGTCTCTAAGGTTGTAGCTTTTTCATAATATTTCTCGCGTGTTTCTTCAGATATTACGACATCGATTTAATTCGAGTTGTAGCCAGGTTCTGCAAGAGGTCTATAAGCAATTTAAGCACTGTTTTGATCTTTAAAATAAACCGGTGACTAAGCTGTTTCTATTTCTTTTATATACATTAATTTTTAATTACAAATGATGAATAATCTAACTAATAATTAAATTAATCATAGGCTTGTAGAGAAAATAATAAGTTTATATAAATGTAGGGTCGGTACGTTAACGCACCGACTATTACATCAATGTTTAAGACATTTGATAAAGAAAATCAGACATAAAATTGGATTAATTTAGTTTTATGTACGCCATCAAACAGAATCCCACAGTCATGAGTGCAATAGTCAGCACTTATATCACTGTGGAGTTTTATCATGGCACTATCCAATACAGCTAACCTATCAAATGCAGAAGAGTTGAGTCGCATACATGCTTTGCCAGAGGCTGACTTTAATTCTGCACATACAAATGTCAGCGCAATATCTTGGGCGGCCATATTTGCAGGGGCATCAGCTGCCGCTGCTTTATCACTGATTCTATTGCTACTTGGCGCAGGATTAGGATTGTCATCCGTTTCACCATGGGCGCACAAAGGGATCAGCACATCTACATTTGGCCTATCTACAATAATCTGGTTAGCTGTTACACAAGTTCTCGCAGCTGGAATGGGAGGCTATCTGACTGGAAGACTGCGGATCAGGTGGACTGGCGTGCAAATGGATGAAGTTTATTTTCGCGATACTGCGCATGGATTCCTGGCTTGGGCAGTTGCGTCGCTTGCAACAGCAGTACTCCTTGCCTCCGCTGTAGGCTCCATCGTTAACGGTGGAATTCAAGCTGTGGCCACTTTAACCGCAGGTGCGGCCACTGTGACAGGAAGTACTCCAACAGCAAGCTTAGGATTTAGTAAGCTTGAAAATGAAACAGACGGAATGGGGTATTTCATTGATGCGCTGTTTCGTAACAATGCCAACATCACTTCTATAACATCTGCAGAACGCTACTTAGCTTCGACAAATAGCGCAGCAACCACGGCCGAAGTTACGCGTATCTTTGTAAATTCAATGCGTATGGAATCTTTGCCTGCTGCAGACCTGACCTATATCAGCCAATTAGTCTCAAGGCATACTGGTTTGACACAGCAAGATGCTGAAACACGCGTAAATGACATCTATGCCAGCCTGCAGACGAAAGCACGTAATGCAGAAATAGCTGCGAAAGAAGCTGCTGAAAAGGCACGTGAAGCGTCAATTTACACAACGCTATGGCTGTTCGTTTCACTGCTTATGGGTGCATTTTCAGCCAGTCTGGCAGCTACTTGGGGTGGTCGTTGCAGAGATGCCTAAACTTGAAAATGGCCCTACTTTAATTCTCTCATTAATTCTGGAGACACATCATGCGTTCATTACTACTGTTTTTTATCGGCATTCCTATTCCAATCATTATCCTGATTGCTTTGTTCGTGAATTAGTGTCCCGGCTTATCAGTGACCAGTTAATTAAACTCAATCATAGAACTTCAAAGGAAATTACAACATGACAACTGTGTTACACAAAACTACTAAACTTACCCTTCCAGCCAAATCACAAGATGCTGTGGCATTGCTAAATGAAGACCATAAATTGGTCAGTGGACTGTTTGAATCTTACGAAAAGGCATTAACAAAATCTTTAAAGAAAAAACTTGTTAGCCAAATATGCACGGAGCTTAGTGTACATACGCAGGTGGAAGAAGAAATCTTTTATCCAGCTGTTAAACAAGCGCTGAAAGATCATGAGTTAGTGCCGGAAGCTACAGTGGAGCATGAAACTTTGAAGTCGCTCATTGCGCAAGTTGAGGGTATTGAGCCAGATGGAGAAATGTTTGATGCAAGGATCAAAGTGCTTTCTGAGTATGTACAACATCACGTTAAAGAGGAACAAGACGAAATGTTTCCTAAGGCAAAAGCAACGCAACTGGACATGAAGGAATTGGGTGCCCAGATTGCTGCCCGTAAAGAAGAGCTTATAGCTAAAAGAGGCTGATGCCTGCATTTCGCTTAGATATATACATAAATTTATGATTATTTGGGAAACAGCATATGAGCAACGACAATTCAAAAACTAGCAAAGACGATGCACCATTGAACCAAAAACCTCAAATAGGTCAAGGCGGAGAACTGCATCAGCTTGCCGACGGTGAGCATGCATTGCTTACTACGAATCAGGGGCTACCACTCTCCGATAACCAAAACTCGTTAAAATCGAATCCGCTCGGGCCGGTGTTGCTGGAAGATTTTATACTTCGAGAGAAAATTACAAACTTTGACCATGAACGGATTCCTGAACGTATTGTTCACGCACGCGGAACTGGTGCGCATGGCTATTTTGAATTGACGCATTCATTGCAACAATACACCACTGCAAAAATACTTACTGAAGTTGGCGAAAGAACCCCGTTATTTACGCGTATTTCAACGGTTGCCGGTGGGTCTGGTTCTGTCGATACGCCACGTGATGTGCGTGGCTTTGCCACTAAATTTTATACCAAGGAAGGCAATTGGGATTTAGTCGGTAACAACGTACCCGTATTCTTTATTCAGGACGCTATAAAGTTTCCAGATCTTGTTCATGCCATTAAAATGGAGCCTGATCGTGGCTTTCCACAATCGGCTACAGCCCATGATACTTTTTGGGATTTTATTTCACTGACCCCGGAATCTATGCATATGGTGATGTGGATAATGTCAGATCGCACAATTCCTCGCTCTCTGCGTATGATAGAAGGCTTTGGTGTGCATAGCTTCCGGCTGATTAATGAAAATGGCGATTCAACTTTTGTAAAATTCCATTGGCGCCCAAAGCTCGGGCTGCAATCGATGGTATGGGATGAAGCTGTCAAGACTGCCGGTGCAGACCAGGATTTTATGCGCCGTGATATGTTTGAGGCTATTGAGGCCGGTAGTTTTCCTGAATGGGATTTGGCAGTGCAGCTGTTTACAGCAACAGATGCAGAACAATTTCCATTTGACCATCTAGATGCGACTAAACTGATCCCAGAAGAACTCGTACCACTGCAAGTGATTGGTCGTATGGTACTTGATCGCTGGCCAAATAATTTCTTTGCAGAAACCGAACAGGTTGCTTTCTGCCCTTCTCACGTGGTGCCTGGTATTGATTTCTCTAACGACCCATTGCTGCAAGGTCGCTTATTTTCTTATCAAGATACACAACTGTCTCGTTTGGGATCACCTAATTTTCACCAGATTCCGATTAACACACCAAAATGCCCGTTTGCAAATCATCAGCGCGATGGACACATGCAGATGGGCCAGCCTGCAGGAAGAGTTGCCTACGAACCTAACTCCCTCTCGGACACCTCTCCACGTGAGTCAGCTAAAGGATTTCAAAGCGCTGCTGTTAACGAAACAGGAGTAAAAGGCCGCATCAGAGCTGAGAGCTTCGCTGACCATTACAGCCAGGCGCGGCAGTTTTTAATTAGCCAAACCATCCATGAGCAGGCACATATCGCCTCGGCTTTAATATTTGAATTGTCTAAAGTAGAGCATTTGCATATCAGAGAAGCAATGGTCGGTCATTTGCGACATATCTCAGAAGACCTCGCGAGTCGCGTTGCCAGCGGCTTAGGTTTTCAAAAAATTCCCGATGCATATAAAGCGGCAACAAGTACTCAGGAAATGCCGCCTTCACCGGCCTTACAAATCATTGGCAACATGAAAGATACATTGATGGGTCGTTCAATAGGCATTTTGATTGCTGACGGGTCAGACGTCGGTACTATTCATGCAATTAAAAAGGCAGCCATTGACGCCGGTGCAAGTGTAAAAATTGTGGCACCAAAAATTGGTGGCGCTAAACTCAGCGATGGCTCTATGCTTAAAGTTGATGGTCAGTTGGCCGGCACACCTTCCGTAATATTTGACGCTGTTGCGATTATTCTTTCTAGTGAAGGTGCAAAAGAACTGTCTATTGAAGCTGCTGCAATTGACTTTATTCGTGACGCATTCGGGCATTTGAAAGCGATTGCTACAGATAATGGCGGTGATGTGCTATTGAAGATTGCTAATATTAAAGACGACTCTGCTGTTGTAGATGCGCTGAAAGTAGAGGCATTTATTGCCGCTGCAAAAACACGTCAATGGGATAGAGAAAAAACTGTTCGAACCTTGCTATAAAGGTAAACTGTTTCTAAACAGTCTTGATAGGCTTAAAGTATTTGTTAAGATTTCGCTTGTTTTGATAAATGCAGATAAAACTGCGTTTTTAATACATAAAGTTAATTTTCACATTGAAATATAGTCAAGGAATGTATGCGTTTATCAAATTATGTAATGCTTTGTTTAATCACAATACCATTGGGTGCATGTGGTGACATTGCTACACTCTCAGTGGCAGATGGCACAGGCAAAAACCCACTACTTCCAAGCCCCAAAAAAACACTTATTCCAACCGTCCACATTGCAAAAGCGGTTGGTTGGCAAGGCGATGCTAAACCCATCGCCGCGCCTGGATTGGAAGTGCATGCATTTGCTAAAAACCTTGAGCATCCTCGCTGGCTATATGAGTTACCAAATGGCGATGTACTAGTTGCTGAAACAAACTCCCCACCTAAACCAAAAGATGGAACAGGAATCCGTGCCTGGATAGCGGGAAAAGTCATGGCGCGAGCTGGTGCTGCAGTGCCTACTGCCAATCGCATCACATTACTCCGCGATAATAATCAAGATGGTATCGCTGATGAACGCAAAGTGTTTTTGCAAGGCTTGAACTCTCCATTTGGCATGGCATTAATAGGCAATGATTTCTATGTCGCTAATGCTGACAGTATTGTTCGTTTTAAATATATCGCCGGTAGTACGCAGATCATTGGTAACGGCACTAAAGTACTGGATTTACCAGGACCCGATTAATCACCATTGGACAAAAAATATCATTGCCAGTAATGATGGTAGCAAGCTGTTTATTACAGTTGGATCTAACAGCAATGTTGCTGAAAGTGGTATGGAAAATGAGACTGGCCGAGCTGCCATTTGGGAACTCGACCTGAAATCTGGTCAGCACCGAATTTTTGCCGCAGGTCTGCGCAACCCTAATGGATTGGCATGGGAACCATCGAGTAACGTGCTTTGGGTGGTCGTGAATGAAAGAGATGAAATTGGCAGTGATTTAGTGCCTGACTATTTAACTTCTGTCAAAGATGGTGGTTTCTATGGCTGGCCTTATAGTTATTATGGTCAACATATAGATAAACGCGTGCAACCACAAAATCCCAATTTAGTTGCTAGTGCTCTGATGCCGGATTTCGCAATTGGTCCACATACCGGCTCCCTAGGATTAGCATCAGCTAAAGGTAACCAATTTACAGAAGAATATAAAACCGGCATGTTCATAGGGCAACACGGCTCCTGGAATCGCAAACCATTCAGTGGCTACAAAGTCATTTTCGTGCCGTTTAAAGACGGTCAACCCGCTGGCTCCCCTGCCGATGTGTTAACTGGCTTTCTTAACGACAAAGGTCAAGCGCAAGGCAGGCCAGTTGGCTTATTGATTGATCAACGCGGTGGATTACTGGTAGCGGATGATGTTGGTAATACAATATGGCGTGTGACTAAAAAGTGAGTGCCACCTAAATCTAACTGAATATTTAATACTTAACTTACATATCACTTCGTTATCAATAGATTGTTCTGCAATAGAAATCTCTACCTAGACTTGAACATCTTGAGTTTCAGTATGGATAGTTTTGATAATCTCTTGCGCTATCTGTGGCGGAGATAAAATAAAATCAATACACCCGGTAGAAATTGCGCTTTTTGGCATATCAGGTTGGATTGCTGTGTCAATTCTTTGCGCAATCGTTGTACCCCCTATTTCTTTGATAAGGCAGAGTGCTGCAGCGCCATCGCCATCATAGCCAGACACAATAACCGCAATGAGCTTACCATCCCAATATTCAACTAACGAGCATAGAAAGACGGTAATGACATCAGGCCAACCACGGGGCTTGGAAATAGGCTTTAATCGAAAAGCACCTCTGCTGACATGTAAATCTCTATTTTCAGGGATGATGTATACATAATTAGGTTCAATCACTAGCTTCTCGGAAATCAGTCTCACTGGCATTGATGTGAAGCGTGGGAGCACTTCATGCAAACGTGTTGGCATCATTGTTATGTGATTTACGATGACGATAGCGACACCCATATCAGCAGGCAGGTTCTGAAGTAATTGAATATAAGCGTCAAGGCCTCCAGCTGAACCACCAATGCAAACAATTGGAAAATTTTTAATTGATGAAGCGAGATTATGGGGCATCATTTTGAGGGTGTCCTGAATTTTGTGTAAACGTCGGTTAATTACTGCTGAGGCATCCTCTCCTCAAACTGAATAGTAAACCTATTTAAAGCAGGTTTCCAATC
>LNAP01003116.1_pt1 | contig 15989 bp, 16 predicted proteins | sample 602601 | NCBI WGS metagenome assembly LNAP01 (sample SAMN02440304, study PRJNA202911) | soil metagenome | biome: Subtropical and temperate rainforests or woodlands; isolation source: soil samples (1 kg each in a 20% v/v slurry with milli Q water) were... ...
CTGGAGCGGGTCGAGCTGGCGCCGCTGGCCGCCGGACTGCTCAGCGCGGTTACCGAGAAGGGCCGGCACCAGCGCCTGCTCGACGAGCTTCTGGCCGCGCTCGAGAAGGTGCTGACAAACGAAGAGACGCTGGCGGCGTTGCGCGAAAAGATCCGCAAGGAGCTGCCGGCGCTGTTCAACCTCTATCGTGCCGATGCCTACCTGCTGCGCAAGATCGTCGCCTCGACGAGCGCCTTCATCCAGGATGCGCGGGCCGATCCCGACCATCCGTTGCGCCATGAGTTCGACGGCTTCGTGTCGGGTTTCATCGAGCGCCTGCGCAGCTCTCGGGCGTTTGCCCAACGGGCCGAGAGCCTGAAGCGCGACATGCTGGCGCGGCCGGAGATCGCCGCCATTGCCGAGGGCGCCTGGGACAGCCTGAGAAGCTTCCTCGAGCAGGATGCCAAGGCATCCGACAGCCAGGTGCGCCGCCAGCTCGAAGCCATGCTGGTCGAGGTCGGTGGCCAGCTCGCACGCGATCCGGCGATCCGTGCCGAGATCAACCGCGGCATGGTGCGCGTCCTGGCCGACTTCGTGGAGAGCCAGAAGAGCGGTGTCGGGCGGTTCATCGCCGATCAGGTGAAGTCATGGGACATCGACATGCTGATCGGCCGCATCGAGCTCACGGTCGGACGTGACCTGCAATACATCCGCTTCAATGGTGCCATGATCGGAGGGTTGGCCGGTTTGGCCTTGCACGCGCTGGAGCAGGGGTTGAAGCTCCTCCCCTGATCCAAGGAGGTTCGCATGGCCCAAGCACCCCAGAGCTTCACCGACATGTTCAAGAACCTGGGCGAGCAGCTGAAGCTGCCGCAGGTCGACGTCGCCAAGATCATGGAGCATCACCAGAAGAACCTCGATGCCATGGCCCGCTCCTGGCAGGCGATGGCGAGCGGCGCCACCGAGATCGCCAACAAGCAGCGCGCCATCTTCGAGGCGGCGGTGAAGGACGTCACCGAGATGGCGAAGGAATACAAGCCCGGCGGCAGCCCGCAGGAGATCATGGCCAAGCAGAGCGAGTTCGCGAAGAAGGCGATGGAAGCGGCCATCGCCAACACGCGCGACATCGCCGAGCTGGTTCAGAAGTCGAGCAGCGACGCCTTCAAGATCGTCCAGGACCGGATGAAAGAGTCCTACGAGGAGATCAAGGCGAGCGTCGAGAAGAAGAGCTAACGCGCTGGGGGCGCGCGACTCCAGTCGCGCGTCATTGCGTCAGCGAGAGAAGATCGCGCCACTGGAGTGGCGCGCCCCCAGCTAAGAACGGCGCCAGTCGGGATAGACCAGGCTCTTCCAGCCCGAGCGGTCGAACTTCGTCCACTGGCCTTCGGGCTGCGCCAGCCGGTCGGCCACGGCATACACCGCGGCCGGATGATGGCCGAGGCCGCAGTGGCTGCCGTAGACCTCTATGTTCTCGACCAGCGGCCCTTCGTCGTTGAGGCAGGTCTGCCAGGCGCAGATGCCGTCGGAACGGCTGAAGATCGACGTGGTCGGGACCGGCGGCGGATCCGACACCGGCCCCGCGATGTGGTGGTCGCGGTCGTCGACCCGCTGGCCCGAGGCGAACTCGTAGACCTTCCAGGCATTGGTCGCCTTGGGGCTGCCGGTGAAGGGACTGCCAAGGCTGATCACCGAGCGCACCTTGTCGGGCACGCGCTTGGCGAGCTGGCGGGCATAGATGCCGCCCAGGCTCCAGCCGACCAGGCTGAGCTTGCGCTTGCCGTGGCGCTCGTAGACCTCCTCGACGCGGTCGAGCATGTCGGCCTCGACGCCCGGCCGCAGTCCGAGATTGCGTCCCTGCTTCCAGCCATGCACGGCATAGCCGTGCTGCTTCAGGAACCCGCGCAACGGCTGGGTGGAGAGATCGCTGGCCAGCAGGCCGGGAAACACCAGCACCGGATGCCCGTCGCCGCGCGGCGCCGCGGCCAGCCACGGCCGCAGGAGCATGAACGCGCCCAGCTCCTGAACGGCGCGGCCCTCCAGCAGCAGCAAGGTTCGAGAGGGAGGACGCAACGCCTGGGCAACCGTCATCGGGGCTCCTTCATCGTTGGTGCAAGAGTCTCACATATCGGAAGGGGACAAAAGGGTTTCAACCCGGGACAACCGCCGCCTTGAGCTCGTTTGCCGCAGCAACCATGTAGTCGCCGAGCTTCCCGACATCGGGCACTGCGCGCCGGTCGGCAGTGAGGCCGAAGTTCAGCGCATCCATGTAGCTCTGCACCGTGATGTTGAGTGCAGCCCCATGCGCGGGGATCGATACCGGATGCAAGGCCGTCACCTTGGCGCCGGCGCAGTAGAGCGGCATCGGCGGGCCGGGCACGTTGGAGATGGTGACGTTCATCGGCATGGGCAGCTTGTCGGCGAGCCCACTGCGGCCATAGACCAGCATGATGAGCTGCAGCAGGATCGGTGCGCCGACGAAGGCGAAATCCTGCGGGACGGCGTCGCGGAACGTGCCGGCGATCTGCTTGGACTCCGACGAGGACTTCAGGATCGCCTTCAGCCGCTCGACCGGGTCGGCGATGTCGGTGGCGATCGAGCACAGCATGCCCGAGACCTGGTTGTTCTGCCGCGTGTCGCCGGGCTCGCGCAGGCTGATCGGCACGCCGGCGATCAACGGCTTGTCGGGCAGCTGGCCCTTCTCCTGCAGGTAGCGGCGCAATGCGCCGGCGCAGATCGCCATCACCACGTCGTTGAGCTTGGTGCCGCTTGCCTTGGCGATCGCCTTGGCGTCGGACAGCGACACCGTGCGCGCGGCATAGCTGCGCTCGCGCGTGATGGTCGCGTTGAACGGCGTCTTGGGCGCGTTGAGCGTCGGCAGCTGGTTGACCAGGCTCTGCAAGGTCGACAACGCCTTGGGTCCCGCCTCGCCGGGCTTGGCGAGGAAGGCATTGGTCATCGCCGTGCCGATCTCCGACGCCGTCTGCCACATGCGCAGCTGCTGGCGCATCATGTTGCCCATGATGTCGGAGATGCCCTTCACCGGATCGACGGCGGTGGGCGAACTGGGCGCGGCCCCTGATTGAGACGACTTCGGTGCCGGCGGCGGCACCTCGCGCGGCGTCGCGGTCACGTCGTAGAGCGCCTTGTTGATCGCCATGCCGGCGCCGCCATCGACCGCGGCGTGGTGGACCTTGGAGTAGAGCACGCCCTGGCCGTTCTCCAGACCGGTGATGATGTAGAACTGCCAGAGCGGGCGGCTGCGATCGAGGGTGTTGGCGTGCAGGCGGCCGATCACCTCTTCGAGCTGTTCCTCGGTGCCGGGCGAGGGCAGGGCCGTCTCGCGCAGGTGATAGTCGAGGTCGAGGTCGTCGGCCTCGACCCAGCCAGGGTGATCGAGGTCGTAGAGCGAGGGCGCGAGCCGCTTGGAGAAGATCGGAATGGTGTGCAGGCGGCTTTCGAAGAAGCGGCGGAAGTGCTGGTAGAAGCTGCCCTCGAAACCGGGCGGCAATTCGAAATACGTCAGCCCCGCCACGTGCATGGGCGTCTCTGGCGTCTCCAGGTAAAGGAATGACGCATCGATGCCCGACAGCTGCTGCTGTTCCATGGCGTCCTCCCGTTGGCGACTGCAGTTCGTTGGACCAATTAGTCCCCTGGATCGCCGGCCTAATCAATTGAAATATATGGCTTTTTAACTTTCCTTCTCGCATCGCAACAATTTATGTTGCAACGCACCATTTCCATACCATATACGCTCCGTCACCGAGCAACAGTTTCCCAAGCACAACCCACTAAGGACCGATCCCATGACCACCAGCACCCCGCTCGACAACGTGATCGAGCACGCCACCGAGACCACCAAGGCCGCCAATGAGCGCGTCCGCGAGTTCGCCCAGATCGGCGTGCGCAAGGCCGCCGAGGGCTTTGAGCAGATCAGCAAGGCCGCGCAGACCGCTTCGGCCGAGATGAACAGCCAGTTCGTCCAGGCGCGCGACGGTGCCACCAAGGCCAGCCTGAAGCTGCTCGAGGTCGCCAAGGAAGACGCCGACGCCGGCTTCGCCGCGTGGCGCGACCTCCTGTCGGCCAAGTCGCCGGTCGAGGCTTTCGACATCAGCGCCAAGTACTGGCGCGGCCGCCTGGAGACCCGCATCGCGCAGGCCCAGGACCTCGGCGCCTTCGCCCGCAAGGTCGCGGACGACGCCGTCCGCCCCGTGCAGGAGCGCATCGAGAAGTTCACCAAGGCCGCCGCCTAAGGCGTCACCTTCGTCGTCGATCAAGGCCCGTCCGCAAGGACGGGCCTTTTTCGTGCGCTATAGTCCTGCGAACGACATCGGGGGAACGCATGGACCGGTTCTGGTTGAAGAGCTATCCGCCAGGAGTGCCGTCGGATATCGATCCGTCGGTCTATCCCAGCGTCGTGGCACTGCTCGAAGAGAGCTTCAACAAGTTCCGTGGGCAGCGCGCCTATGTCTGCATGGACAAGGCCATCACCTTCGGCGACATCGACGCGCTGTCCCACGCGCTCGCCGCCTGGCTGCAGGGCAGGGGCCTCGCGAAGGGTGCGCGCGTGGCGATCATGATGCCCAACGTGCTGCAGTATCCCGTGGCGCTCGCCGCCGTGCTGCGCGCCGGCCTGATCGCCGTCAACGTCAATCCGCTCTACACCGCGCGCGAGCTAGAACATCAGCTGAAGGATTCCGGCGCCGAGGCCGTGATCGTGCTGGAGAACTTCGCCTCGACCCTGCAGCACGCAATCGGCAACACCGCGGTCAAGCACGTCGTCGTGGCCTCGATGGGCGACCTCTTGGGCTTTCCCAAGGGTCTGATCGTGAACTTCGTCGTGCGCACGATGCGCAAGATGGTGCCGGCCTTCTCGCTGCCCGGCCACACCAGGTTCAATGACGCCATATCGGCCGGTCGCGCGATGGCCTTCGCGCCTCCCGATATCGGTCCCGGCGACGTGGCGGTGCTGCAATACACCGGCGGCACGACGGGCGTGGCCAAGGGCGCGACGCTGCTGCATCACACGATCGTCGCCAACCTGCTCGCCTCCGAGGCGTGGATGCAGCCTGGGCTCAGGCGCAAGCCGCTCACCGGCCAGATCACCATCGTGTGCGCGCTGCCGCTCTATCACGTCTTCGCCTTCATCACCTGCGGACTGCTGGGCATGCGCACCGGCGCGCTCAACATCCTCATTCCCAATCCGCGCGACATGAAGGGCACGATCGCCGAGCTCGCCAAGTACCACATCAACATCTTTCCGGGCGTGAACACGCTGTTCAACGGGCTCGCCAACCAGCCCGACTTCGCCAAGCTCGATTTCTCCGGCCTGGTCATCTCCAACGGAGGCGGCATGGCGGTGCAGGAGGCTGTTGCCAAGAAGTGGCTCGCCATCACCGGCTGCCCGATCGTCGAGGGCTATGGCCTCAGCGAGACCTCTGCGGGCGTGACCTGCAATCCCACCGACTCGGAGGCCTACACCGGCACGATCGGGCTGCCGCTGCCCAACGTCGAGATCAAGATCCTCGACGACCAGGGCAAGGAGGTGGCACTGGGCGAGGCCGGCGAGATCGCCATCAAGGGTCCGCAGGTCATGCAGGGCTACTGGCAGCGGCCGGACGAGACGGCGCTGGTCATGACGCCCGACGGCTTCTTCAAGTCGGGCGACGTCGGCGAGATGGATGCGAAGGGCTACATCAAGATCGTGGATCGCAAGAAGGACATGATCGTGGTCTCGGGCTTCAAGGTCTTCCCCAACGAGATCGAGGGCGTGGTGGCGAGCCATCCGGGCGTCCTGGAATGCGCCGCCATCGGCGTGCCCGACGCGGGCGCCGGCGAGGCGGTCATGCTGTTCGTGGTGAAGAGGGATCCCGCGCTCACCAAGGAGGCGCTTCAGGCGTGGTGTGCGCAGCAGTTCACCGGCTACAAGCGGCCCAAATACATCGAGTTCCGCGACGAGCTGCCCAAGACCAATGTCGGCAAGATCCTGCGGCGCGAATTGCGCGACAGCATGGTGAAGAAAGCGGCTTGATTTAGGCATGGTGCCTGCAACCTCGCGTGTCTTGTCACGTTCCACGGGGGCGTTTTCCCGAGGAGGGTGCGATGACGCCAACCAAGCTCTTGGCCGTGGCCGCGATCGGCCTGTCGGCCGCCGCCTGCAGTTATTCCAATACAACGACCGCCCCGCCGCCGACGGCAGTGGCCGTGCCGGCCGGCACCGTGGTCGTGGCCAGCAGCTCGCAACAGGCCTGCGTGGACTACGGCTTCACGCCGGGTACGGCGTCGTACGATCGCTGCGTGCGGCTGGAAGCCGATGCCCGGGCCCGCGGCCGCGTCTCGATGGCCTACAGCCAGGCGAACCTTGCCGCCGATGCCCAGATGGCCTGTTCGTCCTATGGCCTGTCGCGCGGCACCATGAGCTACGACAGCTGCGTCAGCCGCGAAATCGACGCCCGCCGCTATCGCCAGGAGGCGACGACGGTGACCACCTATTCGACGGCGCCCGCGCCGGTAGCTGCAACCACGACCTACTACTCGCCGAACCCGGGCACGACCGTCTACACGACCACCGCACCGGTCTCGACGACCACGGTGGTGCCGGCTGCGACAACCCCGCCGGCCGGTGTTCAGGCCTTCCGTGACGAATACGGTTTCCGCTATGATGGCCAGGGGAACCGGGTCGACGCCCGCGGCAACATCATCAGCCCGCAGTCGACCCGTCCCTGAACAGGGGGCGTGATGGCTGCGAGATGGTTGATGGCTGCAACGCTGGGGATGGCGCTTGCAGGATGTAACCCACTGCCGCGGCCCGACTACATCGACGTGAAACAGCCGGCTTCGTTCCGCACGGAGCCGGATGGGACCCGGGTCGACAACGCCGACTACAAGCTCGACAACCAGGGCTACCGCGTCAACCGCGACGGCGAGCGCGTCGGCCAGGTCGACGTGCCGGCCAAGACCGAAGGCGACAACTCCAACGCCGTCGCCGGCTACTACATCAGCACCACCGGCGCCGTGGCGCCGGGCCGCGTCGCCTCCACCAGCGACGTCACGGCGATGCCCAACCCGTCCAACCTGCCGCTTCCGAGCCAGATGCCGCAACAGGCGCCGATCACGCCGTCGCCCGGCAACCTGCCGCCGCCGCCGGGCTATCGCTGAAGGGAGCGCGGGCCTCCGGCCCGCTTACGCGCATTCACATGCGCGCTTGATCATGATGCGGGCCGGAGGCCCGCGCTGCTCCCTTTACTCGATCTTGATGCCGGCGGCCTTGATCACCGGCGCCCACTTGGCCAGCTCGTCCTCGATGAACTTGGCTGTGCGCTGAGGCGTGGTGTCCGGCGTCGGCACCGCGGCGATGTCTTCGAGGAACTTGATGGTGCTCGGGTCGGCCATGACCTTGCTCGTGGCCTGGTCGATCGTGTCGACCACATTCTTGGGCGTACCCGCCGGCCCGAGGAACAGATTGAAGGTGTAGGCCTCGAAGCCCGGCACGCCGGCCTCGATCATGGTCGGGATCTCCGGCGCGATCGCCGCGCGCTTCTGGTGGGCGAAGCCCAGGATGCGCAGCTTCCCGGCCTTGTGATGCTGCATCATCGTGCTGAAGGTCTCGAACATCCACGCCACGTTGCCGGCCAGCAGGTCGGGGATCGCCGGGCCCGAGCCGCGGTAGGGCACGTGCACCACGTCGATGTTGCCGACCTCGCGTTTGAAGTACTCGGAGGTGAGATGAAGGATGCTGCCGGTGCCTGACGTCGCGTAGGAGTATTTGCCGGGGTTCTTCTTCATCAGCTCGACCAGGCCCTTGACCGTGTCCGGCATCGACGGATGGACAACCAGCACCAGGGGATTGACGCAGACCGACGAGATCGGCGTGAAATCCTTGATGGGATCGTACGGCACCTTGGTCATCGCCGTCGGCAGGATGGCGTGGGTCGACGACGTCGCGAACAGGAGGCTGTAGCCGTCGGGTCTGGCGCTCTTGATTTCGTTCGCGCCGATGACGCCCGCGCCGCCGGCCTTGTTCTCGACGATCATCGTCTGGCCGAGCGCCGCGGTCATCTTCTCGGCGATCATGCGGCCGATGATGTCGGTCGGGCCGGCCGGCGCGAACGGCACGACCAGCCGCACCGTGCGCTCGGGATACTTGTCCTGCGCGCGTACCAGCGACGGTGCCGCGAGCGCGCCTGCGCCCACGGCCAACAAATGGCGACGTCTCATTTCTTGTTTCCTCCCTGACAGCGGTTACTTCAGCGTTTCGTTGAACAGTTCGATCATGGCGCTCCACGAGCGCCGGTCGGTGGCCTCGTGATAGTAGAAGCCCTGCATGCCGCGCGAATCGGCCGCCGGGTTGGTGAAACTGTGGCCGGCGCCGCCATAAAGCTGCAGGCGCCAGTCGAGGCCGGCCGCTTTCATCTCGTTCTCGAAGGCTGTGCGCTGCTCGGGCGGGATGATGGGATCCTCCGCGCCGATGTTGACCAGGACCTTGCCCTTGATGTTCTTCGCGGCCTGCGGACGCGAGGTGGCGAGGCCGGAATGGAAGCCCACGATCGCCTTGAGGTCGCAGCCCTCGCGGCCAAGCTCGAGCGCCGTCGTGCCGCCGAAGCAATAGCCGATGGCGGCCATCCGACCGGTGTCGACTTCCTTCTGCGCCTTCAGCACGTCGAGCGCCGCCGTGGCACGGGCCATGATGCCGCTCGGGTCGGCGATCCAGGCGGCGATCTGCGGGCGCACTTCGGCCGGATTGGGATGCGGCTTGCCTTCACCGTGATAGTCCATGGCGAAGCCGGCATAACCCATGCCGGCCAGCCGCGCGGCGATCTTCTTGGTGTGCTCGGTGAGGCCTGGACCTTCGTGGATGATCAGAACGCCGGGGCGGCGCGCGGTCGAGCCGTCATCGACCACATACTGGCCGACCATGCGAACGCCGTCGGCCCGGTACTCGATATCCTGGGTGCGCATCCCGTCGCTTCCTCCGTCCCTGGTTGCGGACCCTAACCGAGGCCGCTTAACCCGCCAACGGCTGGTCGCGACTAGTCGGCCCGCATGGGCATCAAATTCCGTTGTCCGCTTTGCGCCCAGCCTGACCGGGCTCCTGCACGCGGGCAACGTGCGCACGGCGCTGTTGATTGGCCGCGCCAAGGCGTCGGCCAGGCTCAGCGGCCAGCGGGCATAAGGATCGCAGCCACGCCCAGCGCCACGAACAGGAGCGCTGCGACCACGCGCACGATCCTGAGCGGCAGGCGCTTGGCGATGGCGTCGCCGAACAGCACGACGGGTGCGTTGGCGATCAGCATGCCGAGCGTGGTGCCGAGAGTGACGATCGTCAGCGATTCGAAACGCGCGGCCAGCGCCACCGTGGCGATCTGCGTCTTGTCGCCGATCTCGACCAGGAAGAAGGCGACCAGCGTGGCGAGGAAGGCTCCCGCCTTGCGCGCCGCTTGCGGGCCCTCGTCGGCCTTATCCGGGATCAGGCACCAGCCCGCCATGACGATGAAGGTGATCGCGAGCACCCAGCGCATCGTCTCGGGCCCGACCCAGGCCGCAACCTCGGCGCCGATCCAGGCGGCGAGCGCGTGGTTGGCCAGCGTGGCGCAAAGGATGCCGAGGATGATCGGCAGCGGCTTGCGGTACCGCGCCGCCAGCATCAGGGCCAAAAGCTGCGTCTTGTCTCCGATCTCGGCGACGGCAACGAGGGCAGTGGAGACGAAAAACGCTTCCATCGGCGCGCATTTGCACAGAAGGAACGGGTCGGATAAACTGCCGAAATGTCGCTGTTTCTATTCCCCGGCGCCGTTTCTGCGCGATGTAACTGAAGTCTCGCCCGTCCACGGGTGTCCAGGCTTCGTACAAACTTGATCGGGGAGTAGGGACCATGTCCCTCGTCATCTACAACACGCTGTCGCGCGAAAAAGAACCGTTCGCACCCATCGATGCAGGGCATGTGCGGATGTATGTCTGCGGTCCGACCGTCTACGACTACGTCCATATCGGCAATGCCCGCCCGGTCGTGGTGTTCGACGTGCTCTATCGCCTGCTGAAGCGGCGCTATCCGCGCGTCACCTACGTGCGCAACATCACCGATATCGACGACCGCATCATGGTGCGGGCGGCCGACAACAAGGAGAGCATCGAGGCGCTGACCACGCGCACCGGCGATGCCTACAAGAGCGACATGCGCCGGCTGGGAGCGGTGGCGCCCGACTTCGAGCCGCGCGCCACCGAGTATGTCGGCCCGATGATCGCCATGATCGAGCAGCTCATCGCCAAGGGGCATGCCTATGCCGCCGAGGGCCATGTGCTGTTCAGCGTGCCCAGCATGAGCGACTACGGCCGCCTGTCGCGCCACACGCGCGACGAGCTGGTGGCCGGCGCCCGGGTCGACGTGGCGCCTTACAAGAAGGATCCCGCAGACTTCGTGCTGTGGAAGCCTTCTACGCCGCAGCAACCGGGCTGGGACAGCCCGTGGGGCCGCGGCCGGCCGGGCTGGCACATCGAGTGCTCGGCGATGAGCGGCAAGCTTCTGGGCGAGACCTTCGACATCCACGCCGGCGGTCTCGACCTCATCTTCCCGCACCACGAGAACGAGATCGCGCAAAGCCGCTGCGCCTTCGGTCATGCCGTCATGGCGAAGTACTGGATGCACAACGGTTTCCTGAACATCTCCGGCGAGAAGATGAGCAAGTCGCTCGGCAACTTCTTCACCGTGCACGAGCTGTTGGACCAGTATCCGGCCGAGGCGATCCGCCTGCTGCTGCTGTCGGCGCACTACCGCCAGCCGCTCGACTTCACGCACGAGGCGCTGCTGCAGACCAAGGCGACGCTCGATCGCTGGTACGGCATGCTGCGCGGCAAGGAGGTGCGGGCGGCAGGCGCCGTGCCGCAATCGGTCGAGGACGCCTTGTCCGACGACCTCAACACGCCGCTTGCCATCAGCGCCATCCACCAGCTCGGCGACCTCGCCGAGCTGCGCGCCGGCGCGAATGCGTTGGGGCTGCTGCTGCAGGACGCCGAGGCGTGGTTCCGCTGGACGCCGGCCGGGTCGTCCGGCCCGACCGACGCCGAGATTGAGGCGGCAATCGCCGCCCGTCAGGCCGCGCGCAAGGCGAAGGACTTCAAAGAGTCCGATCGCATCCGCGACGAGCTCAAAACCAAGGGCGTGATCCTCGAGGACGGGCCGAAAGGCACGACCTGGAAACGGGGCTGAATCATAGCGACGGCAAACCCGACCACCTCACCCTGAGGAGCGCACGCAGTGCGCGTCTCGAAGGGTGGGCCACACCAAGACTGGTTCCCACCCTTCGAGACGCATCGCTTCGCGATGCTCCTCAGGGTGAGGTGGAGTTGGGTCTGCTACCTCATGAGCGCCACGGAGCGGCGCGCTCCCGGCAACTACTCCGCCGCCATCGCTCCCGGCCTGGCCGAGAGCTTGGCCAGCTCCTCGGCGATCTGCACGGCGTTCCAGGCGGCGCCCTTCAGCAGCTGGTCGCCCGCCACCCACAGCATCAGGCCGTTGGGGTTGGAGAGGTCGCGGCGAATGCGGCCGACATGGACGTCGAGATCGCCGCTGGCCTCGAGCGGCATCGGGAAGTGGTTGGCCGCGGCATCGTCGACCACCTTCACGCCGGGAGCCTTGGCGAGAATGGCGCGCGCCTCCTCGGGCGACAGCGGCTTCTCGAGCTCGAGCGTGATCGCTTCGGAGTGCGCGCGCAGCACAGGGACGCGGATGCAGGTCGGGGCGATCGGCAGCTCGGGCAGATGGAACATCTTGCGCGTCTCTTCGACGACCTTGTTCTCTTCCTCGTTGTAGCCGTTCTCGGCGACCTTGGTGTTGTGCGAGAAGACGTTGAAGGCGATCTGGTGCGGGAACACCGCGCGCTTGATCTCCTTGCCCGCCGAGAAGTCGCGCGCCTGGTCTTCCAGCTCCTGCATGGCGGCGGCACCCGCGCCCGAGGCCGACTGGTAGGTCGAGACGATGATGCGCTTCACGCCGGCGGCCTGGTGAATCGGCCACACGGCGACCGACAGGATGGCGGCGGTGCAGTTGGGGTTGGCGACGACGCCGTTGTGCTTGGCGAGGTCCGCCCCGTTCACCTCGGGCACGACCAGCGGCGTGTCGGGATCCATGCGGAAGGCCGAGGAGTTGTCGACCACGACGCAGCCCGCCGCCTTGGCAGCCGGCACGAACTCGCGGCTGCGCGTGGCGCCGGCCGAGAAGAAGGCGATGTCGCAGCCCTTGAAGGCGTCGGCCTTCAGCTCTTCGACCTTGTACGGCTTGCCCTTGAACTCGAGCGTCTTGCCGACCGAGCGGGCCGAGGCGAGCAGCTTCAGGGAGGCGACCAGGAAGTTCCGTCGCTCGAGGACGCGGAGGATCTCTACTCCGACCGCGCCGGTGGCGCCGACGATGGCGATATTCTTGGCGTTCATGATGGCGCGGAACATACAAGAAGCTGAGGGGCAGCGAAAATCGCTATTCTGCGGCCTTTTGATGCTTCTTGATCGCCGGCATCAAGCCCGTGGGGTCCACCAGCCTGCCGTGCGCCAGCATGTTGTGGGCATGCGCCAGGTGATGCAGCGCAAAGGAGGTCTGCATGGCGCTCACCCGGCCCTGGGCGTCCTGGGCGGCGTTGATCGCCTGCTTGGTGAGCTTGAGCGCAAAGAGCGGCTTCTGGGCGATGCGCTCGGCCATGGCCAGGCCGAACGCCTCGAGTTCGGCACGCGGCACGACGTGGTTCACCATGCCCAGCCGATGCGCCTCGGCAGCACCGATCCAGTCGGCGGTGAACAGGAACTCCTTGGCCTTGCGCACGCCGAGCTCCCAGGGATGGGCGAAGAACTCCGCGCCGCCCACGCCCATCGCCACGGTGTGGTCGAGGAACTCGGCATCCTCGGCGGCCACGATCAGGTCGCATGGCCAGATCAGCATCAGGCCGCCCGCGATCACCTTGCCCTGCACCAGGGCCATGGTCGGCTTGGGGATGTTGCGCCAGCGTTCGCAGAAGCCGACGTAGATCTCCTGCTCGCGCGCGTACTGCGCCTCGGCACCCGGCTTGCCGAAGCCCGACCACGTTCCCACCGTGTCGTGCTTGCGCATGTTGCCGTGGCCGTCGACCTCACGCAGGTCGTGGCCCGAGGAGAAGTGCGGGCCGTTGGCCGACAGAACGATCACCTTCACCGCATCGTCCTGCGCGGCGCGGTCGAAGGCGTCGTTCAGGGCGTAGAGGAACGCGGTGTCCTGCGCGTTCCTCGTGTCAGCGCGGTTGAGGACGATGCGGGCGATGCCCGACGGCAGGGTTTCGTAGAGGATGGGATCGGTCATGGCAGGCTCCCGAGTTTCGCGGAAAGCCTAGCCGATAAGCGGCTGGGCCGCTGCTACGCAGGCAGCGCGGCGGTGATGATGATCTCGATCAGATCGCCTTCGGGCATCACCGACTGCACGAAGGATCGGACAGGCCCATGGCCCGCCGGCATCCACGTCGCCCAGGCCTCGTCGAAGGCCGGCTTGTTGTCGTGGTCGGTCACCACGACCTCGGCCTTGACGATGCGGGTGCGGTCCAGGCCGGCATCCTTCAGGTATTTGTCGATGACGCCCAGCGCACCGAGGGTCTGGACGCGGATGTCCTGTGTGCGGTCGGGCGACGTCGCCACCGCCCAGAGGAAGCCGCCGCCGCCCGGCAGGCGATAGGTCGCCACCGACGACTTGGCGGGAAAGGTCTTGTTGGGGACGCGGGTGATGTCGGCAGTGGTCATGTTCGCCTTCTACACTAGTGCTCTTTGCTGGGGGCGTGCCACTCCAGTGGCGCGTCTTCTCTCATGTTCGTTTGGGCCGCGCTCATGACTCACGAAGCGCATGACGCGCCACTGGAGTGGCGCGCCCCCAGCAAAAAGGCCGCCCTTTCGGGCGGCCCAATCGGATTGCATGAGACAGCGGACCGATCAGGTCGCCGCCGCCATCTGCTGCTTGCCCGGGCGGTTGGCTGCCTCGACCACCATGTTCTTCATGGCCTTCTGCAGCTTGTCGAAGGCGCGCACCTCGATCTGGCGGACGCGCTCGCGGCTGATGCCGTACTTGGACGACAGGTCTTCCAGCGTCTTGGGCTCGTCGACCAGGCGGCGCTCGACGATGATGTGCCGCTCGCGATCGGTGAGCTGCTTCAACGCCGCCGCCAGCATGGTCTTGCGCTGGCCGAGCTCCTGGCTTTCGGCGAGACGCGCTTCCTGGTTGGGGCTCTCGTCGACCAGCCAGTCCTGCCACTCCATGTCGCCCTCGGCCTTCACCGGGGCATTGAGCGAAGAGTCGGGCGCGGCGAGGCGGCGGTTCATGTTCACCACCTCCTCCTCGGGCACGCCGAGGCGGGTGGCGATCTTGGTCACCTGTTCGGGCGACAGGTCGCCCTCCTCGATGGCCTGCATCTGGCCCTTGAGCTTGCGCAGGTTGAAGAACAGCTTCTTCTGCGCCGCCGTGGTGCCCATCTTCACCAGTGACCAGGAATGAAGGATGTATTCCTGGATCGAGGCGCGGATCCACCACATGGCATAGGTGGCCAGACGGAAGCCGCGGTCCGGGTCGAACCGCTTGACCGCCTGCATCATGCCGACGTTGCCCTCGGAAATGAGCTCGGCCACCGGCAGGCCGTAGCCGCGATAGCCCATGGCGATCTTGGCCACCAGACGCAGATGGCTCGTCACCAGCTGATGGGCGGCTTTGGAATCGCCATGCTCGCGCCAGGCCTTGGCCAGCATGAACTCCTGCTGCGGCTCGAGCAGCGGGAACTTCCGGATCTCCTGCAGGTAGCGGCTGAGGTTGCCTTCCGGCGTGAGGGACGACGGCAGGGCGGGAAGATTTGCGGCGGTAGCACTCATGGCTCCCCCTTTCTGGTACTAGGCTGAACGGGCGTTTAGCACTCACGCCCGTCGACTGCTAAGCTGACTCTAAGGGCCGGCTAAACCCCAGGTCAAGAAAATCCGACTAATCCCCTCGGGTATTAGGGGTTTACTTAACACTGTTCAGCTCAGCCACCAACATCCTGATATCTTGAGGCAATTCTGTGGCGAAGCGCATCTCCTTACCCGTACGCGGATGACGGAACTCCAGGACGGCGGCGTGCAGGGCCTGGCGTCCAAAGGTTCTCAACGAGGCGGGCTGGTTGGCGTTCCGGGACTTGCGGCCATAGACCGGGTCGCCGACCACCGGGCAGCCGAGATGCGCCAGATGGACACGCACCTGATGGGTACGGCCGGTCCCGAGCTTGGCGCCCAGCAGGCTGGCGATCGGGGTCAAGGGCGGCCCGAACCGGCGCTCGACCCAGTAGTCGGTCACGGCCATGCGGCCGCTGCTGGTGCGGACGGCCATGCGCTTGCGGTCGACCGGATGGCGGCCGATGGCGGCTTCGATGGTGCCCTTCTGGGCCTTGGGGCCGCCCCAGACCAGGGCCTGGTAGATGCGCGTGAGGTCGTGGTTGGCGAACAGCTTGGCCAGTCCCTGGTGGCTCCGGTCGTTCTTGGCCACCACCATGACGCCGGACGTGTCCTTGTCGAGGCGATGGACGATGCCCGGCCGGCGCACGCCGCCGATGCCCGACAGGCTGTCGCCGCAGTGCGCCAGCAGGGCATTGACCAGGGTGCTGTCGGGATTGCCCGGCGCGGGATGGACGACCAGGCCGGCGGGCTTGTTCACGACCAGAAGGTCGGAATCTTCGTAGAGGATGTCGAGATCGATCGCCTGCGGCTTGGGCTCGGCCGGCTCGGGCTCCGGGATGTCGACAATGAAACGTTCGCCCGTTTTGACCTTGCGGGACGGCTCTTCTATCGTCCGGCCGTCTTCAAGCGCCACCCGGCGGCTTTCGATCAGCGCCTTCACGCGGCTGCGCGTGAGACTGGGCAGGGCAGCCGCCAGCGCGCGGTCCAACCGCTCGCCCGAGGCGCTTTCATCGACGGTCACGACGTGGCGGTCGCTCATGGAGTTTTCGTGGCGTCCCCTGCTCCGGCCTACGCACCGCTCTGGTTGAAGGTGCTGG
>LNAP01003118.1_pt1 | contig 15982 bp, 16 predicted proteins | sample 602601 | NCBI WGS metagenome assembly LNAP01 (sample SAMN02440304, study PRJNA202911) | soil metagenome | biome: Subtropical and temperate rainforests or woodlands; isolation source: soil samples (1 kg each in a 20% v/v slurry with milli Q water) were... ...
CCGGATCCGTTGCCTCAACTGCTGGATGCAACGTTGGCTGGAATGGCGGTGACGGGCTTTGTCCTGAGCGGTATTGAATACATCGACGGTTGCGCCTACGCGCAATCCTGGTGGTGCCGGCTGGTGTAGGGATGGGCGGGGCGGGTGTGGAAAGGAAGCAGGTTAACTTGGTATTAGATACGTGTAGGAATCTCATCCTATAAACTATGAAGCCTAGAGAATGAGATTACTGAAGTTCTGTTGATGCTACTTCATTAGTCTTTTAGCCATTTGTATAGGCCATAGGCAAGAGCGCCGACTGCAATCGGTGCTGCTGCGGTTACAGCTAGTCCAGCTGCCATGCCGCCACCGACAACACCACCTACAGCTGCCAGTCCGGAAGTTATCCCTGTCGCACCGAGGCCAGCAACGCCAAGTGTCGATACTGCACCCACAGCTCCTGCAGCACCTGTAGCGGCGCCAACGCTCGTTGCTGCAACGGCTTTCGAGTCATCATCCATTGTAAAAACTCCAAGTTAAGAGGGTAGCGTTTCAAGAAATACACCATCTAGAGGCATATTGCCATTATTTGGTCAGGGTAGCGCACGAAAAGATGCGATTTTCTATGCTCAGCGAGCCTGTACCAAATAATTGCTGCTGCGGACAATGCCGTTGTGTGTTCTCGGCCACTTCAGTGTGACGACCTCTTCTGTTTCGGATGGTCCGGTTTTCTTGTCTTAAACCATCGATAGCCCCGCCTTCATCAACGTCCTCCCAACCCACTCCGCGACCTGCGTAACAACGGCGTTTCCGGCAGCGAAAGCCTCTGCAAGGTTGGCCGCATCCAGTCCGAGGCAAAGCCCATCATCCTCAGACGCTCGCTGCCGCTCAGCCATCTGATCCCATCCGTTCGCGTGAGCGACGAAAGTGGTACAGCCCAGAGTGATTTGATGTGTTCACAATTTGAATCCGAAGGACACAACCTTGCGGCAGACCTGTGACCATGAAATAGAACCAAGCGCAATGCTTAGATTGATGGGGCATTCCCATGTTGTCAGGAGCTGTCCATATTTTGTAGTCGAAAGACTTGTTAGGCGTCTGCTCGGCCCTTGCCAAATTGCCGTTATCAAAATTCGAGGAGAAGGTTACATCTCCAAAAGTGAAGACATTGTGTGCCGGAACTTCCGAATTCTTAAAAGACATCGCGATTTATGATAGGACTGGCTTCAAACAAGCAGGAAAAGGCCTTGAAATGCGCGATAGGAGTGGATCTAACAGTCAAGTGAGTTTCAAGTCGTGCTCGGCGGATGAACCGACTTTTATGTAACGGTTTTCAGTTTCGCACTAAACTTTATGCACAAAGCTGGAAAGCATTGCAATTTGCAAATCAAACCAAACACACAATAGCGTGCAAAACTCTTTGAAGTTAAAAACCAAATTTACGTGCGTTCACATACTGAACAGAAAAATACGATCACTTCCCGCTCTTCGCTTCCACCGCGGCGGCATTAGCAGAAGATGTTGTATGAGTGTTGTTAGCACCAGCACGTGTGGATGTTGTTGTATTTACATTGCTTACATGTGCACCCGACTCGGCAGTACCACTTGTCACAGCCGCAGAGGCGCTGGTTGTATTGGTCTTCATATCTTCCGCGCTGATTGTTTTGGCACCAGCCTTCACACTCGGTCCTACAGCGGCAGTGGTGTTACCATTGCTGCTGCTACTATTCTGGGCAGTAATATCTTTGTTGGCATCTGCTGCGAAGAAGGCACCGCGCGGTGCTTTGTTAGGCGAGGCAGGTCCTGCACCTGTCCCTGTCGCTCCTGCTGCTGTGGCTGGAGGGGGCGCCTGCACATGATTCAGCGCGCGGATGGTCGCATGTAGTTTGCGCACCTCGCCGCGCAGGGTCTTCACATACTTCATCACCTCGCCCACCTCGCTGAACACCTGCTGCACACCCAGCTCTTCCAGGTCCTCACTGTACTCCCAGGGCTTGTATAATAATAACCGAGGTGGATTGACCTTTTCTGCTGGGGCCTTTTGGCGCCCAAGACTTTCCTATATAGTTACAAAACAAACAGCACAAAAGTGTCACTCAAAACTCAACAATAAAAATCGAATTTGTCACAAACGATCAATCAAAATAGCGCACAAATTGTACCTCATCATCTTCATCTTCTTCCTCCTCGTCCTCCTCATCAAACTCCCCATCCCCATTCACTACTTTCACCTTTTCGTAGCTCATGATGCTCACTTCGTCACTGTCGTCGTGCAAATGCAGCAAATCGTTGTCATCGGGCTGGGAGGATAATTGATATGAATGACCAGTAAGGTAAGACATATGCAGATAAATAGGATCCAAGTAAGTTGAATTTATGACGATGTGAACAACTCAGGCATTTTCGTCCGCAACAGCAAACCATGAAATTAATGGAATACTTAAGAACCTATTCAGTTTATAAAATAGTACCTGAAGCTCTTCGTCATCTTCTTCGTCACTGGGCGCATCGTCCACCAACCGCTGCTCCAGTACATCCTCAATCTAGAATAAAAAACAATGCATTTTAGGAGAGAATATATTCAAAGATAACAGGGTGCAGCTGCTCAGTAACCAAGTAACGGCTGGTGTCAGAAAATTAGCCACATGCAACCAAAAAAAACAAAAGACAAATTGTGGTGGACACAAACAAACACGTACCTCAAAATCTACTTGTCCCGCGGTGTAATTGGCACACAACACATAGTCCATGCTGCGACTCAGCATGGTGTGCGTGTAAGGAATCACCGCATACCTACCCGGACGTAAATACACCAGATTGGTTGCCACGTTGCTAAAACACATGTTTTCACTCCCGGACACAATCTTCCGCAATTTAAACTCCGTCAAGCGGTGCTTGAGTCCAGACAACTTCACAATTAGATACGAAATGCCTACGGGGTATTCCATGCACGCCTGAAGACGGTCGCGCCGGGAGGCATATTGCTTGGTTAACACATCGCGCGCATTGTCGCCCAGGCGGCCCATCGCAAAGCGTCGATCTTTCTGAAACAACGAGAAGCCGATGGTGGTGGGCTCGGTGACGCTGAAAGGGTACATGGGGTTGTCCGTGAAGGTTTCGGAGATCATTGCGTAGCGCTCGATGACGTTCACTTTCCCACTCGCAGCTGTCGAATTTGTGTTGTTGTTATTATTTGCAGCAGGAGAGTGTGCACTGCTTGGGCGGCTGCCCATCAGCGTACCCCTCTTGCTGGGCCCACCACTGCCGGTGGCAGTATTATCGGTGACTTCGGTCTGCGTGGTAATTATGATCGGGGGACCACCAGAGCCGCCGATGAAGTCTCCGGGTATCCATTTCGAGACAAATCGCTTCGTGGCGCCGTCTTTGCTCATCAGCGTGTGGTCAGTGGTTAGATAAATCCGGTTAAAGACTTCCACGAAGTCTTCGATTTGGATCCAATGTAGATCGTCGGCCATCGGCTGAACCAGCTACAGATTCCATACGTACAGAAAAGTAGATAATTTATTAAAGAAAACGATGATCAATGGATCGATGCATTGAAAGGTATCTTGTTCGATGCACCATTCATAACACTCGTCACAATGAAACTCAATTACAAAAAAACATACACTTACTTACCTTCACGGTTTGTTTTTTCTCGTGTGCGACCACGTCTAAGTCGTCATTTTCATCGTCCGGATCTGACTCATTTTCCGCATCCTCCGGGAACAAATTCACCTACAAAAAAGGATTACAAATCATGCCAACCAGACAGTCAGATGTAGAGACTTTTCCGCACAGGAACAGAGAGTACTGTCCACAACAAAACACAAAAATACACAAAACACAAACAATAAACTGTTCACAATTTCTTACCTTGTTTCCTTTGTCATCGAAGGCGACATCGCTACTATCATTGGGGTTGGGACCGAGGCCCCGCTTGTATTGAATCTCTCGGGTGCGGTGGCGAATGTCAAAGGCGATTTCTTTGTACTGCGACCAGATCTTGTGGCCGTGGCTCCATCGGCCCGTGTAGCGACCCGCGTTGTGCTAGAAAAAGAGAGGAATCGATATGGAAAAGAGATATTTATTGTCAGTAAATACGCCATGTGAGAAGAAAGCAGACATTTGACTCAAAAAAGATCGAAACGGAGACGAACAAAAGAAGTAAAAGCATAACAATGAAGTGAGTTTATACACATGAAAAATAGAACACGTTATTATTAAAGACACCTGCAGGTTTCGCACGCAGACGAGGCCCACGGTAATGGCATCCAGGTCCTCGGTAGGCTCGGCACTGCTGATCACAGCGTCCATTACTTGGTACACACAACCTGCAGATAAGGGATTAAAGGGGTTATAAAATGAAACTGCGCGTGTTATGGGTAAGTACACTGCCTGTACTAAAGTAAGAACAAGGCTCTCTACATTTGCAAATAAGCCGGAGTGCCAAAAGAAAAAACGAACAAAGCGCCTACCTAGGGTAATGCCACGGCGCCTGGCAGGGTTCTCGCCATACGGATCCGCCACAAACCTCCCACACCCAATCAGCTGCTGATGAGCGATGCCTCGCTCCAGAATGTCCCACACTTCGTTGCATACATTCTTCACGGGGAACCGCTCCAAGCGCAATGCTTGCACGGCCGCCGAAGCGGTGAGATCTTCAAACACCTTCTCGATCATGCCGCACGCGATAGCCTCGTAACAACCATGTAATTTTGCGTATCCTTTCTCCAAAAGCATTGCAAAGGTCTCGTTGGGGTTGACGTTGCGACAAAAGTTGGTCCGCCCGCTTTGTCGGCAAGGTATGCGATCATCAATATGAACGTAACGCCATTTGCCGGCTTTGCAGAACTTCAATGTATACAGACCCTGTAATGCAAATTTGTCTGATACAAGAAGTCGTGTGATGTATTTCGGTTGACAGCACATCAAGCGCAGTGCATTAACGAAGTAGCCGTCACCAAGTGCTCCCTGGTCAATCAAACAGGAAAAGTGGTCGCCCTTGAAGAACTCCGGGAAATTGCAATCAATAACATCACCCTGCGAGATTGAAAACCACTTTACGGTCTCATTGGGAATGGCACCTTTGGGAGGGTTCAGAGGATCAAAGTACAAGCTGCGAGCATTGGCAGGGAAATCTTCGTCTCGAAATTGACCTTCCAAAGCATCCGCAATTTCAAACTCTCGCTGAATTGCAACCTCATCGTCAGGATAGTCGTGGTAATTGCCTGAAAAGATACCGTTGTCCATTCTTCTCGTGTGGGACGACGGCTCGGTTCCAAGAGTTAACTTCTGGGCTGAACTATTGAAACTGCTGAACCTGTGTGATTATTATACTGCAAATTGGTAAAACTATACAGAATGTAGGATGATACGCACACTGAAAGCGCACATTTGCGACGCAATGTGAGTTCACTCTTGACTTCGAGCTCAAAGTTCGAATGTCGATGAGCACAAATTTGCTTGTATTTTGTCTGCCGCATTTACCATGAGTACCACCGCTGTTGACGAGAAGCTCAAGAAGTACAGGACCATCCAAGAAGGTACGAACATGGGAAGAGTTCTTGCGGTTTCATTTGCTCATCACGACAGCATATGCCTCCCCCTTACAATCCTTCTTCGTTGTAGATATCCAAAAACTGTTTGTCCAGAAGCAAAATGCTCTTAGTCAGTTCAACGAGAACACACTGGTGAAAGGAGTAAGTGCATGTGTGTATCCGCGTGGTTAGCTGCGTGCTTTAAACTTTGCCGTCATGTTTTGAACAGGAGATGGATTTACTTGAGGAGGATAGCAAAGTGTTCAAGCTTGTTGGCCCTGTATTAATGAGTGTTGAGCTTGAAGAGTCGAAGGGAAATGTTGCCAAGCGCCTGGAATTTATTGAAGCGGAGATCAAGAAAGCCGATTCTGCAATCGCCGAGAAGCAGGGTGAGATGGCCACGTTAGGTGACGAGATCGCCGCTGAGCAGCAGAAGATGCAAGCCTCTGCCGCCTCTGCTGCCAGAGAAATAGCAGCGGGTGTTTAATGCTCGTAATTGTTGTTAGATTCTGTAATAACTATAGTCAGTGACACCCCTCCGTTTGAGTGTTCACTGACACAAGAAAAGCAATTTAACCTACAGACATGTCACATATTATTATGAATACTATGACGTGCAACAATACACTGTGTTTATCCATTTCACTGCTGTTTGCATACATAGTGCTGTACTGGTGTAGTAACGTTATCGCACGAAGTGGTCCGAATACATATGAATAATACCTTAATAACAACGGATCACAATCAAGCTGTCCGCATAAAAATGGCCAAAGCCACAGCAAAAGTGAAAGTTGATTCACCTCAAGACAAAAGAATGAAGCTTCTTCGCGGGTTTCAGTTTGTAGTCTATGCGTGGGCCCTGCGATTGAGCTTTGTGGCTGTCGGATCAGTGCTTGTATCCGTATTCCAGCTCATTGCGCCATCGAAATCCACCGGGATCAGAATTGAGCACATACCCATTACTCATTGGAAATCAATGATAGATGATGAGTACCGTGGTCTTTCGTCTATGAGAGAGCCCGTTCTATTCACGGATGTCAATGTGATCACACCAGCCTTGTTGCGATCCAAACTTGCCCGCGTTACCCCAATACTATCCACGAAACTAAAAAGTTCTTTGATCAAAGAGTACGTCCACTATTCTACTGATCGTTTGTGGTCAGCAAGGTATAAGGAACAGAGGACGTATGCCTACATAACCGTGGACAGTTATTTGCAGAGTCCGAGGGAACTATTCCAGGCACATGAGCTCCTAGACACTTTGAGAAAGACAACACAGACAACAGCTGTAACTGCAACAACGATAGAAGCAACTACAACTTCCACTTTGAGTAATACATGCACAGACAATGTATGCACTTCCGATCTTGCACCAAAACAAAACCCAAGATATGTGTACGGTACTCACAACAACGCACTTCAATATCTACCAGCACTATCACCAGATCTGGCGCAATACCTCAGCGTACTCGACGAAAGCCCACAGGTGTGTATGTGGGTCTCTTCACCTGGTGTGGCGGCGGCCATGCACTATGACCTGGAAGACAACTTATTATTGCAAATATCCGGCACCAAGCAGGTGGTCATCGTGTCTCCAGAAGCACTCCCCGCACTGCGACCCCAGACAAGCTTGCACCCTCATTGGCGTCAAGTTACAAACAGCAGCCAACTATATACTTCAGGGCAAGTACTTAGTTATTTGAACAAATTTATCGATCAGTCCGTGCAGCCGAAGTTACGGAATGATACAAATGACAAGAGAGATTCCTTTGGGGAGATGAAAGTATACGAGGTCACACTGACTCCCGGGGTGATGGTATTTATTCCTGCTGGGTACTATCACACCGTCACCACGGGTGCAGAAAGCCTTACTGTGAATGCTTGGTTCGGAAGCGAATTGTCGGAAGTACACACAATGATGTCCAACACGCCTTTGCCCTTTTACAAGACCCAGTCTGTGCAGGAAAAGTTAAATTATCTGGCTGCTATGCTGCGTGTAGTGTTGTTTCGTCTCAGAGAGCGTGGGTTGTCTGTTTCATTGTTCGCGATAACCTTTGCACAGCGATTTGAGAATCTAATGTTGCCTTCTTCTGATACCGCGACGAAAGCTGTGGAGTGGCCTATACATGATGACTCTATGCTATGCTCCATCGAAGGCATACGAGAAATAGGTAAGCCTTACTTTTATATTAGTTTTTGAATGGCTCTTGCTCGTTCACCGTACTATCTCTTTGTCTTCATTAACACGACACAGAGACAATGTCGCTTGAAAACAGCGCCATTACTCGCACAGCAGATCAGCTGTATGAAATATTTGCCACTCGAGACCGCTTGAGTTCCGCTCTCATCGCGTTGAGTTTGATGGATTATGTGGAAGAAACGCTACAACTAGTTTGGGGTGATGATAATGTTACTCCTGGTCTAGTGTACGACTTCGCTGCCGGATGTATTGACTTGCAACTGTCGTAAAATATAGCGTACTGGTAACTAGAAATGACCAATAGTCGATATTTTCCTCATCATTTGTGTACGGTTACTTTACAAAGATAGCAAATTTACAAATGTCGCATAATGATTGAATGTGTTTCTTTTACTCATTTGCCGTTATGGCATCGTCACTGCCATCCACGACCAAATTCAACTGCTGTTCAATCAACTCTTTGCATTCAGCAAACTCCTGGTACACTTTCCGTGCACTGGTTTGTATTTCTGAGTTTTTCCCACTCTTAATATCCTCCTCAATAACTTTCATATCGTTCTCAATGACGGTGAGGGAGTCGGCAGCTTCGATGATTGTACGCATCTCCCGCAGTTTCTCTACAAACTCCTCCCGGCTAACTCCACCTTCTGATGTTTCATTCGCGACACTCTCTTCTAAACCTTTGCTTTTCATTCGCAAGTCCTCTATCTTTTCCAGAACACCCGGGTTCAACGCATAGTGCCGGGTTGGTTTAGTCATGCCGGGCAGGATTCCAGGCTTTGGGGTAGAAGACGCAGCTTTATCAATTAATAAACCATGTAGTCGTTGCGGAAAGTATGCAAAAGACGTAACTGAACCCCACTGCAGCATCGCTATAAGAAAGAACGTGATGTAGTTCACGCTAGTCATTGCCTCAAGGTGTGTGCGCAAGATCGAGATGGCAAGTTGATGTTTCGGACTTTCCGATTACGACCGCTGTGACTTCGTCAAAAGGTTGTTGTTGCCCATGAACGCACCAGTGTGTCTCATCTGCGTCAATGACTTCCTTTTTGGCTTTGTGGCTGTTGGCAGTATCGTTTATTTGCAGTGCCCGGGGTACAGTCTCCCTCATCACATCAGCCTCGCAAAATTCGTCTCCAAACACTCCCGTCAATGAAACGGCAGTGATTCATGAACTCTACAATGAATGGATAAAGCACTCCAAGCCGGACACGCACGCATTTTTAACAAAAGTTTACGATTATTACCAGCACGATGCACTCGACGCTTACGCGAACAACTTAATGGGCTTAATTCAATTTGAAAATCAAAACATGAGCGGTGCAAGTAGTTTTTTCAAAATAGCCTGTGAATTAACTTTATTCACGGAAGAAGATTATATTAGGAACTTTATTCGAGCACAGAATCTGATTGACTTCCGTGAAACTGTGCGCGTCCTCTCAAACGCCCTGCAAGACGATATCTACAATGCACTGCTAATCGACGCATTACACGATTGGATGTCGCACGCAATCAAGCACCACAATTACCCACTAACCGAGCTAGTTAAGATAATCATTCGACTTCCTCAGATGCACCCTTTCTGGGTTTTGTTTGCGGAGACAGTGATAGAATCTCCCTCTATCCCAAACCTAACTGCCAGTGGAATCGCCAGATTTTCTCTATACGGTTTGACTATTTTCCCTCGGAGCTATGCGCTGCACATACTACGAGCGACTTTATATATGAGAGACAATGATATCATTTGTGCGAACCAACTATACCAATCAGCCATGCGCTTGGCAAATCTACCGCAGTCGACATTCAATACCACAGATCACCTCCGCACTTTGTCTGCCTATCTCACAACACACTCAACTGATGGCACTATCTATCTGAACACAACCAATACTGCAGATTTTACAAGCAGTACCTGTGTACCTCATCTATGTACCCACACTTTGAAGGACTACCAAATGCTATACAGCAACATCACCACGACCATCGGCACGGCCTGGACCAATCTGTCCACCCACCATTTGATCCCCAAACTCCGCAGGGAGATCCAACCTATTGCACAACACAGCGTACATACCGTACAATCTAATAATTATCACAGTGATTCTCAGCCTTCCACAGTGCACCTGCCATCCTTGCAAGTAGGCTGCTCGAGGCCGATTCGCTGTGCACGGCCGGGATTTCTTATCGCCGACGCACTGGAGACCATCAGCACCCACTATGTCACACTCACACACAATTTGTCTATGGTTGAGAGCGAGTCTATTGGTATGTTGTATTCTTCCCACACGTTGGAGCATTTATCTCACCAGCTCCCACCCGCGACGTGCGTTACTTACCCCAGGAGCGACCGCAAGGGCGACAAAAGCTGTTACAGCGAGCTGGACGCTACGCTAGCGGAGTGGCATCGCGTGTTGGCACACAATGGGTTGTTATTAGTTTCTGTACCAGATATGGCCGTATTGACTGAACGCTTTTTAGTGTACAAAAATAGCACCCAAAACATGGATGTTATACGCCGGATATTGTTTGGGGGACAGAATGATGAGTACGATTTCCACAAAAACGGTTTCTACTTCGAGTATTTGAAGGAGTTGCTAACATCCCACCAATTCTGCGAGATAGAGAAAGTTTATCAGCTGGGCCTGTTTATGGACGCTAGTGGTACAACATTTACAGGCAAGGATATGATCAGTCTGAGTGTGCGTGCTAAGAAATGTAGTAAATTGTAATAGAGAACAAAATAGTAAATTGCAAGGTTTTTCTGGCGGTTCTGCTACTACAGTTTGGAACCGTAGTATGATACAAGTAAGCGATGCACTTTCGTTTTCGAACCAAGAACCGTCAAAACAGATAATCGGTACATTCGAACTTTTCACACTTCGTTTGGAGTTGTTGCAAAAACATAGTCTGTCTGCAACAGGAGCCATGGATTCATCCATTCAAGCGGTCATATTCGACGTGGATGGAACCCTTCTTGATACTGAAACACTCAGCTCTGAAGCAAGTGATGTAGAATTGGCGAAATTTGGCGCAGCACCAATTGACTGGGATTTGAAACGGAGAATTATTGGCTTGCCTGGCCCTGTATGGACGGATATGGTTATCAAAGAAAGAAACTTGCGCCCATTACTCACAGCAGAAGATCTTCTTGTAAAATGGGAAGCTAATCTTGATCAAATGTGTCCGTTCGTACGAGAAGTGTGTGGTGCTTCGGTAATGATGAACCAACTGAAATCGCTGCCTATAAAGTTGGCCGTAGCAACCAGTTCGCGGAAGAATAACTTTCTTCACAAAGCATTTAACCATCATGAACTATTTTGCGGAATGGAGGTCGTTGTCTGTGGTGACGATGTAGAGGTTAATTATTGTATTTACCCTGTTTAACAACCGACCAGCACTTAATCATACAACGTGTGTTTTTGCGCAGATTAAGCTCGGAAAGCCCGCACCAGATATATATCTATTGGCGGGTAAGTATCGTTCGTATATGTTATATAACTGCCTCAAAGGAAGCTGCTGTTCTACTAGAACATAACCTTTGTTGTTTTGTATACAGCCCACCGACTAGGGGTTGAGCCCAGCCGATGCGTTGTGCTGGAAGACTCTATCAGCGGCATACAGGCGGGCTTGGCAGCAGGTATGCGGGTGGTAGCTTGTCCGGATCCAAGGGCTTTTCTCCCGGACCCCGATTCAAGAACTTATCTTCAGCGCTTCAAGGATCTTACCCCACATGTTATTCAGTCTTTCGAAGAGCTGTTGTCGGTTGATGTCTCTCAGTGGGGTCTGTACTGTGACTGATCGGATCAATTTCGAATATTGAAACATTCTCTACCACCATTTTACTCTAAATGTGTACGAGTAGCACGTTGCTCAGCATGTGAGTGTAGCTTATGTCCAAATAAGTTTAAATGAATGTATCTTTTTTCAAAAGGTAATTTTATACAAAATTTACTCATTGCTTTGGTACCGGTAACAAGAAACACGGACGAATAATATATACAAATGCAATTTGCTCGCGAAGATTTAATTCAGAGAAACTACCTACTAAAATCAAACATACTATCCAAGACCTTACAAAACAAGGTGGGGTCGTTGATTGGAATGTTATTCAGTGTGTTGCTCTGGGTGGACCGCTCGATCCCATGTTTGGTCGCCGAAAATTCACTACACAAAATTTGCAGCAAGGATTGGGGAATCGCCGAAGAACAGCATCCACTACTTGTCATTGCATCTGCCAACTCCGTTTGGTGGTTATCTTGTAAACTCTCGTTAATCACTACAATCAATGGCTTGTTGTATTTCACTGCTTCCAAGATACTCCCAGCTCCACAGTGACTTATGATAAGATCTGCCGTCTTAATTTCAACTTCCAAATCTGGTTTATATCGATACACATCTGCGTTGATTCCTAATGTTTTACATGCTTCTACGAGCGCAGTTGGTTCGTGTGAACCACGCCCAATCTGAATCGACAGTTTATTAATGTGCAGATTGTTGCATACCGTCGCAAAAGTTGCGTTATCGATAGCCGTCACCAGTTCATCAAACTCGGTCGTACCGACTGTGATCAGCATAGAACACAATGATCCATTCATCGCCTTTTCAAAATGTGCCATGAACTTTGGCAAGAATGGAAAGAAGCTCAGAAATCCAAGACTTAGTTAACACCGAATTATACGATCAGGTCGTGTCCAAAGCGCAATTTTTACAGTACCGCAGAAGTTTAAAAATAAATGGCGAGCTTTCAAAAGTAGAGTTTAATTTTACAATTGTCCAAAAACAATATCAATCGCTCTATCCTTCTTGATGAGCACGAAACTTCATATCCTTGCATGTCCCACATTTAAAATATGAAACCACCATCCGCTACTGCGGATAATTTAAGTCAAACCATCAAAAAAATGGTAAGCTGCGAAAAAATACTCCGCAATGAAACTCAATCTCACTTCTACCCATTGATGCTTTTGTTATTGCTTTCATTGTTGTTACTCTTTTGTTGCCTCTGCTACAGTTGTCGCTGCCGTTGCGTTTTTATAGAACCTTCTCGAAGAGTGCGATTGAGGTCCCACAACGGACCCATGAAGTCCTGCACCTGCTCGCGACCCGCCAACACCCAGGCCACCAAGGGCTGCCCCGGAGGATTGTAGACCGCCTGCTTCACGTAGCGCGTGGTGAGATACACATATGTGGTGGACGCGGCGAGCTCGGCCATCACGGCACACATTTGCCGCGCTTGCCTGCCGTCGTACGGCGACTTATGCGCTGTGGGAAATTCCTGTGGACGAACTTTCTTTTTGGCGTTCTTCTTGGTCTCTTTGAGCGATTTGTTATCGAGGAAGTAGTAGCGGCACTTTCCCGGAGCATTGGTGTCATAAACCTTGATAAACACATCGAAGGCATCCCCTCTTGCACTCAGTCGCATTTGTATAGGCTGCTCTGGGCTGACCGCGATGGCCTCAATCTCTTTCAGAAATCCATCTTTGGACTTGTAGCTGCTGTGTGCCAAAGCTTGAATCTTGACCGGCCAGCTCATCTCTTCGGTCAGCTTGATATCGGTATGGAGAGACCAAGGCAATGCCCCGTCGGTGGAGTCGAGGCCCAGCAGTTCTGCGACGGACACTGTTGCGCCGCAGTTCATTGCCACACCCACGCGAGCGTTGAGCATCAGCGCCGTGTGCTTCTTCAATACGTCTCTCGATTTGAATGAGCCTTGTAGGGTGCTGGTCAATATATCGTTGAGCAGAGCCTGCAGCCTTGCAAAGAACGAGTGCCAGTCGCTCCATGCCATCGTCAACATGAACAGGTTCACGCGTGGGGAAAAATGCATCTTCCACTTTGTAGCATCTTGGTGAATTTCACGGTCCAGCACGTTTGTGAGCACCGAGGCCCGAAGAGCTTCAGCCGCATTGGCATCCATCTCGCTACTGGTCATGAAGAACATCGCCCGCAGCAACTGTGGCGATGGGTCGATGAAGAGAGCCGTCGTATACCGATTCTTCAGCTCTGTTCTCAAGTTGCTCATCAGGTCCTCGCAGAACTTCGGAGCGCTGATCTCTGCGCGGTGGTCCTGGATGTACGTGTTGGCAATCTCCAAGGCCCGGGGTAAGTCGCAAAACATGGCGGCGATCAGCCGGAGCCTGTGCCGATACGCGGGGTCCCTGATATTCCACCACTTCGCCACGATCTCATCGGGGTCGAAGGCGTCACACTGCAGAAGCGCCTCCAAAGGCCGGCCTGAGTCCGTAACGCCCTGCACTTCCACGCTCAGACTCGACAGCGCCAGGGCTGTATTATGCATCTGGTTGAGGAGAGCAGTGCGCAGTTTGGACAGTGGGTCACTGGATCCGTTAGGGTAATACCTTTCCAGGCCCTCCAATAACTTCATCGTCTCGTCGATAAGCAACACAAACGTCTTGACGGGACATCCGGCTGCTTGCATCTGATCGCGCATCTGTTGCACGAAGGCGACGTACAACGCATCCACACAAGGGGAAATGCCAAATTCGTACGGCTGAGTCAACATTCGTTCCATGATCGCGTCAAATGATTCATCGTAGAAGGCACTGGCCATTCTGGCTATGATAGACAGCGCTGCGCTGCAGGAAGCAGACACCCCTTTAAATTCCTCGTTCTCAAACAGGGTATTCTGGTTGAAAGTGATGGCAAGGGGGAGCACGCTGTGGTTCTTTTGAAGCTCTCTTCTAATTTCTTCAAACAGCCTGGTTTTACCGCCACCAGTCCCCCTCACGGTAGCCAGTAGTGGCTTCATTCGACTATCAGGCCGAGTCTGTGCCACATCAAGCACTGTCTGCGTCAGAGAGGTGAGGTTTAGGCCCAGTAGAGGGTTAGCCATGGTGATGTCCGGGTCGTCGATGATGCACTGCGTGTCGTAGCCAGCTGCCCAGGTAGACTCGCAGCTCGTCCTGTTGATCAGCGCCATCGATGGTCTCATGTCTCCAAACACGGACTTGACCCACTCTGCAGGTTTTAGCCCTGACGTCGGCACAACCGAGCTGGCACGACCATTTAAGTTCGCAGTACTAAATTCACTATTTACTGTTGAAGCCATCGCGTTCGCCGAATATGGTCTGTTTTTGACCGGCCTCTCGCCCCTGTTGCGCCACCCAGAGATTGTATAGCCGTTAACAAAGCCGCTCACACAACTCACATTGATCAACAGCAGAAACAATGGCAGCATTTTCTTCATGACTGCAGCCAAACCAACAGCGCAACCGGCACATCTGCGCGTATTGTCGTCACGAGCATTCATACCAGTGAACACCGGCGCGGAGCTACTGGTGCTCAAGTGAGAGCTCTGAGTATGCGCTGTTTGGTTTGTCTCGGTGGCTTCGGCGGCTTCGGTGCGCCTGTTGGCTTCTTGGTAGAAGGCGAGTTCGTCGGCAGAATCGTACACAGCGGGTGCGTCGAGGGCCACTTGAATAGCTTTGCCGAGCTGCAAACTGGGTGTGTACATGCCGTTGGTGGTGCCATCCCACACAGTCATGCGAGCCAGACCATCGACCGAGGCGGAGGCCGGCACCACGCTCATCACGAGACACACCAGGTCGCACTTGTTACTGGAGCCTCCTTGCATCGGCACCGCAGGATAGACTCCATCGGGGTGCGGCTCGGCAGCCGGCAGGAGGGCATCGTAGGCTTGCGAGTTGGCAGCGCGGTGGAGATACATCTGCATGGCGTGCAATGTCACGTGCTGCGTGGCGACCTGCGTAGAGTCCGCGAAGGAGTGGGTGGTGAAGTAACGGTCCACCCAATCATACAAATACAACAACTTGTGGATCTCCTGCGGCCACATCAGGGGCGGTCGGTCCACAGGCGGTGTAGGTAAGGCTTTCCGCTCCTTTTTGCTCATTTTCTCGCCTAAATTTGCCTCAGCCACCCCTAAATTGGTAATTTCCCAAGCTGACTCGAGGTAAGGAAGTCGCACTGCGGCGGCTGCCCGCGCCTGGCGTCCATCTTCACTCTCCTCGTTCTCACTATTCTCAACAGATTCCACAGGTGGCACAACAGTGAGGGGTTCGGAGGGCCAGCCAGTCAAAAAGTTGTCCTTCCGATGGAATATTGTCACGCTTGTACAGTTATCCTTGCCAATAAGTTGTGGGTAAGAATTGAACGACTGAAGGAAGCCGCCCTGAATCCGGATTATGTCACCCACTTTAAAGTTCATATGCAAGTTATTCAAATTGTTGCAAAACCACACAAACGGCACAGAGGTGGCCAGTGTTATCGATGGATCCACGATGGA
>LNAP01003119.1_pt1 | contig 15978 bp, 14 predicted proteins | sample 602601 | NCBI WGS metagenome assembly LNAP01 (sample SAMN02440304, study PRJNA202911) | soil metagenome | biome: Subtropical and temperate rainforests or woodlands; isolation source: soil samples (1 kg each in a 20% v/v slurry with milli Q water) were... ...
TGACGATGGTGTCGGTGGTAAGGTCTCGCGAGTACAGCTGACCCACAGATTCCTTTGCGTTCCAGGCACATTGGGTGTGCTGAGAGAGAAACAGGGCAATGTGTCCAGGAATTTCCAGCTTCCAGCGTGCCCGGGCAACTTGGTATTGGAGGGCCTCGCTCATGGTGCGCCCATGACTGAGCGGTAGTCTCTGGTTCGCATGACAGAATCGTAGCGGGAACCGTCCAGGGGCACGATGGCGCGCAGAGGGACCTGGCCTGAAGGGCCGCATGACAATGGTGAAGGCACCCGTTACATAGATAGCCGCCGTTCCGGCTAGGAACTAAAAAGCGCGACATTCAGTCTTCAGTAGCGACACGATGAAATCATCGCGCCATCGACTTTTTTCATGGGTTCTGAGTTAGCAATAGGAGGGCGCCATGCGCACCATCGATATTGTCCACGTAGCGCCTTTGTTCGAAGAGCTACTCCGTAGTCTGGAGAAAGGGCGGGAAGATGAGGCCGTTACATTCGAAAATGAGCGTCCGTTGCGAAGCTTGTGCCCATCGGGTCCTCCAGCCGCATCGGAGTAGCAAGGCAAGTTTGAGGCGCCGGGCGACCCTTCTGGTATTGAACGCTCAAGTGCAGTCGCTCTTCGAAGAAGATGGCTTGACCGATGTACCGCTACCGGCCGTCTGCCATAGCAGCCAATAAAAATTATCAAAAAAATAGTAAAGATAATAAAAAAACTTTTAGCTCAGTGCTTAAGCAGCGTCAGAATCATCGAACGCTCCAGTGGAGCGGTCAGCGCCTCTGGGTCGTTGAGGTTGTTTTGTAGTGCTTGTAGCCGCGCGGGCAGGGCATGCTTGACGCTTTCATATTCATCTTCGGCTTCTATGAGCAGTTTGTCCACGACGTTCGCAGCCATGCGACAGCGCTGGGTGGCGTCCCGAAGGGCTGAGGTTTGTAAAGAGAAGCGGATTTCGTGGCGGCCAATCGACGCCCGTAAGCGTTTCGGAACGCTGCGCCTAAATCAGTATTGGCTCGATTCCGGGTGGGTAGAAAGGTAGGGCGTATTGTTTAACGACATGTTGAAATTTCCTGTGGCTATACGTTCAATGTCGCGGGTTGTTGGGCGGTGTATGTACCAGCCTTCTGTACCAACTACTTCGTCTAGCAACTTGTCGTTAATCCTAAAATGGAAGCCACTTTAGATGAAAATTCCGTGGCGTGACTTCCAAAGGTTAGGCAGGCGGTGCATGAACGGATCACTAACCGGATCACCAAAAGAAAAAACCCTTGATTTCTTCAATGAAATCAAGGGTTTAAATACTGGTGGCGCATCCCTGATTCGAACAGGGGACCTGCGGATTATGATTCCGTCGCTCTAACCGGCTGAGCTAATGCGCCAACGAAGTCCAAAATTCTAGCACATCTGAAAATAAAATGTTTGCGGGAACACTTTGTATAAATTTTATTTGTGCTTTATGGGTATGCTGGTGCATGCAATATTTAAATCGTTGCGCCACACAATTAAAGACCCCGCCTTCTGGCGGGGTCCTACTGCCTGGTAGCAGTTAACACCTGCGAGACGAGGTGTTTTATGAACTGCCTCGAGGGCAGTTAACCTGCCATTAGGGCAGTGAGTTAACAATAGATCAAATTTTTTTCTTTTGCAACTAGCTTTTTATCTGAAATTATGACGAAATTGTTATTTATTGTAACTGGATTGTTGGTGCTGCTTGGCGGTTGCAAGGCACTGTCACCCGGCGCTTCGGAAGGGGCTTCAAGCTCTCGCTCCGGGGTCGAGTTCTATGGGGTTGTGGATGTCGGTGTCGGCACGCAAAGCATATCTGAGTAAATTGCTTTGCGTGGCGTTGCAAAAGACCTTTGCGCTAAGCGGGTACAGACTCTTGATTGGTGTCGGCGCGGTGGCTGGCCGTATGGCTGGAAAGCGCCGCGCTCAAGCTATAAAGGGGCGCAAAGGATTCGGCCTGGGCCATGGGCCAGCCAACCCTGAAAATGGTTTGCCTGTATTTTCCTTCAAGCAGCTCGCCTTTTTCCAGATCTGGAAACAATGCCGATAATACGCGCACCTCGCTATTGGATATTCGTCGTGCGATGTGATGAGGGCGTAGCTCGCCGGGATGGGTAAGGCCAGCTGCGCCCAGCAGTTCGGCCAACGCGCCAAGGGTATTGGCATGAAAGCTGGCTACCCTCTGGGACTTGTCGCTGACGACCAGGGCTTCCTGGCGCTTTGGGTCTTGTGTCGTGACGCCGGTGGGGCATTTTCCAGTATGGCAGGCTTGCGCCTGAATGCAGCCCACGGCGAACATGAACGCGCGGGCGCTGTTGCACCAGTCGGCGCCAAGGGCCATGATGCGCGTCATGTCGAAGGCACTGATCACTTTGCCCGAGGCGCCTAGTTTAATTTGTTCGCGCAAGCCTATTCCAACTAGAGTGTTGTGAACCAGGCGTAGTCCTTCACGCAGCGGCGTGCCGACATGATCGACAAATTCGATAGGGGCTGCGCCGGTGCCGCCCTCGGCTCCATCGACCACAATAAAGTCTGGAGTGATGCCGGTTTTTAGCATGGCTTTTGCAATGGCAAACCATTCCCATGGATGGCCGATGCACAGCTTGAAGCCCACCGGTTTGCCACCCGATAATTCCCGCAGCCTGGCAACGAACTGCATTAGTTCGATGGGAGTTGAAAAGGCGCTGTGTTTGGCGGGAGAGTTACAGTCTTGCCATGGCACGACGCCTCGGGCGTTGGCTATTTCTATAGTCACCTTGGCGCCGGGCAAAATACCGCCGTGACCGGGTTTGGCGCCTTGCGATAGTTTGATTTCTATCATTTTGACGCTGTCGTGGGTGGCTCGCTGGGCAAAGGCTTCTTCCGAGAAGTTGCCTGCTTCATCGCGACAACCAAAATACCCTGAGCCTATGTTCCAGATAAGGTCGCCATTGTGGGTCAGGTGGTAGGTGCTTATGCCGCCTTCGCCCGTGTCATGGGCAAAGTTTCCCAGGGCCGCGCCTTTGTTTAGAGCCAGTACGGCGTTTGCCGATAAGGCGCCAAAGCTCATGGCCGAAATATTTAGCGTGGATAAAGAATAGGGTTGTGTGCAGTCGGGGCCGCCCACAGTGATACGAAAGTCGCTGTTTTCAGGGTGGACCGGATCCATAGAGTGATTGATCCATTCATAGTCGTCGCCATAGACGTCGTTTTGCGTACCAAATGGCCGCTTGTCGATTTCCTTTTTGGCGCGCTGATATACCAGCGATCGATTCACGCGAGAAAATGGCAGTTGCTGTGTGTCGTCTTCAAAGAAGTATTGGCGCATTTCGGGGCGAATAAACTCAAAGAGAAATCTCAGATTGCCGATGACCGGATAGTTGCGCCGAATAGCGTGTTTGGTTTGATGGAGGTCGCGCATGCCCAACGCAGTCAGTGCGCCAAAAAGCATGGCGCCAAGCAGCCACGATGCCTGCGAAAATAGCGCCAGGCCAAGGCATAATATAGTGGCGGCTATTACTAGATAAAAGGCGGTGTAGCGTGTAAGAAAGCGATCCATGGGCCATTTTCTCCTTATGCATGGCAATACGTTGCCTGCACCTTACCAGAATTACAGGGTGGCTTCCGGGGGATTGTACGGGTGTATGGGGGTGAGTAAAATGTTGTGTTTGCCATAGCAGGAACGACTTTGCCGCGTGGTGCGTTCGTCGAAGATGGCCCTTTGTTTATAGTCGTTGCTGCCACACGGCAAACAGCAAACAGCAAACAGCACAGATAGCTAATGGCAATAATAAACCGGGGGAAAGCGTTGGGGGCTCAAGTTACCGTTGTAGTGGCCGACTGGGATGCAAGCAAAGAGGACGCGATACCTGTGCGCTGCAAGGTGTTTGTGCAAGAGCAACATGTTCCTCTTGAACTTGAGCTCGATAATGAAGATATGCTTTCTTGGCACGCCGTTGCGTATGATGAAAATGGGGTTGCCGTGGGAACCGGGCGCCTATTGCGCAATGCTCACATTGGACGCATGGCGGTGCTTGCCGCACACCGAGGGCGGGGCGTGGGCTCGGCATTGCTGACCGCCTTGATTAATGAGTCAAAAATACGTCGTTATCCCGAGGTGTTATTGTCTGCCCAACTGCATGCACAGGCATTCTATGCAAGCCATGGTTTTGTGGCTGAAGGCGGCACCTATCTGGATGCCGGGATCGAGCACATAACGATGCGCCGCACGCTGTAACTTGGGGCAGGGGGCGATTTGCCGGGAATCGTGTTCCTTTAGGATTTCGACTTATGTTCGGGTTTGCCTTTACGTTTGGTGGACGCCAGTTCGTCGAGTTCTTTTTCGCTCATGGATTCATACATCGACTTAGACGCGCCCTTAAGCTCATTGACCTTAGTTTCGCCGCGCTTGGCTGAAAGCGCGGCCCCTGCGGCTTTTTGTTGCGCCTGGGATTTTGCGGGCATGATGAACCTCCTGATTCAGCCGTTCCGAATGCAAGCATATTGCCATTATTTGCCAGTGCCTTGGCTATATCAACCGGCGAAACAAAAGGACATGTAACGATTTTTCCAGTCGGCCAACAGCCTATATCCAGGCTGGACTTTGTTGTATTTTGGTGTATTGCGTAAAAAAAACTTTCCTGCCTGCAATAGTTTAATTTATTATTTAAAACAATAATCATTCTCATTTGTATTAATAAATAAACGGAGGGAGTTTTGGCTATAAAAAATTTATCGCCCCAGACCTTATTGGGTTCGTCACTGGCTTTAGCATTGGTGACACCGGGTTTATTGGTTTCAACCAGCGCACAAGCGCAGGTCGCATCAGGGGACGCTGTTATGCTGGCCCCCGTGAAGGTCACAGGCATAGGCGATAATTCGTATGAAGTTACAGAATCGGCGCAAACGAAATTTACTGCGCCATTGCTGGACACGCCAAAGACTGTTCAAGTTATTCCCAAGGCCGTCATTCAAGACAGCGCAGCCACTTCTTTGCAAGATGTACTTCGCAACTCACCCGGGATAACGTTCGGTGCGGGGGAAGGAGGGCAGCCGCTGGCCGATCGTCCGTTTATTCGAGGCAGTTCATCGGGTAATAACGTATATGTTGACGGAGTGCGCGACCCGGGCGGTCAAACACGCGAAATTTTTAATCTGGAAAGTGTAGAGGTCATCAAAGGGGCCGACTCCGCTTTTGGTGGACGCGGATCGGGAGGCGGTAGTATAAATTTAGTTAGCAAGCGTGCCAAACTGGGTAATTTCGCCGAGGGTAATCTGGGGTACGGCAACGACGGATATTTGCGCGGTACGGCCGATGGCAACTGGCAATTTACTGAACATTCCGCGTTCCGGCTGAATGTACTTACGTCCAAGGGCAACGTTCCCGGTCGCAATCAGGTCGATTATGAAAAGCTTGGCATCGCCCCGTCTTTGTCTCTTGGCTTGGGCACGCCTACTCGGGCCACCTTTAGCTATTATCATTTGCAAACCGATGGCATGCCCGATTATGGCGTGCCATTGACCCGGAAAATTCCTGGACTGCATACCGACAGCGGTATTGTGGATGTTGATCGCGATACCTTCTACGGATTGTATGATCGCGACTATCACAAGACTCAAGCCGATATCGGCACAATAGAGCTGGAACACGATTTTACCGAGCGCCTTACCTTGCGCAATGCCACTCGTTATGGCGAGACGATCAACGATTATGTGGTAACGAACCCGGGCGACGGCACTGCCAGGTTCGATGCTGCAACAAATCAGTACTGGTTGCAGCGCGGCACTAAATCACGTTGGCAGAAAAGCGAACTCTTGACGAACGCGACCGAGCTGTATGGGAAGCTTGATACCGGTAGCATCAAGCATAGTTTCAATCTGGGCGTCGAGTTTTCGCGCGAAACCAATAAGAATGCAAGCTATACCGTCGCAACCACTGCTGGCGCAGCATGTCCGGCCAGTTTTTCGGCAGGCAGTCTGGATTGCACACCTTTTTTCCGTCCTAATCCCAGTGATTCCTGGTCAGGCTCGATTACGCGCCAGCCGCTAAACCTGGACTCAAAGTCTACTACGCGCGCCGCTTACCTTTTCGATACCATCGAGTTTTCGGAGCAGTTTCAGGCTAATGCGGGCGTTCGCCTGGACAACTATCGGATATCGGGCGACTTCTTGCAGCGTGGCGCCACGGCAATGACGTCCGAGAGCGGCAGCTGGAACATGTTCAATTATCAATTGGGACTGGTATACAAGCCGACGAAAAATGGCAGTGTTTATATTTCTTATTCCACCGCATCTACTCCCCCCAGCATCAGCGGTGGAGACCAGGAAGGTCTTTCTGTAGGTCTGGGCGACCTGAAACCGGAAAAAAGCCGTACATTGGAGCTGGGTACCAAGTGGAATGTATTGGATGAACGTTTGAACCTGACTGCCGCAATTTTCCAAAATGACAGGCGAGACGCCCAGATTGAAGTAGACCCGGGCATTTTTGCGCAAGCCGGGGAAACCAGGGTGCGGGGACTGGAATTGGGTGTGTCGGGGGAAATTACCTCTAAATGGAATGTATACGGTGGCTATACCTATATGGATAGCGAACTTGTCAAAGGCGCCTACAGTGGTGTCAACGAAGGCGATTCTTTGGCAAACACGCCTGAACATAGCTTTAGTTTATGGTCTACCTATAAATTGCTGCCTCCATTAACCGTGGGAGCAGGGGCTTATTACGTTAGCAAGACGTTTGGCGGCAATCAAGGCGGTGCGGGCGGCGGAACTAGCGCTGTCTATATGCCTGCGTACTGGCGGTTTGACGCGATGGCCGCATATCAGGTCAATAAAACCCTGGCGTTGCAGCTGAATGCGCTTAATCTGACGGATAAGAATTACTACTCGCGCACCAATGGCGTGCACCATGCCGATTTTGGACCGGGCAGGCAAATTATTCTAAGCGCCAACTTGCGGTATTGATAGCCGGACTGCCTTGTTCTGGCCGGCCTTCAGAAACGTCGGGCCGTGCCAGTCAAGCTTTTGCCGGAAATGCCAAAAGCATTTTGGGTAAGAGCTTGGCTAAAAAAGCCCTGCTTTATATGAGTGAACACTAATTTTTGAACTTTTTATTGTTGGCATGGGTCTTACTTTATTCCTGCCAGTGTGTGTTGCTGTCAAGTCCGCTGATTAACGCCTTTGTTTTGGCGTTCTGTCCATTCATTGATATCGTGTGTTAACGTGTGACGAAGGTGCCATGGTGCAATAGGTTATTGCACCATTTTTAGATGCGCAATGTGTTCCATTTTTTCGGAATCAGTGTTCTCGGCAATCGGTAAGTATGCTTCGAATAATACACTTGCGGTCGGGTTGCTTCCCGCTGGCGCTGTGCTAGTGGGTTTCTTGCGTTCTTGTTTTTTTCCCCACGCTGCCGTTTCAGCTTGCCTATCGAAAATGCCGTGTTTTTGTTGGCTGCCTAATCATCAGTTCACCACGCTGCTTCTCGGTCCAGCCCATGGGCTTATGCAATACCATGTCTGGAAAAAAGCCTTTACAGATAAAAAAAGCTCTGTAAATCAAAGATTTACAGAGCTTTTTGACTGCTTGTACTGGTGCCCAGAAGAGGACTCGAACCTCCACACCTTGCGGCACATGGACCTGAACCATGCGCGTCTACCAATTCCGCCATCTGGGCATAAAGTGTATGCTAATGTACTGCCTGTATTAGCGTTTAAACTTTAAGAGGCGCAAAGTATAACCTAATTTTTAATTGAATGGAAACATCCTTTGATCAAACGATCTAAAAACGAAACGAATAACCAGATCCCCAATGGTTCAGCTCAGTTGCCGCCTGATTTTGATCCCGCTGTACCAAGCCGAGAAGTCCTTCTCGAGTATTTGCGTTCATCGGGGCAGGCTATTGCTCCCGAGGCTCTGGCTAAGGTTCTTGGCGCAGCAATACCCCTGACCATAGGCTTTGAGCGTCGCCTGAAGGCGATGGAACGCGACGGACAGGTTTTTTACAACGCCCAGGGGCAATTGACCGCCGCCAGCAAAACTGATTTTATTGCTGGCCGGGTACAGGGCCATCGTGACGGCTTCGGATTTTTGCTGCGCGACGATGGCGGTCCCGACTTGTTTTTGTCGCCGCGTGAAATGCTTAAGGTGTTGCATGGCGACCGCGTCTTGGCGAAACCCGACGGCGAGTACCGCGGCAAGTCTCAAGCCGCTATTGTCGAAGTAATCGAGCGGCGTACCGATAAGCTGGTGGGCCGGTTCCTGAATGAGCGCGGCGCACTTATCGTTGCTCCGGAAGATCAGCGTATCAAGCACGACATTTTGATACCCGTTGCGGACACAGGCGGGGCCGAACATGGGCAGGTCGTCACCGTTCAAATTGTTCAGCAGCCAACGCGCCATTCGCAGCCATTGGGCCGTGTTATCGAGGTGCTGGGTGAAATTGACGACCCCGGGATGGAAATCGAAATTGCGGTCCGCAAGTTCGATGTTCCTCATATTTTTTCGGATGGGGCGCAAGCCCAGGCTGCCAAGCTGCCCAGTACGGTTAAACGGGGCGAGCTGAATGGCCGGGTGGATTTGCGCGATGTCCCGTTCGTTACTATCGATGGCGAAGACGCTCGCGATTTCGATGATGCCGTCTTTTGCACGCCGATTGAGTTGGGGACCGAAAAGCGCAAGAAACCGGGTTGGCGTTTGTTAGTCGCCATTGCCGACGTCAGTCATTACGTCAGGCCGGGCGATCCTATCGACGAGGATGCCATCGATCGTGGCACCAGCGTTTATTTCCCGCGTCGCGTCATTCCGATGTTGCCCGAATCGTTATCCAATGGGCTTTGTTCGCTTAATCCCGATGTCGACCGCCTGGTGCTGGTTTGCGATATTGTTATTCCCGCTACAGGCGCCAAAGCAGGTACTGTCAGCGCTTATCAGTTTTATAACGCTGTTATTCATTCTCACGCACGCACCACCTATACCGATGTCTGGGCAGGGCTGCAGCAACCTTCGGGGCCGGCGGCACAAGCGATGGGGGCGGTTTTTCCGTATATTCAAAACCTGCATGAGCTGTATCAGTTGTTGTCCGAGTCGCGCATTAAACGCGGTGCCATTGATTTCGACACGATAGAAACCAAAATTATCTGCAATCCATTGGGTCGCATCGAAAAAATTATTCCCTATGCGCGTAACGATGCACATCGTTTAATTGAAGAGTGCATGCTGGCGGCCAATACCTGCGCCGCCGATTTTGTGAAACGAAACAAACGCATTGGTTTGTACCGCGTGCACGAAGGGCCTACTCCCGAGAAACTCCAGGCCTTGCGCGATTACCTGCGTAATCTTGGCCTTACGCTGGAAGGCGGAGACGACCCCACTACCCACGATTACGCGAAGCTGGTTCAGGCTGTGCGTGGCCGGCCTGATTACGAAGTTATTCAAACGATGTGTCTGCGATCACTGCAGCAGGCCATATATAGCCCGGAGCAGTCGGGCCACTTCGGTCTGGCCTATGAGCACTATGCGCACTTTACGTCGCCGATTCGCCGTTACCCCGATTTGTTAACCCACCGCGTGATCAAGTCTGTGCTTGAAGGCAAGCGGTATGTTCCCGACATTCCCGATCTGGCTGCCACTGCGGCATTGCCGCAGCGCGAGCGCGAGCATGCGGTATGGGAGAAGCTGGGTTTGTTGTTGTCCGCTCGCGAGCGGCGTGCCGACGACGCTTCACGCGATGTCGAGGCGTGGCTTAAATGCTGGTTCGTCAAAGAGCATGTCGGCGAAGTCTTCAGCGGACGTGTGACGGGTGTGGCTACGTTCGGAATTTTCATTACTCTTGATACGTTGTTTGTTGAGGGAATGGTTCATGTATCTGAACTGGGTTCCGATTATTTTCAGTACAACGAGGCCATGCACGAGTTGCGCGGCGAGCGCACGGGCATGCGTTATCGTTTGACCGATGCCGTTCAGGTGCAAGTGGCGCGAGTCGACCTGGAGGCGCGCCGTATCGAATTCAGGCTCGTCAAGGGCACTACATTTAAAGAGCTGCATAAAGCTGTTAACGAGCCTAAGGAAGAACCTAAACGTCGTATTAAACGGGCGGCGCCCGCTAAGCCCGAAGCGCTTAAAGGCACTACCTCGCGTCAGCGCAGAGCCGAAGCCAAACGTGGCGCAAAGGTTGCGGCAACCGTCAAAAAATCCAGCCGAAACCGGCGCTAGTATTTGTCCTGCGCGTCCCGTTTCGGGCCAGGAGCGCAAGAGAGCATCTATTACCCGGTAGCCACGTCCCTTTCGGGGCGTGGCTTTGTACGTTGGGTTGTATTACAGCGAATGTCAGATAAGAATAAAATACGTAATTCCATTTTTAAATCAACCGTGAATTGTGTCGGCGCAGCAGCGGTGCAAATGTACTGTCTGCGCTTCGCTTTCGTGCCCGCAATTGATTTGGAAATGGAATAACCACCAGGTATCTTTGGCTTGGCTGTGCTTGCGTGCGCTATAGTTAAAAAGTAATAAGAAAGGAAATTTATGTCGTCCCATCAGGTTTTGGCCGGTTTTCACGCAGTGACCGCACGGCTACGCCACGCGCCCACTTCGATCAAAGAGCTTTATGTTGAGGCTTCGCGGCGCGACAAGCGTATGCAGTCATTTATAGAGCAGGCCCAGGCGGCCAATATCCGTGTGCTTCCGGTTTCGGCCGATCGGCTTGATGGCCTGGCGCGCGGTACGCGTCATCAGGGCGTGGTGGCGTTGGCTGATGCCAATCAGCTGGCGGTCGATGTCGACGAGGTTCTTGATCTGCTCGAGGATAAAAACCAGACCCCTTTGTTTTTGATTCTCGATGGCGTGACAGATCCTCATAATCTGGGGGCTTGCCTGCGTACAGCGGATGCCGCCGGGGTACATGCTGTCATTGCGCCGCGCGACCGCGCGGTGGGTTTGAACAGTACTGTTCAACGTGTTGCTTGCGGTGCAGCGGAAACGGTGCCCTATATTATGGTGACCAATCTTGCGCGGACGATGCGTCAGATGAAGGAGCGCGATGTCTGGCTTGTGGGCACCGATGACGAAGCGAGCAGCAGCATGCATGCTGTGGATGCGCGGCGTTCCATGGCATGGGTTATGGGGGCTGAAGGCGAGGGTATGCGCCGTCTGACACGTGAAACGTGCGACGAATTAGTTACGATTCCAATGCTGGGTTCGGTGGAAAGCCTTAATGTCAGCGTAGCCAGCGCCGTATGTTTATACGAAGCCGTGCGCCAGCGGGCCGCCTGATTGCCGCTGTTTTTGCCTGTTCCCAATTTTTCTAATTTTTCTATATAACATCCACCATGGCTAAGAACGGCTTTACCACTACCATTTTGCATTCCGATCGGCGCGACGGCGTTGAGCACGGTGCGGTTCACAAGCCCATGCATCCTTCTTCCGAGTATGCGTTCGCCGACTCGCGCGAGCTGGCCGCTGTGTTTCAGGGCAAGGCGGGTTTTACTTATGCCCGTCAGGGAACGCCCACTACGGCAGCGCTAGAGGTTAAGGTTTCGCAAATGGAGGGCGGGGTAAGTACCGTTAGTTTCGCCACAGGAATGGCGGCTTTATCGGCCATTTTTTTTACCTTGTTGCGCCGCGGAGACCACCTGATCAGTAGCAAGTATATTTTTGGCAATACCAATAGCTTGTTTAGTACATTGCGCGAACTGGGTGTCGAGATAACCCTGGTTGACGCAACCGACATGCGCAACGTTGCAGCCGCGTATCGGCCCGAAACCAAAATGGTATTTACCGAAGCCATTGCCAATCCCGGCACGCAAGTGGCCGACCTGCATGCCATCGGAGAATGGTGTAAGGATAAAAATCTTGTTTATGTTCTGGACAATACGCTGGCTACCCCCTGGCTGTGCCGGGGCATTGATGTCGGCGCGTCGTTGGTGATGAATTCGTTGTCCAAAGCGATTGGCGGTCATGGTAATGCCCTGGGCGGCGCTGTAACCGACACCGGTCTGTATGACTGGTCCGATTATGACAATATCTTCGAAGCGTATCGCCGGGGTAAGCCCACATCCTGGGGGCTGACGCAAATAAAGAAAAAGGGTTTGCGCGACATGGGGGCTACGCTTTCCGCTGAAGCGGCGCATCGTATCGCGGCAGGAGCAGAAACTCTGGCCTTGCGTATGGAAAAATCGTGCTCCAATGCATTGGTTTTGGCGCAGTATTTAAGTGCGCATCCCAAGGTTTCAAAAGTGCATTATCCGGGGCTTCCGAATCACCCTCAACATCAGCGCTCGGCCAACCTGTTCAATAACCGGTTTGGTGCGTTGCTGGGCATAGAGCTGGCCGACGGAATCGATGTGTTCGAGTTCCTTAATCAATTGCAGGTTTTTATTCTGGCGACGCATTTGGGCGATACGCGTACCTTGGTTTTGCCTGTTGCCCATACCATCTATTATGAAATGGGGGCCGAAAGCCGGGCGCTGATGGGTATAGCCGACAGTCTGCTAAGAGTATCGGTGGGGATCGAAGATACTCAGGACTTGATCGATGACTTTGCTCAGGCTCTGGCAAGCAGCGACTAACATATCGTGCCCGGACACGGGCCTGGCAACGATTTTTCATTTGAATTTAAGCTGCGTGTTAGGCCTATGTACGGCTAAATTAGGCACGATTGCATTTATTTGCCTGGCACTCTCGGGTTCTGATATATGAATTAATGCCGTTTGCCAGCATCGTAGTGTTGCGGTAAGAAAACAAAAAAGTGAATAACCGTGCGGCTTTTGAGGGGTTTTTGCTTGACATGGCCCGGATTCAAAGGCTTAATACGCGTTAGCCAGCTGAGCGTGCATAATTGTTTGCAGCACGACTCGGTTGTACTGATTGAATCCATTGTTGGTACTACGCACGGCACCTTGGTGCTGCGTATTTTTTCAGTTAGGCGCCAAACACAACCCATGGTCAAGATTTGGCTACAATAACTTTTAGGGGTAATCCTTAATGAACAAAACAGAGCTCATCGAACACATTTCCACCAAAGCCGATTTGTCTAAAGCCGATGCTGGTCGCGCGCTAGAGGCATTTATCGGTGCAGTAAAATTGACCCTTAAAAAGAAGGGTAGTGTTACGTTGGTAGGTTTTGGCACCTTTGCCGTCACCGAGCGTGCAGCCCGCACCGGCCGCAATCCTCGTACAGGCGAAGCCATTAAAATTAAAAAAGCCAAAGTGCCTAAATTCCGTCCTGGTAAAGCTCTTAAAGAAGCCGTTAATTAAATTACCTTCTTGGATTTGCATTAGCAGGAATAGCGCGGTATAATTTGCCCCGCGTTTTGCAAGAAGTGAAGTGGCCCCAAGGCAACAAGGGGTGCTTAGCTCAGTTGGTAGAGCGGCGCCCTTACAAGGCGTAGGTCACAGGTTCGACCCCTGTAGCACCCACCATTACTTCTTGCAACGAAATCAGCCACTTAGGGTTACTTAAGTGGCTTTTTTCATGCCTCTATATCGGCATCACCACTCGAAGTCGCTCTGTACTAGCCACAATATCAGTTTGCTACTACCCGTTCTGCGCCCTACACGGCGAGATTTTACACACCACCAAGGTAGCGCAATGGCAGTAAACACAAGCTCAAGGTGTTTATGCGGTGCCAGCGATGCTGCACGTGTACTCTGATGCATGCCAGAGTACATAAAAAAATCGGCGCTACAGAACAATGTAGCGCCGATTCGAAGGCAGCAGTAGTCCAATCTATCGGTTAGCCTACCAGCGCACCCGCAGTCCAACCATGGCCGTCATAGCATAGCTATCACCGAAGTTGGCCATACTGGTTTTGACTGAGGTTTCGCCATAGAGCGAATACTTGTCGCGAGACCAATTATAAGAACCTCCAACACCGACACCGGCCCAGAGCGGCTCATTCTTGTTGATGAACGTAGTGCCCGCTACATCCGTTCTTGCCCCATCCATAAAATCGTAATAGACATTGGCGATACCGTACACGTTGGAGCGGTCGATAACTCCACCGGCATCATGCGTTTCGTTCTGGTAGTTCAGGGTAACGCCCAGACGACCTGTCAGGTTGTTGCTTCGATCAAGCGAAATCTGCGCACCGAACGGATCGATGAAGCGGTCAAAGTCCACGGACGAATAGGCAAGCTGCGCCTGGGGCGTGACCGACCATTTGGCATCCAGCGCAATGCGTTGTCCGGCTTCCAGGCTCAGGCCGTAACCAAACGCGTTATTGCCGCGGGCAAGCGTACCGACGCCTGCCATGCGCGAGGACAGGTCGCTGTCGTACCATGTGGCTTGAGCTTGCCCGTCCACATAGAAGCCACTATTACCGTACCAGGTCGTTGCAGCTCCCAGCCCGTAACCCGTGGTGCTGATCTTGCCATTACCGTATATGGAATCGATGCCAGCTGAGACCGTTCCATAATTGGCTGAGAGCCCCGCAATCAGGCTACCTTCGGGCGCTTCATGCAGCAACTTGTCCACCCCGACCTGCAAACGCCAGGTATCAAGATCATAGTTGGCGCGGCTGGTGGACTCTTTGGGATCGAAACTGCCGTGGCTAGCCTCCATGCGCGCCCACACGCCGTTGCCCTCAATGGTGCCGTTGGCTAACGTGCCTACGTTGGAGGCCCTGCCCGGAGCCGCTGCCCATGAACGGTTGCCGACACGCTGTTGCAGTGTGCCCAGCGTATTGAAGCTTTGCAAGATGTTGGCATAGCTTTCATAGACCGGTACGCCAGGCTGATAAAGAGGAGCCGAAGGTGTAGGGGGGGCAGCGGGTGTAGAAGGGGCGGAAGGAATGGAAGGAGTCAGCGAGTCATCTAGCGATGAACGCAAATACCAGTCGCCATCGGTCCAAAACCGCCGACCATACTGAATCCGCCGCCTGCGCTGTTCGTGGCACGAAACGCAATGTCACCAGCCAAGTTGACCTTTGTAAAAAAAGAGATCGAGCTGCTTGCAAAATTTCGATGTCTATTGCCAAATCATGATTCAACAACATGAAGGCACTCCTTCATACAGCTACTCAGAAAGTGCTTTAGAACTGACAGTCACAACTGTCCGAAAATAGTCGAAAGATTGGTTTAAGCGAGTACCGATAAAGTGGACTAATCAAAGATTAAGCACATTGAATGCTTCCCCCGAATGAGTGCGGTTCCTGCAGCAATGGGCGCCTCCTGGACTTGTATAGGTTTGGCCGCCGCCAATAATGTTTTTATCGTTTGGATAGAAGATCTATTCAGATGTAGCCATTAAAACCCCGTGATAATTTGTAAGTTGTAAACGGACAACATCAGTCTGATGTATTATTCCTTTATTGCGAATGGTTCTTGTTTCTGTTAACCTGCTTCGCCTGTCACCCATTGGGGTAGACAGGTATTTTCGCCAAACTATTATCCTTTTTGTTGTTGGATTCATGCCGCTTTCTAATGCCGAGCCCAAATCACGTCCTGTACTTATCAAGGTCATGGCGGCCAGTTGCGTAGTGGGTTTGCATCTTGCCGTGTTGGCGGCCATTTTCAATTCGAATCCTACCAAGCCAGAAATTGACATGCCGGATTCGGCCGACATACGTTTTGTGGAAATTGCGCCAGACATTGTCGAGGCGGCACCTAATCCTGAGCCGGTTAACGAGTTAACAGCGCCCGAACCCGAGGTGCAGCCCGAACCCATTCCCGAGCCTGTGATCGAAGAGCCTGAACCGGAACGCGAACCGCTCATTGAAGAGCCGGAGCCGGAGCCAGTGGTTGAAGAGCCCGAGCCAGAAGCTATTACGCCGGAACCTGTGCCTGAACCGCCTAAAGTCGAGCCGAAGCCACAGCCGAAACCACAGCCGAAACCACAGCCAAAGCCAAAACCGCAGCCCAAACCTAAACCTGTTGTCAAGCCGGCCCCGGTAAATTCGCCACCGGCTCCAACGGTCTCGGCAGCGTCGGGTGAAGCTCGGAAACAGGCTGCACCTACGGCTCCAACGCCGCCGGCGGATGCCAATAAGCCG
>LNAP01007983.1_pt1 | contig 15974 bp, 18 predicted proteins | sample 602601 | NCBI WGS metagenome assembly LNAP01 (sample SAMN02440304, study PRJNA202911) | soil metagenome | biome: Subtropical and temperate rainforests or woodlands; isolation source: soil samples (1 kg each in a 20% v/v slurry with milli Q water) were... ...
TGCGGAGATGCTGCTCAGCTGGAGCCGTGGGTGTGGTCACTCGGCCTCAGCCGCAGCCGCAGCCAGTCCTTGCTCAGCTGCTTCGTAGCCTGCGACCTGCAGGCCGATCACCGTATCTGGCGTCTCCTCCAGCTGCTTGATGATCTGGAGCGCCACGCCCAGAGGGCCGACGATTCCCTGACGCACCATTGCCGCCGCCTGGTCGTCGCTGCCGTGCTCGATCTCGCGCGCGATCAGGACCAGGTTCTCGTTGGCCGCGTCCAAGGCGGACTGCCGCGACGTGCCGGCGGCGCACCGCTGGCGAAGCTGCGGCCGCGCGATCCAAGTGCGCATGCGCTCGAGCAGCGCACTGGCAGTCAGCGGCGCGCTGTCGCGAGCGAGCTCGACTTCGACCATCGCCTGCATCACTGCGCCCATGACGCCGCGCACAAACTGATCGCGTACCGGGTTGTTCACCGCGGTCTGAGCAGACACGGGGGATACCGCATTGGGTGGGGCAGCGATCTCCACGATGAGCGCAGCGATCGCACGGCTGTCTCGGCCGGCCAGCTCGGCGCGGACTCGCTGCAAGCGCAGCGGGTTGACCTTGGGGACAAGCGCACCGCTGGCCCACGCTTTAGCCGCCGCGCGCAGGCCATCATCGAAGGAATCGAGGCATGCCTGGATCTCCGGGGTCAGCGCAGGAAGAACAGGCCCAGCAGGCGCTGCTTTGTCGGCCGCGGCATCGGCATCGGTGGCGTCGGGGCCTTCTAGCGGCGCGCTGTGCCGGCGCCACGCGGCAACCAGGTGGGAGAACACTTGCACCTGTTCGATCTCAGTTTGCGGCGCCAGTCGCGGGCGTCGCCAAGGGAGCAGGCTTACCAGCGGCCGGCAAGCCTCCGTTGGCGTCGAGCCAGGCATTGATGGCGTCCACGGTGCCGGATCCGGCCACGACTTTGCCGCTCGCGGAGACGAGCGTCGGCGTGCCGGAGAAATTCAGAGCGACGAACGCACCGTTCGCCTTCGTCACCTTCTCTGCGGCACCGGCGCAGCTACCATCGTTTTCGCCAGTCGCCGGCGCGCCCCCTATCTCCGCCGACCAGGCGGCCTGGGTGTCCTTGGCGCACAGGACACGACGCACGGCCGCTTCCGATCCGTCCTTGAACGCCACCGGGACGATGACGGGCACGAATCGTGGGTCGACCTGGGCGAGCTTCTGCTCGAGATCCTTGCAAGATGGGCAGTTCGGGTCGCTGAAGATGACGAACGGCTGGCCCGTGGGGCGCATCTGCACGCCGACCTCACGGGTGATGTTCGCCACCACGGCCATCTCGGTCGGCGACAGCGATTCGCCGAGCGTTCGGTCACGCAGTTCAGCGGGCAACGTGCCCGCCTGGTGGGCAACCGGGGCCGGAATAGCCCCTGGCGCGGCAGGAGCACGCTGCAGCCAAAGCGTCAGCAAGAGGACGGCACCCATGACCATCAGCACGACCTGGACGGCGCGCCTCAGCAGTCTCCAGCTGAACACCATGATCTCGCGGGGACTGGCCGTGCGCCCGGGGAACGAAGCCAGCGCACGGATGAGCCACGACGCCATGTCTGGACGCTTCAGAGCGCGGTTGTGCTGCGCGAACTGATCGGCAATCGCCTTGAACTCCGGAATCTGCCGGAGGCTGAAGATCGAGCCACTGCTCGCGATAGGGCAGCGCCAGACCGGTCGGCCGTCGCGCCCAAGCACCATCGCTTCATCGGGACCATTCCAGTCGAGGGTCCAAGTCTCCGCTCCGCGGACAGCCTTCAGTAGGCACATGGTGCTCGTCATACGGTCGATCGGCCCGCCCTCGGGCTCGAACGACAGCTCGAACGGACCTCCTGCGCCCAAAGGCAGGACGGGAACCGTCGGGAATGCGGGATCGTGCAACGTTTCAGCGCGATCGAGGGTATGTGCCTGCATGTTGTTCCTTCAAATGAGTGGGTGCGCGATGGGGCGCGGCGATCAGAAATCGCTCGTGCCAGCGGCGCCGGAACGGCCCCGGCTGGCGGCCGCCGCAAGGGCTGCGAACGCGTCCAGCGATTCACCAGGCGCCATCACTGCCTCGGCGGCCTGCTCCGACCGCCGGTTGAACCGCTCGGCCGAGGCCGCACGCTCACCAGCCGCCTCGGTGTCGAAGCGTGGGTCCGCGTTGGCCACGTGTAGCGCTTCGGCTGGGGGGAGCGGCGGCGCCGTGAGCTTGACGTTGTTGGCGCGGCGCCAGACTTGGCCGTCAGCCCACCACTTGTCCTCGTCGTCGTCGGTGCCCGTCACGTACTGGTGCCAAGCCTGGACAAGGGCCTCCTCGGCAGGCTTGACCAGGATCTGGGGATGCCCCTCTGGCGAGACAGGGACACGTCCATCCTTCGCGGCTTTGCGCTCGAAGTCGAACTGGCACCAGACGCCCGCAGATTCAGTGTGAGGCACCTTCCGCAGCACCGTGTTCAGCACATAGAACAGGATGCGGTCCTGGGGCTTGAGCCAGAGCCACTGGCGGTGGGTGACCTTGCCCTGGCGTTTCGCCATGAAGAAGAGGGCGTAGAGGTACGTGTATTCCCAGTGGTGAACCGAGAACAGGTTCTTCGCCTTCTCGTGCAATCGGTACTTGTCGAAGATCCATTGCGCGACCGACAGGTTCGGCAGCCCCTCAGGATGGTCGGTGCAGGAGTAGTTGAGCTCGTTCATCGCACGCTCGTAGTCCTGCTTTCCCTCTTTGCCCCCGAACGCGTGCGCGACCAGCAGCGCATACATCACCTTGCCTGCCGGGCTCATGCGATCGGGATACACCACCTGCTTGCCCGCGGCCACCAGCGCGCGGTCATGCAGGATCGACACGATCTGGATGCCGAGCATCTGGCTGTGCAGCCGGTTGGTGCCCTTGATCAGCTTCGGATTGCCTTGGAAGTAGAGCCGAGCCTGCTCGAGGTTGACCTTGTTGTCGGTAAGAAGCGGCTTCCCATTGACCCGCCCGTGCCCGGCCAGATCTGGCGCCGCCACTTCGGCAGGGAGTCCATGACGAGCTGGGAACCGAGGTGCATGACAGGAACGACCCCCGAGAACTTGCGCGAGAGAACCTGCGTCAGCCGTTTCGGGCTCGGCCGTCGGGCCAACTGATTTGCGCTTCGCGTGAACGTCCAGGCGGTGACCGCTGCCATGACGACGGCGAGCAAGACCGCCAGCGGTGTCAACGCGAGGTCGACGAACCGAAGAAAGTCGAACAGGGAGACGTCTCTTGCTCGCGCGCGGTAGGCATCGTGCAGGTAGCTGACCCGACCCCACGCTTCCCCGCCCCCGGGCATGAGGTTGTAGAGCCACCCACATGCTTTGAGCAGCGGCGAGGAGTAGTAGACGATGCGGTTGGACCCCGTCAGCCACATCGTCCCGAGAAGGATGGTCATGGCCAGCGTCATGCCGAAGATGAGCCCAATGGTCTGGCTCTCGGCGCTGGCCGCCGTCGATATCGCGGTGTTGCCCTTGGCCATCAGAACGCTCCGCGCTGAAGGATGCCTAGGTGCGCATCCCACACCTTTGCGATGTACGCGCGCTGCAGATCAGCCGAGTTCGGCGAGTGATATCGGGCTGCCGCACACCAGAGGTCGCCTTTGCACTGAGTGGTGCGCGACTCTTTGCGCAGGATGTACGACTGAGCCATGAGTGCCTGACAGTTGTCGTTCAGCAGCCGCTCCGGCCGGATGCCGTAGTTCTTGGCCAGATACGGCGCCCACCACTGCGTGTTGATCTGCGAGATGCCCAGATCGCACCCGCCTGCGGCGTTGCGACAGTTGACTGCCTGCTTTCCTCGCGACTCCCACTTCACGATGGCCAGAAGCAACATCGCAGGCACGCTGTAGCGCTCGGCCGCCGCTTGCACGCAGTTCGCGGGCAGCGTATCCGGCAGGCTGACCTGCACTTGGCGTGTCTCCGCAGGCTGGCCCATGCCTAGCGAGCCGGCCAGCACCGTGATCAGCAGAAGATCCATCGGAAGAAGTTCGGCTGGACCAGAAAGGTCTTGAAGTTGATGAGCGTGCGCCGCGAGTACTGGAACTCGACAAGCGACCAACGAAAGGTCTGCGCCATGCCAATGGCCAGAACCAGGAGGCTCGCGGGGATGAGGATGCACGCTAGCCACATGGGTACCCAGAACACCATGAAGCAGACCGCAACGAAGGAGATGACGGTGGTGCCGATGCACGCGAACTTGGTCGCTCGCGCCGCGCGGACCTGGCTCTGGCGGTGCGGTTCGTCCCAGTCCATCACCTGGTAAAGGAATTCGAACCGCTCCGCAGGGTCCGTCGGCAGCTCCACAACGCTTCCGTCGCGCAGGTGCACGGTCTTGATCGGCAGCTTCGACTCGGCGAGCAGGCGCGCCCTCGTCTCACGCGCCGCAGCCAGGGCCTCTGCAAGGTTCTTCCTGGAGCGCCCGAACTGGTCGTAGGCCAGGACTGCGCCCTTGGGTACCAGGGCGCTTGTGGCAGCGCCACGTGCCTTCTGCAGCGCCGAGCGCGGCTGGTTGGCCTGGTCAGGTGCCGCTTGCGAAGCTGGGGTTTGCGAGTTGCGCTTTCCAAACAGGGCCATGTCAGCTGCCCTCGCTCTCGAGTACCTGGCGAAGACGGGCTAGCGGTTCCGGCTGAAACAGCGCGTTGTAGCCAACGGCACGCCCCATCGCGAGCATGTGTCTCGCAACGACGCGCATGCCTTCACCGACGGTCGGCGCATTCTCCGAAAACCACTGGCATACCAACCGCAGGTGCTTGCCGTGCAGCCGGGCGACGAGCATGGCATCAATCGCATCAGCATGCTGCAGAAGCGTGGACGGTGAAGCTTCTCCGAGCCACCCCAAGAGCAGCTGTGCTGCACGCTCCTGCTCCGTATCGGACCAGGGGCCTCGCTGACGCTGCACGTCGTCACCGAAGACGATCTTGGCCAGATGGCTGTCGAACGTGCCCTTGGGCATCCGCCGGCTCAGGCTGCTCAAGGCCGCCCCCTGCGATCGGTCGGGCCGTCCTCGGGCATGCCACAGCGGCATTGCACGTTTTTTAGGCAGCCCAGCACAACCCACGTCCGCTGGGGCGCCGAGCCAGATCGGAGGGCACTTTTCCCACAGCTACTGTGCACAACTTTTTCCTGTTGCTTCGCAGTTAACCGCCGAGCGCAGTACGGTGCGTCAGCTGCGCGTCATCCGCTTCTGCGTCGTCATCGTGTGCCTCGTCGATGACCGGTGGCACAAGTGCCACGTGTGCCCGCTGCTGCGGGGCGACGCGCGGCGCGCTGTCGTCTGCGCGGTCCTGATCCACCGGCAGCTGCTGGACGTCATCCACGGTCGGGACTGCGACGGGGATTCCCAACGCAGCAGCAAGTGCGGACGGCGCTGCAGCGGCCGAGCTAGCGCTTGCGCGCGCCTGCTGCGAGAAGTTGTGACCGGGGCGCACTTGCGGAGCGTCGGCGACTCGGGCCAGCTCCAGTCGAGCGCGTCGCTCCGCAGCCTTGGACAGCTCGTTATTGAGCAAGCCCTCGATCCGGGCATCGACGTCCGCTGCCGGAAGCATCGCGAGCTGAGCGCTCATGTAGCCACCGCGCTCGTAATTCATGCATCCCGTGGCCACGGTGACTTCCGTGGCCTTGATACGGGAGGTCCCATGCACGAGCAAATTTGCCGTGAGGATCTCGCCCTCGGCAGCATCCACGACGCCGTGGACCTCGAGTTCGGCAGCGAAGATCGACCCGATCACGACGCCGGTATTGCCAACGGTCACCTTGCCGCCGTGAAAGATGCTGCCCATCACGCAGCCGTCGATGACGAGATCTTGGCCGCGGGGGACGCTGATGTCGCCCACGAGGTTGGAATGTTCACCGATGACCGTCGCTGCGGCGGGCCGGCTCCTGGATGCATCCAAGAAGGCGGGGAGGTCCGCAGAGGTGTCGGCGGCGTTCGTTGCTGAATCGGACATGGGAAATTCCTTTGCTGTATTTGCTCCGCGCTATGATAGCTTTGCGGCGCAGTGCCGGTCAACGCGACGCCGATGTTCGACATCGCAAAAGCGTTTTTCGGACGGACGCCGTCATCGAAATCACAACATCGCCGTGGGCAGCAAGATGAACGATTCAAACAATCTCGGCGGCACGCGCCTGCTCTCGGCACTAGGGTTTGGCCCTTTCGCGGCGACTGGCGACGACGGTGCGGCGGGGAGCAGCTCCGCCGGCGGCACAGGTGGTTCCTCCGGGGCCGCCGGCGGCGTGGAGCTGGGTGCGGCCGGCCTCGGCATCGACGAGTTCATCGATCCGGTAGCTGGGAGCGCTTGGGCGGGAGCAGATACCGCCAGGCACTCGGACATGCTTGCCCTCCCAGGGAACGCATTGAACATCGTCGAACTCATGCAGTTGCGTGAGCGCAACCATATCGTGGTGCGTGAACATGCGCGCCAGACCGGGGACCGGCGCACGCTGATGCTCGATACGGTCGGCCTGGAGTTGATGCAGGCGCTGCAGCGAGACATTGAGCGCTCTCACTTCAGCCAGGCCGAGGCTGGCAGTGCGCGGACAGTGCCGGACGCGCGCGAAGGCTCTTTGATCCATGCACCGACGACCGAGACTGCCGCCGGCTTCGAGGCAGCCGAAGACCCGAGGCCCGAGCGCTCCGAGACCAGCAGCGAGCGCGCCCGGTCACAAGCGGCAGACCAACGGGTCGCCCTTCTGGCGCTTGTGAACGAAGCCCAGGGCCAGGCGGCCCTGGACCTTGCGGCACTGAATCGAGCGGAGGGCACGGCCCATACGCTACGAGACCTGCAGGTGGAGAGCAGCGGCTCGAGTGAAACGCAGCTCGAGCAGTCGACGTCCGAACTGAGGGCTGACCGCGCGGAAGAGGTCGAGGCACAGTTCCGCGCTCAGTCGAGTGCATCCCTGTCGCGCGCCATGCGCTTGGCGGCCGCTACGCAGGGACGCCGCCTTGGCCTGCAGAACTTGCTGCACGGCCGCGCACCGCGCTGAGAAAGGTCGCCAATGCCTCAGTACACGCTCTCCCCCCACGGCCCATCGCCCGTCACCCGCGTTGGCTGCGCTCTCTACGCGCCGTACGCGAACGACTTCACCCTGACGGTGGAGCAGCAGATGCTGCAGATCGACACGATTTTTTCCGTCTTCTCAGTGGACGGCGTGGACGTCGGATGGATAGACGGCATCGACGAGGAAGATCCAATCCTCGTACCGGTCCGAAGCATGGAAGGCTACGGGGACCTGGGGACGATGGAGGATTACCTTACTCAGGAGCAGCACGCCCCTCTGGGCGAGCACCTTCGAGACCTGTTCCGGATCGCCGAAGAGCACTCGCTTTCGGCGACCCTGTTACTTCGCGCGCTCGCGATCATGCACAACGAGCCGAATTACGATGCTCAGCAGGCCGTGGACCTGTCGATCGAATGGGGGATGACGATGCTTCGCGCCGGCATCCTCGACCGCCATACGTTCGGCCTTGCGACCATGCTGCGGCATTCCGCCGCACGGGAAATGGGTGCCACGACGGCCAGCGACGCAGCACAGGTCTGATCGGTGGCGCCGAAAGGCGGCCAAGCGGCAGGGTCAACCTACCTGGTCAGCAACGGCGTCAGGTAGCCCATAGCGACCTCATGAGACGGCAGGGTCCAGTCCAGGGAACCCATGGAAATGGACAGCCCTACCAAGGCGCCCAGCAGTAGCAACGCGGCCGGGCGGTCGCGGGTCGCATCACCGTCACGCGAATAGTGCACCCAGGCTCCCACCATGGCGCAGACGGTGGAGAGTCCGAAGAGCAAGATCATGAGGAGGGTCATGGGGCTCAAGCCCCTTCGAGCAACTCGTCGGCCCGTTCCGTAGTTCCGTCTGCCGAGAGCAGGCCTTCTCGGTAGGCCCGCGCGATCAGGCGGCCTGCGATCTCCGTGGACACCGAATCCTCCGACACATCGAACTCGCCGCGCTCAGCCATCATGGCCGAGATCATGGGCTTGGCGGTTCCAGACGGAAGGAGCTTCGCAAGAAGTCCCAGAGCCTGGGCATAGCTGTCGTCGTTGTCACCCAGCTTGCGGGAGAGCGCCGCGCGCACAGGTGCATCAGCTGCGTTCGTGGTGAAGGCCCACTTGTCGAGCGGGCTCGCCGTGGTCTTCAGGATCTGCGCCAGGATCCCTTCGGTCGTCGTAAACCGTGCGAAGAGCGTCCCGGGCCGGCGGCAATGCGTTCTGATCGCCTGCATCTCAGCATCGCTCAGCTTGAAGGCCGTCTGCACCTGGTCGGCCATGCTGCCATCGCCCAATCCGAAGACGTAGAAGTTCGTGGTGTTGGCCATGATCGCATCCGGAAAGTCGGAGATCAGCTGGCTCATCATCATCGTCACCATGTTGAACTTGCGCCCGACGCGCAGATCCTGCTGCAGCAACGACTGGAACGATGACGCGCCCGATGCGTAGTGCACCTCGTCGTACTCGAGGAACTTGATCTGCTCCCACAGCTTCTCCACCCGATCCTTCTGGTATCGGCGGTAGAGCGGCGGGCAGATTGCACCGACCTCCTCCCACCGGGCGAAGAAGTTGCGCGCGCCGAGCCGCCGGGCGAAGAGGAACATCAGGGCCGAGCGACGCCGGCCCTCCTCCGAGGTGGCGGAGCCGACGACCTCCTCGAGGTCGATCGAAATCGCACGAGCCGAGCCGATGTTGGCTTGCGTATAGCTGCTCAACAGCTGATAGGCCCCGTCTGATGCCGCGCTCAGGTTTCGCAGGAACACTTTCAGCAAGAGCTCCTTCCCGTTGGCGGCATAGGCTTCGCCGTACTGCAGCGTGATATCAGGCTGCTGCGCCACCTTTGAGAGGTCCTTCAGGATCGGCATCGCGTAGCGCTGAGCGCGCTCGGCCATGACGATCTGGCCAGCTTCGAAGAGCGCGTCGACGACGTCCCAGACGCGCGTACGTCCATCGACGATCGTGTGGCCGAGCTGCTCGTAGCTGGACCCGACTTCGGGATCCATCGCGTTCTGCCAGACCTTGGCATCCGCGCTGGCGCGCGAGAATTTCTCATATGCAGCAGCGATGACCTTCTGGAAGAACTTGTCGCTCTCGTCGCCCAGGCCTGGCGCGATCGTGCCGAGAACCGCGGTGATGAAGTCACGATCCTGTTCGGTGCACTGGTCGAAGCCGAGGAAGGTGTCGAATGGGTTCACCGTGTACTCCGGTGAATTCTTGATCCGGATCGACACCACCTGATGACGCTTGCTCGCCGGCAACATGGCGCGGTACAGGTCCATGATGAGCTTCGAGCTCGGTCCGACGTCGACCACCGTGACGTACGGCACGTCCTGCGCGCCAGGCGCCATGAGCAGGCCCGAGTTCAACAGGTTCATGAAAAACGATTTCCCCGAGCCCGTGGGCGCGAAGCCCACGGTAGCCCAGCTCGACTGCAGTGAAGTGCCGATCCCGATCGGGTACGGGCGCCCCTCCAGCGTGGAGGCAATCAGCTGCCCGGTCTTCCAGATCGACGCAGCGCGCACGACCGGCGACATGCGGGTGATTTCCTCGATCGGAGCGGGAAGGTACGGCGCTACCGATCCTCGAGAGAAGCCGGCCGCCGTTGCGATTGCCGCGAGCGCTGGCTCGCCGGTCTCGTTCGTGCATACAGTGGACCCCCAGGCCTCGATGGCGCTGCGCAGGAACTCGACTTGAAGCTGGAGCTTCTCTTCGTTCTTCGCCCACGTCGTCAGGATCATGCGCGTTGCTGCGACGTAGACACCTTCTTTGCCCATGTTTCGCAGCTCATCCCAACCCCGCTTGATGCCCTTGTTGTAGTCGCTGGTTGCGGCCATGAAGCTGCCGAAGAACTGGTCTGCCTTTCGAAAATCCAGGCCGTTGGGCAGGATGTCCTGACAGTACGCCAGCGGAATGGTGCGGCCGAGCTTCTCCATGAGGCGGTTGAATGGCTGCGAGCCCTCCTCCGGCAGCACCTCGACGACAACACTGGCGCTGAGGCTTGTGCCCTGGCGCGCGTACTCGAACGAGCCGAAGACCTCACGGAAGCTCGCCGGGATCAGCTGCCGCGCCAGTGCGACAGGCATGGTGGAGGCCTCATCCTTGCGTGAAATCGCACTGGCCGCCATCGCCCCTCGGTCACCCAGGAAGCGAGGCGACCAGGTGGAAGGAAAGTCGGAGTGGTCGAACACACGGCGCACCATGTTCGCCGCCTCTTTCACTGGAAGCACTGTGGCCAGCAGGTAAGTGCCGCCGGCGTTGATCTCGAGCGAAAGATCCTTCACGAGGTTCTCGACCATGGAACGGTGGCGCGTCACGATCAGGTTCGACGGCTGCGCGATCGACTGCGAGTACATGTCGTTGTACGACACCGATACGCCGCGCTTGCTCAGCTCGGCAGCCGTCTTTCGCTTGCGCTCGCCGTTCGTCGCGACTTCGTTGGCGCTCATGCCCGCCGGGTGCGTGAAGACCGCCAGGTACACCGACTCGTCGGTGCTGGAGCGCGAGAGCTCCTCCACGCGCGCGTCGAAGAACGACATGTCCGTCACGCCCAGGCGCCTTGCGGTGGTGGACATCGGCCCCACGAGCTCCTGCGCCAGGCGGCGCGCACCGTCGGCGTCGCTGCGAAAGCTGAAGCTCATGCTGTGGTTTCGGCCGTTGCCAGCCTTCATGCGGTTCGCCAGGATCGTCGCAAGATTCACCGCGAGCTGCTCGAACTCCTTCGCGCCGACGTAGCGGCGGATGCCCTTGATCTCGATGAACGAGGCGACGCTCCCGCTCTTCAGCGTCATGATATCTGCCGGCGCATCGGCATCCGCCTGCAACGGCGCGCGCCAGTCGCATGCCAAGGCGGTGTCGCCCAGGGAGACCTGGGAACCGGCCCAGTAAATGAAGGACTCGATGGCTTTGATCATGCTGCTGTTCCTGAGTGATTAGCGCGACTACCCGACCAGGTGAGCGCTTATGAGGCCGGCCGCCGGCCGAAGGCAAGGCCCATCGGGCGAGAGGCAGTCTCCGAACCCTGGCCCGCCTGCACGGACTCCACCCGGGCGGCCGGCGGCGCCGAAGCAGCCGGCTGACCAGGGCCCGCTTCTGGGAGGGGACCACCTCGAGCGCCGGCAGCCGCGGCTGCGGATCGACCACCCGAAGCTCCGCTGGCGGCAAGCGCCATGTTCGCTTCGGCAGCCTGTCGACGGCTGTACTCCTTGCGGAACCAGGTATGCGCTGCGATCTCGAACGCCTCCTCAGAGCACTTCGCCGCGATGTCCAGCATGTCGCGCATCACGCGCGACCGCGCTTCTCCGCGCAAGCGAGCGATCTCGTCCTGCGCCAGGTCGTCGTTGAGCTGGTAACTGGCCATCACCTCGTTCACGAGAAGAGGTGACACGTAGGCGGTCGTCGAGCCCTGATCGCTTGCATTGGCCACATTGGGGTCGTCCGCCTGGCGCTTCAGGTACTCCAGGAGCGCTCTGATCCTGAGGAATCCGGATGGCACGCGACACATCTCTGCGAATGCCATGGGAGCCCCTGGATGCCGCGACAGCAGCTTCAGCAGAGGCAGCATGTTGTCCTCGTCGAGGTACTCACCAGGCGTCCGCTCAGCACGAGAGCGCCCGTGGGATCCTCGCAGGATCCGCTGCGCGCCCATGCGCAAATGAACGCCGCGTAATCGGCGCCTGGACGCGATGGTGCTTGGGCGGCGACGCGCGCCGTCCAACCTTGTTGGTGCAACACAGCCGCTTCGCTCACGAATCACCTCTCTCTCGACTCACCACCTCTGACGCGAGACATGGGTGGCATGCCCCAACCGCGTCCGCAAGTTCGATCAGATGAGGAACGGACAGGTTCTCCACACGAACCTGGACCCCACCAGATCCGTACCCCGTCACGTTCCCGCCCATCTCTTTGGCCACGAGGGCCATCTGGAAACTGATCGCACGATCCATCGCCCGGTACCACACCGCTGTGGTCGTCATTTCGCGGCGGAAGCGCCGGTTGAGCACGGGCCGCGCGAGCGCCGTCCAATGAGCCTCAGCCACGAGACCATGAGGGATGGATAGCTGGTAGATCGGATCGCCGGCGATCACGTTCGGAAGCTGGAGCTGCTGCGGCAGGGGGGCCGCGACGTTCGAGTGATAGGCGGAGAGCACCGTCACCCGCGCGTACTTGAGCAGCCACATCAGCTCGATCTGCGAGACCCACCGCCTGATCTTCGTGTCGCCCGCATCGGCGCCGAACGCAATCAGCGAGACGGTTTCGGCATCGGCGTTCCGCCACTCGATGGACACTTGGAAGGCTCGGGTCAAGCAGGACGTCCAGCCGCGTGTCCGCCTTGCCCCATCCGGACGTGGGAACAGGCGTTCGAAGGATGTCCAGGGCATGCTGGAGCCGATTGCGCCTCAGATACAGCATCCTCGACCCGCGATCGTAGGTTTGCCTCTGCTGCAGCTGGGGGCTGCTCCAGGACTGGTAGGCACCCTGAAGCGGCACCTCCAGCTGCGGCGCAGCACGCTCGAGGCCAGGCAACACCTCCACTATGCAATCGCCGAGCCGCGGCTTGGCCCATTCGCGGTCCGGCGCTTTCCAGGTATAGGCCGCGGCGACGAGGTCACGCGTGTGGGTCAGCGCCCGCGCCACGTCGACCATGCCGCCCTTGTCGATGCCGTCGATCTGCTTGTATCCAGTCAGCTCGACGCCGAGGTCCTCGGCCAGCGTGCTCAGCTTGGTCTGCAGGAACTTGTTGGAGCGCAGACACGGCAGCTGCCGCGGCACCATATCCAGGTTGGTGATCCAGATGTCATTCAGAAGGTCGCCGCCCGACTGGAATCGTCGAAAGCCGTACTTCGTCGAGTAGCAGACGCCCCCCGAGCTCACATCCGCCAGGTCGAAGTGCGCGACACCGAAGTCCGGCACCACGCCCACGGCCGTCGGCAGGTCGTCTTCGGAAGGAAGCTGGTTGCGAGCGGTGCGCGCTACTGAGGAGATCGCCATCGGGTGTCTTTCAAGCGCTGGCAAGCGTTTCGTCGACCAGGTCGCCGTACGCAGCCATCCAGGTGCTTGGCTTGAGCGACGGGAAGTCCTCCAGCATGTCCTTGCCCGCCGTCTTCAGAACGTCGGCCTTCCACACCAGGCGCAGGTCAAACAGCACGTCCTGGCGGTTGTCGTAGTCGACCGGTGAGAGCTTCGCCAGCGCGCCGGCGAAGTCGAGCGCCTTGGACGTGCCAAAGGCGTCGCGCACGGGCCGAACGCGCTCGCAGAGCATGTCGTAGAGCTGCTTGGCAGAGTCAGCCTCGTTGGGGTCTGACATCGCAGCGCCGATCGCACGCAGCAGATTGTTCAGGTCAGCCGCGCTGAGTTCGGGAATGGCGGCGAGCTGGGCTTCGCTGGCGAGCCCGCCTCCGCCGCCAGTGGAGGTCGTCTTGCAGCCGAGATGAGCGTAGCCGTGACACAGGGAGCACACCGGCGCGAGGTTCGAATCCTCGTTGTGGTGATGGTCGTCGTCCACGTGGTGGACCTGAAGCTTGGTCCCCTTCTTGGGCGTCTGCAATGACCGATACGAGCAGCCCTGACACGTGTACCGAGCGCGCTCCAGCACCTGGGGCCTGCGCGCAACGAAGACCGCATCAGCTTGGGTCGCTTGAGGGTCGTTGTCACGGAAGAGGCTGCGCTTGATACCGGGGATCAGTTTGAACATGTTGTGCTGTGGCCATGCAAGAAAAAGGGGCTGCACGGCAGCGTCTCCGCTCCGCCGCAAGCCCCACTCCCACGCTGCTATGCAACGAAATGAACTTCTAAGCTGCTGCTCCTAGTTGCTTCGTATCATAACGACGATACGAAGCTAAAAGTCGTCCCTAGAAGGACTGCGATTTGCCAATGTCAGATTGACTGCCGCCAGCAGCCGTAGCGACGAGCTCGACGATCATCCAGACACAGATCATCCCTGCGCCGGCGGCGATCGGCATCCAGATTTGGCGAGCTTCCACCTGGTCGCCGCCGTTGTCGGCCCCCTTCTTTCGCCACTTCGCGAGTCCGTACCCGATGGACCCCAATCCGCCGAGGATCAGGAGCCACTGGACCAAGGTGACCGCGCTCTTCACCAGGTTGGTCCCCGACTGAACGGCCGTGTTCGCGTCGATCGCGAACGCCTGTCCGACGGACAGGGCGCATACGACGCCGGCGACCGCGAGACGCGTGTGCAGAGGGGTGATGTGGAAGGCCGCCGAGCGTTGAGTTCAGAGATCAGCTTTCTCACGGTAGCTCCTTGTGGTGTATGAACAGGGTTGGGTATGTCGACAGGGAAGAGGCAAGCGGTATCGGTCGGTCAGTGCGTGGCAATGTTCACGAGAATGGCGCCGCCGAGCACATGCCAGAACCCGCGCCACATTCCATCGCCCTCCTGCGAGTGCCCTTGGGCCGCCCGATTGAACAGAAGGAATGCCCGGAAGATCGCGCACACACCGAGCAGGAACAGCCACGCATAGATGGCTGCCCAAAGCGGGGCTAGCGGGCCCGCGCTGTTGTCGCGCATGTAGGCCAGCTGCGAGGCAATGCCTTCCCCGAAGCCGCCGAATTCCTTGCTGAGCGATTCGACCCATGCGTTCAGCATCGTGCAGCCGGCGGTGACCAGGAGGTTGCCCCCGACGCCCGCCCATGTGGCTTGCTGGCTCGACGGGCCGTCCTTGCCCATTTGGGCGATCTTGTTCAACGCGCTGCCGGCGAAGACGACGCCGATAAGCAGCGCCCCCCAGTAGACGAGAGGCACCAACGCCTTGCCCAGCGCGGCGAAGTTGTTCAGAAATGCGGCGAAGTCAGGCATCTCGCTCTGCCCTCAAGGCCGGATCTGTCCGGCCGTGGTCTGGACCATCTCGCCGCGTTTGCCGATGGCGAGCACCTCGGCGCCGCCCACACGCTGTCCGACAGCAACGGTCTGGAGCTTGCCGCTCGAGTCGGCCACCCAGGCGAGCTGGCCGGGGCCGCGCTGCGGCCAGGTGCCGTGCAGCTTCCACCCGGTAAGGGTTTCGGCCGCGTCGGGTCGGGCGTCGCGCGGCGGCGACCGCTTGGCAACCTTCCGACTGACCGGCTTCGGGCTTGCCGCGGCAGTCTTCAAGCGCAGCGCCGAGCTTGCAGTCCCCTTCGCCGGCTTCGTCGCGACGACCTCTTCCTTAGGCACCACTCGGGCTGCGCGCACGGGCCGAGCCGACTGCTGCAGTCGCTGTGCTGGTGCACTCGAGGGCGCAGGGGTCGTAACCGCCAAGGTCGATGCCGGCCGCGCACCAGGCGACGCCGGCACGGCTGCGGCTGCGAGTGCGGGTGCCTGGACAAGCGGAGCAGCAGGTGCCGCAAGCGTCGACGGCATCGCCGTCAGAGCAGGCGCCACTGGCGCAGAAGGTGGCTCAAAAGGGGCGTCCACAGGCGGAGGCAACTGTGGTGGCTCGGGAACCTCGGGACCCTTTGCCACCGGGTTCGTTGCGGGCAAGGCGCCCTCGACGCTCTTCACGCTCGAATCGCCGAGGACCGCAGCGTCGGCCTCCAAGCCCCGCCCTCCTCGAGCGGCGTCCTTCGTCTCGAAGACATCAGCCGCCGCGGTCGGCGCAGCCGAAGCGGTCAGTAAGGACGCTGGCTTGGCCCCGGAATCCGTGAGGCCTGGTGCGACTGCAGCCACATGCGTCGCTCCGGTCATCTTGGATGGACGCAGCAAGCCAGTCTTAAACGCCACAATGCCGGCTGCCGCGAGCGCGAAGGCGCCGACTGCACCATAGAACACGGCGTTGGATTTCTTCTTGACAGGCTGGTCGCCCGGGCTCTTCTCGACCACGTCCAAAGGGCCCTCGTGGCCTTCGTCCAGAACGTCCGTCGCTTCGCCGTTGTCGAACGACGGTGTCGCTCCCTCCTCCCACACGTTGTCGCCGTGATCGTGCACGTGGGGATCGTCATGGTCGAGACTGCTCATCAGAAGCGCACCTGAAGTTGGTTCACCGGTGCGG
>LNAP01003781.1_pt1 | contig 15973 bp, 17 predicted proteins | sample 602601 | NCBI WGS metagenome assembly LNAP01 (sample SAMN02440304, study PRJNA202911) | soil metagenome | biome: Subtropical and temperate rainforests or woodlands; isolation source: soil samples (1 kg each in a 20% v/v slurry with milli Q water) were... ...
GCAGCGCAAGCTCGATGACCTGCACTCTGCCGACGTTGCCTACATCCTTGAAGCCCTGCCGCTGGACGACCGTCTGACGCTTTGGCAGTTGGTCAAGGCGGATCGTGATGGCGACATCCTTCTCGAGGTATCCGATTCGGTTCGTGAAACCCTGATCGCCGACATGGACGATCACGAGCTCCTGGCCGCCGCCAAGGAGATGGACGCTGACGAACTGGCCGACCTGGCCCCTGAACTGCCCCGTGATGTTGTCCATGAGCTGATGGAGACCCTCGATGGTCAACAGCGTGAGCGTGTGCGCTCCGCGTTGTCCTATGACGAGGAACAGGTCGGCGCATTGATGGACTTCGAAATGGTCACCATCCGAGAGGATGTCAGCCTGGAAGTGGTCTTGCGTTACCTGCGGCGTCTCAAGGAGCTGCCAGGGCATACCGACAAGCTGTTTGTGGTGGACTACGACGGCATCCTCAAGGGCGTGCTGCCGATCAAGCGCCTGCTGGTCAACGACCCGGACAAACAAGTGGCTGAGGTCATGGCCAGCGACCCGGTGAGCTTTCATCCTGATGAAGACGCCTACGATGCCGCCCAGGCATTCGAGCGTTATGACTTGATTTCGGCCCCGGTGGTCGACAAGAACGGCAAGCTGATTGGCCGTTTGACCATCGACGAGATGGTCGACCTGATCCGTGAGGAAAGCGAAAACGAAGTCCTCAACATGGCGGGTCTGCGTGAAGAGGAAGATATTTTTGCGTCAGTCTGGCGCTCACTGAGCAACCGTTGGGCGTGGCTGGCGGTCAACCTGGTCACTGCGTTCATTGCCTCGCGGGTGATTGGTCTGTTCGAGGGCTCTATCGAAAAGCTGGTGGCGTTGGCGGCACTGATGCCGATTGTCGCCGGTATTGGGGGTAACTCGGGTAACCAGACCATCACCATGATCGTGCGGGCGATGGCCCTGGATCAGGTAAGCACCGGCAACACCTCGCGCCTGATGCGCAAGGAGCTGGCTGTGGGCCTGATCAATGGTCTGGTATGGGGTGGCGTGATCGGCGTGGTGGCCTACCTGCTGTATGGCAGTTGGTCCCTGGGCGTGGTCATGACCGCGGCCATGACCCTTAACCTATTGCTGGCGGCACTGATGGGGGTATTGATCCCCATGACCCTGGCGCGCCTCGGGCGCGATCCTGCGATGGGGGCCAGTGTGATGATCACGGCCATGACCGACAGTGGCGGCTTCTTCATCTTCCTGGGGCTGGCGACGATCTTCCTGCTTTGAACCTATTGGGAGCCGGCACGCCGGCTCCTGCACAAAAGTAAAAATCCCGGGCAAAAAAAAGCCAGCGCAAGGCTGGCTTCAGCTTTCAGTTGCCGATTATTCGGCTTCTGCGGCTGCCTCAACGTCATGAGCAATCAGCGACACAAGCGCATTTTGCTGGCGGTGGGACAGTTGGCGAAACCGCTGTAGCAGCTCGCGTTCGTGCAGTGACAGCTCCGGGCTGTCCATACGCATGCTCGGCTCATCACCCAACGCGCCTTCCTGAATAAGGCTTTGCTCCATGCGCGCGATAATTTCAGAGTTCATGCTGCGATGATGATTGCGAGCCACCTCGGCAATGCGTTCCCGCATTCCGTCTGGCAGACGTACGACGAACTTGTCAGCCGTACGGCTGGAATAAATTGCCTGTTTCCCGGTTAGTTCAGGGGAGCGGTTTTTGGAATTGGCCGCAACATGTGTGTTAGGACAAGGCTTGCGGACAAATGTTCAACCCGAATTGCAAAGAGGCCGCATCATGCCTCAGTTTTGCCGGTTCCTTGGCGTCAATTCTGTGACAAATATTGAGCTTACTACAGGCTTTGTGCCAGTACTCATTTTCAAATTTGCGGACTGGTTGGAAAACTTTTCTGCGCAAGAACCGGGCCGCAGGCTCTCGCTCCGATGGGGTTTTCGGGCGCATATCCTATAGCAATGTGGCCTTTTGCCCTTAATTTTAAGACTAGTGGCAAATGGCCGATTTGCGAGCCGGGGCGACATAAGGTAGGGCGGTCAGGCGAGCAGGATTGAGACGGTATCAATCTCTCGTCACAGGCAGGGTCAGCGCAGGATCGGGTCGAACTTGAAGCGACGCCCGACGACCATGGCGATCACCAGCGCGACTGTGAATAGGGCACAGGCGCCCAGGCAAAGGGCTTGCCAGTCATTCGACGGAAGGTTGAGTCCCAGAATACCGGTGGCAAGGGCCAGGATCAGAAATAGCCAGACTGTCTTGGTCATGATGGGCTCGCTTAGAAAATCAGGTGTTCAGAAGAGCTGGCGGCCTGTGCACCCTGTGCCAGGTGCACCGATGATTGTCCATCGCCTGTCATCAGGGCCAGTTGAGGCCGTTGTTGAGCGTGGTAGCTGCCCGTTTGGCTGATCTGCGCTGAATCGCTGTCGTTGCCGGCCTGGAAGTGGAATGTCACCAGTACGGCCAAGGCCACGGCGTTCAGAAGCAGAAGGGTGCTGTTCATGGGTCTTTCCCCGTGTTCACGTGCAGGACAGTTTTATAAGTACATAGAGTGCAGTCATCATGCCAGCTATTATTTTGATTTAAATCCTTTTAAAACAATAACTTAAGTTGATCTCAAAAGTATGGCTCATTGCAATATGCAATGATGGCATTTCGCGCCAATGCATTTTGCACGATGGGCTCGGCAGGCCCGTGGGCAACGGCTTATCGCCGATTGGGTGGGATAAAGGCTTACGCCTAAAAAGCTGACGGACGACATGACAAAACCCACCCTGACCGTTAACATGCACGCCGTCCGTCGCAACGCCGTCTGGCCCAGCGCCTGTCATTAGTCCCAGTAGCTCAATTGGATAGAGCATCCCCCTCCTAAGGGGAAGGTTGGCCGTTCGAACCGGCCCTGGGACACCATATTTAGCCGGGTTTGAGCTTTTCTCGCACTTCACCCTCGGTTTGGGCTATAGCCGGGCCAGTGAAAGACATGCGCAAGGCATTTCAAAGCACATCCTCCCCGGCTCAGGATTCGTTCTGCGCTTTGTCACCTCGATTGGGTTAACTGGCTGGTGCAGCCTGCCTCGACTGTCGGGCTGATTGAAAACTGACCCTTCGTCGGAACTTTGTTGGAATGTTGGAGCATCATTTCCAAGTGATGACTTCAAGGCTACAGACGTTGAGTAGCATGGCGATTGCCTGACGCCATTAAGATTAGGGGCTTATCTCCACTTCCCGAACGTCCAGGCCGAGCGCTAGGGCGGGGCCCCCATTTTTCTCTCCCGCCCAGCCCCGCCAGCCCCACATCCCACCCTGCCTTCAAAGCAACTCCTGCGGAGAAATCACCCAAGCGCTGCAGGGCATCTTGTACAGCAGGTGTTCCACAGTGCTGCCGATTAATCGGTCCATGGCCCGATGGCCTATTCGGCCCATCACAATCACATCGGTCTCATAGGCACTCGCGTAGCTGGCAAGCACCTTGGCGGGGTTGCCCATGATCATGTGCTGGCGCTCCGGTGGAATACCGTTGCGCTCCGCCAGTTCGTGGAAGGCATCGGCCTGGGCATCAAACAGTGTCCGGGCTTTGCTGGAGGAGAAGAAGCTTGCGCCATTTTCGAAACCGAATTCATCGGCACTGATAGCTGAAAGGTCGTGGGCATAAATGACGTCTAGTTCTGCGTGACAGATGCTCGCTAGTTTCGCGGCCTCTTGCACAATGGTGTCGTTGAAATCTTTGTATTGCCCGTCGCGATGAAAAGGGTCTACTGCAGCGATGATCTTGCGGGGCAGGGCGTGGTGCATATGGCTGACGAAATGCAAGGGTACCGGGCATTCGCGCAACAGGTGGACATCCAGTGGCGTAAACATCAGGCGTGAAAGCAGCGATTCATGCTCCAGCGCCTTGATCAACACCGCCATGGGTTGTTCTTTGAGGTGGATGAGGATTTCCTGCAAGGGGTCGTTCACCCAGACCACTTCAGTGGTGACATGCACCCCGATTCTGCGCAACGGGCGGGCCTGGTCTTCCAACCATTGGCGATGGCGTTCGACATAGCCGATGCGCATTTGCTCCAGCGCTTGCTCGTTGACCAGCCCGGCCGTTGCCAGCCCCTCGAGATAGTCAAATGCCACGATGTGCAATGCCGCATCCGCAGCCTTGGCCAGGGCGGCGGCTCGATCAAAAGCGGGGCTGTTCTCCATCAAGGGTGGGACGACCAACATGAAGCGTGATTGATCAGACATGACATCTCTCCCGTAGGTAAATGCGCAGGTGCCCGCCCCAATCGCCGCGCAGCCATTGGAACCTGAAACCTCGCAATTAGAGTGTGGCGGACTGCGGGAGGTCGGGTTGATCTTTGTCAAACCCAGGGGGCAATCGGGTGGCAACCCGACGTGCGGTCGGTCAGCGACGAAATTGTTGACCATTATCAATCTTTCCAGTGTTTCCTCGGCGCAGTCTTATAGGCGTGCCGAACCTGGCGCACCCACAGTGGCGGAGGATCACCATGGCGACCATGAAAGCGGCTGTTTTCGTTGAAAAGAACCGGATCGTCCTGGAAGACAAACCCATCCCCACTGTGGGGCCTCTGGATGCTTTGATCCGGATTACCACGACGACCCTCTGCGGTACCGACGTGCACATCTTGCGCGGTGAGTATCCGGTGGCCAAAGGGCTGACGGTGGGGCATGAGCCCGTAGGGGTCATTGAGCAGTTGGGCTCGCAGGTGCGCGGCTTTGTCGAAGGGCAGCGGGTCATTGCCGGTGCCATCACTCCCAGCGGGCAAAGTTACGCTTGTCTCTGTGGCTGTGCTTCGCAGGATGGCCCGGACACCCGCCACGGTTTTCGCGCCACGGGTGGCTGGAAGTTCGGCAATAGTATTGACGGTTGCCAGGCGGAGTACGTGCTGGTGCCAGACGCCACCGCCAATTTATGCCCGATTCCGGATGGCCTCAGCGATGAGCAGGTGTTGATGTGCCCGGACATTATGTCCACCGGTTTTTCCGGGGCAGAGCGCGCCGAGGTCAGCATCGGCGATACCGTTGCGGTGTTCGCCCTCGGGCCAATCGGCCTCTGTGCAGTGGCCGGCGCGCGTCTCAAGGGCGCGACTACCATCATTGGCGTCGATGCCGTGCCTGCGCGGATGAGTGTTGCGCGGCGCCTGGGGGCCACCCATGTGGTCAACTTCAAGGACGGTAATGTCGTCGAGCAAATCATGGCCTTGACCGATGGGCGTGGGGTGGATGTGTCCATCGAGGCATTGGGCACGCAAGGCACGTTCGAGTCCGCTTTGCGGGTCTTGCGCCCCGGTGGTCGGTTATCCAGTCTCGGCGTTTATTCCAGTGACTTGCGCATACCCCTGGATGCCTTCGCCGCCGGGCTCGGGGACTACAGTATTGTCACGACCCTGTGCCCCGGCGGCAAAGAGCGTATGCGCCGGCTGATGGCGGTGGTTAACAGCGGCGGTGTGGACCTGTCACCCCTGGTAACCCATCGTTTCAAGCTCGACGACATTGAAGCGGCCTATGAGCTGTTTGCTCACCAGCAGGATGGTGTGATGAAGGTCGCGATTACGCCGTGAAGATGGGGTTAGAGGGGGTCTGGAGGTCGTCAATGCTAATTGATATCACGCAGGAGCAGGCAACCGCATGCTGGGTTGTGCACATGGAAGGTGTCGCAGTGGAGTTCAAAACCCTGGAAGGTGCGCAGGCATTCGTCAGGCGACTCCGGACGCGTATAGACGCGCCGCATGCCTGGCCGATCAATGTCGATCCGCCCCCTGTCCGGCGAGCGGCCCACGCAGCTCGATAGCCCAGCGACATGGTTGCAACGGTTCGGCCGACCTCGTGGAGTCACGAGTGGGTCGCAAGACAAGGCCAGCATCGATGACAAAACCATGAATGAAACCCTCGGCATGGCAGGCGCGGCAACCGCACTGGGGATCGGTATGCTCATTGGGCTGGAGCGCGAGCGGCACAAAGGGCAGGGACAAGGCCGCGCCTGTGCAGGACTGCGCACGTTTGCGATCACCGCGCTGTTGGGTTATGTGGCGATGCAGGTCGGCGCCGGTCTGCTGGTCGGGATCGTGGCGATAACCCTTGGGTTGCTGGTCACCGTGGCGTACTGGCGCAGCCTGAGCGATGATCCGGGCGTCACCAGTGAAGTGGCATTGATCACGGTTTTGCTGCTGGGGGCGATGTGCAGTACATCGCCCGAACTGGCCATCGCCATCGCCGTGGTGATGGCGGGCCTGCTGACCTATCGACAGAAGCTGCACTACTTTGCCCGTAACCAACTGACTGATGTGGAAGTGCGCGACGGCCTGGTACTGGCGACTGCCGCGCTGGTGGTGCTGCCGCTGGTCCCTGACCGCTTTATCGGCGCCTACGCCGCGATCAACCTGCGCACCATTTGCACGCTCACGGTATTGCTCATGGTAGTGGGGGCGGTGGGGCATATTGCTGTGCGCACCCTGGGCACCCGGTATGGGTATGCAATCAGTGCCATTGCTTCGGGATTTGCCTCCAGCACCGTGACCATTGCCACCATGGGGAATATCGCCGCCAGGGAGCCGGAGAACATCAAGGTCTTGAGTGCCGCCGCGATCTTCTCCAACCTGGCGACTGTCACCCAAGTCGGGCTGATCATGGGGGCGGTCGACAGCAGTCTGTTACGTCATATCTGGGGACCGCTGTTGTGCGGCGCCGCTGCTACAGCGCTGTATGGACTGTGCTTGATGTTTCCCCGGCCTGCGAATGACGTGGGGCAACCGATCAAGGTCGGCGGCGCGTTCAATCTCAAGCTGGCGCTGGTGGTCTCATTGACCATGACCGGCATCACTTTCCTGTCGTCGGTGATGCTCAATCACTTCGGTGAAATCGGAGTCATGCTCACGGCGACCCTGTCCGGCCTCGCCGATGCCCATTCCTCGACAGCATCAATTTCGACATTGGCCAAGTCCGGTCAGTTGCCACTTAGCGCCACCACTATTCCTATACTGATTGCAGTCAGCAGTAACACGCTGAGCAAATGCCTGGTGGCGTGGATCAGCGGCGGGCGACGGTTCGCCGCTTACGTTATCCCGGGCCAGGTCTTGCTGACGCTGGCCATGTGGGCCGGGATCTTGCTTCTTTGAAACACATTCAACCTGGTACCTGATGAAGATCAAGTTGGCTGAGTCGGGTGCGTTCACTCTATAGGTGTCAGCAACCAAAAGGCCACGTGCCGAGGTGTCCCATGTCGCAGGCTCAGCGTTTACTGTTAATTGCCCCCTCAACCCTGACCCGTACACCCGCGTTCGAGCGGGCCGGCGCGTTGGCCAAGGCGATGCAAATGCCTTTGCACATTGTCGCATTTGACTACTTGCAGGCCTTGGCGGTGGCCGGCCTGTTCGCCCCTGAGCAAATGAACCGGGCCCGTGACGGTTATTTGCAAAACCACAGGCAGTGGCTCACGGAGCAGGCGGGGTTGATCAGCCAACACGGGGTGCAGGTCACCAGCGAAGTGGTGTGGGTGCAACACCCTTACGAAGAAATCCTGCACTTTGTCAGTGAGATGCCACTGGCGTTGATCATCAAGGATGCGCAGGAAGAATCAGCCTTGCAGCGGATCTTTTTCGCACCCCTGGACTGGCAGTTACTGCGCGATTGTCCGGTACCTGTGCATTTGGTGACCAACGCGCTCAACCCTCGGCCGCGCAATATCCTGGCCATCGTCGATGTGCTGCGCAATGAGGAGCAGGACAATGTGTTCAACGACCAGATCATCAACGCAGCGGTAAAGCTGGCCAACGAGTGCGATGCCCACCTTGAGTTGATGCATGTGTATGACTGGGCGGCGATCTACGTCCAGGACATGGGCTTTGGTGCCTTGCCCCTGGCCACTGGGATTTATGAGGCGCTGGGCACGACTCAGCGGGAAGTGTTTGCCGCCATGGCTGAACGCCATGGTGTACCGCCAGAGTATCGCCACTTCATCGAGGGCAACCCGGTGTTGAGTATTTGTGAGTTCGCTGCCGAGCATCGCACGGACATCATTGTGATGGGCACGATTCAGCACAAGGGGTTGAACAAGTTGCTCGGGACCACCGCTGAACAACTCCTGCAGCGAGCGCCATGCAGTGTGCTGGCAATCAAGCCCGGGCGGGTATTGCAATCCTGAGCAGGCCACGGCCCCGCGCTGGAGCGTTGAGCGCAGCAGCGCGGGGCCGTAGCTCTACAGGTGACGGCTATGGATCACTTGGTGGGGGTCACGGGGATCAATGCATGACTCGAAGCCCAGGGCTCTGACCAGGTTACGCATGGGGATATTGCTCGCGGCATCCACCGAATACATCCGGCGGTAGCCATTCTTGCTGGCGGCGTTGATCAAATGTTTCATCAGTAGAGTGCCCAGGCCCAGGTGCGCCCATTCATCGGCTACTGTTACTGCGCACTCACAGTCATCCTTGCCGGTAGCGGCGTAACGGCTGATGCCGATCTCGATCAGATGACCGTTTTCGTGCGCCAGCGCGATATAGGCCACTCGATGTTGCTTATCGGTGTCCATCAACGTATTGAGCAGGCTGTCACTGGGCTCGTTGATCTGCGCCAGGAAGCGCATATGTCTCGATTCGGGGGACAAGCGTTTGATAAACGCATACTCACGCTCGCGATCCTTGTCCTCGAGCGGCCGTATCAGTACGTGGCGACCGTCCCTGAGCGCTTCGATCCAGTGTTCTGCGGTGACGGTGGCATAAACTGCCGCCGCCCGATCATTGTGGTCTTTGAAGGTGAGCATGGGTGAGCCTCCATCTGATGTAAAAGGCCGGCGCGCGCAGATAAACCTCGCGGTGCTTCCTTTCTACGTCGTTGAGGGCTTTGGGCGCTGATCTGGATCAGCTACTTGTGTTGGCATCCTTGATTTTCGGATGACTGAGGTGGATTTCGCGGCGGCCCTGGGCGGATCAGCCATTTACGGAATTGGCGGCCCGTCACCCAGGCAGTTGATTGAAATCAACTGCACCTGCGTCATTAAGAGCGATCAATGGCACTTCCCTTGAGTATTCATGGAGACGGCTATGCATATGACATTTCTCGGTGCTGCGGGCACGGTCACCGGCAGTAAGTACCTGCTGCAGCACCACGACCATCATGTCCTGATCGACTGCGGCCTTTTCCAGGGCTATAAACAGCTGCGGCTGCACAATTGGGATGCGCTGCCGTTTCCGATCGGTGAACTCGATGCGATTGTGCTTACCCATGCCCACCTGGATCACAGTGGCTATCTACCGGTCCTGGTGCGCAATGGCTACCGCGGGCCGGTCTATGCCACGCCTGCGACCTGTGACCTGCTGAAGATCCTGCTGCTAGACAGTGGTCGCCTCCAGGAAGAAGAGGCTGAGTTTGCCAATCGGCATGGCTTTTCCAAGCACAGCCCGGCGGCGCCGCTGTATACCGAACAGGACGCCGAGCGAGCGCTGAAGCTGTTACGGCCGATCGAACTGCATAACAGGATTGAGATCGTCACCGGCATGACCCTCCAGCTGCGCGGCGCCGGGCATATATTGGGCGCGGCCACGGTCGAGGTGGTCGCCGATGGCGTTACGCTTGTGTGCTCGGGAGACTTGGGGCGACCCGACGACCCCTTGATGTTCGCTCCGGAGACCATCGAGCAGGCGGACTACCTGTTGGTGGAGTCGACCTACGGTGACCGCAAGCACCCGGCCGAGCTGCCAGAGGAGCAATTGGCCGACGTCATCACCCGCACCGCGCTGCGCCATGGCATTACCCTGGTACCTTCCTTCGCCGTCGGTCGGGCGCAGTTGCTGATGTACCACTTGTATCGGCTCAAGCAGCAACACTTGATTCCCGATGTGCCGATCTATCTCAATAGCCCCATGGCCACCGACGTCACCACGTTGTACCAGCGTTTTCGCAGCGAACACCGTTTGACCGCGCCGGAGTGCGAAGGCATGTGCCACGTCGCGAAGTTTGTGCGCACCACCGAAGATTCGATCCGCCTGGACCAGCAGCGCACGCCGGCGGTGATTATCGCTGCCAGCGGCATGGCTACCGGGGGGCGGGTGATCCACCACCTCAAGGCGTTGGCCCCCAACCCGATCAATACGCTGCTGGTTCCCGGCTTCCAGGCGGGCGGTACCCGCGGCGCGCAAATTGTCGCGGGGGCTCCTTCCGTGCGTATTCATGGCAAGGAGGTGCCCATCAGGGCCGAGGTGGTGCCGATGCAGTCCCTGTCGGCACATGCGGATGCCGATGAAATCATGCAATGGCTTCGCGGGTTCAAGCAGCCACCGAAACACACCTATGTGGTGCACGGCGAACCCAATGCCTCGGATGTGCTGCGCCGACGTATCAGCCTGGAGCTGGGCTGGTCGGTCTCGGTGCCGGAGTATCGCGATAGCGTCGAACTCAGCGCCACCGATCACCCTTCGAACATATCCGGCTGATAGCAAACAGTCCTTGCCGCTTTACGGCAGGCTCAAGACTGGCCAAGGGGTTGATGCAGCCAGCCGCTGACGCTCGGGTTTTTTCCAGAAGCAGGGCCTCGTTAGCCGTTTGGCCAGTGCCGTCTGGCTGGCGGGCGCGATATATTGTGCAGACCTTGTACCTTGCCCCCGGTCTGAGTGCGTCTGACACGTAACTCACAGAAGAAGGAACTGTTGGGTGTCGAGTTCATCGAAGGCTTCATGCTTCGATAAACCCGAAGTTGTCCCGCTTGTCGGATCAAAATATTCCCGGGTGCCTTAGGTGCCTGGGCTTAACGAGGCTTCGTCTTCAGGCTATCGTGTAAATAGCCTGACACCCACTGCAAGGAGCCGCTCGGAACGCCGATGCGCCAAATCTGGAAATCTTTTCGAGCCCTTTATTTCGCCTCCTTGATGATGCTGATCGGCTCCGGCCTGCTCAGTACTTACCTAGCCTTGCGCCTGGCGGCGGATAACGTCGACAGCCTGTGGGTCGGTGCGCTGATGGCGGCCAACTATTTTGGCCTGGTGCTGGGGGGCAAGATCGGGCATCGCCTGATCGCCCGGGTCGGGCATATCCGGGCCTATGCCACGTGTGCCGGGATCGTCGGTGCGGCGGTGTTGGGCCATGGCCTGGTGGATTGGCTGCCGGCCTGGATCGTGCTGCGGATAATCGTCGGCCTCGGCATGATGTGCCAGTACATGGTCATCGAGAGCTGGCTCAACGAGCAGGCCGACGCCAAGCAGCGGGGCGTGGTGTTCAGCGGTTATATGATCGCCTCCTACCTGGGCCTGGTGCTGGGCCAGCTGATTCTGGTCATGCACCCCCAATTGGGGCTTGAGCTGCTGATGTTGGTGGCGCTGTGTTTCGCCCTGTGCCTGGTGCCGGTGGCCATGACTCGGCGTATTCACCCGGCGCCCTTGCATCCGGCGCCCATGGAGCCACGCTTCTTTATCAAGCGCGTGCCGCAGTCCCTGAGTACGGTGTTGGGTGCCGGCCTGATCGTCGGCTCTTTCTACGGTCTGGCGCCGCTGTATGCGGCCCAGCAGGGGTTGAGCACCGAGCAGGTCGGTCTGTTCATGGGTAGCTGCATTTTTGCCGGCCTGCTGGTGCAGTGGCCGTTGGGCTGGCTGTCGGATCGTTATGACCGTGCGCTGCTGATCCGCTGCTTCGCCCTGTGCCTGGCGGTGGCGGCATTGCCGCTGGCGATCATGACTCAGGTGCCGTTGGAAGTGCTGTTTATAGCCGGCTTCCTGTGCTCGCTGGTGCAGTTCTGCCTGTATCCGCTGGCCGTGGCATTTTCCAATGACCATGTCGAAGGTGATCGCCGGGTCTCGCTCACGGCGATGTTGCTGGTGACCTACGGGGTGGGCGCCAGTGTCGGGCCGTTGCTGGCAGGCGTGGTCATGAAGCTGTTCGGCAACCAGATGCTGTATGCGTTCTTCAGCTTGTGCGCCTTGATCCTGGTCTGGCGCATCCGCCCCAAGGCGGTGACCAATCTGCATCAGGTGGACGATGCGCCGCTGCATCACGTGGCGATGCCCGACAGCATGTCCAGCTCGCCCCTGGTGGCTGCCCTCGATCCGCGTGTGGATGAGCAAGTGGTGCAGGACCAGATGCAAACCACCGCGCCGGAACCTGCGCCCGAAGCCGAACCTGAAGTGGAGCCACAACCTGAGCCCGAGCCGCCGGAGCATCCGGACCCGGAAGACCACCCGCATGACCTGAGCCGGGCCCGTCCCTGAAACGAAAAACGGGCAGTTCCCCAAGGAGCTGCCCGTTTTTTTGTGCCTGTGGTTCGGCGCTTACATATCGTCGTCTTTATCGAACCGGCGCGCCTCGCGCTGCAGTTGATAGACAAAACGCTCAACCTGACGCTGCACCAGGCCGCTCATGTTGTGGAAGCGCACACCGGCAAAGGTGGTGTTGATCCTTTCTTCAAAGTGCAGGTAACGCAACTCCACCGCCGTGGTCATGCTGCCGAAGGGCAGGGCGGCGATAAAGCGGTCGTAGACCTGGCCCAATTGCAGGCGCTCGGAGATATCACCTTCAAAGCGCAGCTTGCAGCCGGTGGCGGAGATGTCCAGCAACTTGCCGCTGAGAGGCGCCTTGAGTTTCTCGCCGCCCAATTCGATATTCACCAGTTGCGCCAGTTTCAATGCCGCACGAAAGGCATTGCGGCGCTGATGGTAGACCACTTCTTCAGGCAGGCTGCCCTTGTAGATGCGGTGGCCGTCTTTTGTGCCGATGGTCAGGCTGCCATTGCTGTCCCAGGCCACGCGCACGCCTTCGTGGAAACCTTCGATGCGAAATGCTTCGCCATTTTCCAGATAGCGCTCACCTTCGGGCGGGATCATTTCGTCCAGGCTCAGGGTCTTGCTGTCCTTGTCGACATCCACCAGGTAGCTCTGGAAGCGCTGGTTGCGTTCGTGGAAGGTGATGATCAGCGGGTCGTGGCTCTCTTGCAGCAGCCGCAGGGTGCCGGCAATTTCCAGAGGGGTGGTGAGGACCTTGGGTGGCTGCGGAGCATCTTCCGCGTTGAGGGTGTTGAACACGGTTCTTCCATCTCCAGACAAAATACGACTACACGCAAGAACCGGCATTTTGCCAGTATGTGGCGCGCCTTGATAGGGCGCGCGATAAACCGGCGTCAGGCTTGGCTGAGGGTGCTGGGCTTGACCAGCCGTGAGGTGGAGCCCTGGGCGTTATACAGTGCTGGAGGTTCGCCACCGTGGAGGATGCGCAACTGGTTGGCGGTGGTGGCTTGCTGCAGTTGGATCGACTGGCCATTGAGCACATTGGCCTCCTGGCAACTGATCAACAACTGATTGAGCGCTGCGCTCTGAGCCAGCAACTGGTCACCGACCGATGAATGGCTGGCGAGCTGTTCCAGGCCGCTGTGATCAGCGGGCAGGCCCAGGCTGAGCAGGATCTGGCTGCGTTTCTGGCCGTGTTGTTCAAGCAGGATGATCAGCGATTGCTTGCGTGCCAGGATGTCTTCCAGCACGCGCATGTCGCGGCCGCACAGGGCCACGAATTCGTCTTGAAGCAGCTCCAGCAACTGTTGCGCCGGAGCCAGGTCTTCATTGATCAGTTGCAGCAGATTTTCGTCGTGCATGGCTGGCCTTGGGGTTTAAGCGTCCAAAAGCCTGGCGCAGGCCTTGGCCTAGCGCTCGGCTTTGATGATTTTGCCGGCTAAACGGTCGTTGTCGATCTGATAGCTGCCATCGGCAATTGCCTGCTTCAATTCGGCCACACGGGCTTTATTGACCACCGGCTGATCGCGCAGCGAGTCTGTGATCTTCTGCAACTGTTGAGCCTCGTTGCTCAAATGCACCGATTCGCCACTTTGGGTCGAAGCGGTCTGTTCTGCCTTGGCAGGCAGTGCCGGGGCCTTGGCTTCAACGCTGTCCTTGGCCGCGTTGGTACGCGTGCCGCCGGGCGTTGCCTGGGCGCTGTTCAATCGGCTGAAATCAATGACCATGTTAAAAAAACCTCTGGGTAATTGGACGCTTGCCATGTTTTCGGCCATACCCGGACAAACTTTAGGCGCGATCGACAATAAACCTGTGCACCGCCAGATCATGCGCACAGTGTAGGAAAAGCCAGCGTCCCACGCCAGTGATCTATAGCGCCACCTCCACTTGGCCAGGGGCTGTTACCCGAGCCTTGATCACACGTTTGGAGTTGAGGTTCTTCACGCGAATCTGCTCGCTCATCCCGCCACTGGCCAGGGCTTCCCCCGGCATTTTCACGTTCAGCCCCCCGCTGCTGGCGGATATCACCACATGGTCGCCCTTGCGCACCACTTCTGCCTGTTCCAGGTGAACCAGGGTGATGACCTGGTCGGTGACCATTGGTCGGGTCAGTTTTTGCCCGACGGCCTGGTCCACGGAGGTGAGGTAACCCTGTCTGATCTGGCTGATGTCCCGTTCGCGCAGGGCCACGTCTTCAAAACCGATGATGCCGGTGCGCTTGAGCGGGCGGGTGACGGTCACCACGTCACGATACAGGCGGACCTGGGCCGGCACGAACACGGTCCAGGGCGAACTGCCGTCGCAGCGCACGCGCACGGTCACGCGGCCAATGGGCTGGGCGGGGCTTTCCAGGGAGCCTGTCAATTCCTTGTCACACATGGGCATGCGCAAACGCGGGTCCAACTGGTTGACCTGGATTTCATAACGGCCCGGTGTCTGTGTGGTTGCCAGATAATCTTCTACAGTGAACTCAAGAAAGCCTTGAGTGACGCCGATAAGTAGATCAGGCAAGGTGACGTTGTCGGCACGGGCTGCAAGGCCGGTACCCAAGGCAAACAACGCCGTCCAGGCGCAGAGCAATCTGCGGTACTGTGGCGAGCGAAGGCGTCGGGAAACTGTCGTTTTGATGTCCATGGCCAATAAATAGCAAAGCGCGTGCCGTTTTGTGTTGGGTACGCGTCGTACCCGTAAGTTTTGTAGCGTAGGAGTCTGGGCATGGCGGGTGTAATGGATTCAGTGAACCAGCGCACACAGCTGGTAGGGCAGAATCGCCTGGAGTTGTTGCTGTTTCGTCTCGATGGCAAGCAGCTCTATGGCATTAACGTCTTTAAAGTGCGGGAGGTGCTGCAATGTCCCAAGCTCACCATAATGCCCAAGTCCAACCCGGTGGTGTGTGGCGTGGCCAACATCCGGGGTGCGACGATTCCGATTCTTGACCTAGCGATGGCCACCGGCTCTTCCGGCTTGCAGGATCGTGAGAGCCCGTTTGTGATCATCACCGAGTACAACACCAAGACCCAGGGTTTCCTGGTGCGCTCGGTGGAGCGCATCGTCAACATGAACTGGGAAGAGATCCATCCACCACCCAAGGGCACCGGGCGCGATCACTACCTCACGGCAGTGACGCGGGTCGATAACCAGTTGGTGGAAATCATCGACGTCGAGAAGATCCTCGCGGAAGTGGCACCCACGTCGGAGCAGATTTCGGTGGGGGTCGTGGATGAGCAGACCCAGCAAAAGGCCGTGTCCCTGCGGGTGTTGACGGTGGATGACTCCTCGGTGGCGCGCAAGCAGGTGTCCCGTTGCCTGCAGACCGTGGGTGTCGAAGTGGTGGCGCTCAATGATGGCCGCCAGGCGCTGGATTATCTGCGTAAGCTGGTGGACGAAGGCAAGAAGCCGGAAGAAGAATTCCTGATGATGATTTCCGACATCGAGATGCCGGAAATGGACGGCTACACCCTCACGGCCGAGATACGCAACGACCCACGCATGCAAAAATTGCATATCATCCTGCATACTTCATTGTCCGGTGTATTCAATCAGGCGATGGTCAAGAAGGTCGGTGCCGATGACTTCCTGGCCAAATTCCGTCCTGATGACCTGGCATCCCGGGTAGTCGACCGGATCAAATCTGCAGATCACGGCTAGGGGCTTTCTCCCTGGCGGTCACACGAGTTAAGAGGCGGTTTCATTGTCTACGGGTAATTTGGATTTCGAACAGTTCCGGGTATTCCTGGAAAAAGCCTGTGGCATATTGCT
>LNAP01010438.1_pt1 | contig 15973 bp, 15 predicted proteins | sample 602601 | NCBI WGS metagenome assembly LNAP01 (sample SAMN02440304, study PRJNA202911) | soil metagenome | biome: Subtropical and temperate rainforests or woodlands; isolation source: soil samples (1 kg each in a 20% v/v slurry with milli Q water) were... ...
TTCAAGGGTGAAATACAGGTCGTTGAGGATGCCGTTGCGGTGGGTTTCAAACAGCAACTCCATGCCCATCTGCCGCGCTTCTTCACGCCAGCGATTGATAAGCGGAATGGCGCCCGCCACGCTTACCGGCATCACCTGGGCGATGGTGTTGACCTTAACTGCCTGCACCTCACGGGCGAACTCCAGCAGCGGAATCATCTCCTGGCTTTGCCGGGGGAACAGGTTGACCATACTTTTCAGCCGGTACTTTTCAAACAGCGGCACGGTCTCGCGGTAGTACGGCAGTTCGTCGGTATTGGGGTCCAGGCAGATGCCGGCAAAGCCTGCCTCGGCGGCCATGGCGAAGTTTTCTTCATGGCTGCGCTCGGGCAACGTTGGGTGCTTGAGCTCCATGCCCCACAACGATTGAAACACTTCAAGTTTTTGCATGGGGCAGCTCGCTTAGAAGGACGTCAAAAACGAAGCGGCGTTACCACCACTGATATGCCCGCTTTGCAGCAGCGGCAGGTAGTCCGGCGAGTCCGCCGACGGCCCTTCCATCATCACCACCCGCGACACCCGAAAGCGGTGGAAGCTTTTTAACTGCGCCCAGAACGGAATCAGCATGCTGCGCTCATCGCCATAAAGCTCACGGTGAAGTGCCGGCAGGCGATACCAGGGCGTGGTCGGTTTGGCGTGGTGGGCGTTGTGAAAACCGAAGTTCAGCACCAGCACGTTGAGCCACGGCCAGCGCCGGGACAGCAGGTTGCTGAAGGTATGGGCTTGCTCGTAAGTGCGGTCGCCTTTGTAAGGCCCCGGTGCTTTGTCGAACAGCGTGGCGGTGCCGCCATAGTCATGCTGCGGCGCATCCATAAAACGCAGCACGGTCATCATCAGCAGATAGGCCAGCACGTAGAGCAATGCCACAGAAGGGAAGAACCACAACAACGCCGCGAATAGGCTGCCACGCAGCACAATAAACGCCACATTGCGCGCCCGCTGGCTTTTGCGCTGCGGAATGATAAAGGCGCTAAACACCATGACCGCGTGCATCAGCACGTCGTGGGCGGGGATATAAAACCACTCCAGCACCTGGACTGTTTTCAGCACCAGCGGATGGCGGGCAAACCATTTGTCGTACTCAAACCAGATGATGTCGGCGTTATCCACATGGTGGCGAAAGTGCTTGAGGCGGATGTCTTCATAGGTGCCGTAGCAACTGCCGGTCACCCAGGTCAGCAGCTTGCCCAAGCGGGCGTTGTGTTCATTGGTTTTAAACACGGTGTTATGCGCGCACTCATGCAGCAGGTACCCGGCGATGATCATCGCGTGGGCCAGCCACAGCATGGCCAACAGGTTGACCGCCAGGTGCGGGCTGAATAAGCCGGCAATGCCCAGGCCATAACCGACCAACGCATATACCAGCGCCAGGCCGTGATAGACCGCTCCGCGCGTTTCCTTGAACAGCTGTAACACCGCCTTCTCCCCACCTTCCCCGATTTGCTTTGGCGCAGAGTGGCAAAAAGCGCGGCCTGGGGGATATCAAAAAAAGGGCATGCCTGGTATGACTAACGCGCATACCAAAAGCGAGCCGCGCCATGCCCCGTTTTCCCTCCCTTGATGCCTTGCGCACGTTTGTGTTGGCGGCCACTTACCTTAATGTCAGCCGCACAGCCGAAGCGTTGTGCCTGACCCAATCGGCCGTCAGCCGACAGCTCAAACAGCTGGAGGAACAGCTCGGCGTTCCGCTTTTTCATCGCACCAACCGTGGCCTGGCGCTGACCGACAGCGGGCAGCGCTACCTACAGCACATCGAAAAACCCATGCAGCAGATTCAGCGCGCCACGGCCGAACTGCTGCCCATTGGCCACACCCTAAGCCTGCTGGTGGACGGCGCCTTCGCCCATACCTGGCTGGTCAAACGCCTGCCAAAATTTCGTGCGCAGTACCCGGATATCGAGCTGGAGCTTAAGCTCGGCCCGTCGATGTTTTCCCTGACCGGCAGCCAGCTCGGTACCAGCGCCGATGTGCAGATTATTTTCGGCACGCCGCCGTGGCCGGGATTTCACGCCCAGCCCTTGCTGCGTATGGAAGAATTTCCGGTCTGCAGTCCGGCGCTGCTCAGCGGTAGCACGTCACTGAAAAGCCCGGCCGATCTGCCCCACCACACCCTTATCCACGAAGGTGATCGCAGCACGTGGCGACGCTGGTTAGCGAGCGCCGACGCCCTGGCCTATGAAAGCAGCAAAGCCACCACCGCCCACGATTCCCTCACCTGCCTGACCATGGCCATCGATGGCCAAGGCATCGCCATTGGCGACCCGCTCACCTGCGCCGACTACCTGGCAGCCGGCGTGCTGGTCAAACCGTTCGAGCATAGCGTGCTGCTGGCCGAAACCTTCTGCCTGGTAGTCGCCGACAGCCAGCGCAGCAGGAGCGAGCAGGTGTTCTGCCAATGGCTACAGGGCCTGTTCGAACCGCTCAACTGAGCGTTGCCCGTCGCCATGGGTACAACGGCAAGGAACGGCAGATTTTTTCAACTTTCCACGCCAGGTGCGATCCACAAATAACAGACGACCATGGCACGTGGACCTCGCCTGCATTCGGTCGCCTATCGAAAAAAAACGCACTGGCACAGGTGGCCAGCCTGGCGTTTTCAGGCTTTAGTTTCAGCTGATGTTTGTATTTTGGAGGCTCATGGAATGACAGCCGCGCAACTTGCCAACCTCATCTCATTGAGGCCACAAGGGGTATCCGACTCCAGCTACATAGACCGCGTTCTCAAGGCTCTGCGCACGCACTTGGGCCTGGACGTAGCGTTCGTTGCGCAGTTCCGCGCTGACGACCGTGTATTCACCCACGTCGACGCCGACGGCCAAGCACCGATTAACCCTGGCGATACCCTGCCGCCTGACGCCGGTTACTGCCAGCGCGTGGTCGATGGTTTGCTGCCGGAATTGATTGCCGACACGTCACTGTGCCCACTGGCCATGGAGTTGCCTGAGACCACTGCACTGCCCATTGGCTCGCACCTGAGCGTGCCAATTTCGCTGAGCGATGGCCGTCTTTACGGCACGCTGTGCTGCTTCGGCTACGAGGCCGACCCGAGCTTGTGCGAGCGTGATATCCAGATAATGCGGGTATTTGCCGACCTGGTCGGCGACCAGCTCGACAGCGAACTCAAACGGGTACGCGACCGCGTACAAAAACATCGGCGCATCTCAGAGATTCTCGCCAGCGACCAACCCAGTATCGTCTACCAACCAATTTTGGCCGTGCAAACCCTGGAACTGTGCGGCTGGGAATGCCTCGCACGCTTCAACACCCAACCGCCGCGCACACCCGACCTCTGGTTTCTTGAAGCAGCGGAAGCGGGGCTGGGCGTAGACCTGGAACTACGCGCGATTGAGCACGCCATCAGCGCCCTCGATGCACTGCCCGGGCACACCTACCTGGCACTCAATTGCTCACCGCAATTGGTCTACAGCGGGCGGCTTAACCTGATACTGCAAAACCTTCCCGCCAAGCGCCTGGTACTGGAGATTACCGAGCACGCCGCCGTGGCCGACTACAAACGCCTCGAACAAGCGCTGGCCCCCTTGCGCCAGCGAGGGGTGCGGCTGTCCATTGACGACACCGGCGCCGGCTACGCCAGCATGCGCCACATCCTTGAGCTGAGCCCCGACATCATCAAGCTCGACATGAGCATCACCCAAGGCATCGACCACGACTTCAAACGCCGAGCGCTGGCCTCGTCGCTGATCGCATTTGCGCGGGAAACCGGCAGCAGTGTGGTGGCCGAAGGCGTGGAGACCGAGCAGGAACTGGAAACGCTGCGGGCGTTGGGGGCGCACAAGGTTCAAGGGTATTTACTGGGGCGGCCACAGCCACTAGCCGATGCGCTGGTGGCTGTGCGTAAGCAGATGGGGTAAGCGTGTTTTTGCGCACCAAGAGGCAGCTGCCAGAATCGCCTGGTGCGCGCAGCACACCCTCCTAGACCTTATCTCGCGGCACGGAAAACCTGCAAAACCGTAGGGTGCGCTGTATGGGCAAGCGCCTTAATCCTTAGCCTGTCACGCCTGCTCCAGCGCCAGCCGGTGAAGCGTGCTTGCCGCCAGCTCAATGTCGCCGGGCCACGCAAGGTCAAAGCCCCATTTGTCGACCTGCACTTGTTTGAATAGCGCAACTCCGGCCAGCGGCGTCAAACATGAGAAGTTCACAATGTGCGTGGCCAGGCTTACCGTATGGGTTGTGCCATTGTTCCAAGTTATCCGCAGCTGTTGTTTACCAGCTGCCGGCTCAACGGCTACAAGACGCAGTTTGCTATTCATGATGGGGTCTCTGCTTTTGGCGGATCCAAGCAACCTTGCTAGGTAAATTTTTCTATTCGAAGCTGCGATTACTGATAGCGCAAGCCTCCGAGAACTTTCCCCCCGAACTTGCAGAAAAATATTTCCCCACCACTGCATCCAATTCCGCACCCGCCGTGTAGTACCTCCAGCAGCCCGTCGCGCTGCAAGCCGAATCCTTCTGGAGAGAACTGCATGAACACCTCAAAACTGCTAAGCCTTGCCAGTACTTCACTGTTCACCGGTTGCCTGCTGGTGGCCCTGCCGGCTGCCCACGCCAGCGCAGTGCCCGACGCGGTAAAAGTGCCCGACGGCCATAAAGTGGCGCTGGAAACCGTGGGCAAGGGCGAGATCACGTACGAGTGCCGTGACAAAGCGGACGCTGCAGGCCAGACCGAGTGGTTTTTTGTCGGCCCCAAAGCCGTGCTCACCGACCGCAGTGGTAAACAAGTCGGCACCTACTTTGGCCCACCGGCTACCTGGCAAGCCCAGGACGGCTCCAAGGTCAGCGGCGCGCAAGTGGCGGTAGCACCCTCCAGCGCTGGCAACCTGCCCTACCAACTGGTGAAGGCCAACCCGGCTGAAGGCAGCGGCCTTATGAGCGGCGTTACCTATATTCAGCGCGTTGCGCTTAAAGGCGGCGTGGCACCGAGCGCAGCCTGCACCGCCGCCAATAAGGGCAAACAGGAAGTGGTGAGCTACCAGGCGGACTACATTTTCTGGGCCAGCAAATAACTGGAAACGTCTATGCCGGTTCGGCGTGCGCAAAGTCGTCTAGGCTGCGAAGCGCACGCCCAATCCCACCCTCTGCTGACGGCTTTTACCCTTGCCCGTACCTGACCCGAGTTTTGACTACGAAGCGGCCTTGCTCGCCTGCGCACGCGGCGAGCGCCAGGCTTTGCAGCAGCTGTATGAGCAAGAGGGGCCGCGCCTGCTGGGTTGGTGCGCGACACCGCATTGGCCGAAGACATCGTGCACGACGCTTTTATTAAAATCTGGACCGCGGCCGCCAGCTTCGATCCGCAGCGCGGCTCGGCACGTGGCTGGATATTCAGCCTGACCCGCCATCTGGCGCTGAATTTTTTGCGTAACCATGGGCGTGAAGTGCAGGTCGACGATGAGCAGTACCTCGACACGTTAGCCGCACTCAACAGCACTATCGACAGCGGGCAAACCTGGGACGGTGTGCTACATGCCGAGCGCATCCATCTGTGCCTGGAACAGCTGGAGCCGGACCGTCGCCGCTGCGTTATTCACGCCTATGTCGACGGCTACTCCCACGCTGAAATCGCGCAGAAACTGGCCACGCCATTGGGCACCGTGAAAGCGTGGATCAAACGTAGCTTGGTGGCATTGCGAGGGTGCATGGCATGAGCAACAACACCGCCGAAGATGAGCGCGAACTAATCGAAACGGCTGGCGAATATGTGCTCGGCACCCTCGACGCCGAACAGCGCGCCAACGTGCAACAACGCCTACCTTTTGAGCCTGCACTGCGGGCCGCGGTCGACGCTTGGGAGCAACGCCTGCACCCGTTGACCGCGCTGGCCAAACCGCAACAGCCTTCGCGGCTGTTATGGACACGTATCGAGCGCAGCCTTGGCCTCACCACCCAGGCAAAACCGAGCGCCACCCCTTGGTGGAATCTGCTCGCCCTCTGGCGCGGGCTGACGTTCGCCGGCCTGGCGGCTTCATTGGTATTGGCCGCATTGCTGGTCACCCGCGAACTGCCGGTCGGCACGCCCAGCTATGTGGTGGTCCTGGTGGCGCCGCAAAGCAATGCGCCCGGTTGGGTGGTGCAAGCCAGCAACCCCAGCGAGATTCAGCTGATCCCCTTAGGCGTGGCCGAAGTACCTGCCGACAAAGCGCTGGAGTTCTGGACCAAAGCCGAAGGCTGGCAGGGGCCGGTGTCCCTGGGTTTGGTCAAGCCTGGCGAAACCCTGCACATCCCGTTGGACAAGCTACCGCCGCTGCAAAACAACCAACTGTTTGAACTGACCCTGGAACAGAAAACCGGCTCGCCCATTGGTAAACCAACCGGCCCGATCCAGTTTATTGGTCGCGCGGTGAAAGTGATTTAGGGTCCGCAACCACCTATTCGCAATGCAAAACGGCTCAGTAGGGTGCGCCGTTCGCACCCAACAATTTATCGGTGTATGCAGCAGAACGCCGCCCATAAAAAAGCCCCGTATCGTGCGATACAGGGCATTTTTTGCGCAGCACCTAGGCGATCAGGTTTTCACCGTCTGGGTGCGCCTCAGGTTGTGGTTAAGGGAACGGCCAAGCGGGCGATCCCTGGCTCATATCCAAACGTTTTGCCGTGCTCAGATTATTCGTGGTGGTGTTGGCATAAAAGAATGCCGGCTGCGTGGCAAAACCGTAAGCCTGTACCTGTGCCTGGGCAGCCGCCGAGGTGGTGATACCCCACAAGGCAAAGGTCGGGCGCTGGTCACGCTGGGTCAACCACGACAAGCCAATCAACAGGTTGTCATTGCCATCGGTGCCGGTATTGCTGCCACTGCTGCCCGGGCGTGCCGCATACGTGCTGTAGCCCAGACGCGCTTTGTTCGCTTCCCAATCCGACTGATCAACTTGGCGCTGGTGCAAATTCATCAACGTCCAGATGTCCCAACCTTTATTCAGATCTGCCTTAGCGTCACCCCAGTAATGAACCCACTGGGTGTAGAACGCCATGCGCTCACCGTTCTGCACGGCGTAACCGGTATTGGCCCAGAGGCGGTCATACACACCCTTGACCGGATCTGCCTGAGCGCGACCGGCGACAATCAGGTTGTAGGCATTGCGGTAATTAACTCGGCTAGGGTCCAGGTCAACACCGAATTCGCGGCGGATCTGCCAATTTTTTTGCAACGGATAGATCTGGTTGGACACTTCACCCGAGATTCCGCCATAGACCTTCAAACGGTTGACCTGCAAGTTGTGGCCCAGCTCATGGCTCTCACCCCAACCACGCGGATTGAGGTTCCAGTTCTGGTCATACGGATTACCACTGCAGCCGCTTCCGCACGTGGCGTAGGTGTCGATATTGATGTGTTGGGTATTGGGCATTTTGTGCAGCGTTTCGCTGGTGCAATCCCAGCCGCGCAGCAAACACTCGTTAGCAATAGCCGCGCTCAGCGGTTGGTTAGGGATGGCAAAGCCCGCCAGGGTGTAGGCACCGCCAACAAATAGCTCGTTGATCTCTTTAACCAGGCGTTGGATATCACCGCCGTACGTGGTGTTTACCGTGCCGAGCATTTTCTCGGTTCGCGAGTGCATTTCTACGGTACCGCTGCGTATTTCGGTCCAGTCGGAATTCGCTGCACTCAAGGCCGCGGCGAAATTGCTAATGGCGATGCTGTTGTCCGCGCCTGGGCGAATATCCAGGAAGGGGTGGCTCGCCGCGCCGGTTACCGTGATGGTTACTTTTTGCCCAGGCGTGGCGCCACTGTAGGAGAGTTGCAGCGGACCGCCATACGGGCTCACCACAGATATGGCCTTGCCAGGTTGCAGACCCAAGTCGGGGCTTCTGAGAAAGCGTGGGCGATCGTATTTATTGGTTTCCCACAGGCGCGTGGAGCCGGTGCGCTGCGTGTTCATAAATACCGCAACAGTCGCTTTGTCAGCGCCGTCGGCTTTAATGGTCAAGCGCTTGCCAGGTACTGCCAGGCGGCCGATGGCGGTAAAACCGCTGGCCTGCGGTAGGGTGATAGTCAGGGTTTCTGCGTTGCTGGACACCGGCATTGTTGCCTGGCGGCTGCCCGCGTAGGTACCCAGATCTTTTTGTGTACTACCGGCCTCGCGAACATAGCCGGTAAGGGCATCCGCAACAAACGCCTCCTGGAAGTTCGCGGGGCCGCTGATTTTGTCCATCGGGTAGCGAATATTCTGCCGTACGGCGTCTGCCCACAGCACCCATAAGCGCGCTACGGTCGCGCCTGGGGTGGTGAAAATGTTCTGCCCGGCGAGGTTGTACTCATTAATTTTCTTGCGCACGGCCTCGACCTGGTCGGCAAACATTTTGAATTCCGGGATAGCTGCGCAATCGGAGTCGCTGCAGCCCGCCCATGGATAGTCCTGGCGCCAACCCTTATCGACAATCCGTTTTGCCAGGTCATGGTCCAGGCCATAGTTTTGCGCCAGGGTGATGGTCTTGGTCCGATCGCCAGGGCTGGCAACCGAATCGATCTGGTAAAAGTTACCGGCGTAAGGCCCTTGTTTAAGGGCCAGGCCATTAAGAATCTGCTCGGCCTGCGCCCGTTGCCCCCAACTGCTGGTGTTGACGTACAGAATCGGCAAGCCTGCTTTCAGGCGCGCGTTAACCGTGGCGGTCAGGGTGTCGCTGGCGCTTATTTCATTGCCAATAACCAGCAGTTGGCTGGTGCTTGCGCAGGAGGCATCGGTCAGCGCGTTACAGACTGCATCGCTCGGCGCAAAGCCCGCCGCGCGCAGGCCCGTCAGCGTGGTAGAGCTGGTTGCGCCCACTACGCTGACTTTGAAAACTGCCGGCACTGGGCGTACGGCGGAGCCGGTGACCAACCATTGCACGGCATTTTTAAACAGCGGCACGTGCGCAGTATTGGTGCTGGCCAGTGTGGTGAAGATGTTGGAACCATAGGCCACGGCACGGCCGCCAGCGTCGATGCTCAACGCGGCCAACACATTGCCTTTATCGCCAATTACAAATGGCAGGGTGGTATCCATGGTGGCTGGAATAACCCATTGACTGTTTTTCGTCGGAACGTAGCTGGTGGATTCGATGGTGCTGTACAGCTGCGAGAGCAGGTCGCTACGTTTCTGGCTGATTTGGTTTTGCTGCTGTTGCAGGCGTTGGGCAACCAGATGGCTATCGGTAAGTTGCGAACTGTCGCCAGTGACCAGGGCCGCATCCAGAATTTGCGTCTGAGTCGCAGCCTGAGCGGCGGCTGCGGCCATACAAAGGGCCAGCAAAGAGTAGCGAAGTGAGGATATCGGCAAGCGTTTCATCAGCGTCTTTACCTGTGAGATAGAAATATGCAGTTGAAATCGGTAAGGCGTTTCCCAAAGACGCCTTGCATGGGTCTGCATATTCGAATTTCAGAGGCGAAACACGCATAGGAAGTGGTGGCGAGGGGAGTAGGAAAACCCTTAGAGAGGCCCGCTGCCGCGCACAGCGTGGTGCGCTGAAATCACGTAGTTACCGGCAAAAAAAATGCCCCATATCGTTAGATACAGGGCATTTTTTACTTAGCGGCATGCAGGAGCGCTAGCGGCTCACGAAGTCGGGTGACACCCCGTCTCAGGCGCTGTGCATCTGCTTCGGATCGTTCTCCACCAACCAGGTGCTCAGCGCCAGGTTGATGCGCTTCTGCCAGTCGCTGCCGGCCGCGCGAAAGGCATTAAGCACTTCGGGGTCGAGTTGCAATTGCACGTCTTCATGACGCTGCACAGGTTCGCTCAGGCGCGCGCGGGCAGCTGCAGCCGCGGCTTTGGGGTCGCCAAATAGCTCTTCGAGCAACTCATCGGTGCTTTGTAGTTCTGTCATGCGTTTCCCTCTGCGAACCGCCGTGCCCGGTCGGGTCGCTTCATATCGTCTATCCACAAGCTGGGTCCAGAATTCAGTTCACGGGACTGGGACTGCTGCATTGTGCCGGGAGTTCAAGCTGACCGACCGGTCGCAGCGCACAAACGTGAAGTACGCCGCGTGAAGCTACGCACTAAGTACGCTTTTGAGCATATCCATCAGCGCTTGCGGCCCGTATGGCTTGCTCAGCAGGTGGATATCAGGGGTGAGCTGGTGGTTGCGCGAGATGATGTCGCGGGTGTGCCCGGAGGTGAACAGCACCGGTATCGCCGGGTTCTGCCGCTTGGCCCAGGCGGCCAAGTCCGCGCTTTTCACCGTGCCGGGCATCACCACGTCGGTAAAAATCAGGTCGATCTGGGCGCCGCTTTGCAGCACGTCCATGGCCGCGTCGCCGTTGGCCGCCAAGAGCACGCTGTAGCCGAGTTGTTGCAGCAGTTCGTCGACGGTGCAGCGCACGTCCGGGTTGTCTTCAACCACCAGAATGGTTTCGCCGCCAGCGCTTGGCTCTTCGCATGCCTGGGCCGTCGGCTGAATGGTTTCGGCATCGGTGCTGCGCGGAAAGTACAGGTTGACCGTGGTGCCTGCGCCCACCTCGCTGACTATGTCGATATGGCCGCCGCTCTGTTTGACGAAACCAAACACCATGCTCAGGCCCAGGCCAGTGCCATGACCGCTGGGCTTGGTGGAGTAGAACGGCTCGAATACATGACCGAGCACCTCACTGCTCATACCGCTACCGCTGTCGGCGATGGACAAATGTACGTAATCGCCGGGGGCGATCTCTTTGCCCTCACAAAAGCCGGCATCCAGCGCGACGTTGTCGGCGTAAATGCGCAGGGTGCCCTCGCCTTGCATCGCATCGCGGGCATTGAGGGCCAGGTTGAGCAAGGCATTTTCCAGTTGGTTGCGGTCCAGGTGCACGCTGCAGGGGTCGGCCGTTAATTGCAGGTCAACCTGGATCATTTCCCCCAACGCCCGCGGCAGCAGATCGCCGAGGCCGTCGTAGAGGCTACGCAGGCTATACACCGCCGGTGATAGCGGCTGCTGACGAGCAAAGGCGAGCAGTTGCGAGGACAACTTGGCGCCGCGTTCCACCGCCGCTAAGGCTGAGTTCAAACGGCGTTGCACATTGGCGTTGTCCGGCTCCTGACGCGCCAGCAGGTGCAGGTTGGCGGCGATCACTTGCAGCAAGTTGTTGAAGTCGTGGGCCACGCCGCCGGTGAGGCCACCGATGGCTTCCAGCTTTTGCGCCTGGCGCAGACGGGCTTCGGCCTCGGAACGCGCCAGCACCTCGGCCTCGACCCGTTGTTCCAAGGTGCGGGTCAGGTGCAGCAGCGACTCTTCAGCCACCTTGCGCTCATGAATATCGAAAATCAGCCCGGGGAAGCGCAGCGGCTTGCCTTCGCCGTCGAACTCACAGCGGCCGCTGGCCTGCACCCAGGTGTACTCGCCATCAGCGCGCCGAATACGGTACTCGGCGTTATACGGGCCGCCCTGCTCCAGGGTGTATTGCACCATGCGCGAAACGCGGGGGAAGTCGTCGGGGTGAATAACCGCATTGGCGTCTGCAATCGGCAGATCGTCGAGCGGTTGCTCCAGAGGGTAGGAGAAAGTGCGAGCGAAGCGCTCGTCACCAGACAGTTGGTCGTTGCTCACATCCCACACAAATGAGCCCAGCAACGCACCGGCATTGAGGGCCAGTTGCAAGCGTTCATCGGCAGCGTGAAACGCGGCCTCGGCTTCACTGCGCTGGCGTTCGGAAATCACATGGCTGGTGGTCTCCATCACGATAGCGATAACCCCCGCCGGCTTGCCGCTGTCGTCACTGACGGGGCTATAGGAGAGGTCTAGCCACACCTCTTCCGGCTTACCATTGCGCAGCAGAATCAGGTCTTTCTTCTTATAAACCAGAGTGCCGCCGCCCAGGCACACAGTCATGATATTGCGATTAAAGTCCGCCACTTCCGGCCACCCCTGCTCCACCGGCGTGCCGAGCAGATAAGGGTGACGGCCGCCGGCAAATTCGGCGTAGGCATCGTTATAAATCATGTAGCCGGGGTGATCCCAGAGCATCACCAGCGGCACCGGTGAGGCCAGCAACATCTGCACATTGGTGCACAGGCTGTTCGACCAGGTGTCGATGGCGCCCAAGGCGGTGCTCGACCAGTCGAACGCGCGTATGCGCTGGGCCATCTCGCCGCCCCAGCCTGCGCAGGCATGGCTGTTCAACAGAAAAGACATCGTCCTACCCCACCTCAAAAATCCTTGGCCACCGACCGCTGCGGGTTTTGAGCGCGGCTACAGAAGAAAATTCACTGCGTTTTACTGCCCGGCCTGCAAGGTGACCTTGGCATCCACCTTGCCGGTATCGGCCCGGTCCAGGTTCACCTCACTCAGGCGCACGCCCTGGCGCTGCAACTCGCTGAGCCACAGCAGCATCGGCTCGAACGGCGCCTTGGCCAGGGAAATCAGCAGGCCGTGTCCATACGCTCCAGGGTTAGGCCGCGCTGCTGGGCACTGCTAGTGACCAAGCCTTGCAACTGCTCCGGGGCCAGCACCGTTTTCGCCGCGCCGAGCTGCCGCGCCTTGGCCGCGTTTTCCTGGATATAGGTATAGAGCAGCTGCTGGCTCTGGTAGTAACTGCGCGCGCGGTCCACGCGCTGCACAATCGGCTGCCAGACCATCACATACCCCAGCACCAGCGCGAGAAAACCACTGAGCAAAAGCAACGCCACGCGTTCACGGCTGGGCAGGTGTTGCCAGCGTTGCGCCAGCGGCGATTGGCGCAGTTGGGCCAAGGCTTGTTCTTTCCACAGGCTCAACCCACTCATGCGCCACCCCCCAACACTACACGGGCAGTAATGCCTTGTTCTTCACGGCTGGCCGAACCCAGTTGCACCTTCAAGCCGCCCTCCACCAAACGCTGGCGCAGTTGCTCCAGCTCGGCAAAGTCTTTGGCGCGAATTTGCAGGGCCAGGTCGCCGCGTATCTGGCTGTAGTCGACCTGCACCACGCTAAGCGGCGATTTGGCTTCGGCGATAGCACCCGAAGCCAGTTCCAACATGCTGAGAAAGCCGCCTTCGCTTTGCTGGCCCTGGCTCAGGTGCTCAGCGAACTGCGCCTTGAGGTTGACGATGCGTTGGTCAGCGGGAAACAGCTCTTTGTACAGCGCCACGCTGGCGGCGTTAAACGCATCGCCACGGCGCTCCAGCTGCCAGGCCTGCACCAGACAAAAGCCCAGGTAGCAGACCACCCACAGCCCGAGCACCGCTGCGAACGGCCGCCAGACCGTCCAAGCCTTGTTGTCGCTGCGCGGGGCAAATTCGCCTTGGGCCAGATCGACCGCTTTGGCCCGGCCTTGGGCTAATAACTGATAGGGCTCATCGCTAACCGCTGGCTGCACCAGCGTGCCGCAGAAGTTGCGAAACTGCGGCCAGCGCTCGGCGGCAATGGCCAAGCGTGCTTCCAATTCACCGCCGAGCAATACGCGCTCGCCCAACACCAACGCCTGTTCGCCATCGCGCGGCAACAGGTCGGCATCCAAGTGGATGGCGACGATGGTCAGGCCGTATTCCTGCAGTTCATCCACCCAGCCACTGAGCAACGCGCGGCGCAGGGCGAACACCCGGTAACGGCCGTCAGCGGTCAGCTCGCCGAGGGCCAGGTGAAACAGCTCGACGTCTTCGGCCAGCAGCTCTTCCACGGCGTAGGGCAAGGCCTGGCGCATCCAGCGCGCTTTTTGCGTGGGCAGGCTGATCAAAAACGAGCTGGCCACTTCCATCGGCAACACCAACGCCACCGGCCGCCCTTGCAAGGCGGCCGCGCATTCAACGGCGGGCAGCCACTGGCCTTCACCGCTAGCGGCTTGCCAATACAGCAGGCCCTGTTCGCCCAGTTCGCTGCCACAGGCGGGCGGCAAGAAAAGGCAGTCCATGGTCATTCTCCCGGTCTCTCGGCCACCTGGCTTAAATAGCCCGGTTGGCCTGTGTCTCGGCGCAGCACGCGCACCACGCCCTTGGGGTCGCGTTGCAGGGTGCTGAGCAATACCTGCCCAGGCGCACTTCACTGCGTACTTGGTAATAGGCGCTGCCCACCCCCAAGCCGCTGGCCGTTACCCCGGTGCCGGCCAGTGCCGGTTGATCGAGGAAACTGCGAATTTCTTTGTAACCTTCGCGGCCACGGCCAGCGAGCAAACTCTGCGCTGACGCCGGGTCCAGGCTGTCGCCCAGGCAGGACAAGACCATGGCACTGGCGGTATTCACGTTCAGCGCCACCTTGCCCGGCAGCACAGCCACGTAGGGCAGCAGACGGCGGTAATCCTGCTCGGTCATGCCCAGCAGCAGGCGCAGTTCGGAGATGTCCTGCATCTCGTGGCCGGCGGTGCGATACGGCGGCTGCATCAACAAATACTGGTTGTCTTCGGCGCCGTATTCGCCGGTGGGCTCCTGGTCTTTATCCAGCCAATCCACCAGCCGTTCGGCATACGGCTTTTCAATTTTCAGGCGCAGCAGCAGGCGCTTGAAACGCTTGAGCGCTTGGTCGTTAACGCGCTCGTCGAGCACCAGACTATTGAGGTTAAAACGCCCGGCCAAGTCTTCGATGGACACACCAATTTCGCCGCCATCGATGGGAAATACCGGCAGCGGCTTGGCCCAAGCTTCCAACGGATGATCGATGGTGGCGCGTGGGTCAACGCCTGGCGCCTTGAGGTCACGCAGCAACACCGCCTGGCCCAACGCTTCGCCGCCCACCGCGTACTGCCAAGCCTGACTGACTACCAATTGGTTACCGGCATTGCGGATCGACAATTGTTGCCGCGCGATCAAACCGGCGCACACCAGGGTGACGATGGTCACCACCAGCAATACGGTAATCAGCGCCACGCCGCGCTGCGCCTTCACAGGGTGGCCCCTGTGTTGCCCGCCGGCGCTTTGCCATCGCCGGTTTTATCCCCAGCGGCCTTGTCGCTGCCGTCCTTCTCGCCCGAGTTTTTGCCATCCGGATTAGCCCCGTTCTCGCTGGCCTCCTCCTCCATCGCCGGCTCGGGCAAGCGATACAGACGCGACAGCTTGCCGTAGTGGCGATGCTCCAACTTCACCTCCACCGCCAGCGGCATGCGCTTCTTGGCTTCGGCCGGGCTGAGGTCACTGGAGGTGGGCGGCCACTGCTCCTGCCACTGGCCTTTGTCATCGAGAAAGCGCAGCTCCAGCGATTGCACGCCATCGAGCACTTTCTGCACCCGCGGTTGGCTATCGACAGCCTGGTCGAGCACATTCCAATACAGGCGCTCCAGCTTTTCCCCAGCCAAGCGCCAACGCACGCGCTGCACTTGCGCACGGGCGCCTCCCAAGGGATTGCGCCAACCGTTACGGCTGAATTCCAACGCCGCATTGCCATCGCTGGCGCCCAGCTCACCGAGCAAGGTGGCGCGCTCGTCGCCATAGGCATCGCGCACGCTGCGGTTGAGGGTTTGGTTGATATCGCGGTCGAGCGAGGCAAAGGCGCGGCTGAGTTCGCGCAGGTCGCGCTCGTGCTGGCGGGTGACTTCATCGGTCTTCAGCACCGTCGAGAGCATGCGGTACGTGCCCATGGCCAGCAGCGAAAAAATCGCCACGGCAATCATCACTTCCAACAGGGTGAAGCCCTGACTTTTACGCAAGAGCGGGCGCATCAGCTGCGCACCGTCATAAACCCAGTCAGGCTATGCACCGAGCGTTCTTTCACCGGCCCGCTGCTGCCACGCTCAGCCTTGGGCGCCACCCACACGGTGACGCGGCGCAGGCCCTTGTCACTGGTGCTTTCGACTTCGCTGTGGGTTTCCCACTCGCGGCCGCCGTACTCCAGGCTTTTGTCCTCGCGGCCCTCGCCTGGGGTGGGGAATTTCAGCTGCAATTCGGTGATGCGGTTGTCGGCAATCCAGCCGGCCAAGGTCTTGGCTTCCAGCTGTTGGGCGACGATCAAACTGCGGCTGCTGGCGGTTAAAACCGAGGCCGCCACCGTGGCAAAAATCGCCAGGGCCACCAGCACTTCCAGCAGGGTAAAACCGCGTTGACGGCTCATGGTCGACCGTCCATTTCAGCGC
>LNAP01007081.1_pt1 | contig 15968 bp, 14 predicted proteins | sample 602601 | NCBI WGS metagenome assembly LNAP01 (sample SAMN02440304, study PRJNA202911) | soil metagenome | biome: Subtropical and temperate rainforests or woodlands; isolation source: soil samples (1 kg each in a 20% v/v slurry with milli Q water) were... ...
TCATCTCGCCCTCGGCGCGAAGATGGTCGATTTTGGCGGTTGGGATATGCCTCTGCATTACGGCTCGCAGGTCGAGGAACACCATCAGGTGCGCCGCGACTGCGGGGTTTTCGATGTATCCCACATGACCGTGATCGATGTCAGCGGCGCTCAGGCCAAGGCCTGGCTTCAGCATTTGCTGGCCAATGACGTCGAGCGCCTGCACAGCCCCGGCCGTGCCTTGTACAGCACCATGCTCAATGAGCGCGGCGGTATCGTCGACGACATGATCGTCTACCGCCTCGATGACGGGTATCGCCTGGTGGTCAACGCCTCTACCCGCGATCAGGACCTGGCGTGGATGCAGGCTCATCTTGTCGGCTTCGATGTGCAGCTCATCGAGCGCTCGGAGCTGGCGATGCTGGCCATACAAGGCCCGCATGCCCGACACAAAATCTCTGAGCTGGTCACCCAGTCTCGCGGCAACCTGATCCAGCTACTCAAGCCGTTCGAAGGTCAGCCTGACGGTGACTGGTTCATCGCGCGCACCGGTTACACCGGCGAAGACGGGCTGGAAATCATTCTGCCGGCCGATCAGGCGCCGGGCTTCTTCAACGATCTGGTGGGCGCGGGTATTTCGCCGATCGGGCTCGGGGCGCGGGATACGTTGCGTGTCGAAGCCGGCATGAACCTCTACGGTCAGGACATTCATCAAGACGTTTCGCCGCTGGCCTCGAACATGGCCTGGAGCATTGCGTGGGAGCCGGCCGCTCGTCAGTTCATCGGCCGTGCTGCCCTGGAAGCCGAACGCGCCGGCGGCGTACAACACAAACTGGTCGGTCTGGTCCTTGAGGAGCGCGGGGTTTTGCGCGCTCATCAAGTGGTCCGCATCGCCAATGTTGGCGAAGGGGAGATCACCAGTGGTAGTTTCTCTCCTACGCTTAGCAAGTCGATTGCACTGGCGCGCGTGCCGATGGCGACTGCCGACCGCGCTGAAGTGGAAATCCGTGGCAAATGGTACCCGGTCCGAGTGGTCAAACCGACCTTCGTACGCCATGGCAAAACCTTGATCTAACCTTTTCTGGCGGGCAAAGACCGCTGACAATTTTCTTGAGGACACAGAACATGAGCGATATCCCTGCCGACCTGCGTTTTGCCGAAAGTCACGAATGGGCCCGTCTGGAAGCCGATGGCACCGTCACCGTGGGCATCAGCGATCACGCTCAGGAAGCCTTGGGCGATGTGGTATTCGTCGAGCTGACCGAAGTCGGAAAAGTCTTCGCTGCTGAAGATCAAGCCGGTGTCGTTGAGTCGGTCAAAGCCGCTTCCGACATCTATTCCCCGATAGCCGGTGAAGTGATTGCGGTCAACGAAGACCTGAGCGGCTCGCCCGAGTTGCTCAACTCCGACCCGTACGGTGCCTGGATCTTCAAGCTCAAGCCAAGTAACGCTGGCGATCTGGACAAGCTGCTTGATGCCGCGGGCTACAAGGCCGCCATCGGCGAGTAAGAAGCCCCGATCCGTCGGGGCTTTTTATTGCCTGGCAGGTCTGGATCAAAAGATCGCAGCCTTCGGCAGCGCCTACATTGGAATGCGTATTTCTGTAGGCGCTGCCGAAGGCTGCGATCTTTTGATCTTCAAGGGCTCCGAGGCAGTGGCTGCTATGCTGGTTTGACCGTGTTGCATCGACGCTGAGCGCCAGTCCAGAGAGAGCCCGTCATGTCCCAGTTGCCGTCCTTGAGCCAGTTACGCGACCCCAATGCCTTCCTTCGCCGCCACCTCGGGCCCGATGCCGCCGAGCAGCAGGCGATGCTCGACAGCCTCGGCGTCGGTAGCCGCGTCGAGCTGATCGAGCAGACGGTGCCGCCGGGGATACGCCTGAACCGGGCGCTCGACCTGCCGCCCGCCCTCGACGAAGAAGCCGCGCTGGCCAAGTTGCGCGGTTACGCCGAGCAGAACCAGGTCTGGACCAGCCTGATCGGCATGGGTTACCACGGCACGATCACGCCGGCGGTCATCCTGCGCAACGTGCTGGAAAATCCCGGTTGGTACACCGCTTACACACCGTATCAACCGGAAATTGCCCAAGGCCGACTCGAAGCCTTGCTGAATTTCCAGCAACTGACCATCGACCTGACGGGCCTGGAGCTGGCCAACGCCTCGCTGCTGGATGAAGCCACGGCGGCGGCGGAAGCCATGGCCCTGGCCAAGCGTGTCGCCAAGTCCAGGAGCAATCTGTTTTTTGTGGATGAAAATTGTCATCCGCAGACGATTTCCGTGGTGCAGACCCGTGCCGAAGGTTTCGGTTTCGAGCTGATCATCGACACTGTGGATAACTTGAAACAGCACCAGGTATTCGGCGCGCTGCTGCAGTATCCCGACACCCACGGCGAGATTCGCGACCTGCGTCCGTTGATCGATCACCTGCACGCCCAGCAAGCCCTGGCCTGCGTCGCCACCGATCTGCTGAGCCTGTTGTTGCTGACGCCACCGGGAGAGTTGGGTGCCGACGTGGTGTTCGGCTCGTCCCAGCGGTTTGGTGTGCCCATGGGTTACGGCGGGCCCCACGCGGCGTTTTTTGCCAGTCGCGATGAATACAAACGGGCGATTCCCGGGCGGATTATCGGCGTCTCGAAAGACGCGCGCGGCAACACGGCATTACGGATGGCCCTGCAAACCCGTGAGCAACACATTCGCCGGGAGAAGGCGAATTCGAACATTTGCACTGCCCAGGTGCTGCTGGCCAATATCGCCAGTTTCTATGCGGTCTATCACGGGCCGGAAGGGCTCAAACGTATTGCCCAGCGAGTTCATCGATTGACGTGCATCCTCGCGGCGGGCCTGGAACGCCACGGCATATCCCGCCTCAACACGCACTTTTTCGACACCCTTACGCTGGAGGTCGGCGGCACTCAGACGGCGATCATCGAAAGCGCCCAGGCCGCGCAAATCAATTTGCGCATTCTCGGACGCGGTCAGCTGGGTCTGAGCCTCGACGAAACGTCCGACGAGTCCACCGTTGCCAAACTGTTCGATGTGTTCCTTGGCGCCGATCATGGGATCAACGTAGACGAACTGGACGCTGAAACGCTTCCTTCCGGCATCCCTGGCGAACTGCAGCGATCCTCGCCTTACCTGCGTCACCCGGTATTCAGCGCACATCACAGCGAAACCGAAATGCTGCGTTACCTCAAGCAGCTCGAAAACAAGGACCTTGCCCTCAACCAGTCCATGATCCCGCTGGGCTCCTGCACCATGAAACTCAATGCCACCAGCGAGATGATCCCGATCACCTGGCCGCAGTTCGCCAATCTCCATCCGTTCGTGCCAAAAGAGCAGGCGGTCGGTTATGCACTGATGATCGAAGAGCTGGAGCGCTGGCTCTGCGCGATCACTGGTTTCGACGCGATCTGCATGCAGCCCAATTCCGGCGCGCAAGGCGAATACGCCGGGTTGCTGGCGATCCGCAAATACCACGAAAGTCGTCATCAAGGTGCGCGGGACATCTGCCTGATTCCGTCCTCGGCCCACGGGACCAATCCTGCCTCGGCGCAAATGGCCGGGATGCGTGTGGTGATCGTCGAGTGCGATGAAGCGGGCAACGTCGACCTCGATGACCTGAAGGAAAAAGCGGCGGCTGCCGGAGACAAACTCGCTTGCCTGATGGCGACGTATCCTTCGACCCACGGCGTGTATGAGGAAGGCATCAGTGAGATCTGTGAAGTTATCCACAGCCATGGCGGCCAGGTGTACATGGATGGCGCCAACCTCAATGCGCAAGTCGGATTGGCGCGGCCGGCGGACATTGGTGCCGACGTTTCCCACATGAACCTGCACAAGACCTTCTGTATTCCCCACGGCGGTGGCGGGCCTGGCATGGGGCCGATTGGTGTGCGGGCACACCTGGCGCCGTTCGTGGCCAATCACCCGGTGGTGGCAATTGACGGTCCGTTGCCGCAGAACGGCGCAGTCAGCGCGGCGCCCTGGGGCAGCGCGAGCATTCTGCCGATCAGCTGGATGTACATCGCCATGATGGGGCCGCAACTGGCAGACGCCAGCGAAGTGGCGATCCTCGCGGCGAATTACCTGGCGCAACATTTGTCCGGTGCATTCCCGGTGCTCTACACCGGGCGCAACGAGCGGGTGGCTCACGAATGCATTCTCGACCTGCGGCCGCTCAAGGCTCTGACCGGCATCAGCGAAGAGGACGTGGCCAAGCGTCTGATGGACTATGGCTTCCATGCGCCGACCATGTCGTTTCCGGTGCCGGGGACCTTGATGGTCGAGCCGACCGAAAGTGAATCGAAGGCTGAACTCGACCGCTTTATCGGGGCGATGCTGAGCATTCGCGCAGAAATCACCGAGGTGCAGAATGGCAACTGGCCGGCCGAGGACAACCCGCTGAAACGGTCGCCGCACACACTGGCCGACATCACCGGGGTTTGGGAGCGGCCGTACAGTATCGAACAAGCGGTGACACCGGACGCGCACACCAAGGCGCACAAGTATTGGCCGGTGGTGAATCGGGTGGATAACGTTTACGGGGATCGGAACCTGTTTTGCGCGTGCGTGCCCGTGGATGATTACCGCTGAAATACCACAAGACACGTAACCCTGTGGGGCAAAAAAATGCCGCTCATGTGAGCGGCATTTTTGTTCATCAGTAAAACCTATTCCGACGCTACGGCATTCTTTGCCAGGATCGCATTCGCCAGTTCCATGTCCGTGGCCTGCAGCCCAGGGTTGTCGGCGCGAACCTTTTGCATCGCGGCTTCCAGGTACGGGCCGCGGATGCCGCCGTCACTGGCAACAAAACTGCCGGCATCGTCCTGTGCGGCAATGATCAGCTTGTGATCCTTGAACGTCAGGTAAGTCGAACCGGTGGTTGCACCGGACGAGATGACGTTACGCCAAAAGCTGTCGGCCATCGCCGAACCGACTGGAAGGGACAACACGGCGATGGTAGCGACAGCAAGTTTGAAACGCATGATGGGTGACTCCACTGGGTTAACTACGGCGTTTGATTGCCAAGTACCCAGCCGAGTTCCATCACCGGTCATTCAGCCGGTTCCACCAGCAAAATGGCGCCTTGCTGTCCGGTCACCCGAACACGGCTCCCGATGACGGCATCCGGGCCACGGGCCATCCACACGCTATCAGCCACTTTGATTTTTCCGCGCCCGTCGACAATCGACTCATGCACCACAAAGGTTTTGCCGATCAGTTCCTGGCCACGCAGGTTGAGGTTCGGCTCGTCACTCTGGCGCACCGCGCTGCGCTGGCGTCGCCACCAATACAGGGCGGTAGCGATCGAGAGCAGGCCGAACAGCAGAAACTGCAGTTCCCAGGACATGTCCGGTGCTACGAATGTCAGTACGCCAACAGCGGCGGCCGCCATGCCGATCCACAGCAGATAGCCGCCAGCGCCAAACACTTCGAGAATCAGCAGCACGGTACCCAATGCCAGCCAGTCCCAGAACGATAAATGCTGCAGGAATGCCCACATAACGTGCCTCAGGCTTTCTTGTTATCGAACGTGGCCTTGACGATTTCGCCGATGCCGCCGACCGCGCCAATCATCGAACTGGCTTCCAGCGGCATCAGGATGACTTTGCTGTTGTTGGCCGAGGCCAGTTTGCCCAGCGCATCGATGTACTTCTGCGCGACAAAATAGTTGACCGCTTGCACGTTGCCGCCGGCGATGGCTTCGGACACCACTTTGGTCGCCTGGGCTTCGGCTTCGGCCTGACGCTCACGGGCTTCGGCTTCGAGGAACGCGGCCTGACGACCGCCTTCCGCCTCGAGGATCTGCGCCTGTTTCTTGCCCTCGGCCGTCAGAATCGCTGCGGCACGCAGGCCTTCGGCTTCGAGAATTTGCGCACGCTTGATCCGCTCGGCTTTCATCTGCCCCGACATCGCCGCCATCAGGTCTGCTGGCGGGCTGATGTCCTTGATCTCGATCCGGGTGATCTTGATGCCCCATGGCGCCGTGGCTTCATCGACGGTGCGCAGCAGTTTCTCGTTGATCCCGTCACGCTGGCTGAGCATCGCGTCCAGCTCCATGGAGCCGAGCACGGTCCGGATGTTGGTTTGCAGCAGGTTGCGGATGGCGTGTTCGAGGTTGTTCACCTCGTAGGCCGCCTGGGCGGTATTGACCACCTGGAAGAAGCACACGGCGTCGATCTGCACCGTGGCGTTGTCCGCAGTGATGACCTCTTGAGGCGGAATGTCCAGCACGCTTTCCATGACGTTGATCTTGCGACCGATACGGTCCATCACTGGAATGATGATGTTCAAGCCCGGTTTGAGGGTGTTGGTGTAACGGCCGAATCGCTCGACCGTCCATTGATAACCCTGCGGCACAACCTTGAAGCCCATGAACAGAATGGCGACCACCAGGCCGACAAAAAGTAAAAGCACGCTACCGATCTGCATAACGATTCCCTGTTGATCATTGAAGTTGCGATCGCAGGAGTGTAACGGCGCGGCTCGGGGATAAGAATCGTTTGTCGGTCTTTGCATCATCAGGAGACATAAAAGGTTTCATTTCTGCTCACTCTGCGGCGTCACCCGCAGCACTTCCTCGATCGTCGTCAAGCCTGCGGCGACTTTCTGCGCGCCCGACAGCCGCAGACTGCGCATGCCTTCCTTGAACGCCTGACGCCGGATCGCCAGCAGATCGGTGTCGGGGTTGATCAGTGCTTTGAGGCCATCCGTCAGTTGCATGATTTCGTAGACCCCGGCGCGGCCGCGGTAGCCGGTGTCGCGGCATTCCAGGCAACCGACGGCGCGCTGGGCATTGCCGGGCAGCGGTGCCTGCCAGGGTTTGGTCAGGGTTTGCCAGTCTTCTTCACTCAGCGTCAGCGGTGCCTTGCAGTGCGGGCACAACGTTCGGACCAGTCGCTGCGCCATGACGCCGAGCACCGTGGCCTTGATCAGGTAATGCGGCACGCCGAGCTCCAGCAGTCGGCTGATGGCGCTGGGCGCGTCGTTGGTGTGCAGCGTCGAGAGCACCAGGTGACCGGTGAGCGCGGCCTGGATCGCCATTTCAGCCGTTTCGAGATCACGGATCTCGCCGATCATGATGATGTCGGGGTCTTGCCGCATCAGCGCGCGCACGCCGGCGGCAAAGGTCAGTTCGATGTTGTGCTGGACCTGCATCTGGTTGAACGCCGGCTCGACCATCTCGATCGGGTCTTCGATGGTGCAGAGGTTGACCTCCGGCGTCGCCAGTTTCTTCAAGGTGGTGTAGAGCGTGGTGGTCTTGCCCGAGCCGGTCGGCCCGGTCACCAGAATGATGCCGTTGGGCTGACTCGTCATGTCCTGCCAGCGGCGCAGATCATCCGCGGAAAAGCCCAACTGATCGAAGTCCTTGAGCAGCACTTCGGGATCGAAGATCCGCATGACCATTTTTTCGCCAAACGCCGTTGGCAACGTCGACAGCCGCAACTCGACTTCGCCACCGTCCGGCGTCTTGGTTTTCACCCGACCGTCCTGGGGTTTGCGTTTTTCCGCGACATTCATCCGTCCCAGGCTCTTGAGCCGACTGACGATGGCCATGGTCACCTGTGGCGGGAACTGATAGACGTTGTGCAACACACCGTCGATGCGAAAGCGCACCGTGCCTTGCTCGCGACGGGGTTCGATGTGGATATCGCTGGCGCGCTGCTGGAAGGCGTACTGGAACAACCAGTCGACGATATTGACGATGTGCGCGTCGTTGGCGTCCGGCTCCTGGTCGCTGGCGCCGAGGTTGAGCAGTTGCTCGAAGTTGCCCAGGGTGCTGGTCTGTTGATCGTTGTTGGTCGCGCCACTGACCGATTTGGCCAGGCGGAAAAACTCTACGCTGAAACGCTGGATGTCGACCGGGTTGGCCACCACCCGTTTGATCGGCAGCTTCAGAACGTGGGTCAGGTCGGCTTCCCAGCCTTTGACATAGGGCTGGGCGCTGGCCACGGTCACGGCGTCGCGATCAATGGACACCGCGAGAATCTTGTGGCGCTGGGCGAAGGCGTAGGACATCAGCGGCGTAATGGCCGCGACGTTGATTTTCAGCGGGTCGATGCGCAAGTAGGGCTGGCCGGCCTGCTGCGACAACCACAGCGTCAGGCTTTCCAGGTCAAGGTGTTTGCCGGGACGACTGAGGTCGTCCAGCTGCTGGCTGGCGATGAACTCCAGCGGGTGCAGCTGGCCATTGGCGGCGTGACGGCGGCGGGCGTTGAGCGCGTGCTCGGCCGAATCCTGGCTGATAAAGCCCTGGGCGACCAGTTCGCGCAGCAAATCATTGAGATCCAGCCAGCGGTCCTGAATGGCGAGTTGAACGGACATGCGGGCTCCTCGTGAACAACAGTTCGCAAAGGATAGTCGTGGACCCGCTGACCGTTGGGCCACTACCCGACGAAGCCGTATCGGGTTTTTTCAGCCCGTCGCCTGAGTCGCTTCAACCCGCGCAAAATCAGCCGCTTGCAGTTCTACCGAACAGACGCTGATCAGGTTACGTAATTTTTCCGCAATCACTTGCGCACGGTGCCAGCTCAGCCCGTCCATGACGATGTCGAGCGACAGCCAATCGTCCGTGCGCTGCACGTTGACCTGTTGCGGTGTCAGGCATTGCAACGCGAACAGGTTGAGCGCACGGCACAACAGATCCGGTTCGGCCTCGGCGAGCAATTGATAGTGGACGCGGCAGTGGGCATTGCTGGCGTTCCAGACATCGGCGCGGGTAGGCGGGGTGTTCACGGCTTCGAGATGCGGCATGATCGGTCTCCAAAATCACTGGAGGAATTTTTACATTCGATGCCGGGTATTTCTTATCTATGATGGGTCTTATTGGCGATCTATCGAATCATGTGATTCAACAAAACATTGATTACAGGTTTTTCTATGCAAAGCGAACTGGATGGCTACGACCGCAAGATTCTCGCGTTGCTGCAAGAGGACGCTTCGCTCTCCAGCGCGCAGATCGCCGAGCAGGTAGGGCTTTCGCAGTCGCCCTGCTGGCGGCGGATTCAGCGGATGAAGGAGGAGGGGATCATTCGCGGTCAGGTGACGCTGCTGGACCGGAAGAAGATCGGGCTCAACACGCAGATTTTTGCCGAGGTCAAACTCAACGCCCATGGGCGTTCGAACTTCACGGAGTTCACCGAGGCGATTCGCGGCTTTTCCGAAGTGCTGGAGTGTTATGTGCTGATGGGGTCAGTGGATTTCTTGTTGCGGATCGTGACGGCGGACATCGAGGCGTATGAGCGGTTTTTCTTCGAGAAGCTGTCGATGGTGCCGGGAATTCAGGAGGTGAACTCGATTGTGGCGTTGTCGGAAATCAAGTCGACCACCAGCTTGCCGGTGTTGCGCTGATTCGACAGAGGTTTTTTGTGGCGAGGGAGCTTGCTCCCGCTGGGCAGCGGAGCGGCCCCGAAAATGGGCCTGCTGCGCAGTCCAGCGGGAGCAAGCTCCCTCGCCACAAGGACTTACATGCGCAGCAACATCTTCCAGGCACGGTTCTGATAAACCGCGATCGCCTGCTGCTTGCGCGCATCCAGCGATTCATCGGTGATCGGTTCGTTGGCCAGTTGCGCAAGCTGCTTCAGCTCGCCGTACAGTCGATCCATTTCCGGGATCTCCAGCACGTTGCGGGCATGGTGCAACCAGGCCTGGATGCGCTCGATGCGCGGCAGTTGCTCGGCCAGATCTTCCGGCTGCTGCTGGTAACGCTGCAACTGCAGGGAGGTCGCTTCTTCACCCAGCAAGCGCGGCAGCCAGCTACCCAATTGCGCAGCGCCCTGGCGATTGCCGCGAACATTGCGATCGGCGGCCCAGGTGCGGGCCAGCAACCAGCGCGAGGTATTCAGCGAGAACAGGCCCCAGCGCGGGTCTTCGAGTTCTTCGAGGAACTGCTCCGGCGCGGCTTTACGCACGTCTTCGTCGTCCTGACCGGCCTGTACCAGAGGGCGCCAGTCTTCGAGCAACGCATCCAGTGCGAGGCGCAGGTCGTGTGTCGACTGACGCGGGGCGGCCTGGCCCAGGCTGCTCAGCAGGGCGCGCAATTCGGCAAGGTTTTCGACCCAGTCCTGCAACAGACGCCAGTGGCCGTTGAAGCGATATTGCTCGGCCAGACGCTGGCTGCTGCTCAGCAAATGCCAGCTCAACGCGGCGAACGCGTCGTCCAGCGGCATTTCGGCGCTGATCTGCGGCGCCGGCAGGCTCAACGAATAGCTGTTGGCGTCGTACAAGCGATAACCGCGTTCGGCCTTGCTGATGTCACACGGCATCAGGGCCAGGGTCGCGGCCAGTTCGGCGGCCAGTTCCAGCAGTGCGGCCGGTTCGCCTTCGCGTAGCTCCAGCTCCAGTTCGCAGATTTCTTCTTTCTGCTTGCCCACAACGACGTGGCCCAGGTCCAGCGCGGCTTCGATCACCACTTTGGTCTTGCCACGGCCCCAGGCGATTTCGGCGCGTTCGCGGACGAAATCGGTGGTGAAAATCGGCTTGAGGGTTTTCTTGTCCAGCTCGGCCAGCTCTTCAGGCCAGCATTCGCCATCGAGTTTTTTCACGTCGAGCTTGGCTTTGGGCAGGTTCCAGTCGTATTCGTTACGCTCGGACAAACCGGCGACGCTCTGGCCACGGGTCTTGAGGGTCTGGATCACTTCTTCGCCATCGCGGCGCAGGCGCAGGGCAACCTTGGCGCGGGCCAGGTCACGCTCAGGCGTGTCGAAGTACTGGTTCATCAGTTCACGGCGTTCCCAGCCACTTTTGTTGCGTTTTTTCAGGAGCGGGTGCTCGCGCAGGGCGGCGAGGGTTTCGCGGCTGACGCGGAGTTTGATTTCGGTTTCTTTCTGCATGGCCGGAAAATCCAGGATCGGGAGCGCAGCTGGCTGCCAAGGTCGTGCAGTGTACAGGAGTGAACGTTCCTAGGTGCCGCGACGGTTTATTCCTGTCGCCGGATGGTTCTATGATGGACTTCAATTCGCGAGTTGGAGTCAGCGATGCCTTTGCCGTCCATGAAAGATCAGTTCGCTGCGCTGATTGCCACGCCGTCGGTCAGTTGTACCCAGGCCAGCCTCGATCAATCCAACCGTCCAGTGATCGATTTGCTGGCGACGTGGCTCGGCGACCTGGGGTTTGCCTGCGATATCCAGCAGGTCAGCCCCGGCAAATTCAATCTGCTGGCCAGTTTCGGTTCCGGCCCCGGTGGTCTGGTGCTCGCCGGACATAGCGATACCGTGCCGTTCGATGGCGCGCTATGGCAGACCGATCCGTTGAAACTGACCGAAGTCGATGGCCGCTGGGTCGGTCTGGGCAGTTGCGACATGAAAGGCTTTTTCGCCCTGGCCATCGAAGCCGTCCAGCCCTTGCTCGACCAGCCGTTCAAACAGCCGTTGCTGATCCTCGCCACCTGCGATGAAGAAAGCTCGATGTCCGGTGCCCGTGCCTTGGCTCAAGCAGGACGCCCGTTGGGCCGGGCGGCGGTAATCGGCGAGCCGACCGGACTGAAACCGATCCGCATGCACAAAGGCATCATGATGGAGCGCATCGACATCCTCGGTCAGAGCGGCCATTCCTCGGACCCGCGCCTCGGTCATAGCGCTCTCGAAGCCATGCACGATGCCATCGGCGAACTGCGCGGGCTGCGCCTGTTGTGGCAGCGCGAATACCGTAATCCGCAGTTCGGCGTACCGGTGCCGACCATGAACTTCGGCTGCATCCATGGCGGGGACAACCCCAACCGCATCTGTGGCCAGTGCTCGCTGGAATTCGACCTGCGTCCGCTGCCGGGCATGGACCCCAAGATGCTGCGCGCGGAGATTCTGAAGAAACTCAACCCGGTTGCCGAACGGCATCAGGTAAAGATCGATTACGCGCCGCTGTTCCCCGAAGTGCCGCCCTTCGAGCAGGCCGAGGACGCCGAATTGGTGCGCGTCGCGGAAAAGCTTACGGGTCATCGCGCCGAAGCAGTGGCGTTCGGCACCGAAGCGCCTTATCTTCAGCGTCTTGGCTGCGAAACAGTGGTGTTAGGCCCGGGCGACATTGCCTGCGCGCACCAACCGGGGGAATACCTCGAAATGTCACGTTTGCAGCCTACCGTGCATCTATTACGGCAGCTGATCGAACATTACTGCCTGACACCGGCTCAAGCGCCAATGGCTTGAGCGCTACCCTTGTAGGCGCAGCCTTCGGCAACTCCTACAGGTATAAATTGCCAATGCCCCAACCCGTATTCATGAGGAGAGCGCGCGTGTCGCCAAGCCTGTTCCGACGATAACCATCAGCCCGCTGTGCGTTTTCCGTTTCGCCCATTTTTTGGCTGCTATTTATTTACAGGCCCAGGTTCATGCCCGAATACGTTAATTGGCTTCGTCACGCTTCGCCTTACATCAACGCCCACCGCGATTGCACCTTCGTCGTCATGCTGCCCGGCGACGGGGTGGAGCACCCGAACTTCGGCAATATCGTCCACGACCTGGTGCTGCTGCACAGCCTCGGCGTGCGACTGGTGCTGGTTCACGGTTCCCGCCCGCAGATCGAAACCCGCCTGGCCGCGCGTGGCCTGACCCCGCATTACCACCACGGGATGCGCATCACCGATGCGGCGACCCTCGAGTGCGTGATCGATGCCGTCGGCCAGCTGCGCATTGCCATCGAAGCACGGCTGTCGATGGACATGGCTTCGTCGCCGATGCAGGGCTCGCGCCTGCGGGTCGCCAGCGGCAACCTGGTGACCGCACGGCCGATCGGTGTGCTCGAAGGCGTCGACTATCACCACACCGGCGAAGTGCGCCGGGTTGACCGCAAAGGCATCAATCGCCTGCTGGACGAGCGCTCCATCGTGTTGCTGTCGCCGTTGGGTTACTCGCCGACCGGTGAGATTTTCAACCTCGCGTGTGAAGACGTGGCGACCCGCGCGGCCATTGATCTGGGGGCCGATAAACTGCTGCTGTTCGGTGCCGACCTGGGTTTGATCGATGAAAACGGGCGTCTGGTGCGTGAACTGCGTCCGCAGCAAGTGCCGGCGCATTTGCAGCGTCTGGGCAATAACTATCAGGGCGAATTGCTGGACGCTGCGGCTGAAGCTTGCCGTGGCGGCGTGGCGCGCAGTCATATCGTCAGTTACGTCGAGGACGGCGCACTGTTGACCGAACTGTTCACCCGTGACGGTGGCGGTACGCTGGTGGCGCAGGAACAATTCGAAGTCGTGCGTGAAGCCGCGATTGAAGACGTTGGCGGTCTGCTGGACCTGATCAGCCCGCTGGAAGAGCAGGGGATTCTGGTACGTCGTTCGCGCGAAGTGCTGGAGCGCGAAATCGAGCAGTTCAGTGTGGTCGAGCGCGAAGGCATGATCATCGCGTGTGCGGCGCTGTATCAGATTGCCGATTCGGATGCGGGGGAGCTGGCGTGCCTGGCGGTGAACCCGGAGTACCGGCATGGTGGCCGTGGGGATGAGCTGTTGGAGCGGATCGAAACCCGCGCTCGGGCTCAGGGGTTGAAGACGCTGTTCGTCCTCACCACCCGGACCGCCCACTGGTTCCGCGAGCGTGGCTTCGTGCCGAGCAGCGTCGAGCGCCTGCCGTCGGCGCGGGCGTCGCTGTACAACTATCAGCGTAATTCGAAGATCTTCGAAAAAGCCCTGTAACCGCAGGCTTTTGTGGCGAGGGAGCTTGCTCCCGCTGGGCTGCGCAGCAGCCCCAAAACAGGCAAACGCGTTATGTCTGACTTATCGCGTTGCCGGGTTTGGGTGTCCTTCGGCCCCCAGCGGGAGCAAGCTCCCTCGCCACTGGGTTTGTGTGTTACTCGGCGACGAATTTCGCGCTGACATACGGCGAGTAATCTGGCAGCACCGTCTCAACCTTCCCTTGTTCCTTCAAGAACTTCGCCGTCTCACCCATGGCCTTCGCCGTGCCGCCGTCCAGCAGCGCGGTGGTCTGCTGTGCCTTGGCATCCGGGAAAGCTGAACCGGCCAGCAGTTCTGGCACATCGGCGGTATTGGCACCGGTCAGTTTGGCGATTTTCTGCACCGGTACCGAATCAGCGGTCCAGCTGGTTTGGAGCACTCAAAGAAATAATACCGATACACAAACTGTAACAATTGATCTGGATAGTGCGCGCTTGGCCATCATGGCGTTGCTTTAAATGAGATTGAAAGCGGTTTTTTAAACCCAATTCATCTAAAAAAATAAAATTAAATACCTTTTGTGAATTAGCTTTGTAAGGGTTTTTTCAGCGAGCTCATTCCCAAAGGGTATGAAAAAGAAGCACAGACTTCTTTTTAGGTTTATGGCGACGTCATAAACCTGCATGGACCGAATTGACGGGGGTTAGACCATGGTCGTAGACACAGATAGTTACGATTGACTTGTAGGTCACGGTCTGGCGCTAATCGCCAATCCTAGGATCCCGAGCGTTTGAACTCAGGACCAGGACTACAAGAATTAGAAACGAGAGGAGCTTAACAATGAACAAGTCCACCTTGGCCTTGGCCGTGGCCGTAGGGGTTTTGGCGCAGCAGGCAGGCGCCGCCGGTTTCATCGAAGACAGCAAGGCTTCCGTCAGTTCTCGGACGATGTATTACAACGCTGATACCCGCGAAGGGACTGCCAACGATCAGCGAGAAACCGCTCAAGGCTTCAAGTTCGATTACCTGTCCGGTTTCACTCAAGGCTTAGTTGGGTTTGGTTTTGACGCCCAGGCGCTGGTGGGCATCCATCTGGACGGTGGTCGTGGTCATCACCCGGACAACAGCAACTTTTTCCCAAGCGACAGCGACGGCTCGGCATCCGACCCATGGAGCCGCGTAGCGGGTAACGTCAAAGCGCGATTCTCGAAAACCGAGGCCCACTTGGGTGGCGCGCTGCAACCCAACATGCCGATCCTGGTCGCGAACGACAGCCGTCTGCTTCCACAGACTTTCGAGGGTGGCACCATCACCTCGAAGGAGATCGACAACTTCACGTTCAACGTCGGTCAACTTGAGCATGCAGCGGGTCGCGCATCCTCGAACACCACCGGCCTGGCAGTGGCTGGCGGTACCGAAGAAAGCAACCAGTTCCGTTACGCCGGTGCTGACTGGAAGGTTACCAAGGACCTGACGCTGCAGTACTACCACGCGAACCTGGAAGATTATTACAAGCAAAACTTCTTCGGCCTCGTGCACGTCTTCCCGATCAGTTCAAGACCGACCTGCGCTACTTCGACAGCAGCTCCGACGGCAAGAATGGTGATGCGGGTTATCGCTTCAACAATAACGGTGGATACGCCAAGAACCCAGGCGAGGTCGATAACAAGACCTGGAGCGCCATGTTCACTTATACCTTGGGTGGCAACGCTTTCCTGGTCGGTCACCAGCGTGTCAGCGACGACGGCGGTTTCGTTTATCTGAACCAGGGCAACGTGGTCGATGGCAATGGTCGCAACGAAGGGGCGGCGGGCGCCAGCTTCTATCTGTTCACTGATTCGATGATCAACGGCTTCGTCCGTGCTGGCGAAAACACCACCTTCGGTCAGTACACTTATGACTTCGCCTCTCTGGGGGTTCCGGGCCTGAAGGCGTCGGCCGTCTATCTGCGTGGCGAAAACATCAAAGCTTCCAATGGCGTGGGTAAGGACCTGACCGAGTGGGAGCGCGACCTGCGTGTGGATTACGTGATTCAAACGGGTCCATTGAAAGGTTTCGGCACCACACTACGTCATGGCACATACCGTGGTGACACTCCGAACGCGACCTCGAACTCGTCACGCATTGCTGCCCAAGACCAGACCCGTCTGATCTTCAATTACACCTACAGCTTCATGTAAAACAAGCTTTGCAAGAGAGCCTCGCCGGTCGGCGGGGCTTTTTTTTGCGTTTTTTTTATATTCGAATTAGGCATTGATAAGTAATTTAATATTCTTTTTAGCTTTTGAGATAAATCCCTAAAGTGAATCCCGTCGGGGCCGATACTAGTGTCCCTTGGCGATCAAAATGCCGTCTTTTATTCCCGTACGGCATTAAAAAAGAATGA
>LNAP01003124.1_pt1 | contig 15960 bp, 11 predicted proteins | sample 602601 | NCBI WGS metagenome assembly LNAP01 (sample SAMN02440304, study PRJNA202911) | soil metagenome | biome: Subtropical and temperate rainforests or woodlands; isolation source: soil samples (1 kg each in a 20% v/v slurry with milli Q water) were... ...
CCGGTAGGATTTGCAGAGGTAGCTCAGCCCGGGCTCGCCGTCCGGCGCGCGCGCAAAGCGGTGCTTCGGGCAGTCGCCGTTGCAGGCGAACTTCACCGGGCACTCGCGGCAGTAACGCGGCAGCGTGGACGACTTGTCGGCGCCGAATTTCTGCTGACGGGGTGAATCGACCAGTTCGGCGAGCGGCGTTTCGCGAATGTTGCCGAGACGATACTCGGGATAAACGTAATGATCGCACGAATACACGTCGCCGTTGTGTTCGACCGCGATGGCCCGTCCGCAGGTCTCGGCAAAGATGCAGGCCCCGCCGGGCGCGCCGATCCACTTCGCCAGCGCCGAGTCGAAATGCTGGACAAAGACCCGGCCCACGTCGCGCCGCACCCATTCGTCGAAAATCGTGCAGAGAAACGCGCCGAATTCCGCCGGGCGCACGCTCCAAGGGGTGACGCGCGCGCCCGATCCATCGGTGCCGTCCTCGGCGGGGTGATCCAAGTCGGGCGGGAGCGACAGTTCGAGGCCGTGGGCGGCGGGACCGTTTTCCGGCATGCGTTCCACGATGGGGATGAACTGCATGAACCCGGAGCCGTGCTTGCGCAGGAAACGATACACCTCCAGCGCCTGCGGGGCGTTTTTTCGGTGGACGGTGGTGAGCGTATTGAACTCGACCTTGTGTTTTTTGAGCACCTCCATGCCGGCCATCACGCGGTCGAAGGTCGGGCGTTGTCCGCGATCCACGCGGTAGGCGTCGTGCAAGGCGCGCGGGCCGTCGATACTGATGCCCACCAGGAATTTTTCGCTCGCGAGAAATTGCCCCCACTCATCATTGAGGAGAGTGCCGTTGGTCTGGAAGGCGTTTTCGATGGTTTTTCCGTGGGCGTAGCACTTCTGGAGGGCGACGGCTTCGCGGAAAAACTCCACGCCCATCAGGGTCGGTTCGCCGCCTTGCCAGGCGAAGCTGACCACAGGGCCGGGCTGCGCGGCGATGTAGTCGCGGACGTAGATTTCGAGGAGTTCCTTCGACATGCGCATGACGTCGTTGGGGCCGCGCGGGTAGAGTTTCTCCTTCTCCAGATAAAAGCAGTAGTGGCAGTCGAGGTTGCACCGGGAACCGCTCGGCTTGGTCATCGCGTGGAACGGCAAGCTCGCCTTGGGCGAATCACGGCTGTCGAGGGGATCGGCCTGGCCATTCATGGCAATGAGCGCATTGACCGGCATGGATCGGAGCCCGCCGCGGTGCGAGGCCGATTTAAAGATACGCAAGGCACCCGGCTCGTCGTCGAGCCGACGCTCCGGTTCCAGCATGGTTCCGGGATAGGCCACCGCCATCGACGCCGCCGCCCCCTGCGGGTGGTGGTTGGTGGAGTCACGTAATACCACCTATTCGGTCAAGATCAGGTCGCCCACGTAAGCGGACTCCTTGAGATGCACGCCGCCGAACCAGCCGATTGTGGATTTGCGGCCGGTGCCGTCGTCCTCGTTGACCACCAGCGTGAAGCCCAGATTGGCGCCGGCCTTCGGTCTGAACGGCGCAAGCCGCGTCCACGGGATGGCGACTTCATAGGTGCGAGAGCCGTCTTTCGTCGCGGCGGGCGCCATCGCGAACTTGATTTCGGGCACGAGTCCGGCCGGCGCGCCGGGGTCGGCCGACATGTGGCACCAGACCTGCGGCCCCTTCCTGCCCAGGCCGAGCGAATAGTCGTAACGTCCCAGGCTGCGCTCCTCGCTGCGGAACGGATCGACGAGGAACTGCAGGCCGTCCTGATTCCACAGCTGGCTGTCCGATTTGGGATTCGCAAACACGTCGTCCCGCACCTCGACCGCGAGGTAGAGGTGGTCGTCGTCCCAGGCGAAACGCATCCGCGCCGACAGATCGTCCACGCCGGCCCAAGGCTTCGCGCTGTTCTCCACGGCATGGAACTGGCGCTGTTCGTCCATACGGTAGAACGGGGCGTCGCGCCACATCGCTTCGTCGAGCAGGCCGTCCAGCACCGGAGCGGTGGCCGGCTCGCACGACCCGGGCGAATCCGCCGACGCGGCGTTCGCGTTGCACGGTGTTGCCCGTGGCGTCCGTCGCGGTCGCCCGAAGCTTGTAAATTGTCTGCCGGTCGGTTCCGCCCAGGGGCAGCACGATCTGGCGTGCTTCGCGGGGGGCCAGCGCGACCGAGTCGGTCGCCACTCCTTGGATTGAACGGTGTATATAAATTCCAAGCATTCCATTTCCGCGCTTATGACTCGCTTCAATTTCATACCGCACAACCGGCGTTCTGCTGTTTTGGAACCTATTAGAACGACGGTCACGCCAGTTCCGTTTAGGCGGCGTCAATTTTTTAGTGCACAGTTTGTTTGTATAGCAGGCCGAAAAATCGGGGTCCAAGGTGCAGCTCAGCACCACGCCTTGCGGGGTGACCTGCACGGTGGCTTGGAAGAGGGGCGAACGCGTGGGGCAGGCGTAAAGGGTGTGCGTGCTGTTGACGACGTCGACCAGCACCAGCTTGGAGGACGGGTGGGCGAAGATATGATGGATCGTGCCGGGGACATCGGTGAGGAAGGAAGCACCCGCGGTCAGCGAGCCATCCTGGGCGGCGGAAAGCCATTGAAGATTCCCCAAAGCGTCGGTATAGCCGCTGTTGGAGACGCACCAGGCGAGCGACTCCGTCGGTAGCGCGGCCATGGACACCGCACCCGCTGTCGCCGGATTGGAGAGAGTGAACGGGCTGCCAGGGATCGCAGACAGCGTGCCGTCGGCGTTGAGAACAAACCCTTGCGCCGTGCCCACCCCAAACTGCAGACCGTCCCTCGGCGGGAAAGAGTAAGAGTTGAGGACGGCATAGAGAAAGGACCCCGAACCGCAGAGCTTAGGCATGCAGTTGACTGATTTCGATCCGACCAAGGAAGTTGTTTGGACCGCGATCAGGGAACCGGTCGTGGCATCCATGGAAAAGACTTGGAGGAAACAAGGCTGCGTCGGATCGGTCGCGCCTTGGGCGGTGATGAGATAGCCGCCCATCATGAGCATACTCGAGATGTTGCCTTGCACGGAAACGGTGGAGGCCGGATTGGCCTGCGTGACACCGGTTGGCCCCACCGGATAGATCGCGAGCGAATCATACCATTTCGCTTTCAAACGTATAATAACTAAGCCTTCGTGGTTATGCCGCGAAGGCTTTTTTATGCGCCCACCCAAAGACTTTCCGCCTGGCACGGCGGTGCGATTGAAGGAGTTGCTCAAACAAGCGCGTAGCGTTGCGGATCAACGGCGCATTCAGGCTGTTTTGATGCGAGCCTTGGACGCGTCACCCCCGGAGCGCATCGCGGAGGTGACGGGTTTGAGCGTGGCGACGGTGCGGGTGATCCACTCGCGTTTTCTGCGGGAAGGCGTCGCCTGCTTGGTCGGCCGGCCCGGGCGAGGAGGCAAGCGACGCACCTTGCTGACGCCAAAGCAGGCCGAACAGCTTCTTGAGCGCCACGCGGCGGCGGCGGCACGCGGAGAGGTGATCGAGGCGGGAGCGTTCCGGCGCGATTATCAGGAACTGGTCGGGCACAAGGTGGCCGCCTCCACGGTTTACCGGCTGCTTTCTCGATCAGGTTGGCGCAAGCTCGCGCCCCGCCCCTCCCATCCACGTAAAGACCCGGAGGCGGAAGCGGCTTTTAAAAAAAGTTCGCGCAGGAGGTAAGGGAATTGCACCCGCGCGATGGCCGGCCACCCACGGTGTTGTTCATGGACGAGGGACGGTTTGGACGCATCGGCGAACGGGCCGACTGCTGGGCGCCGCGGTGGAGCCCAAAACCGCTCACATGGCCTCGGGCTATCAACGCCCGCGTAAAACTGACCCATTAGATCTAGGCGAACCCGGCCGCTGCGTCCACGCCGACGACTGAGAGAGCGACATCTACGAGCTGGTTTGCGCAGCGCGCGACTCGGGCTCGCGTTTCCTGCTCCACTCCTGCGCAAACCGCCGTGCCGGCAACGGCACGCCCAGGGTGGAAAGCGAGATGGACGAGGTGCGGGTCAAAGGCCCCCATCGCATTGACGTGCTAGACCACAAAGGCGATCCGACCAATGCCGAGAAGAATCCTCAGCGTGTATGAGTCCGACGTGCAGACGCTCGTGCGGGGCAAGGCATCCGGCGAAGTCTAGTTTAGCAACACCCTGATGATAAGCTAGATCGCTACTGGATTGATCACCGACTGGCAGTTATAAGTTATACCAGACAGCGGTGCCCGCCGAGTGGCGTCAGTTCGCCGAGAGCCTTGAGCGCCAGAATCGCTTCGACCTGACGACGCCGATCGAAGCGGCGGGCACCGACCGGGGCTTCTCAACCAAACAGTTGCGAGAGATACTGGCTGACGCCGACATCTACGACGCCACCTGCCCGCGTAATCCCGAGGAGCTCAAGCAGCGCATGAGCGGCCAAAGTTTGTCCGGTTGCAGCGCCGCCGGGCTTCGACCGAGGGGCGCATCGCCATCCTCGCCCATCGCCTGGGCAAACGCCTGAGGTCCAATGGCTTTACGAACCGCCACCTTGCGGTGGCCTGGAGCGTCCTGGGGCACAACCTGTGGCTGATCACCCGACTTCTGACTGACCAGCCACCGCAAGCGGCGGCGGCCTGATGGTCCGCTTCTACTCCACCTAAAATCACATGCATCCGACCTCCGTCGGCGGCTTTGCCATGGGCGTGACGGAGCTGCCCCAATGCTTCGTTGCGCCATACAGGCAATCGATCTACATGTTGACCGCGAAAAAGGTTTTTTCGAAACGATCAGCCGTCGCAAGAAATCTCTGGAATACAAGGCTTGACTCAAGACAACCAAGAAACCCATGTGTTTTCTTATAAGGATATGTCACTAATGCCTGCTATTTTCCTCGCCCCCCCCGACATGCCAGTATCCGACCATGAAAATACTCACTTTTGGCAGCTTCCAAGCTGCGGGAAAACGCTCCAGTGGGCCGCAAGCCATTTCTTCTATCAGTATCGGTATTATCGCGATCTTTACGGTGATTCTGAACTCGTCAAGCCCGGCCGCTCCAGCGATCATCGCCGATTTTGAGAACGACAATGGTGGATTCTATTCTCTCTTGGTGGAACGCGACACCAGAGAGCCCAAGGAGGGAAAAGGCTGCGGACTTATTACCTTCAGGAGCGGACGGTTCTCGGCCACGCGTGAAAACCTGCTGGATCTCAATTTCCATAATAAGTTTACGGCCATCAGGTTCTGGGCAAAGTCGGAGGATCTGGATCATTTCGAGGTTCATTTCTTGGATGCCATGGGGCAGTTACACCAAGTTGCTGTCCGTCCCCCGGAATTTGCTTCCGACGGCAAATGGCATCAGATCGTCATAAACGACTTCTCCACTCCGGACCGCCCGCCGAAACGGCATGGCGGCCCCAACGACGGCAAGTGGTACTGGCCCCTGACTGAAATGACAATCACAAAACCGGAAACCCACAACGACAAAGGGGAGTACCATCTGCTGATCGACCAGATTGAGGTGGATCTGGGGGAACCGGCCCCGGTCAGTCCCCTCTACCAGGCTCCCGAGGTTAAAAGACTGCTTGACCGTCCACTGTGGAATTTGGAGACGGAGAAAAAAAAGAAGAAGGGCAAGGACTCACATCCCTACTTCTGCAGCCTGATCAAGATTCCCGACTGGATTCCCGCTGAGAAGCGTGCCGCCCCTGACGCCCGCTATTACATCTACTGGGCTGTCCACAAAGGGAATAATTTCATCCATATGAGCTGGGCTCCGGATCTTTTCGGACCCTATACCGAGTACCGTCCCGATGAAGGCGGTGTCTTACGCAACACCCAGGTCGGCATCAAGGCGGGCGACAGTGATTTCGCCTCGCCGGACGTCCATGTGCCGGCGGACAAGCAGAAAATCAGGATGTATATGCACAGCCATTCGACAACGTATGTGGCGGAGTCGGAGGACGGCCTTAACTTCACAGGAATAAAAGACGACAAGGGCTTTGTTGAAAACCAGGGTTACTACTACCGTGTCTGGCCATGGAAAAACCAGTGGTATGCCCTGGATCGGGGAGGGGTTCTCAGGAAGTCGGCGGACGGATACCACTTCGAGGAGATTGCGGAAGTCTTTCCCAATTACAGGCCCGGCGTGCGCCATGTGGGGGTCTTCCCCAATCCCCAAAAGCCTGACATCCTCGATATCTTCCTCTGCCGGGTCTATGCACAGGACGAACATATCCAACTGGCGCGCCTCGACGTTTCCGACCCCGATCCGGCAAAATGGCATCTTGTCACCGGATTCATGGATATCCTGAGGCCTGAAAAAGGCTATGAGGGCGCGGACCTGCCTCCCAACATATCGATCGCCAGCTCGGAGAGCAATAAGCGGCAGCTCCGTGATCCCTATATTTACGTTGAAGACGGCCATGTCTATTTGATTTATGGCATCAAGGCGGAACTCGGGTTTGCGATTGCCGAACTCAAGTATCAATAAAAAACAGGAATTCCGAAAATTCGACCGTGAAAAATGTAATGGAAGAAAGCGAAATGAAACCTCTGAATGTCATTGTAATAAAAGCCGATGAATATCGCGCGGATCTTCTCGGCTGCCTCGGACATCCGATCATCAGGACGCCGAACCTGGATGCGCTCGCCGCGTCTGGAACGCTTTTCGAGAACGCCTTCTGCTGCTCACCGCTCTGCGTGCCCAGCCGAACCAGCTTTTTCATGGGGCAGTATGTCCATCGCACACGCAGCACGTTTTTCGCTCCGGACGACTACATCAGGCGGAACCGCTGGTCTTTTGTCAATTCATTCAAGGAAGCAGGTTACGTCACCGGACTCGTCGGAAAGAATCATGCCTTTCATGACGACTACTTGGAAAAATATTTTGATTATCGCGAAGAATGCGAGAACCATGGAAAAACCCACGGACAGATCACGCCCCGGGACGTCGCCGTAAGCAACTGGCTGCATGACGAGAAGCGGCCGGGATTCCGGTTTTACGACGGGCGTCTCATGGAAGGGCTGATCGAAGGGGCCATGCCGTTTCCCCGGGAGGACTGCGTGACCTGGAGGATCGCCGAGGACTCGTGCAGGTTTATAGACCAGAATTCAGGCACTCCGTTCTTCCTCCATGCTTCCTTCCCCGAACCGCATTGGCCGAATGTCGCGCCCGAACCCTACTATTCCATGTACGATCCAAACTCGCTGACCATCGAGTGCGAGGACATTGATTGGAGCACTCATCCTTTCGCGCACTACGTGCAGTCGCAGTCATGCGGTTTTGATCATTATACCACGGATGAACGCAAGAGGATACTCGCCACCTACTACGGGCAGATAACCTTCATTGATGATGCCATAGGCAAAATTATGAGCAAGCTTGAGGAAAAGGGATTGGCTGATCGCACCTTGGTCGTGTTCGCGGCGGATCACGGCTGTTTTGCGGGACGCTATGGCCTGGTAGGAAAGACCAAGGCCTTTTATGACGCCTTGCTGAGGATTCCTCTTATCATGCGGATTCCCAGGCTGAAACCGCCACGGGTGACGGCGGATGTCAGCAACATTGATGTCATGCTGACAATAGCCGACCATCTCGGTCTCCCTTCTTCACCCGATTCCCAGGGACTTTCGCTTTTACCTCTTCTGCGTGGGGAGTGCAAATCGCTGCGCGACGCAATATTTGCCGAGGTCGGCACTCCCGAACCTCCGCCCGCCCCGATGCCGATGAGCGAGTTTCCCGCATACAACCGCATGCGACAGGAGAAGGACGGGATTTTCTGGTTCATCGAATACGTGACGCGCGGCAGGGCGGCGATGATCCGCGGGGACGGATGGAAATACTGCTATTATACCGGGGACAAGGAAGAGCTCTATGACCTCAAGTCCGATCCGATGGAGATGAGGAATCTTGCGGATGCTCCGGAATATTCCTCCAGGCTTATGGAACTCAAGAACCGTCTGCTGGAATGGCTCCTGAGGGAGCCTGCACTCCGGAAGAATCCTTGAATTCAGGACTGATTCGTCCAGATGGAAAGACAACTTGGGTAAACATCAAACGAACGAAAACTTATGACTTTGATCGAATACAGGGAAAATGGCGACATCGAGGAAAACCTCGAAGCCATTGCCGCCGCCATGAAAAGCCGCTGGAAGCTGAAAAGCGTGCCACTTGTGCGTAGAAGCGGAGTCGTGGAGATGGGAAAAATCATCTCTCTGGTGGGTGTGTCGTTTCCCAACAGCGTGGATGCCTTTGATACCCCCCTCCCGGCCCGATTCCCTGCAAAATCCAGTTTCCTGTCAGTAATGCGGATCGTGAACCGGCCAGCCTTCATGATCGCTCTTTTGCTGATGATCGTCCACGCGCCGGCAGCGGGTGCGGCCGACACCAAACCGGTCAACGTAATCCTCGACACCGACATGTTCAGCGACGTCGACGATGTCGGCGCCTTGGCCACGCTCCACGGCCTCGCCAACCGCGGCGAAGCCAATATCCTCGGCGTGGCCGTCAACACCAAACACACCTACACCGCCCCCTGCATCGATGCGATCAACACCTACTACGGACGCCCCGACATCCCGGTGGGCGTGCCGCGCGACTTCGTCGCCAAGCCCAACCTCGAAAGAGCGATGAAGGGCTACCCCTACCAGATCGCCAAAGAGTTCCCCCACGACCTCCTGCAGCCCGGCGACGCCGAGAACGCGGTGGACATGTTCCGGCGGCTCCTGGCCCAGGCGCCGAACGAGAGCGTCACCATCGTCTCGGTCGGCAAGCTGAACAATCTCGCCAGCCTGCTGGATTCGCCGGCGGACGCACACAGCCTCCTGACCGGCCCCGAATTGGTCGCCCAAAAGGTGAGACTCCTTTCCGTCATGGGCGGATACTATTCCGGCGAGACCAAAGGCGAACACAACTTTACTGGTGACAAAGCCTCGACGAAACGGGTCGTGAACGACTGGCCGAGCCCGGTCATGTACAGCGGATGGGAGATCGGTGCGGGCATGGGAACCGGTGCCGCCCTCGCCAACACCCCGGCCCACAATCCCGTGCGCCGCGCCTACGAGGTTTACTTCGGCGGCACGGTCAAGAACCGCAGCAGTTGGGACCAGGTCGCCGTCCTCTATGCCGTGCGAGGCTTGGGAAGCTACTGGGACGCCCAGACGGTCGGCTCCAATACCTTCGACGCCAGCACCGGCATCAATACTTGGGTGCTCAATCCCGATCCCACCGGCCGCGAGGAGGAGGCCTATCTGATCGGGAAGATGGATCGTCGCATGATCGCTGGCGTGATCGACGAACTGATGGCCGCCCCGCCCATCCCCTAGCCGACCACCTATGCGCATATCCTTAATCTAATAGGGGTGCTTACGTGACGCCACCGACCACAGCTTATTGAGCCTGTCGAGGCGGGCCCCGCCACAATTAGTGGTGTTCGGCGAGGTCAGATGCATGCCTCTATAATCAAATATGAACGAAGAAAAACTAGCCCAGTTGGAAATCAATATTCAGGAAGCCAGCGCCTGGATTCCCGCAATCATGCAGGAAATGAGCAAAGTGGTCGTCGGCCAAGAATACCTGATCAAACGCCTTTTAATCGGTCTCCTTTCCAACGGGCATGTCCTGTTGGAAGGGGTCCCAGGATTGGCCAAGACCACCACCATCAACGCCATGGCCAGGTGCATCCACGCTTCTTTCCGCCGCATCCAGTTCACCCCGGACCTGCTCCCCTCCGATATCGTGGGCACTCTCATCTACAATCCCCAGACCCAGGAATACACGACCAAGAAGGGCCCGGTCTTCGCCAATCTGGTGCTGGCCGATGAAATCAACCGCGCCCCGGCCAAGGTCCAGAGCGCCCTGCTCGAAGCCATGCAGGAACACCAGGTCACCTTGGGCGATGAATCTTACAAGCTCCCGCAACCCTTCCTCGTGCTGGCCACCCAGAATCCCATCGAACAGGAGGGAACCTACCCACTGCCCGAAGCCCAGGTCGACCGCTTCATGCTCAAAGTCGTTGTCGACTACGGCACCCAAGAGGAAGAACGCCGCATTCTTCAAATCATGGGCAACACCGGCCCCAAACCCGTCATCAATCCCATCGTGGATCTGGACACCATCGTCCAGCTCCGTGCCTTGGTCAACCAGGTCTACGTCGACGAAACCATCGAGGATTACATCGTCCGCCTGGTCTTCGCCACCCGCAACCCCAAGGAAGTCGACCCCAAGCTCGATGGTCTGATCCGCTTCGGGGCTTCGCCCCGCGCCACCATCAACCTGACCCTGGCCTCCCGCGCCCACGCCTTCATGGAAGGCCGGGCCCATGTCACCCCGCTTGATGTCCGCAGCATCGCCTTGGACGTCCTGCGCCACCGTATCATGACCACCTACGAAGCGGAAGCGGAGGAGGTGACCAGCGAGCAACTCGTCAACTGGATCCTGGATAAAGTCTACGTTCCCTGATTTCTGAACCACTTATCTCCACGGATTGACACTGATTACAGTTTTCAAAGAACGAAACGTTTTTCCCATTTCAAGGCATCCGGCATCCTTGTGCGCGAAATTGACCAAATACCCTGCGGGCTGGCGGCTGATGAGCATGCAGTTGAACAATCGGGCTTCATGCTCTGGTGCCAGAGCTGTGACGCTTTCAATTCCACAACCATCCCTGCAAAGACAATCAGCCCGGGCACATGGGGGCTTCTTCAATTCCCGCTCCTTGTATTAAACGGAAAGCTATCGCTTCGATTCAAACGGGCCCCCGCATCCATAAATTCAATCTCCAGACTTCCCGGACAGATGGCTTCCAGCAGTCCGCTTCCCATTTGATTATACACCTCAAACATCGCACCCATAAAAAGGCACCCGCCCTTACTATATCGACCTGTCGCACGCCCCATAAATTGAACTCAGCCCGAATCAGCCGTCTGTTAAAAGGTAAACTAGGTATGCACTTCATTCCCCTAAACCAATTTCTTGCCACAGACGGTGGCATGGGGACTCAGTTCGCCGGGCGTTACCCTCGAATAATCAACGAAAGCCGTTTCAGGCCCATTGCGCGGGCTAGTAGTGACGGACCGCTCACGGCCACCTATTTCCGGAAGGGGAATCAAGTGCATACCTAGAAAAGGTAATTTTTCATGATCCCCCGGGAATACCTCAAGAAGATCCGGCAGATCGAGATCCGGACCAGCCGGCTGGCCCAGGATCTTCTCACCGGCGCCTACCACTCCGCTTTCAAAGGGCGGGGCATGGACTTCGAGGAGGTCCGCGAATACCAGATCGGCGACGACGTCCGGACCATCGACTGGAATGTCTCGGCCCGCACCAACGTCACCCATATCAAGAAATTCCGGGAGGAACGCGAACTCTCCATCGCCATCCTGGTTGACATCAGCGCCTCCGGTATCATCGGGGTCGGGGAACAATCCAAACGCGACATGGCCGCCGAGATCGCCTCGGTGCTCGCCTTCAGCGCCTCCAAGAACGGAGACCGGGTGGGCCTGATCCTTTTCAGCGAGGAAGTGGAAAAGCACATTCCCGCCCGCAAGGGACGCTCCCACATTTTCCGGCTCATCCACGAAATCCTCTTTTTCGCCCCGCAGAAGGAAGGCACCTCCATCAGCAACGCCCTGCAATTCCTCAACCATGTTTTCCCCCGACGCGCCATTGTGTTCCTGGTTTCCGATTTCATCGACGAGGGATTTGAAAAGGTCCTCAAGGTCACCAACCAGAAACATGACCTGATCGCCATCCAGATCACGGACCCAAGCGAAGCCACTCTGCCCCGGGCCGGCTGGGTCACCATGGAAGACGCCGAAACGGGGGAGTTGGTGGAAATCAACACCCACGATAAAAATGTCCGGGCCGCATACGAGAAGGCCTCCCTGGAACGGTTGCAGGCCCATCGCCGCATGCTGCGCCGTGCCGGACTCGATCTGATCCAGGTCCGCACGGGCGAACCCTACATGAACGAACTCCGCAAATTTTTTGAACGCCGCCTGGCCAAACGTAACAAATGAGCGACCCCGCCCAGGATATCATCGAAAACCTCGATATGGTGGTTCCTCCGGAACCCACCCCTTGGCTGCTCTTCATCGTTGCCGGACTCATTGCGCTCGGCGGAGGTGGCCTGCTTTTCTGGAGACTCTACCTCAAAAAGAAGCTGCCCTTCCAGGAGGCACCCCCCATCCCTCCGGATGTCACGGCCCTCAAGGAACTCGAACAGATCCGTCCCATGCTTGACGGCGGCCAATACCGGGAATTCGTCATCGAAGTTTCCAAAATCCTTCGCTACTACATCGAGGGCCGCTTCAAACTCCGCGCCCCCCACCTGTCCACCGACGAGTTCCTCTACCTGGCCGAAGCCAGCGACGCCCTCAATGACACGCAGAAGGCCGGGCTGGCCGGATTCCTCAAGCAATGCGACCGCGTCAAATTTGCCCTGGGCCGGATGGAGCAGCCGGAAATGTCCTCACTTTTTGAGGCCGCCAAATTTTTCGTGCTGCATACCAGGCAGGTCCAGGCAGCCACACCTGAGGGCCCCGCATGAGTTGGGAACAGGCCAAGGACTTCGGCTTCGGGCATCCCTGGTGGTTGCTCCTGTTGCCCCTGCTGTTCTGGTGGTTCCGCCGCCTGGGCCGGGTGGGGCCTGGCGCGGCCATCGTCCACTCTTCCACCAACCTGCTGGCCAGGCTGGGAAACCCGCGCAGGGGAGGTCCCGGAAAAATCCTGCGGGGACTGCGCCTGTTCGCCCTGGTCATCCTCGTCCTGGCCCTGGCCCGGCCCCGTGTTCCCTCCGGCGAGGCCAACGATCCGAACAAGGGCATCGACATCATGCTGGTCTGCGACGTTTCGCTCTCCATGGACACCCAGGATTTCACCCTGGGCTCCAAGAAAATCACCCGGCGCGAAGCCCTGCTCGAGGCCATCTCGGAATTCGTGGACGGTCGCAAGGACGACCGCATCGGCATGGTCGGCTTTGCCAAGTATGTTTACCTGTTGAGCCCCATGACCACCGATGGCAATTGGATCAAGAACGTCTTCAAGCTGGTGGAACTCAAGAACGGCACCGCCATCGGCGATGGCCTGTTTGCCGCCGTGGACAAGATGCAAGAGTTCCCCGGCCGTTCCAAGGTCATCATCCTCGTCACCGACGGCCTCAACAATCAGGGACGCAACCCCATCGATGCCGGGAAATACGCCAAGGAGAAAAAAGTCCGCATCTACGCCCTGGAGATCAAGGATATCCGCGGCATCCGCACCTCCGGACTGGAAAAAAGTCCCCTCAGCCAGATCGCCACCAGCACCGGTGGCCAGTATTTCCAGGCCGCGGACACCGGCGCTCTCATGCAGATCTACCGCCAGATCGACCGGATGGAAAAGCGTGAATATGATTCACGCCGCTTCCTCCTGTTCAACGAATTGCATCCTTGGTTCTTGGGAGCTGCCATGCTCCTGCTGCTCTTCGAGTGGATCGCGTCACAAACTTTCTGGGTCCGGCTGCCATGAAGTTCGCCTACAACCATGTCCTGCTGGCTCTTCCCCTGCTCTGTCTGGGCGGCTATGGCCTGCACCGTCTCTCCACCAAAATCCGCGGTAAACGGATGCGCCTGTTCAGCCCGGCTTCCCGGTTCCCCGTGATCCTGCGCACCCTGAACAACCAGGCCCGCAGCCGGAAGACCCGGCTCTTCTTCGCCGGCCTCTGCCTTCTCGTCATCGCCTTGGCGCGACCCCTCTGGGGGCCGAAAGACAAATCCGCCGACCAGGTCGGTGCGGAATTTTATTTCGTCCTCGATATTTCCAGAAGCATGCAGGTCCGCGACGTCAAACCGGACCGCCTCCAGGCAGTGAAGGATTCCCTGGCCAAATGGCTGAAAACCCGGGCCGGAGACCGCATCGGCCTGATCTTGGTGGCCGGCGACGCCTTTGTCCAGGCCCCCCTGACATCCGACTACACCGCCTTGGGCCAGGTCCTGATGCAATCCGATCCCAATGCCATTTCCCAAGGTGGCACCAAACTCCCCTCCGCCATCGTCACTGCGGTCAAGGCCCTCAAGGAATCCGAGCAACGCCAGAAAGTCGTGGTCATCATCAGCGACGGCGAAAACCTGGAGGATGATCCGATCGCCTACACCCGTCAGGCCCGGGTGGAAATGAACCAAGCCATCACCTTCTACACGGTCGGCGTGGGCACCCCCGAAGGGGGCAAGGTGCCCCATTATAAGAAAGGGGAAAAAATCGACTACAAGAAGGAGCCCAAAAACTTCGTCCGGGACGAATACGGAGTGCAGGTCAACAGCCGCCTGGATGAACGCACCCTGCGCGGCATCGCCCAGGCCGGGGGCGGTCGCTATTACCTCTTTGACCCGGAAGGGGATACCTGGAACGCCCTCTACGAAAAGGCCATCAAACCCCTCGCAACAAAAGTCGACAAACTGTATCTCAAGGACTACACGGAACTCTTCCAGATACCCCTTTTCTTCGCTGTGCTCTTGCTGGCCTATGAACTCGCCATCAACACACGGCTCAAAAACCCGAAAAAAGCGGAGTCCATCATAAGCCTCCCGAAACCCGGAGCCGCCCCCGCCGCGGCCTCCATGGACACGAAACCCCTTCCCAAACCCAAGCCCCTGGCAATCGGAGCCCACCGATGAAAGCCCCTGCCCTCAGCCCCCTGCTCCTCTTGGTGTCCCTGTTTTTCCCCCTCACCGGCCACTCCGCCGAAACCCAACTGATCACCGTGGAAGAAGCCCGGAAACTGGTGGCCGAGGGCAAGGGACAGCAGGCGGCCAGCGCCCTCCGCGAAGTCGCCCAGAAAAACCCGGACGACCTCTACGCACTCTACAATTATGCCATAGCCGCTTACGCCACCGGACACTACTTGGAGGCCTCCCAAGCCTTTTCCGAGGTCAGCGGCAGCCACAACACCGAACTGCGCTCCCTCGCCCTCACCCAGATGGGCAACGCCCAATACCGTCTGGGCGAAGCCCTGGGCAAGGACAACAAAAGCGCAGGCACCCTGGTGGCTTGGGAACGGGCGGTTGATTACTACAAAGAAGCCATCGACGAAAAGTCGCTCAAGGCGTCCAAACACAATCTCGAAATCGTCTCCGTCAAATACGAGAAATTGCTTCTCGTGAAAGGGGACGAAAGCCTGAAACGCGCCCAGCAGGATGACCTGGCCGGGGGAGGCGATTCGCGGGCACGCCTCCTTTCCGCGGCACTGGACCACTACGAAAAAGCGACCGAGATCAATCCGCACAACAAAGAAACAAAAGGAAAACTCGCCCTGGCCGAAAAACTGTATGCCGAATCCCTCGCCAGCCTCGCCCGTAAACACCGCGAGGAAGCCTACAAGTCCGGCAAACTGGCCGAGGAAAAATCCAAGCTCGCGGAAGCCGAGCCTGACAAGAAAGCCAAGGGCAAGCTGCAGCAAGAATCCCGGCATTTCCGCAAGTTGGAGAATCAACAGCGCTCAGCCGCCAATGAAAACTACGAACAGGCCTTGGACGTCGCCACCGAGAACAAGGAATTGCAGAAGGAATATGCTGATTACAAGAAAGAGCAGGCCGATTTCGAACTGAACGACGCCGAGGCCTATCTGGCTGAAGCCGATGCCATCAACGATAAGAACCGCATCAAGAAGCTGACCGAGGAGGAAAAGCTCGTCCAAAAGGCCCTTGAGAAAATCGACCAGGCTCTGGCCTTCGACGAAGGCAACGACCGCGGGGAAAAAATGAAGGAAGAAACCCTCAAGCGCATGGAAAACCTGCTCATGGAAAAGGGCAAACTTGCTTCTGAAAAAGGCGCTGAGGTCGCGGAAAAGAATCCGGAAAATGCACGGAATGCCTTCGCCGAAGCCGTCAGCAGTTTTCAGAACGCCCTAGATATCAATCCTGAAAACCAGGAGGCCAAGAGCGAGCTGGAGAAAGCGGAAAAAGGACTGGCCGAGGCCTACGCCGATATCGGCGAGAAGGAAATGGCCGAG
>LNAP01003126.1_pt1 | contig 15957 bp, 14 predicted proteins | sample 602601 | NCBI WGS metagenome assembly LNAP01 (sample SAMN02440304, study PRJNA202911) | soil metagenome | biome: Subtropical and temperate rainforests or woodlands; isolation source: soil samples (1 kg each in a 20% v/v slurry with milli Q water) were... ...
CACGAACCCGTCCCAGCGCCAGACGTCGCCTTCCGGCGACACCAGCCGCTGGCCGGTCTTCAACTGCGACACCAGCGCCGCGCCGCGCTCTCTCGCAACGACACCGATCTGGGCGAGGCGCCGCGCCAGTTCCGACGGCGCCTCGACATGGGCGGCGAGGCACTCGACGCCATCGGGCAACGCGGGATCGCCTTCGGTCACGCCGGCATTGGTCCAGCGCATCGGCGCCGACGGATCGACGGGGGCATCGAGATCGTCGCCCAGCGCTGCGCCGATCGCCTTCTCATAGCCCTTGGCAACCGTGATGCCGTCGATGATCGGCGGCCACAGATTCTTGGTTTCGCTGTTGACGAGTTTCGAGATCGTGCGTGCTTCGGTCTCGAGCCGCTGCACGCGCTTGTCGGCTTCATTGAGCGGCCCACGGGCGGCTTCCAGCCGAGCACGCGCGTCGACATGGCCAGCCTCGCTGGCCTCCGCCACGGCTTCGGACTCGGCGAGGCTAAGCTGCGCGGTCTCCATCGCGGCGCCAAGCGCTGCGAGATCGCCGAGTGCGCTGGTTTCCTGCGCCAGCTTCTCCTCGTCGCTCGCGACATTGGCGATGTCGGAATCGAGTTTCGCCAGCCGGTCGCGGTGGGTGCGCACGTTCCCTTCAAGCTGATTGCGCTTGGCGGTGAGGTCGGCAAGAACCGTAGTCAGTTCGCTGAACAGCCGCTCGGCCGAGGCCAGCGTGGCTTCGGCTTCCGACACGCGTTCATCGACACCGCTGCGTTGTTCGACGCGCGACTTGATCTCTTCCTTCAATTCGGCGTCTTCGGTATCGAGCCGCTGCAGCGCCACCTCCGCGTCGGAGGTCTGCTGCTGCTCGCGCGCGATATCGGCCGAAAACTGCGTCAGCCGGCGATCGAGTTCCGCGACCCGCTCCTTGGCGCGTTCTTCCTCGCGGTCGAGCAGTTCGCGCGCATTGGTGAGGCGCTGGAGTCCGGCTGCCGCACGGGCCTCGCCCTCACGTAGCGCCGGCAGTTCGGAAGCGCGGATCGCCTGGATACGGGCCGCCTCGGCCTGTTCGCGGGTGCGCTCGGCCATGTCGCGGACACTGAGCTCGTGGACGTGGACGGCTTCCGCCACGTCGGCATGAGACTCCAGCCAGCGCAGGTGAAACAGCATGGCCTCGGCCTTGCGCACCTTGGCCGCGACCTCGCGATAGCGAATCGCCTGGCGCGCCTGCTTCTTCAGGCCTTCGATCTGCCCGGCCAGTTGCCCGATCACGTCCTCGACGCGGAGGAGATTGGTCTCGGCCGCCTTGAGGCGCAACTCAGCCTCGTGGCGGCGGGCGTGCAGCCCGGCGACGCCGGCGGCGTCTTCCAGCACGCGGCGGCGCTGCTCGGGTTTGGCCTGGATGATCTCGCCGATCTTGCCCTGGTGGACCAGCGCCGGCGAACGCGCGCCGGTGGCGGCATCGGCAAACAATATCTGGACGTCGCGGGCGCGGACATCGCGGCCGTTGATGCGGTAGACCGAGCCGGCCTCGCGCTCGATCCGGCGCGAGATTTCCAGGATCTCGCGGTCGTTCACGGCTGCAGGCGCCGAGCGATCGGAATTGTCGATCGTCATCACCACTTCGGCGTGGTTGCGCGACGGACGGTTGCCGGAACCGGCAAAGATCACCGCATCCATGTCGGCGGCGCGCAGCGATTTGTGCGAGGTCTCACCCATCGCCCAGCGCAGCGCCTCGACCAGGTTGGATTTGCCGCAGCCGTTGGGCCCGACCACGCCGGTCAAGCCCGGCTCGATCACGAAGTCGGTGGGTTCAACGAACGACTTGAAACCGTGGAGGCGGAGGCGGGTCAGTTTCATAGGCACGCTTCTCTGTTGGCAGGGCGCGAATCTCCCTGCCGGGACAATACCATAGAAGGCAATGTCGGTGTGTGGGCGAGTCGCTCCCGGCGGCTCTCATGGCGCGACAATGGCGAGGCCGGGGCCGGAGGGCAACCACCGTCCGGGGCTTTTCCCAAGGCTTTTGTGAGGCTTATGCGGCAGGTCGTCCGTATGCAGGTCGTCCGTACGGACGCCGGGAAGATGCGCAGGTTCCGGCGTTCGCCGGGACGAGACGGGTGAAGGGGTCGGTCAGCTCTTGAGCAGCGATTTGATTCGCTTGTCGAATTCCTCGAACTTGGCTTCGCCCTTGATCATCTCGCCGTTGATGAAGAAGGTCGGCGTCGAATTCACCTTCAGCACGTCGGCGGCGTATTTCTGGTCGGCGGCGATCTTGTCGAGCAGCGCCTGGTCCTTCAGGCAATCCTCGACCGCCTGCTGGCTGAGGCCGGCCTGCTTGCCGATCCGCGTCAGCGTTTCCGTGGTGTTCTTCAACACCCAGTCGTTCTGCTGCCGAAACAGCATGTCGATGACGGCGAAATATTTTCCGGAATCGTCCTTGGCGATGCAGCGCGCCAGCATCGAGCCGGCTGCAGCCTTGATGTCGAGCGGGAATTCACGGAACACGAAGCGGATTTTTCCGCTGTCGATATATTCCGCCTTGATCTTGGGAAACACCTCTTCTGTGAACGCCGCGCAATGCGGACAGGTCATCGAGGCGTATTCGGTGATCGTAACCGGCGCATTGGCGGGGCCGAGCGCCATGTCCGGCAGCGATACCGGCTTGGCGACGTCTGCTGCCGTGGCGCTTTGCGCCATGGCATCGGTGATCAGGCGCAGCGGCGACAGCCCTGCGAGAGCGGCAAGCCCGGTCAACGAGAGGGCGGCGGTGAAGGCGCGGCGCGTAATGATCAAGATGTGCTCCAAAAACCGGCGCTGCTCACGCCCAAAAGATCCCTAGCGAACAAGTATGTCGCTAGCTTGAAACGACAATTGTGGCAATGGGCGGCCTCTGTCACCAAAGCCGGCCACAGCCTCAATTTCGCTTGATCGAGGCACCCAGCCGCGCCAGCGCCGCGCGCAGCTCCTCGTCCTCGACCGAGGACAGGGTTTTCGCGATTTTCGCCACGGCTGCAGGATCCGGCGTGCGGGACGCGGCCGGCCGGTCCCGGCGCGACAGCGGTGCCTGCCGCAGCGCCAGCCGCCCGACCGCGCTCCAGCCGAAGAAGCGGTTGACCCGCTGCAGGATGACATCGGAGGAGTGCTGGATTTCCAGCGCCATCGGCCCCTCGACCCGCAGCACCAGCGTCGCCGGTTCCTGCGGCTGCCCTTCGACCGGCCGGGGCCACTGGATTTTCAGCGGCTCGGAATAAGCGGCGATTTCGGGCCCGGCGATTTCCCGCCAGCGCGTGACCAGTTCGCGCGCGGCAAAGCCCTGCTTGGCATAGGCGTCGGCAAAGACGTCGCTGAGCAGGACGGAAAGCGGCTTGGCGCTGATCGGACCGGGTTTTGCCATGGGTTCTTATATCATCGCGCGCAACGTCGACGGAATAATATCTCCCGTCACGGCCGGGCAAAAAGCGCGAAGCGCGTCTTCGCGCTAGATGTCCCGGTTATCCACGTCTTGGACCGCTGCGATAACAAAGACGTGGATGCCCGCGACGAGCGCAGGCATGACGTGGAGAAATCGGCACCAGACCGTATTAGAGTATCCCAATGATTTCATCCGCTACCGCGCACAAGCGTAAACTGCACGAGGTTGAGCAGCCTGTCGCCGCCACCCGTCCCGCGCTGTTGCTCGCCTGGTACGACCGTCACCGCCGCAAGCTGCCGTGGCGGCCGCCGGCGGGTGAGCGGGCCGACCCGTATCGGGTGTGGCTGTCGGAAATCATGCTGCAGCAGACCGGGGTCAAAACAGTTGGGCCGTATTTCCTGAAGTTTGTGGCGCGCTGGCCCGATGTCGGCGCGCTCGGCCGTGCCTCGCTCGACGATGTGCTGCGGATGTGGGCCGGACTCGGCTATTATTCCCGCGCGCGCAACCTGCACGCCTGCGCGGCTAAGGTGTTGCGTGACCATGGCGAAATATTTCCCGACACCGAGGAAGGCTTGTGCGCGCTGCCGGGGATCGGGCCGTACACCGCGGCCGCGATCGCGGCGATTGCGTTCGGCCGGCGCACCATGCCGGTCGACGGCAATATCGAGCGGGTGGTGTCGCGGCTGTTCGCGGTCGAGGAGCCGCTGCCAGGCGCAAAGCCGCTGATCCAGCAGTTGGCGACGACGCTGCTGGGCGACAACAGCGCCGGCGACGAGGAGTCTCGCGCCGGCGATAGTGCGCAGGCGCTGATGGATCTCGGTTCCTCGATCTGCACGCCGAAGAAACCGGCCTGCGCGCTGTGCCCGCTGAGCGACGATTGCCTCGCGCGCGCCCGCGGCGAGCAGGAGATTTTTCCGCGCAAGGCGCTGAAGAAATCGGGCGCGCTGCGCCGGGGCGCGGCGTTTGTCGTCACGCGCGGCGATGAGCTGCTGGTCCGCACGCGTCCCGAGAAGGGTCTGCTCGGCGGCATGACCGAGGTGCCGGGTTCGGAGTGGCTGGCCGGACACGATGACAAGGCCGCGTTGGAGCAAGCGCCCGAGTTGAAAGGCGTCGCACGCTGGCATCGCAAGGCGGGCGTGGTGACGCATGTCTTCACGCATTTTCCGCTGAAACTGGTGGTGTACAACGCCAAGGTCTCGGCGCGCGCTCACGCACCGGAGGGAATGCGCTGGGTGCCGATCGCGACATTGAAGGACGAGGCTCTTCCCAATGTCATGCGCAAGGTGATCGCGCATGGGCTGGGAGAATGAAACGTGCGCCGGCCGGCGGCGGTCGTGTCACGATCGGTGGCTTGGCGTTCAGGCCCTCGACCTGGAAGCCGGCGACGCGCTTGTAATTGGCGGCGATGTCTTCCAGCTCCTTCAGGGACAACACGTCGGTAACGACGTCGTAGCCGTCAGGCGCACGCTCCTCGACCAGCTGCATCACCTGCTCGGGCCCATTGCGGCGGTTGAGCATGACGAGATCGGTGGTGGCGGGCCGGCGCTCCGCTTCATAGGCCACCAGCGCGGCGTTGGTCGCGCCATGCGCCAGGATCTCCCGGGTGATAACGCGGGCATCGAGGATCGCCTGCGAGGCGCCATTGGAGCCTATCGGATACATCGGATGGGCGGCGTCGCCCATCAGCGTCACGCGGCCGAACGTCCATTGTGGAATGGGATCGCGGTCGACGAGCGGATATTCGTACGCCTGCGGGCAATTGCGGATCAGGCCGGGCACGTCGAGCCAGTCGAATTTCCAGTCCTTGAACCAGGGCAGGAATTCTTCCAGCCTGGCGGTGCGGTTGTAATCCTCCCGCCGCCATTGATAGGTCGGCGGCATGTGCCGCTCGGCGACCCAATTGATCCAGTGTTTGCCGTTGGCGTCGGCCTCTTTCGAAATCGGATAGCAGACGAATTTAAGGATCTCGTGGCCGGCCATGATCATGGTGCGGCCGGAGAGAAACGCGTCCGACATGGTGATGCCGCGCCAAAGGATGCGTCCATTCCATATCGGCGGTCCTTCCTGCGGATAAAGCTTTTCACGGATCGCGGAGTGAATGCCATCGGCCGCGATCAGCAGCGTGCCATCATGGCTGCCTGCGGATTTGCCGGTGGCCTTGTCGACGAAATCAGCGCGGACACCATCCGCTGCTTCGGTCCAGCCCGTCAGATGATGGCGGGTGAGAATGTTCTCGGCTCCCAGCCGCTCAGTCGCGGCATCGAGGAGGATCTGCTGCAGCATGCCGCGATGGATCGAGAATTGCGGCCATCGGTAGCCGGCCTCGATGCCGCGCGGCTCACTCCAGATCGGTTTGCCGTGCTTGGAGAAATACGCGAGCTCTTTCGTGCGAACGCCGGACGCGTCGAGCTTGTCTTGCAGGCCGAGTTCGATCAGTTCGCGCACTGCATGCGGCAGCACGTTGATGCCGACGCCGAGCGGCCTCAACTCGGGCACGCTTTCGAAGACTTTAGCGGCGATGCCAATTTGATGCAGGCTGAGCGCCAGCGTCAGCCCCCCGATGCCGCCGCCGGCGATGAGAACGGTCATGATGCTTCCCCGTGTATCCGCAGGCGTCATCGCATGCGAGGCCGGACCGGGCAAGCCTGGCTTCGGTCGGAATTACCGGCCGACGGCCTTGTCTCTCCGTGCGACAACGAATTGCTGAACCGCGACGCGGTTGGCCTTGCCGGTATTGCCGAGCGGTATCGCATCGCAAAAATAAATCGCGTCCGGAAGCTTGAAGCGCTCGATTCGGTCGGACGCCCATTTCAAGAGGTCCGGTTCGGTCAGCGTTGCTCCTGGTTTCAAGACCACGATGGCGTGGATCGTTTCGCCCAACCGCTCGTCCGGGACGCCGCTGCACAATGCGGCCGCGACCTGAGGATGCTCCGACAGCAGGTGGTCGATCTGAAGCGGCGAAATCTTGTTGCCGCCTCTGGAGACGATCTCCTTGCTGCGTCCGACGATTTCAGTTCGGTGGTCGGGGCGGACCCGGGCAAGATCGCCCGATCGAAAGTAGCCATCGTTGAACGAGGTCTGCGTCAGGTCGGGATCGTCGAGATAGCCCAGCATGCCGTAAGGGGAGGAGACTTCCAGTTCGCCGGTCTCGCCATCATCTGCGAGATGCCCGTCATGCTTCCTGATCCTGAACTTCACGTCGCGCGTCGGAGTTCCGATCGAGCCTCTGCCCGCGATCTGGTCTGCCGCGCCGAGGCAGAAGTCGCAGGAGCCGGTTTCGGTCGAACCATAGAGGTCATAGATTCCCGCCTCGGGCCAAATGCCCGAAATTCTCTCATTCAGGGCCGGCGGCATCACCTCGCCGCCGGATAAGATCATGCGGAGTTGCCGTGCGTGCGGTGGCGACCCCGAAAGCAAAGCTCTCAGCATGGTCGGAACCGCGCCCAACACGGTCGCACCGTCATCCAGATATCTTCCCGCAGTTTCCGCCGAAAATTTCGGAACGAGAACGACCTCCGATCCGCTCTCGATCGCGAGCAGAGCAACCCAGAGTCCAAAGATAAAATTGAGTTGCAGCGGGATGACGACGGTGTCGCTGCTTCGCAGGGCAAGCAGTTGCTTGAGCACGCCGATCTTGCCGGCGAGTGCATCATGGCCAACGACGACGCCCTTTGGCGTCCCGGTCGTGCCCGACGTGAAAATCACCAGCGCCGCGCGCTTCAGCAGCGGCCTTGGGGTCGGAGGCCGGTCACCGAGCCTCTTCAGCCGGTCGCCGTCGATCAGAAATCGCGCGCCGGACTTCGCCGCCAACTCGTCCTTGGTGATTTGCAAAGCTGAAACATGGATGGGGACGGCGACCGCGCCCGCCAGCCAAATTCCCAGCATCGAACCGATATCGGCCGGCCTGTTGCCGACCTCCAGATGAACCGGCTCGCCACTTCCGACATTGCCTTCGCGCAGAAGGCCAGCGACGTGCCGCGCGTGGGAAATCAGCTCTGCCGCAGGCCGCCTTGCGCCCGAGCCGTCGAGGAAATGGCTGCCGGAGGTGGCGAGCGCCTGCTCCAGCGATGTGGCGAGCGCACCGGTCACGGCGATTTTTTTGAGAAGCGGGCGTCGCGCCAGGCCAGCGCCGATTTCAGGCCGTCCTTTCGCGCAAGCTCCATGAAGGCCATCTTGTCAGGCGATCCCTGTCCTTCGATCAGCAGATCGATGTCCAGGGCCTGTTCGAGTGCGCCGAGCATTCCGCGCGCCTCCATGGACCGGTTGATCGCCCGCTTGGTTTCCTTGACAAGGCCGGGATCGATCACGGCGATATGTCGCGCAATCTCCAGCGCCGTGTCGTCGAGCGTTTCGGTCGGCACAATGCGATTGATCATTCCGATTTCCCGCGCGCGTTCTGCGCTGATCCGGTCCTCTCCGGTCAGGATAATCTCTTTTGCAATTTTGGGACCAACGATCCAGGGCAGGATCATCACAACGATGCCCGCGCCGAACTTCAGTTCGGGTTCGCCGAAAAAGGCATCCGGGGTGGCGATCGTGAGGTCGCAGGCCAGCGCAAGCTCACAGGCGCCCGCCAGGCAGGCGCCACGCACGGCCGCGATCGTGGGCTTCGGGCAGTGCCAAAATCGCATCGGAACATCGAAATCCTTTCGCAAGATCGGCCGCCACGCCTCGATGCCGGTCGGCCGCCGCTCCATCTGTTCCTTGAGATCGAATCCCGAAGAGAAGGCGTTACCGGCGCCCGTGACGATCACGGCGCGGACGTCATCGTCTTGTTCAACCGCGTCCATGGCCTCGGCGATTTCGGTCAGCATGGCCGCGTTCATCGCATTGGTGCGCTCGGGACGCCTGAGCGTGATGCGGGCGACAAAGCCGATTTTTTCCAGGCTGATCAGTTGGAACATGACGCGACACTCCCGGCTATTCGCAGTCTTCGATGGACGATCAGCCTTGCGTGGGACCGGAGACAAGTCAAATTGCTAGCCGTGCACCCGGTCTTTCCGTTTTGCCTCCAACTCCTGGAGGTGACGGACCAGCAGTTCTCCCGATGCCTTGTTGTGATCGCGGGCGTGACGCTCGGCGGCGGATGAATTGCCCTTCAGCAGGGCGCTGATCATTTTCTCATGGTTCGCAACCACCATTTCGGGCCGCTCCAGGATGGCGTTGGATGACGCCATGTACATGCGAACTTGTTGTTCGACATATCCATACTGATCGGCGAGCCGCCTGTGTCCGGCGAGGACGAGGATCGCCTTGTGAAGCGCCAGGTCGCTGTCGGTGATCTTTTTCTGGCTGCGGCTTTTTGCAGCAGCCTTGAGATCTTCAAAGGCCGCTTCGATCGGCTTGCTGCGATTGGGGTTGGTGGCGGCGAGTTGCGCGGCCAAGCCTTCGAGGCTTGAACGCAGCGTATACAACTCCCATGCGTCCCTCGAGGTCAGGCTTGCCACCTCCCAGCCGGAGTATGGCTTTTGCATCACCAGGCCTTCGCTCATCAATCGCTGTAGCGCAGCCCTGATCGTGCCTCGTGACACGTCGAGGCTGGAAGAAAGTTCGACTTCCGTGAGACGCTTTCCGGGAGTGAGCGCGCCGGTGGTGATGGCCTGACGAATCGCATCGGCCGCAGCCCGATCCAGGCTTCGCTTCTCAACCAATCCCGAAATGATCTGAGCAACCACTTTGTCCTCCGGAGCGCCCTGCCGCGCGGATGCCTGTCCTGATTCTGGGCAGATACTGGCGCAAATTTACCATTGACACCACCTAAATCGTGTCATTTGCTGATTGTCAACAATCAACAAAAATTCATGAAAGCTGAGGACTGCTTGAAAACTCTTGAAGCCAGGGGCCGTGTCGAGGTTGGGGATGTGCGGGAGAAGCTGCATGCGGCTGCTCCCCAGAAGATCGTCAAGGCGGAGGCGATCCTTGTCTCGATCCCCTTCGAGTCCGGTGGCGTTCCGCCGTGGAGCTTTGGCGGATCGCCGAAACTTCAGTTCGATACATTGTTTGTGCGCCTTGAGACCGAGCAGGGCATTGTAGGCTGGGGCGAGGCATTTTCGCGCGGCGAAGACAAGTCGCTGAAATCGATGATCGAGACGCGGGTGCTGCCGCTTCTGATCGGGCGCAGCGCGTTCGAGGTCAGCAAGATCAAGTACGACCTGGAATTCCAGCTTCAGAATTTTGGCCGCATCGGTCCGATCGTTTACGGCATTTCGGCTGTAGATATCGCGCTCTGGGACATCCTGGGCAAAATCTCCGGACTGTCGCTTTCCGCCCTGCTGGGCGGTGCATTCTCCGACCGCGTCGAGGTCTATGCGAGCCTGATGCGCTACGGAAACTGCGACGACGTCGTCAGAGCCACCGGGCAGGCGATCGAGCGCGGCTACCGCTACATCAAGCTTCACGAAATCACCGAGGACGAAATCCGCGCCGCCGTGGAGACCGCGGGGTCAAAGGCTGCGGTGATGCTGGATACCAATTGTCCGTGGTCGGTCGCCGAAGCGCTGCGGTATGACCGGCTGCTCGAACCGCTCAATCTCTATTGGCTGGAAGAGCCGATATGGCCTCCGGAAAACTATGTCGGGCTGGCGCATGTGCGCGCCACCGGGCGGCACCGGATCGCGGCGGGCGAAAACGCCGGCAGCATGCACGACTTCGTCGCCATGATCGCAGCCGGCGCCATCGATATCGCGCAGCCCGATGTGGCAAAGACCGGCGGCGTCACCGAACTCATGAAGATCGCCTCGCTGTGCGATGCCGAGGGCATCGAATTCGTCCCGCATTGCGCGATTTTCGGCCCGGGGCAGCTCGCGACGATCCACCTGAACGCCGCGCAGCAAACGGTGCCGATGCTGGAGCGCCTGTACTGCGACTTCGAAGCTGAAATCTATGGCGGTGCCACGCTTCCGGTCGGTGGATCGGTGGCCGTTCCGACCGCACCGGGGCTCGGCCTCGATCCCGATTCCGATGTGATCAGCCGTTATCGCGTCGCATGAGCCCTCAGGAGCCGAACCTATGAGTCAGATCAGCGTTCGCCACCTCACCAAGGTCTTCGATGGACCGACGCCAGCGGCGCAGGTCGTCGCACTCGACAATGTGTCCTGCGAAATTCCGGAGGGAGAATTTCTCTGCATCATCGGACCGTCCGGATGCGGCAAAAGTACTTTGCTGCATGCGATCGCCGGGTTCGTTCAGGGCAGCAGCGGGGAAGCGCTTCAGGACGGTCGCAAGATCGTGGCCCCCGGGCCGGACCGTATCGTCATGTTCCAGGAATACGGGCTCTTTCCGTGGCTCACGGTCGCCGAGAACGTCGAGTTCGGTCTCCTTGCCAAAGGAGTCCCGGCGGCCGAGCGCAAGGAGACGGTTCAGCGCTATTTGCAGCTCGTCAAGCTGGAGGGCTTTGAGCAGCGGCTTCCGCATCAGCTCTCGGGCGGCATGAAGCAGCGGGTCAGTATTGCGCGGGCGCTGGCGCCCGATCCGGCCGTCATTCTCATGGATGAGCCCTTCGCGGCCCTGGACTCGTTGACGCGCGACATCCTTCAAGAGGAAATTTTGAGGATCTGGGAGAAGACCCGCAAAACCTTCGTGCTGATCACGCACAATATCGAGGAGGCGGTGTTTCTCGGCGATCGGGTGATCGTGATGACCGCGCGTCCCGGACGCATCAAGGCGCAGATCGAAGTGAACATCCCTCGTCCGCGCGATCCGTCGATTCGCAGTCACCATCCGCGCTTTCTCGAAATCAAGGACCAGCTCTCTCAACTTCTGAGGACGGAAATCACAAGGGACGTGGCCTGATGAAGCAGGGGAACGGCACCATTTCGCAGAATCCTTTTTCCGTGGCACCCGATCTGAAATCCGCACCCTCCGTCGTGCGCCGCTGGCTTATGCCGGTGCTCGGACGTTTGAAGCACATCATCGTCATTCCCGCGATTTTCATGGTGTGGGAATTGGGCGTGAGGTGGGGCTGGATCAACGGCAACATCATGCCGGCGCCGTCCGCGACCCTCCATGCGTTGATCGAACTGGCCGAAGCCGGATACCTCTGGCGGGATGTCGGGGCGAGCGTTCTCAGGGTCACGATCGGATTTGGCTTTGCCGCGTTGGCCGCGATCTCGCTTGGTCTGGCGTTGGGGATTTGGCGCAGTGCCGCCGCCTACATTCTTCCCGTCATCGAATTGATCCGTCCGATATCGGTGCTGGCCTGGATTCCGCTCGCCATTCTCTGGTTCGGCCTCGGCGATCATTCGGCCTGGTTCATCATTTTTCTCGGATCCTTTTTCCCGATATTCACCAATACCTATCTGGGCGCCCGCTCGGTCGCGCCGATCCATCTCCAGGTGGCGCAATGTTTCGGTGCGGGACGATGGCTCTATCTGCGCCGCGTCCTGTTTCCCTCGGCGCTGCCCTACATCATCGCCGGATTGAGAGTGGGTCTCGGTGTCGGCTGGACCTGCGTGATCGCCGCCGAACTGATCGCAGCGACATCCGGGCTTGGTTACATGATCCAGCTCGCACGCACGATGATCGAAACCGAAAAAGTGATGGCAGGAATGATCGTGATCGGAGTCATCGGCTTCATCATGAATAGCGGAATGCTCTGGCTCGAACGCCGGTTCATTCGATGGACGCCGGACCATCGATAATCTCGAAACAAGGAAACTATGACATGAAAAATCATTATCTGTTACGCGTTACGAGGTCCGGCCTGTTTGCGGCTGCAGCGGCATTCGCCGTTGGCTCCGCGCTGCTTCCGGGCATTGCCCGGGCGGCGGAACCCATCAAGGTTGTGATCGGCTATCAGTCGTTGTGGGCCGGAGGCGGTGAGGTCGTCGAAGTCCTGCGCCACACCAACATCCTCGAGCTCAACGGAATCAAGGCCGAATTCAAGACCTTCACGTTCGGCGGACCGCTCGCCGAGGCGGCGGTCGCCGGTGACATCGACAACGTCTTTGCCGCGGACGCACCCGTGCTGCGCGCGATGGCCCGCATGCCCGGCTCGAAGATCCTGCAGCGAACCCATGACGCGCGTTTCGGCATTCTCGCGCAGCCGGATTTCCAGGGAGGCCTCGCCGACCTGAAGGGAAAGAAGCTGTCGGCGCCATTCGCCACCACCACGTTTCCGCGTTCGATGAAGGCGATCGTTGCCGCCGGCATCAAACAGCCGTTTCAGGAGATGACGATCATCAATCAGGACATCGCCGAGCAGACCAACGCAATGCAGGGAAAACTGGTCGATGCGGTGACGACCTGGGATCCGACCATGGAGCGGCTGGTCCAGCAGAAGCTGGCGAAGGTGGTCTGGAGTGCGCCGCGGGGCGAGAACATCGGGATGCAGGGCTTTTCCGGCAAATGGCTTCAGGCCAATGGTAAGGAAGGCGCGGTCAAATTCCTGAAGGCCTGGATCATGGCCACCTGGTGGGCGTCGAACCATCTCGACCAGGCCCACGAGTGGTTCGCCAAGACCTCCCGGCTTCCGATGGATCTCCTCAAGGTCGCGACCGATTTCGATCGAAATCTTGGTGCGCCGATCGCCGACATCAACAAGGTCGATCTGACGCTCTCCGATGCGGACATCGCAAGCTCGCAGGATGTCATGACCTTCCTTTATGACAACAAGCTTTTGACCACGAAGATCGAAGTGAAGCCGTACTTCGACATGGGCCCCCTGATGGAGGCCGCCGCCGAGATCAAGGCCGGCAAGCTGCCGGATCTCAAGGCCATCAAGGTCATCGAATAACTCGCCGCGAAATAGCTGCGATCAGTGTTTTATTGAAAGGAGAGCGTTGTGGTTCTTGGTCACGAATTGGTCGGCTCGGGTAAGGAAGGTGTCATCGTCTTCAACGATTGGCTCGCGGATTGTTCGAGCTGGAAGCCGATGCATCTTTACCTCGACAAGAAGGCCTTCACCTACGCCTTTACCGATATCAGGGGCTATGGCCGGTCGATCGACATCAAAGGCGAGCACACGGCAAAGGAAGCCGCCGCGGATGCCTTTGCGGTTGCGGACTCGCTGGGGTGGGACCGGTTTCACATCGTCGGATTTTCGATGACCGGCATGGTCGTCGAACGGATGGTGCTGATGGGGCCGGACCGCATCAAGAGCGAGATCGCGATCGGGCCGGTGTCGGCTGCCGCCATCAAGATGGACCCCGAGCGCCGCGCGTTCTTCGAGCGCACCATCGTCGACGATGACGCGGTACGCGAACTGGCGGCCCGCATCACCAACCACAAGCTGACCAAGGAGTGGTCCGAGCACAAGCTGATGCTGGCCCGGACCACGCGCGATCATGCTGCGGTGCGGGACTATCTTGATATGTGGACGGTCGCCGACTTCTCCGACGAAGTCATCAAGGCGAAACCCAAGGTGCCGCTGCTGGTGATTGCGGGAGAATGGGACCAGGCCGGATTTCTCGAGCAGACTATGAAGGACACGTTCATGGCCTGGCATCCCAACGCCGAGCTGGTGGTGCTGCCGAATGTCGGGCACTGCCCGATGCAAGAAATCCCGATCTACACTACGACTCTGATTGAAGCCTTCATGCATAAGAACTCTGCCTGAGCGCTGGCGATCCGGGCTGCGGGAGCCATATCGACGCGGTCCGGTGACACAACAGTCCTTGCAAGGCACGGAGTTTTGAGCGAGTTATCAAAACCCCGATGCACGGTTCAAGGACGGCAACGCCATGATCAAGCTGTACTACGCGGCACACACCTGCTCGCTGGCTTCTCATATCGCCCTGGAAGAGGCCGGCGCCGAATATTCCACCCAGCGCATCCACTTCAAGACCAACGAGCAGAACAGCGCCGAATATCTCGCGGTCAATCCGAAGGGGCGCGTGCCGGCGATGGTCACGGAGCAGGGTATTCTCACCGAAACCCCGGCGATGCTTGCCTTCATCGCGCAGAGCTTTCCACAAGCGCGCCTCGCGCCGCAAGATCCCTTTGCCTTTGCGCAGGTGCAGGCCTTCAACAGCTATTTGTGCTCCACGGTGCATGTGGCACACGCCCACAAAATGCGTGGCTATCGCTGGGCAACCGACGAAAATTCATTCGCCGATATGAAACGCAAGCTCCCGCAATCCGTCGGCGCAGCTTTTGGGCTGATCGAGCGCGACCTGCTGAAGGGGCCCTGGGTCATGGGCGAGAGCTACACGGTCTGCGACCCCTACCTGTTTACGCTGGCGCAATGGCTGGAGGGGGACGGCGTCGACCTCTCGACCCTGCCGCGGGTGATCGACCACCGCAACCGCATGTCCGAGCGGCCCGCGGTCCGCAAAGTCGTTGCCGAAGAGCTGAGCTAAGATTGTAGAAGTCGTAGGGTGGCAAAGGCGCGCTCTTCGCGCCGTGCCCACCGAAATCATAGAGCGCGGGATTGTGATGGTGGGCACGGCGCAAGCGCGCCTTTGCCCACCCTACGAAATCTACGCGGCCTTCCGCTTGCCGCGCTCCAGTTCGCGTCCGGTTTCCAGCATCAGGTTGCGCAGCCAGATCGAGCCGGGGTCCATCTGGGCGCGGGTCGGGTAGAACATGAACTGCTCGTCGATCCCTGGATCGAGCGGCGGCGTGACTGTGATCAGCGATAGTTGTTTCGACAGCGCGCCGATCAGGCGGCGCGGCACGAAGGCGACGAGATCGGTGCGGGCAGTGATATGCAGCGCCTCGATATAGCCGGGCACGACCAGCGCAATCTGCCGCTCCAGTCCCTTGGTCCGCAGCCAGCCGTCGATCAGATCCTCGTTCTGGCCGCGGATGATGACGGCGACATGCCGCGCATTTCGGAATATATCCCGTCGTTGCAATTTTGCGCCGGCGGGATGACCGCGGCGCACCGCGAGCGCGTCGCTGTCGGTGGAGAGCCGCTGGCGGTGAAATCCCTTGAAGGCGTCGCCGATGCTGATCACGAGGTCGATGGTGCGTGCGAACTCCGCGGCGAAGATCGCAGGTCCCCGCCATGGCACGACGTCGATCCGGACGTTCGGCGCGGCCTGCGTGATCTTCTCCATCAGCGGCGGCATCAAGAGCTCGACCGCGAGATCGGGCATCATCAGGCGAAATTGCCGCTCGCTTCTCGCCGCATCGAAATCATCGGGAATGAACAGCCCGCGCACCTGATCGAGCGCCTGCGCCAGCGGTCCGCGCAAGGCCAGCGCCCGCGGCGTCAACTCCATGCGGGCGCCGGTCCGCACCAGCAAGGGATCGCCGATCAGGTCGCGCAGCCGCTGCAGCGCGTGGCTCGCCGCCGGCTGTGACAGCCCGATCCGCATCGCGGCGCGGCTGACATTGGCTTCGAGCAGCAGCGCATCGAGTGCGACGAGCAAATTGAGGTCAAGCGAATTCAAATTCATCCGACGAATATATATCATACTTGATATCGATTGGAAGAATGCGGCGGAGCGCGCGATGATTGGCGATATCAGATCAATGGAGAACCGCCATGAGCGCAGCCGCCAACAAGAAACTAGACGATCGATTCCAAGAAAGTTGTCATATGGGTGGGATTCATCGGTCGTTTCGAGCTCCTATATAGCGGTGGAGGGGCTTTGTGACGAAGGATT
>LNAP01003127.1_pt1 | contig 15956 bp, 10 predicted proteins | sample 602601 | NCBI WGS metagenome assembly LNAP01 (sample SAMN02440304, study PRJNA202911) | soil metagenome | biome: Subtropical and temperate rainforests or woodlands; isolation source: soil samples (1 kg each in a 20% v/v slurry with milli Q water) were... ...
AGTAGCACTTGCACACGTCGACAAGGATGAGGTGCGCAGCGCCTACAACCGAGCGGATTACATTGAGCGCAGACGCCTCATGATGAACTGGTGGAGCGAGCATATTCAGCAAGCAGCTACCGGTAACCTGTCTGTCTCAGCGACTAAAGCAACCAGAGGTTTGAAAGTCGTATCGATGCGCTGACTGATCACTTTCGGGACAAGCCCGCAACCGACCGAGGACTTTCAGACTAATCATGGCAGGCAAGCTCGTCACGGAAAGCTACTACGATGTAGCGCTTGTTGTTTCTGCCTCAGCAATTCGTTCCGAACTCTGCTTCATCGCCGCGCGCAAGATTTCCAGGAAAGCATGGTTACGCGACGCCGCATCAGAAACTACCGCATCAAACGACATAACAAAAATCGGAGTCGGAACTACTGTTTGATCATTCCGGTACGTGGGAAACTCTTGATAATAAACTCTCCCCTTAGAAAATAGAGGAGCCCACTTTTGTTGCCGCAAGCTTCTTGCAAATGACTCATTGACCTGCAAAACCGCATAGTACCAAATTCGTTGTATATTCGAACAATGCTGAGCAAGTTTATCAGCTCGCTCTAAAAGCTGATTTATTGCGTACTGATTTTCCTTTTCCTCGTCACTTTTCCTCTTAATCTCTACCACCACAACATCAACAGGCACAGAGTCATCAGGATCAGCGGAGAAGATCATTGTTATATCTGGCCTACCTGCCTCTCCTGAAATCTCATCATCTAGGCGAACTGCATTTATCACCCTATCCATACGCGCCTCGCTCAATACCGTTCGAAACGTCATGAATTTTTCGTCAAGAAGCCAAGCATTATTCTGGTAAACGCCGTTTGCTATCGAGTGCTGATGAAAGTCCATTCGACGAGGAACAATTAAATTATGAATTTCTTCTTCCGAATTATCGAATGTCATTTCCCTCATTTTGGCGATAATTTTCTCTCGATAAAGAATATACTCAGTCAACGTACGTGCCGACACATCTAGGGACTTTTCGTAGATTGAATCGCTCAGCCCTTCGCATTGCAAAATTTCCTTTTGATCTTTGAAAAACTTCTGCTGTGCACTATTCAATGCCTCATCGCGATCAATTAAGCCAACAGTCCCACCCTCAAAATATCCAAGTAGATGAGGAAACTGCTCTTCAAACCGTTTCTTCGTCCTTGAGTTTATCTCGGATATTTTTGGTATTTTGTCATTCAAAATAATACCAATCTCGCGACGCAAGGTAGAGTAAAGCGCAGATTCAGAAACCCCATCAGGCAAAATCAATTTCTGCCTTGAGCTATCTGCACTCGCGCCAAAAAAATCAGAAGAAAAAATGAATAAAATGACATATCCATACGGAATAGATGATGACTGTATTATATTAATTGGAATTGTACGACCATCAATACTTACAGCTGTCAGCAAATAAGCCGGAGACGTGGTCTCCTTTATAAAATAGTGCATATTAATGCACGAGTACGCGTCAATCTCATGATCCCATATCTGCTTAAGCTGCATTTCAGGAAGATCACTGGAAGATATAACCGCATCGCTTGAGAAAAATTCTTTTTGAGCGTTATTTTCTTCAGTTTCAAGGATAATAACTATCTTAAAATCAACACTTTTTTCACGCAACCCATTAAGTGTCGGAAGAAGGTGGGAAATTATTTTCTCCTTTAGCTTAGCAGGCTTTAGGTCATCATAAGATTTAACCTTATCCTTTGCGAAATTTGTAAACAGCAGCCTAGTATTGCTAACAACTGGCTCAGATAGCTTTTCTAGATCCGCATTACCATCAAAGTTATCCTTGAAAACGAATCTCCTCCGACTACTCCCCCACTCGCTGCAAATATCCACTTTTCTAAAGTAGTTCAAAAAAACTAGCCGACCGATCCCTTTATGAAATACGTCCTTGGGCTTCATTAATGTTCTAAAGCGAGAAAAGCTTTCATCTGTAAACCCACCCCCATTATCTTCCACACTAATATTAAGCGTTTCTGGCGTGGTAAATGACCTAATTGATATTGTTATTTTTATGTCTGTCGCACCCGCATCCAATGCATTCACGATTGATTCAAAGTAAACAAGCGTCAGTGAAGGATTGGGGAAAAAAAGTCTGACTGCGCTGGAGGTCTCAATTTCCATTTTTCGTCCTAATAGTTAATTCATCTTTGATTTCAGGCCAGCTGGAGTACCTTCCCCTAGGGCCCTGCGCCCCTGTGACACCGCTGTGACAGACTATCGCACTCCTTTTTGCGTTCCTAGCGATAAAATCGAGCGGCCACTCTCATGTCTTAATAGCGTTTATGAAAGTCAAGAACAACTACCCACTTTGAGCAGCACTATCACTATCAACTCAAAAAAATTTCAGCCTTACATAACTGTAATGACATCACCACCATGGAGCTTCGAACCATGTCATTACAGTGCCCTCACTGCCACTCCTCCAAAGTTGCGTCTTTCCACCAGGCCATGAAAATCGTTGCTGCCGTCGGCACGGTGGGTGGCGTAGCTCGCGGTGCCAGTGCTGCCTTAGCTGGCAGTCAGATTGGAGCCACCGTTGGTGCTATTGCCGGCCCGCTGGGCATAACCCTCGGCTCAATCTCCGGAGCAATCCTCGGCGGCCTTGCTGGAGGCGTCGGTGGCTGTGCGCTTGGCGCTCAGCTCGGCGACAAGCTAGATCGTCACGTGCTGGCTAACAACCTCTGCCTGATCTGCGGTCATCGTTTCAATTTGCCTGTTTAAAACTTCCTCTCTTCTCATCTATTACGTCCGGTCAGTGCTGCGCGGTGCGCGGCACTTATGCCGGCTTGTACCTGAAGGAATCGCAATCATGGCACACCAAATCGAACAAATGGCTTACGTTGGCGCTACCCCTTGGCATGGCCTGGGCAGTCGCCTCACGGAAAAACAACCGCTGGAGGTCTGGCAGCGTGAAGCCGGTATGAATTGGCAGATCCAGGAAAGCCCGGTTCACTTCAAATCCGACACGGTCGGCAGCCTTGGCACCATCCATTCGTTTGCAGAACAAAAGGTGCTCTTTCGCTCCGATACCAAAGCCCCGCTGTCGGTGGTCTCGCAACGCTACCAAGTGGTCCAGCCCCGCGAGGTGCTGGAGTTTTACCGGGACCTGACCGAACGCTCCGGGTATGAGCTGGAAACTGCGGGAGTGTTGAAAGGCGGACGCAAGCTCTGGGCACTGGCGCGCACCGGGCAATCGACGGCGCTCAAAGGCAATGACGTGGTCAACGGTTACCTGCTGCTGGCGACTTCCTGCGACGGCACGCTTGCCACCACCGCCACTCCGACCACCATTCGAGTGGTCTGCAACAACACCCTGACCATCGCCGTTAACGGCGCCAGCCAGGCGATCAAGGTGCCGCACAGCACGCGCTTCGATCCACGCGCGGTGAAGCAGCAACTGGGCATCACCGTTTCGCAGTGGGACGACTTCATGTATCGGATGCGCACGCTCGCCGCCCGCCCCGTCAAAGCCCATGAAGCCAAGGATTATCTGCGTAGCGTGCTGTGCGAGGTACAGACCGGTGACCCAGAGCGGACCGGGCTCTCGAATGAACGCGCCTTAACCAAGGTATTGAGCCTGTATGAGGGGCATGGCCGAGGGGCGGAGCTGGAAGCCGCTAAAGGCACCGCCTGGGGCTTGCTCAACGCGGTCACCGAGTACGTCGACCACGAACGCCGCGCTCGCAACAACGAGTATCGCATGGACACCGCCTGGTTCGGCCAAGGGGCGGTCATCAAACAACGAGCGCTCAACACCGCCCTGCAACTGGTGGCTTGAAGCACTCGCCGCATAAAGGGAGGCCGACGCCTCCCACATCCATAGACTTTCTCTCAGTGATTTAACCCGCTCACGGAGCTCCACCATGCCCCCACGCTGCCTGATCTGCGATTCAAAGGCTGTACTGTCCAAGGAGGCTGCTAACACGGCCGTCATGCTCATTGGGACCATTGATAGCTTTCTACTCAGTGTTCGCCAGGCCCATACCCAGGGTCGGGAAACGGGCGCAGAAACTCGACAGGAAAGCCTGCTGGTGCAACTCCTCGATCTGATCGGCGAGAGCGTGTCCAGTGCGTCATCGGGCTACACCGCCCTAACGGCCTTTGCCAGAGACGTGCAGAAATATCAGTTTGGCCACTATGACCGCCTCTGCTTACGCTGCGGTGCCAGGTTCGATCAGAGCGCCGAGAGCTGAAAGTGCCGCGACCCACCAAGACAATCCTGGGATCAGACCTTCCTTAGCCGTTCGACTAAACGCTCAACCAAGTCCACAACCAGTTGCCGATCATCATGCCCCAGCTGCATCAGTAACCGACTGATCCGGTTGGCCTGGTCATCCGGTCGTGAACTGGCCTCGGTCAACAGCTCGGCCGCCTCGCAACCAAAGATGCCGGCGAACTCCAGCAACCGTGCAATATTAGGAATCACGACGCCACGCTCAATGCGGGAAACGGCTTCGTTGCCGATGCCTAGACGCTCGGCCACTTCCTCCTGCGTCAAGCCACCGCGAATGCGTTGCTTGGCAATCGCACGCCCCACCACGCCCGCTAAATACTTCTGATCTGTCTCTATCACGGCACCTCCCAATATCCACCTAGATGGTTGGGTAACGCCTCATTGACATGAAGAGCTTTTAAGGTTGAAAATCAACCTTTAAGGTTGTTTTCGACTATTTATGCCCACAGAAAAAAACAAGGAGTTTTACAATGGATACTGGCGTTTACTCGGCTTCTAGCATAACAAACGAAGAAATTTCTAAACTAATTTCTCAGAAAAAAACATTCACAATAAAAGACATCCCGACTTATTCCTTTGGAAACACGGTCGAAACAATTGAAAAGCTCATCGAAGCAGACGGCTTAAGCTGTCGAGTATATGTTGCAGGCCGCATCGCCGCAGTGGCTGCAAGTGCATGGACTGTAATGGGTGGCTTAGCCGCAGGGTTGGCGATAGCAGCTCACAATATCGCCACGTACGACCCAGACTATGAAATAGCAAAATATTTCGTAGTAAGCACACTGATAGTCACATATAAGAAAAAATGACTTCAAACACATGACGTAATTTTTGTGTGTGGCTCCATTAACTATGTTGAACGGCCGGTGATCGGTAAGCACCTGTTTCGTGATCATCGTAGCGACATCCCAATCCTTAACGTAATCCTCGTCTGGTGCCCTACCTACGTTGCGAATTTAGCTGGATCATCAAGGTCCTCGTCCAAGGGCGTTGGAAAGTCAGCTCGACAGATTGATTTTCCAGCCGTCCTTTCTAAGCACCGCACCGCCACTTACTTAACAGAAGGAAAAATGTGCATGAACAAGAAATTTCTATTGATTGCACTACTTAGTTTTATTTCGAGTGCATATTCTTTAGGCGCAGCTGCTTGGCAAGCGAACGAAATACAAGAGTGCCCCACCAATAAACGCAATGCAGCTTGGTTGGACTGCGTACCTGAGGATACTCCTGCCAAACTCCCTTACAAAATGCAGGATGGCAACGTGAAAGCTCTAGAAACTCGTGGCACGGTATTCTGCGAACAAGGTACCTGCGAGTATCAATACCAGCGCGACAGCGGACTATGGGACTCAACTAACGAATATGCGGGACAAATACAGCAAACTCAAAAAACTCCCGTAGTCCTATTACGTGGATACTATTTAGGAAATGCTGAGGATGGTCGTATCGTAGCGTACCTAAAAGGCACAGGTCCAGAAGTGGGCGGGCGAGCAGCTCCAGCCTTACAGAAAGCCTCAACGTCCTTATCGAATAAAGCCAATATAGACAGCTGTGTCGATCAATGGGGCACTGCGTACCACAAGGAAAATGGGGAAGACGCGATGGTTATCGCCGACATGCTCGACGAATGGGAAAACCGGTGTAAAGCAGGCAAGCATCCATGATTGAAAGAAAACTTAAATAGTTCAGCCAACTCTAGAAAATCTATCATCTGCACGACTTAAATCCCTATTGGTTAAGCTCGAAGTAACCGCCCCCACCTTTCTGATCCAACGCTTAGGGCAATGGTGTCCACCAAAGTGGCCACCATTTCTAACATTTTAAGCGACCCACTCATGCGGCCTGCACTTAGCCTTCTACTTCGATAGAGGCAGCCGGAATAACCAACAGCAGTTCAGACTCATCAACTAGTTGATAAGTTGGACGAATACCGGATAAGCGCTCGCTACTATCTAGAATAATCTGAACGCCCTCACCACGTTTGTCCATCATCGCGCTGCGCCCTGAAAGATCCCGCTCTTGGTCTGGAACATTACACTTCGCGAGTAAGCTAGTAATTTCCTCGTTCCTTGCCGCCTGGCGATAGGGCAGGCTCTCCACCGTCATTGTGTTCGGAATCATGCCTGGCGAATAAAGCTCTAACCTGTCAGCAAACATGCGTAACCGAATCTTCGCGCCATGAATGGCATAGTCACGGTGAGCGACAGCATTCACCAATGCCTCGAACACTGCTGTCAGGTCAAATTGAGGTACATCGTGACGACCTTCCTCTTTGCTGGCGAAAACACGCATATTTTTTTTGACGAAGTGACATGCCCCAAGTACCTGCTGATCAAGCGGACCCGTAATATCCTGAGCATCGAGTTGATAGGCCTGATCACCTTGCGGCAATATTTCTGTGCCTCGATACGCGACAGCCTGGATAAAGGCATTGGGCAACCAACGCCGAGGATCTTGAGTTGCCATCAATACGCCGGTAATTGTGGGGCGCAAGACTTCGTCAGTATCCATACGGGCCATAGCAAGCTTGTCGAGAAGAACCTCTCGACTATCGTTCACGCGCGGGCTGGCGAAACGCTCCCAGAGCTCAGGCTGCAAGTCGTCAAGCGTAGCCCCGGGGACTGGTTGCTCATCGAAGCGAATAATGCGCGCCTGACTACGTTGCTGGAACTGCCGTGCTAGATACTCTGGTGCCATCTCACGCTTGGCGCTACCAACCCGATGCATATAGCCTCCCGGGCTTCTATGCACGAAGAGGCTGCGAGGTATTTCTACCTTTATGACAGGTAGCTGCTCACCCGTAGTTGATGGAAGAGTCAGGCGCTCAATGACCGGGTTGAGCGATGGAGTAACAGAGTTAATGCAAATCTCGCGAATAAAATCCTCGACAACGTCGAGCCTATCGAGAGCAATGCCTAAGACCTCTCGCCGATCGTCCACTCCCATAACACAGACACCACCGCGACTATTCGCGAATGCAGCCAACTCGTCAGCCAACGAATCACGATGGGGGGCGGCGACTTTATGACCGGAGAGGCGAACCTCCTTCAATTCCAAAAAGGAATCTTCACCCAAGCGAATTTTCTCGATCAGGTCAATGGGGTTGTCATACATCGTTAAACCTCTCTTCCCAGGCGTTGGTACCGTCGCTCGAAGGCGTCTTTACCTCCCTCCATCACCTTGCAGATTTCCTCTCGCATAGCCTTGTTCTGCAATGATCCTGACTGGCTGACGAAACACTGATGGTTGAAGTCGAGCACGTGAATCATCTCAGCGTCGCCATTGACTACGATATTTGGATTGTGGGTCACAACGATGAGCTGTCGTCGTTGCTTGTTGGCGCGAATTTGTTGCACCACCAGATCATAGATTAAATGGTTATCCAAATCGTCTTCGGGCTGATCCAAGACCAGAGGCTCGTCTCCGTGAGCAAGCAAGAAGGCCAACATAGCTGCGGCGCGCTGACCAGCCGAAGCCTGCCCAATCGACTGAAAATCTTTACCGTTGCCTTTACGACTGTACTCTACCTGCAAGCCATCCTCGGGAAACCAGCACTGAATGTGGTTGATTAGCTCGGGGCGTTTTTCGGTTTCGCCTGTCAGGTATTTGTTGAACCAACCACCAAACTCAGCTGAACCGCGACATGATGACACCAGGCGGTTTTGCAATTGCTTGATAGCCTCTTCAAGGTGCTGTGTGGCTGGTTCGTCTGGCGTCTCAAGTAAATCAGTTGCCAGAAGCAAATTGGCAACTAGCCCCTTAGCCGGGGTGTCACCTTGTGATTCGGTGTAAATATCGTCCTTGAACTTGTCTGGGACCCCGAGTAAATCTCGTAGCGAGCGATCCATAGCTTGAGCATCGCGGCCATAAGGAATCAAATTCATCCGAACAAAATGGTTTTCTGCCAGAGTTTCTTCAAGAAATTGCATGCGCGTCGCACTAATGGCTTGGCGTGCATGCCAAACGTGTTCGAGCTGCGATTTGGCATGCACTCTCAAGTCGTCGAACTGTTTTTTCAGTGCATCCAAGCGTTTGACTTCTGTATCTAGACGTTGTCGCTCCTGCACCAGACGTCCATATTCACTAGGGTCATTTACACCCTGAGTCTGCAAATCGGTTTTCAGGGCCTCATAATCGACTCTTGCCTTCTCAACCTGCGCTTGCCAGCGACTCTGCAACAATTGCTCTTTGAGCGCGCCGCTGTTGTCGACTAATTGCTGTGCTATGGCCTCTACCTGAGCTTGGGCTTGTGCAATGGACGAGGCTAATTGCTGAACAATCGCCAGCGCGTTGCTGTCGGCGACGGGGTCGAATACGCTTTCGGGTAAATCTTCGGCCAGTAAGTCCCCCGCCAACTCACGCAGACGCGTAGCCGTTTCACTCACAGTATCAAACTGTCGGTCCATCTCTCGGCTTTGACGGCTAGTTCGCTGATAAGCCTTCAGTACTTCAGCGTGGTGAGCATCCTCAAAGCGCGCTAGCTTACGTTGCACATCCTGCAGGGTTAGATTCAGTGCCTCACGCCCTTTGAGCTTGCCATTCAGCTCGCGCAATTTGGCGCAGGTACTGAAGAATCCACTTTTGGCCTCTTCGAATAGGCTTTTTGCAGTACCCGTCCCAGCGGCTTCGTCTATTACTTGTAATAGAGCCTGTTGGCTTTCACCCGCCAGCGCTGCGATTTGCCCCTGGCTGAACAGCCGCACAGGAAAGCGTTGTTCGGTAATTGCCTGACTCTCGGATGTTTTCCATTGAGAGGTAATTTCGTCCCACTCTTCGACGGCTTGTCCTTGCCCATCTTGTCGCCATAACAAACGATAACGGACGCCATCTCGGCTGAGAGTAAGCGTAATGTGCGTAGTGGCGAGCAGGCCTCCCAAATCATTTCGGGATCTGGCAATTTTGTTAAAGCGCACGAAGGTCTCACTGGCCTCGCCGCTTGCCCCCAGCTCACGTTCTCGTCGGTAAGCTAGCCGTAGGGAGTGCACCACTGTGGACTTGCCAGTGCCCCGGCCACCAACCAACGCATTGAAATAAGGGTTGAACGCCAGTCGGGTGGGTTTGTTGCCGCGCCCCATGAAACGAGCATCGGCTATTTCGATGGCTTCGATGAAGTGTTCAGGTCTGTCAAACGGGGAGAAGGGCTCGACGTCGTCACTACGACGCACTGAAACACCTTGCCCATCCAATAGAGCCAAACGCAGGCCTTCCAAAGAAGGCTTGGCCATCTTGATCCAGGTATAGCGCGAACCAGGTACGGCTGGGCCTTGGAAGGTATGGCAGTCGGAACCAATTACTTCAGCCCAGTTCAATTTTGACTGGATGTAGGCTGATGGCTTGGGAGCTGCGGGGGTCAACACCTCCATGGCCAACACACCAGGATTGCTCAATAACAGCTCTACGGTTTGATGGTCGAGAACAGACTGGATGGAGCCTTCTGCTTTGAGTTGCAGCAAGCCCTTACTAGCGTCGGCATGGGCAGGAATAGGCAACGCGCCAGCCTCTAGTACGGCCTGCACCACATCTGCCGCACTTCGACGAGTTACACCATCACTATCGCCTTTTGTACCGCTGTAATCGACTCTGCCCAGTAGGGAGTCAATGTCACTGGTCGTGGCGTCGGTACCGAAAATCGCTAGTAGGTGGAAGCCCCCGTTGACGGAAAGCTCCACGCCGGGAAACAGATGTAGTTCGCGAAACCCCTCAGGCGGATCTTCCTGCATGGTCGCGTAAGCGACCTTTAATTTGTCTACCCAAGCGCCGCAGTTGTGGTCAGTGACGGCCACGCAGTCAATACCTGCCACCATGTATTTCAGGAGCCATTGCTCAGCTGTTAGCTCGTCAACCGTCCCCATCGCTCGCTGCCAAGCGTCCGTATCTTTGGAGGCAGGGGTATGCGTATGGAAGTCAAATTTCCACCAGCGGGCGCCGGGGTAAGTCCATTGAAAGCTCATTGAAATTCCTTAAGTCGGGCACACGCCGTGATTCTGCGGAGTCTTCGGGCATTTTTTGTTACTAATCATTGGACACCGTTGATCACCTAGCATGTCGGTTCCCCCCTTGAATCTAATCTTTATCTAGCGCTTTGGAGACTGTATTTTCCGTCCAAGAAAGGCAGACCTTGATCATCTAAGTCGCTGAATCGGAGCTCGCCCCCAGCTCATCGACCAAATACATTCGACTTTACCATTGAACGTTGCAGCGCCCGCGCTCAGAAATCTCTCGACCCGAAACCTAGCACCAAGGATTGTAGTTGCTTGATGCTCAACTCAACTTCAGAGCTGTGTCGAGAATCCGGCGAGAAAATTTCACCCTGACGCAAACGACGTGCGGCCAGCCAAATCCCCAGCATGTCATGCGTCAGCGCCTTCATTCGATTGGCGAACAAAATAAACACAGTGTGGCTTCACCGCTCCGCCCCCCATACGACCCGTGCCGCTCAGTTCAGTGCGTTGCCAATTCACTAACACGACCCTTACTGCAAAGCCGGACTGTATTGCTCCCTCGGCCCCAAAACTCGCAGTCAGCTATCGGTGAGCAGGATGATAGACTCTCGCAATTTTGGCGCCCGTGACGTGCCATCACTACTCAAAGGAATTTCGATGTCTGCTCTATCAGTCCTTCTTGATGCCTATCGCAGAGCCTCCGCCAGCGAGCGTGAAAAGGGCACCTACTTTGAGGAGCTGATCTGCACTTATCTTCGTAATGAAGCGTCCTATCGTGATCTATACGAGAAGGTTTGGACTTACTCAGATTGGGCGCAGGAGCAAGGTCTGGACAAGCGCGACACAGGCATCGACCTGGTAGCTAAAACCCAAGGCACAGGTGAGTACCACGCAATCCAGTGCAAGCTGTACGCTGAAGACTATCGCGTACAGAAGAAGGATATTGACAGTTTCTTCACCGCCTCTGGAAAAAAGCCTTTTATCCATCGAATCATCGTAGCCACTACCAACAATTGGAGTGAACACGCCAACGATGCATTGCAAAACCAGCATCAGACGGTCAGTAAAATTGATCTAAATGACCTTGAAAACAGCCAGATCGACTGGGCGAGGTACCAACCCAGCAAGACACCTGTTCTCAAGGAAAAAAAGAAGCTGCGTGACCATCAGCAAACCGCTCTCAATGCCACCAAGTTCGGTTTGGAAACAGCAAATCGCGGCAAGTTGATCATGGCTTGCGGTACGGGAAAAACCTTCACCAGCCTGAAAATCGCAGAGCAGCTTGCGGGTCGTGGCAAGCGCGTCCTTTTTCTGGTGCCCAGCTTGTCATTGCTCTCACAGACTCTTACTGAGTGGACACAAGAGAGTGAAATTCCGCTACATAGTTTTGCAGTCTGCTCCGACAGTGATGTGGGTAAGAAACGCAAGCAAGATGACGATGTGGTGCAAACGTTCACCCACGAACTGCGCTACCCGGCGACAACCGACCCCCTGCGCCTAGCATCGGAAATGGCTAAACGTCATGACGATGAGCACATGAGCGTGGTGTTCTCCACCTATCACTCAATTGATGTGATTAGTCGTGCGCAGCGTGAAAAGGAGCTCCCGGATTTTGACCTGGTCATCTGCGACGAAGCCCACCGCACCACAGGAGCGACCTTTGGTGAAGACGACGAAAGCAATTTCGTCAAAATCCATGATGCCGATTACCTCCGCGCGGCCAAGCGCTTGTACATGACTGCCACTCCACGCATCTATGGCGACAACGCCAAGATCAAGGCCGAATCTGAAGACGTAACACTGTGCTCGATGGATGATGAAACTCTTTATGGTAAGGAGTTACACGTCATCACCTTCTCCGAGGCAGTACAGCGTGGCCTCTTGGTTGATTACAAGGTGTTGGTTCTAGCAGTGGAAGAAAGCCATGTCAGCCGCAGCTTGCAGAAAATGTTGGCCAGCGAAGACAACCAGCTAAAGGTCGATGATGCGGCCAAAATCATCGGCTGCTGGAAGGCCCTGGCCAAGCAGAGCGTGGCCGAGGATCTAGTAGGCGATAGTGAACCTATGAAACGCGCCGTAGCCTTCTGCCAGGTAATTGAACCCAATTACAAAGGCAGCAAGCACAAGGTCAGCTCCAAGAACATCTCCAGTATGTTCCAGTCTGTCGTTGAGGCTTACCAAGAGTCAGAAAACGTTGAGGAGGCATCCCGTCTGACTTGCGAAGCTGCACACGTGGACGGTGGCATGAATGCCAGCCAGAAAGAAGAGAAGCTAACCTGGCTAAAGGCTGAAGCTCCGGAAAATACCTGTCGAATTCTCAGCAACGTTCGCTGCCTATCTGAGGGCGTGGATGTGCCTGCACTGGACGCAGTGCTATTCCTAACTCCGCGTAACTCACAGGTAGATGTTGTGCAGTCAGTTGGGCGAGTGATGCGTAACGCACCCGGCAAGAAGCGCGGCTATGTGATTCTACCGGTGGTGATTCCGGCAGGCGTTGAGGCACATGACGCGCTCAACGATAACCAGACCTACAAAGTTGTTTGGCAGGTATTGCAGGCTCTGCGCTCCCACGATGACACCTTCGATGCAATGGTGAACAAGCTCGACCTGATCGGTCATGACACACGCAAGATGGAAGTCATCGCTATCACCGACAAGGTTGAAAAGAAGCAGAAGCGAAGCTCTGGAACAAAAAATAAGGAGGCTGGTAAAGGTCAGTACGGCATTGGCAGCAAGAGCAAGCACGATGTCGAGGGCCAGATGACCCAGCAGGCGGATTTGACTTATGAGGTTGGGGATATTGAGCGTGCGATCTACGCCAAGATCGTGCAGAAGTGCGGGAACCGTCACCACTGGGAAGACTGGGCCAACGATATTGCAAAGATTGCCCGCACCCATATTGACCGCATCCAAGGCATTCTGGAAAACCCAGAACATGTCTCAGAGAAAGCTGCCTTTGAAGTATTTTCTAACGAACTACGGGATGATCTGAACGACAGCATTAGCGATGGTGACATCATCGAAATGCTGGCTCAGCATTTGATCACCAAACCGGTCTTCGATGCTCTTTTTGAAGACTATAGCTTCGCCAAGCACAACCCCATGTCACAAGCGATGCAAGGTATTCTGGATGCGTTGAACGAGCATCACCTGGATAAGGAAGCCGACACGCTTGAGAAATTCTATGCCAGCGTTAAGCAGCGTGCGGAAGGTATCGACAACGCCGCAGGCAAGCAGAAGATCGTCGTCGAGCTATACGACAAATTCTTCCGTAACGCCTTTCCACGTATGACCGAGCGTCTGGGCATTGTCTATACCCCAGTCGAAGTGGTGGACTTCATCATCCACAGCGTCAATGACGTTCTAAAAAGTGAGTTCGGGCAGACCTTGGGAAGTGATGGCGTCCACATCATCGACCCATTCACCGGCACCGGAACCTTCATTACCCGCCTATTGCAATCTGGCTTGATGACCCCCGAACAAATCAGGAACAAGTACCGGGGCCAGATCCATGCCAACGAACTGGTATTACTGGCCTACTACATTGCTGCAATTAATATCGAAGCGGTGTACCACAGCCTAGTCGGCGGCGACTATGTACCCTTCGAGGGTATTTGCCTCACCGACACCTTCCAAATGTATGAAAAGGAAGACATGGTGGACGCGTTGTTGGAGCAGAACAGCGCACGACGCAAGAAGCAGAAGCAGTTGGATATCCGCGTGATTATCGGCAATCCGCCGTATTCAGTGGGACAAGCGAGTGAGAACGACAACAACGATAATGTGGCATACCCACATCTCGATAGTCGCATCCGAAATACCTATGCGGCACGCTCAAAAGCGACACTGGCCAAAGGTTTATACGATAGCTATATCCGAGCCATTCGATGGGCCAGCGACCGCATTGGCGACAGCGGTGTGATTGGTTTTGTCACAAATGCAGGGTTTATCGAAGCTAGCACCGCAGATGGTCTTCGCCAGTGTCTGGCTGAAGAGTTCTCCAGCATTTATGTGTTCCATCTACGGGGTAATGCCCGTACATCTGGCGAGCTACGTCGCAAAGAAAAAGACAATGTATTTGATATGGGCAGTCGCGCTCCGATTGCCATTTCCCTGCTGGTTAAGAATCCCGAAGCCAAGCAGCACGGGCAGATTTACTTTCACGACATCGGTGATTATCTGACTCGTGAGGAAAAGCTAGAAAAGATAAGCGGCTTTGCCAGCATAGGCGGTATTACGACAGCGAAAGGCTGGCACGCCGTTACCCCAGACGCTCATGGGGACTGGTTGAAGCAGCGCGACGACAGTTTTAGTGAGTTCATTGTTCTTGGGGACAAGAAAGGTAACGACACCAAGCTGTTCGCCAATTTCTCTCAGGGCGTGCTTACAGCCCGTGACGCCTGGTGCTATAACGCCAGCAAAACCGGTGTTGCGGACAACATGGGACGCATGATCGGCTTCTATGAGTCAGAGGTGGAACGCTTCAACACTGTACATGGCGGGCTAGATAAGAAGGGCCGTGAAGCCAAGGTCGAGGGCTTTATCAATACTGACCCGGCGTCCATCAGTTGGACACGAGCCCTGAAACAGGAGTTGGTAAAAGATCGACGCTTTGCCTTCGAGGAAAATTGCCTTACCCCAAGCTTGTACCGCCCCTTCACTAAGCAATGGCAGTATTTCAACCGTCGATTCAATGAAATGGTTTACCAGATGCCACGTATCTTCCCTGATGCTACAGCAAAAAATCGGGTGATCTTGGTTAAAGCTCGTTGGTCAGAAGGCCAGATTGCACTGATGACCGATCACGTCTCAGCGTTCACCCCGGATGGCGGAGAGCAATGCTTCCCTCTCTATATTTACGATGATGCCTCCGACGACATCGAGGCAGAATCTTCGCAAGCTGGACTTTTTGATGCGGTAGCCCCAACTCAACGCCAGCGCCGCGATGCCCTCACCGACGAAGGTCTGGCACATTTCCACGCGGCCTATCCAGGCGAGCAGATTAGCAAGGAGGATGTGTTCTATTACGTCTACGGTCTGCTGCACTCGCCGGAATATCGCGAAACATACGCTGACAATCTGGCTAAGGAATTACCCCGTATCCCCTGCGTGAAAGGTGCTGACGGATTTTGGGGCTTTTCCAAGGCGGGCCGCACACTTGCCGAACTGCACATCAACTACGAAAAGGTCACTCCCTACCCGGCGACGGTGGTCGGCGGCAACCAGCCCAGCGATTACCGGGTCGAGAAGATGAGATACGGCAAGGGCAAGGACAAAACGACTCTGCACTACAACGATAGGATCACCGTCACCGGCATCCCATTAGAAGCTTACGAGTATGTAGTCACTGGCAAGCCCGCCTTGGATTGGGTTATGGAGCGTCAGTGCGTGAAGGTGGAAAAAGCTAGCGGCATCGTCAATGATGCTAACGACTGGGCAATTGAGACCATGAACAACCCTCGTTATCCGCTAGAGTTGTTTTTGCGCGTGATCACGGTCAGCCTGGAAACAATGAAAATCGTTAAAGCGCTGCCGCCATTGGGTATTTGATAACCAGCTTTGCCATTAGGGGGCAACCAGAAGAGCATGGTTGCCCCTGCAAGCTTTTTTACAATCTACATCAACGAAGCCCGTTCTTTTGTTCGTAAGCGTCTGCCCAACACACCTTGCGTGATTAAACGGGCACCCACCTGTGCGGCAGCAGCTCGGTAATCTCACTCGCCCGCTTCTTCCGCAACGACGA
>LNAP01003128.1_pt1 | contig 15952 bp, 8 predicted proteins | sample 602601 | NCBI WGS metagenome assembly LNAP01 (sample SAMN02440304, study PRJNA202911) | soil metagenome | biome: Subtropical and temperate rainforests or woodlands; isolation source: soil samples (1 kg each in a 20% v/v slurry with milli Q water) were... ...
GATCGCCTGATCCACCGATGTGGCGGGCGTGCCCAGCCCCGTCACATCCTCGGGCCGGGCGAACCTTGTCACCTTGCCGAGCGGCGTCTCGATCGTCTGCCTGTCGAGGCCCGAGCCTTTGAGCCCGGTGTCGATCAGGTCGTACCAGCTCAGCTTGCGCACCGTCTTCATGTTGCCGGGCATGCAGCCGCCGACGATCAGCCGGTCTGCCGCGCGCGTCATCGCGACATAGAGCAGGCGGCGATATTCGTCCTCGGTCTCCTCGATCATCGCCTTGCGTGCGTCGGCGACGGGCTTGGGATCATCCGCCTTGCGCCCCGCCCAGACCACGACCTCGCCGCCATTGCCGCGCGGCACGTGGATCAAGCGAACCCGCTGCGAGTCCGCCGGCGAGGACGTCGTGTCGACCATGAACACGACGGACGCCTCGAGGCCCTTGGCGCCGTGCACCGTCATCACCCGCACCTCGTCGCGCGAGATCTCCATGTCGCGCTTCACCTCGGTGTCGGCCGAGCGTAGCCAGGCCATGAACCCCTGCAGCGAGGCCGGCGCCTTGCGTTCGTAGTTCAGCGCGAGCTCCAGGAACTCGTCGAGCGCATCGTTGGCCTCGTGCCCGAGCCGCCGCAGGATGCGCGCGCGTCCGCCGTCGCCGCCGAGCAGCCAGCCATAGAAGGCAAATGGCGTTTCATCGCGAGCACGCGCCTCGCAGGCTTCGAGGCGCCGCAGCACGGTCGTGAACTTCTCGCTTCCAACTGCATGCTCGCCCAGCGCGCGGCGCAGCGATCCCTTGCGGTCATGGGCGAGCTGAAACAGATCGTCGTCATCGAGCCCGAACAACGGGCTCTTCAGCGCCACCGCGAGCGCGAGATCGTCCTGCGGCAGCAGCAGCGCGTCTGCGAGGTTCATCAGATCGATGATGCCGATGTGCTCGGTCAGCTTGAGCCGGTCGGCGCCGGCGACCGGGACGTTGGCGTGCTTCAGCGCCTGGATCACCGCATCGAACGCATTGCCGCGCCGCCGCACCAGGATCAGCATGTCGCCATAGCGCAGCGGACGCCGCTCGCCTTCGTGTCCGGTCAGCGTGCCGCTCTCGACCAGCTGCTTGATCTCGGCCTGGATGCGGCGGGCGAGCTTGACCTCGGGGCTGGTGACAGCGACGCCGTCGAACGGCGCGCGCCAGCCCTCGATGTCCTGCCGCTCGTCCGCTTCTGCCAGGTCCCACAGCTCGATTACGCTCGGGCCCGCATCGGCGAGCGCGTTGTGCAGGGGATGGCCGATCTCGACGGAATGGATGCTCTTGTAGATCTGGGGATCACGGAAGACGTGGTCGACCGAGTGCAGGATCGCAGCGCCGGAGCGGAACGAATAGGTGAAGGCGACGGGATCGAACTTCAGCCCGGCCGCAGTGAACTTGCGGTGCAGCTCGCGCCGCCGCGCATCGAACTCGTGCGGGGCCGCGCCCTGGAACGAGAAGATCGACTGTTTCTCGTCGCCGACCGCGAAGACCGTGCGGTTCAGCCCCTCGCGCGCGCCTTCGCCGGCCGTGAACTCGGAGATGATGTGCGCGACGATGTCCCATTGCCGCGGGCTGGTGTCCTGGGCCTCGTCGATCAGGACGTGATCGACGCCGCGGTCGAGCTTGTAGTGGACCCAGCCCGAAGCGACGCGGTTCAGCATCGCCAGCGTCTTGTCGATGAGGTCGTCGTAGTCGAGCAGGCCGCGCTCCTGCTTCTCGCGCCGGTAGTTTGCGGCGGCGGCGGTCGCGATGTGCAACAGAGCGGCGGTGCGGTCGCGCATGGTCACCGCGCGGCGCTTCTCGATCAAACCAGCGAGGCGCTGTGCCTCGTTCTCGAACAGACGCGCGACGGACGGGTTGTGGTCGCAGAACTTCTTGGTCAGCACCGCCTTGCGCGGCGCCTTGTCGTCGGTGAGGAAGACGCCGAGATAGGCGTCGACCTGCGCAGCGCCGGAAAACACCTTGGCTTCGCGGAGCCGGCCAGCCTGATCGTTATCGGACTTGCTGCCGTCCTCCAGCGCGAACGCGATGTCGTCCCAGCGCGATCGCGGCAGGAACGGGCCGTCGAGAATCTCCGTCTCGACCTCCTCGACGCGGTCGCCGGCATCCACGCCGAGCGCCGCAGCCATCTGCGCGGCGGCCGCTTCCGCATTGCCGGCCTCGTCGGTCCAGGCCATGAAATGGTCGCGGCTGAGACAGGCCTCACGCACGACCTCCTTGAAGGTGACGTCGGCGGCGCTCGCCATCGCGGTCAGCAGCGCGCGGCCGGTGACGCTTTCCGGATCGCGCGCGGCCTCCAGCAGCACCTTCAGATTGGCGCGCTCCATCATGTCGGTCTGGTCGCGCTCGTCGATCACGGCGAAGCGCGCGGGAACGTTGGCCTCGAACGGGAATTGCTGGAGCAGGCGGGTGCAGAGCGCGTGGATGGTCTGCACCTTCAGTCCGCCCGGCGTCTCCAGCGCGCACGCGAACAGCTTTCGTGCTTCGCGGCGGAGCTTTGCGTTGGGATGCGGGATGCCGACCGCAACAATGGCCTTTGTGAGCGCATCATCGTCCAGCGTCACCCAGTGTCCCAGCGTGGTGAACACGCGCTCGGCCATGTTGGCCGCGGCAGCCTTGGTGAAGGTGATGCAGAGGATCTTTTCCGGCGGCACGCCCGACAGCAGCAACCGGATCACGCGCTGGACCAGCACATGTGTCTTGCCCGAACCGGCATTGGCCGACACGAAGGCCGAGGCGGTCGGATCCGACGCGCGCGCCTGCCGCGCGCGCACCTCATCGGGGATGGGACGCGGCGCCTTCACCATTCCTCGATCCCCAGGCCGCCGGCCGCGGACCATTCCTTGATCCGGGCGAGATCGTCATAGGTGCCGTAGCGGTTGGTCCACATCGGCAGGTTCAGCGAGGTGTAGGGCTGGTTCTCGTCGTCGAAGGCGCGGATCAGCGCCTCTAGCTTGGTGCGGGCCTCCGCGGCCGCCGTGTCTGGCGGCTGCGGCTCGTCGCTCTGCTTGAACTTGATCTCGAGGATGCGTTCTTCCCCCGGGGGATTGTTGCCGCTCAGGCGGACATAGACCAGCTGGCTCACCGAAGAGCCGGCGTCGATATCGGGAAAACCGCCCTCGCGCAGGATCGCGGCCTCCAGTGTGAGCTGCGGTGACAGGCCCATGCGGACCTGCTTGCCGGTCGGCGGCTGGCCGGTCTTGTAGTCGAGGATGGCATAGAAGCCGCCCCGGCGCCGCTCGATGCGATCGGCGCGCGCCGAAAGGCGGAAGCTGCGCTCGCTGTCGAGCGGGATCGAGATCTCGCCGCGGGTTTCCGCCGTGATCGCCTCGATCGCGTCGCGCCGCACCGTCTCCCATTCGCCGAACCAGCGCGCGATGCGCTGGAAGCGGGGCCACCACAGCGCTCGCGCCTCGGGCCGCTCCATCAGCGGCGCAAAATACTTTTCGCCGATCGCGCGCAGCACGCGTGCGGGATCGGCGGGCAGATGCGCGGCATAGGTCTGCGTGAACTCGCCGAGCGCATCGTGGATCGCCGAGCCGCGGTCGGCGGCCGACAGCGGCATGTCGACGGGATCGAGTGCGGCGAGCTTCAGGATGCGTTTGGCGTAGATCGTGTAGGGGTCACGCAACCAGTCTTCTATTTCGGTAACCGACATTCTCATCGGCCGTGTCGCGCGCGGTGGCCGCGGCTCAGGCTGCTTGACCGGCTCGACCTTTTCGGGCTGGTCGAGCGTTTCAGCGAATTTCACGTATTTTTCGCCAGCGCGAATAGCCGCTTTCCAGTGCTCATCACCTGCGACAGCTTCAAGCCGGTGCAGGAAGCGCGAGGCCACCGCGGGCGCGCCGCCAGCCTTGGCGGAGTGGGTGAGAATGACTTCGCCACCGCCGAGCAGCTGCGCGAAGTCGTGCGCGGAGAGGCCGATGCGGCGCTCCGGCAGATCGAGGCCGAGCTCGTGTCGCATCGGCCGGCTGAGCCAGGGATCGATGCGCGGCGCCGGCGGCCAGACGCCTTCGATCAGGCCGCCGACGATGATGCGATCGGCCTGCATCAAGCGCGATTCCAGCGGTCCGTAGATCTGTAGCCGCGCGCCGGGCTTGTCGCGCCGCCGCACGGCGCGGTCGCCGAACGCGGTCTGGAACAATTCGGGATAGTCGGCCAGCTGCATCATCAGGCCGCTGGTCGTGCCGCCGCGCAGGAGATCGTCGAAGGCGCTGGCGAGCGCGAGGCCTTCGCGCTCATCGAAGGCCAGCGGGATACCCTGCTCGTCGCGTGACAGCTCGATCAGGATCTCGCGGTGCCGGTGCGCGAGCTCGGCGAAGTCGTACGGCTTTGATGATGCCAGGCTCTCGACCGGTGCCAGCACCTTTTGCAGGATATCGATCAGCGCCTGGATGCGCTCGATATCCAGCGCCTTGAGACGCGCGCGCGGCTCGGCGTGATGAAGTGCGGAAACCTCCTTGCGCTCCAGCTTCGCAAGCTCCTCGCGGAAGCGGTTGAATTCCCGCAGCAGGCCGGCCGTGCCGGCAGGTGGCCGCGTCCCGCGCAGGAGCGCGAGCTCCAGCCCTTCGATCGCCGTCTTCCACGCGCCGGGCGCGCGGCCGAGCCGGCATAACGGATGCTTCAGCATCGCCAGCAGCGTTGGCGGCTCCAGGCCCTTGGTCGCCGCCTCCGCCGCGAGCCGGGCGAAGACTCCGGCAGAGGTCTCCATCAGCACGTCGCCGCCGGAATCGTCAAAGGCGAGATCCCATCGGGTCAGCGCAGCCATCACCCGCCGCGCCAGCGCGCGGTCCGGCGTCACCAGCGCCGCCGATCTGTCCAGATGCCGCGCTTCGCGCATCGCAATGGCGATCGCGAGTGCTTCCATTTCAGGATTGGGGGCTTCCACCACGGCAAGATTTGCCATGCCGCCGGCGATCTTGGCGGCGACATCAGGCTGCTTGAGCCGGTCGTACCAGACCTCCGTCCTCGCGGACGGCCGCATCGATTCCGACGCCAGCAGATCCCGGCCGCCGTCCGCGGGCGACTGGAGGATCTCGACGTCGCCGCGCTTGATGCCAAAACGATCCAGCAGCGCGTGCAGGGCATATTGCGGATGGTTCGACGCCGGATGCTCCACGAACTTGCCGAGCGAATCGCGAACGCCGCCGATGGTCCGCCAGGCGTCGTCATCGAGATCGGTGTCGAGGCCCGGCAGCACGACCGCGCCATGCGGCAGCGAGGCGACCGCATGCAGGAATTTTGCGGTGGCCGGCATCGAGCCGGTCGACCCGGCCGCGATCACGGGACCACGGGGATGCGTGGTCAGCCGGCTGGCCTCCGCCGCGATCAGGAGATCGCGCCGCGCCGCAGGCTCGATCCGGTTGATCTCGGCGAGGTGGCCGGGCCAGGCGATGCGCGCGATGCGCAGGAATTCAAGCGAGTGCTGCCAGTAGCGGTCGAGCATATCAGGCACGAGGCCGTCGAGCGCGCCCCAGTCGACGCTGCGCGTGACCATGTCGTCGATCAGGCGCGCGAGATCTGAGGCCAGCGCCAGCGTCGATGCGGGGCCGCCGACCACCAGTGGTGACAGCACCGGGCCTTTGGCCCAGGCGGCGACGAGCTGCGCCAGCGTCAGCCGCCGCTCGAGCTCCCCGAGTCGCGGCGGAATGTCGAGCGGTGTTGCGCCGGAGAACTGCTCGCCCTCGTCGGCGAAAGCCAGCTCGTCCTCGTCGATGTCGCCGAGCGCGACGATGCGCGGCAGCACCACGGCATCGGCCTTCATCTCGTCGAGAAAGATCTCGCGGACGACGCGCATGGCGCGTCGCGTCGGCAGGTACAGCGTGGCATCGGCCAGCCGCGCCGGCTCCTTGCGCGCCTCGAATTCGTCGACCAGCCGGCCGTCGAGCAGGGCCGTAACGACCGTGCGCAGGAACGGAACTGAGAGGGGAACGCTGAAAACGCGCATGGCTGCCTGATTCGAAGGATCAGGCGCCAATATAGGGAGGCGGACTCAAATGGATATGGGTGGAGAGGAGATAGTCCCCGTTGTTCGTCGGACCAGAACCGGTGTCGTCGCCCGCGAAGTGCCTTAGGGTGGGCAAAGGCGCGTTTGCGCCGTGCCCACGACTTTTCTCGACAGCAACAGGTGGTGGGCACGCTTCGCTTTGCCCACCCTACGGCACTGCCCGTATCGCTACGCCACGCTCTCCAGAAACGCCTCTTCCGCCGCGTGCACCGCATCGGGCGTGCCGACATGCATCCAGACGCCGTCGAGGCGCAGGCCGAACAGCCGGTCCTGTTCGCCCGCGCGGTCGAACATTCTGGTCAGCGAGAATTCGCCCTGCGGCGCATCGGCGAAGATCGAAGGTGACAGGATCGCCGCGCCCGCATAGACGAACGGAACGACCTCTTTTTCCTTGCGCTTGCGCAGGGCGCCGTCGGCCAACATGCCGTAATCGCCGCGGCCGCTATAGCCGATGCTGGTCGCGGTCGGCGCCATCAGGAGCAGGATGTCCATCCGCGCGGGGTCGAAGTTTTCCGCAAGCCGCGCCAGATTGGAGCGCACGCCGTCGATCCACAGCGTGTCGGAATTGACGTGGAAGAACGGCGCGTCGCCGAGCAGCGGCAATGCCTTGACCACGCCGCCGCCGGTGCCGAGCACCTGGTCGCGCTCGTCGGAGATGGTGACGCGCGGATGCTGGCGGGATGCGACGTGATCGATGATCTGATCCGGCAGGTAGTGCACGTTGACGACGGCCTCGGTCACGCCGGCCTCGCCGAGCTTGTCGAGCACATGGTCGAGCAGCGGCTGGCCGGCCACGGGCACCAGCGGCTTCGGCATCTTCTCCGTCAATGGACGCATACGCAGGCCGAACCCCGCGGCGAGCACCATGGCTTTGGTCGGTTTGACGGACATCGTTTGCCTTCTCGGATTCGTCTTTCTTAGGCGTCGTGGATTCAGGACGCTTGGACTCGAATACTTGGACCCGAATTCTTGGACTCTAACTCTTGGATTTCGCGTTCGCAGCAATTTTTAGCACGGACCGCAATTAGCCGCACTGCGTCTTAACCGCCTTAACCACCCGCCGTGACGGTTGTACGACGCCGGTTGCCGTCACGCCCCGACCGCTGTGGAGCGTGCCTTTTTCTTCTTGTCGCCGACCTTCAGAAAATTGACGCCGATCTGGTCGCCATTGACCCAGGCCAGTTCGCAGCGACGGTACGCGAGCCCCGTGGACGACAGCAGGAGAAAAAATTCCTTCAGATGCAGGCCTTCGACGGAGCCGTCGATCGTCAGCTTGGCGCCGGTCTCGGAGACGTCCTCCATGGTGCAGTCGCGCCGCCAGGTGCCGTCGATGCCCATCATCTGCGCCGGAATCCCGCGTTCGAAAACAACCCGGCTGGTTCCGCGCTGGTCCGTCTTGACCGCCATCTGCCTTGCTCCAGCCCCGTATTTATCCGGCTGCGTTCGGGCGATGATACCGATGTGATGGCTAACAGCCGGTAAATCAGGTTCCGGACCGGGGCGGCGGGACGTTGGCGAAATACCAGTCGCGCAGATGGGTGAGCGCAGGATGCGACAGCGAGCGCTGGAGGTAGGTCCAGATCCGCGGCTGGTGGCGCAAATAATGCGGCTTACCGTCGCGGCGGTTGAGCCGGGCAAAGGTGCCGAGCAGGCGAGTGTTCCGCTGTGCCGACATGATGGCGTAGAGCTCGGCGAAGCCGGCCGGATCGAAGCTCGCATCATCGGCGCGACGTGCCTTGATGTACCGCGACAGCAGCGTCAGCTCGATGTTTTCGGGCACGTCGATACGCGCGTCCTGGAGCAGCGAGACGACGTCGTAGGATTTCGGCCCGAGCACAGTGTCCTGGAAGTCGATCACGCCGACGCGTTCGATGCCGGTACGATCTGCAAGCCAGATCAGATTTGGCGAGTGATAGTCGCGGATGATCCAGGTCTTCGGTGCGGCCAGCGGCTTCTTCAAGAGCTCGCGCCACATCGCGAAGAACTCCGCGCGCTTCTCGTCGCTCAGCGGCGCGTTGCGATCGGGCAGATACCATTCCGGCATCAATCCGATCTCGATCAAAAGTGCTTCGATGTCGAAGACGGGAATGTCGTAGGCCTGCCCGTTCAGCGGCAGCTTCTCCGGCAGTGTCTTGCCGTGCAGCAAAGCGAGCACATCCGTCGCGGCTTCATAGCGTTCTACGATAGGACGCGGCGGGTCGCCTTCGATCACACCCTCGCTGCCAAAATCCTCGCTGATCAGAAAGCCCTGGTCGAGATCGAAATGATGGATCTTGGGCGCCGAGATTCCCTGCGCGCGCAGCCCTTCGTCGATCGCGACGAACGGTGTGACGTTCTCGGCGAGATGCACCGCGGCGCTGTAGGATTTTCCGTTGTAGAGCGCGGCGCCGTCCGGACGCTGCGGAAAGTTCATGAGGATGACGACGCCGTCATCGCGCAGCAGTCGTGCATAGGAGCGGGTCGAGGCGTCGCCGGCCATGCGCTTGCGGCCTGCGTCGATATAGCCGGACCTATCGAGGAAGTCGCGCAGCGCCTGTAGCCGCGCAACGACGGCAGCGCTCTTGCCGTAGCCGGTGATTTCGGCGGCGCGCGCGTTCGGGCCCAGCGCCGGCCGGTGCGTCAGCGCGATGTCGATGCGATCCCCAGGCATCGCCGACGGCGCGCGCTCCGGCCATTCGATCAGCACCAGCGTCGCATCGGGGAGCGGCGACAGCCCGATCTCCTCGAGCTCGCTCTCGTCCTCGATGCGATAGAGGTCGGCATGCATCACCGGAAATGGCGGCAGCTCGTAGCCCTGCACCAGGGTGAAGGTCGGGCTCGGCACTTCCAGTTCCTCGTCGCCGGCGAGGTAGCGGATCAGACTGCGGGCGGCCGCAGTCTTGCCGGCGCCGAGATCGCCGGTGAGGGTGATGACATCGCCGGGACCGACCAGCAGCGCGAGGTCGGCCATCAGTTGCGCAGTCGCCGTCTCGTTGGGAAGCGCGACGGAGAATGTGATGGGCGCAGTCATTCGGCGGCGTCGCGATGCGCCGCCTGGTCGGTCGGGAAATCGCAGATCACGACCGTGCCCCGGCCGACGATCGAATCCACCCGCACCTTGCCGCCATGCAGCTCGACGAAGGAACGCACCAGCGACAGGCCGAGCCCGGCGCCGCGGTGACGCGACCCCTGCGAGCGGCTTTCGAACCAGTTGAACACCTTGTCCTTCATGTCGGCAGGTATTCCAGGCCCGGAATCTGTCACGGTGAAGACCACGCTGTGTTCGGTACGGCGCGCGCTGATGCCGACCGTGGAATCCTGTGGAGAAAACCCGACGGCGTTGGCGAGGAGGTTATAGAGCACCTGCACCACGCGCTTCTCGTCGCCGATGAAGCTGCCGATATCCGGCGCGATCTCGACCTTGAGACGGATGCGGTCGGTGGCGAGCCGGTCCTGGATGCCCTCGGCGGCCAGCTCGATGGTCTTGCTGACGTCGACCGGCCCGAGTTCCAGCTTCATGGCGCCGGCGTCGATGGTGGCGAGATCCAGGATGTTGTTGGTCAGCGCCAGCAGCGCGTTGGTCGATTTGGTGACGTAGTCGAGATATTCGGCCTGTTTCGGCGTCAGCGGCCCGGTGGAGGGATCGCTGAGGAAGTGCGCGAAGCCGATGATGGTGGTGAGCGGCGAGCGCAGCTCGTAGGAGACGTGGTGGACGAAATCCACCTTCATCTGGTCGGCGGCCTCCAGCGCCTCGTTGCGCTCACGCAGCGCACGCTCGACGTTCTCGGTGTCGGTGATGTCCTGGAACGTCAGCATGGTGGCGCCGTCATGCAGCGGGCGGATCATGCCGTCGAGCACGCTGCCGTCCTTGCGCTCCAGTTTCAGGGGAACGTCGGCGCGACTCTCGATCGAGGTGACGGCCTCACGGATCTGGCGCCACACCGCGGGGTCGTCGAACAGCTGGTGGCACCAGCCTTCGACGGTCTGGATATGCGGCTCGTCGCGCATGGCGTCGGCGGACAGCTTCCACATCCGGACGAAGGCCGGGTTGAACAACTGGGCCTTGCCGTTGCTGCCGAACACCGCGACGCCCTCGGCGAGGCTGTCCAGCGTCTCGCGCTGGACCCGGATCATGCCGTCGAAGCGGCGGGCGAGCTCGAGGCTCTCGGTGACGTCGTCGAACAGATAGGTGACGCCGCCTTCCGGATTCGGCGTGGTGACGACGGAGAGCGCGCGGCCGTCGGGCAGATACCAGGTATCCTTGGCGGCCTCCACGGCACGATAGGCCTCGTGCAATTTTGCCTTCCAGGCGCGGAAGTCCGGCTGCTCCGGCAGTTTTCGTGCGGCGCGGAGCTGGTCGAGCACGCTGGAATCGTCAGGATTGGCGTCGAGGAAGGTGCGGTCGAGGTCCCACAGCCGCCGGTAGGAATCGTTGTAGAAGGCGAGCCGGCGCTGGCCGTCGAACACGGCGACGCCCGAGGAGAGCTGGTCGAGCGTGCGGCGATGCGCCTCCGCCATCCGCACCAAGGCCGAGCTCAGCGCATCCGCCTCGCTGGCGTCGATCGCGACGCCGACCCTGCCGCTGCCGACATTGACCGCGCGCACGTCATAGATGCGCCGCTCGCCGCCGATCACGATCGGCAGCCGTGAGGTGAAGCTGGCGGCCTCTTTCAGGCCGCGATCCATCGCGGTGCGGTCGGCGCTGTCGAGCAGCTCGAGCTTGCGCTGCTGGGCGTCGTTGACGCTGGTGGCCTCGGTCGCGCGCACATAGGCCGGATTGGCGAAAGTGAGCGCGCCGTTCTCGGCCTTGGCCCAGATCGGCCATGGCGCGGCGGCGGCGAAGCCGCGCAGCATCTCGGTCTCGTCGGAGAGCGCCTTGTAGCGCAGATTGGTTTCGGCCAGCTCGCGGCGCAGGCCCGAGAGTTCGCGAATCCTGACAATGGCCTGGCCGCCGATGGCGCGGCCGATGGCCTCCAGCGTGTGCCCATGCGCGGTCGTCAGCGTGATCTGGAATCCGTCGCCGCGATCACGCAGCGCATCGACCGCATGGTCCATCTGGAGCGCCGGTTCCGGCGGCAGCCAGGTTCCGAACGCGAGCACGCGCTGCGGCGAGGAGTCGCGTGGCAACACCATGGAGATGTCGCCGGAGATCTGCGCGCGGTCGTCGCCGGCCGGCCAGGAGATCAGGACCTGCGGCTCGGCGAACAGCAGCGCGCCGAAGCGATCGGCCTGCAGCTGCAGTTCCCCGATCCGCGCGCGCAGCCGCGCCTCGTTCTTCGCCGTGCGCACGCGCGTGCGCATCAGCAGGATGGCGGCCACGACCGAGAAGCCGAGCAAGGCCAGCGCGGTGGTCAGCACCGCGAGTTCCTGCCGGTTGAAGTCCAGCAATACCGAGAGTGTGTCGACGAGGTCGGCGGCCTCAGCCGGCGCAGCCGGCAGCAGCGCCGCGAGAGCGCTTCCAATCATGCCGTTGCGCACGAGCGATGTGCACGACAGCAGCGTCCGACGCATCGACACGATCACGCCTGACATAGTTGCCCCAAGACCGCACGAATTGACGCGCGGCGACCCCCGTCGCGCGCGAATCAAACGACAATACCCTCACCGTGACTCCAGCGGTAAGAGTCCAGATCGTGAACGCAAAGGCGGCCCCAAAAAAATGCAAAGCGCGATATTCCAGCCGCACGTCGCTCGTCGGGTGATTCGATTGGAATTACCGTGCGTTAGCGGCCGGTCGAGCCGAAGCCGCCGGCACCGCGATCGGTCGCGGTCAAGGTCGCCACCGGAACCAGCGCGGCCTGCACCACGGGCGCGATCACCATCTGCGCGATGCGCTCGCCGCGCTTGATCACGAAGGGGGTTGCGCCGTGGTTGATCAGGATCACCTTGATCTCGCCGCGATAGTCCGCGTCGATGGTTCCGGGCGAGTTCAGCACGGTGACGCCGTGCTTGGCGGCAAGACCGGAGCGCGGCCGCACCTGCGCCTCGTGCCCGGGCGGCAGCGCGATCGCGAGCCCCGTCGGCACCAGCGCGTATTGGCCTGGGGCGAGCGTCATCGGTTCGCCGTCCGGCACCGCGGCCATCAAATCGAGGCCGGCGGCGTCGGCGGTCTGATAGGCCGGCAGCGGCAGGCCCTCGGCGTGGGCGAGTTGCTGCAGTTCGACAGTGACCTCAGTGCTCAAGATGCGGACTCCGGGGCTTTTCCGGTCACGCTCTTGGCGACATGCGCGACCAGCTCGATGGCGACCTGTTCCTTGGTCATCACCGGCCAGGAATCAACTGCAATCTCTCCGTCCTTCCGACTTATGAGATGAACAGTGTTGCGGTCGCCGCCCATCACGCCTGTTGCGGGCGAGACGTCGTTGGCGACGATCCAGTCGCAGCCCTTGCGCGCGAGCTTCGATTTGGCGTTGTCGATGAGATGTTCGGTCTCGGCGGCAAAGCCGATCACCAGCGGCGGGCGCTGGTCGGTCAGCTTCGAAATGGTGGCGAGGATGTCGGGGTTCTCGACCAGCTGAAGCGGTGGCATGCTGCCTGCGGTCTTCTTCAACTTCTGCTCGCCTTCGATCGCAACGCGCCAGTCGGCGACGGCGGCGGCGAAGATCGCGATGTCGGCGGGAAGCGCGGCCTGCACCTGCTCCAGCATCTGGCGCGCAGATTCGACGTGCTTGACCGTGACGCCCTGGGGATCGTCGAGATCGACCGGGCCGCTCACCAGAATCACCTCGGCACCGGCGGCCTGGGCCGCGGCGGCAATGGCAAAGCCCTGCTTGCCCGAGGAGCGGTTGGCAATGTAGCGCACCGGATCGATCGGCTCGTGGGTGGGGCCGGCGGTGATCAACACGCGCTTGCCGGCGAGCGGGCGCGGCACCGGCGGCCGCAGCAGGCGCTCGGCGGCGGTGGCGATCTCGATCGCCTCGGACATGCGGCCGATGCCGGCCTCGCCCGCTTCCGCCATCTCGCCCGAGTTCGGTCCGATCAGCACCACGCCGTCGTGCTGCAGCTGAGCGACGTTGCGTCGGGTCGCCGCGTTGTTCCACATCAGCGGGTTCATCGCCGGCGCCAGCAGCACCTTGCGGTTGGTCGCGAGCAGGATGGCGCTGGCGAGATCGTCGGCATGGCCGTTCGCCATCTTCGCCATCAGGTCGGCAGTTGCCGGCGCCACCACGATCAGGTCGCAGTCGCGCGCGAGCCTGATATGGCCGGCGTCGAACTCGCTCTGGGGGTCGAACAGGTCGGTATAGACACGCTCATGCGACAGCGCGCTCACCGCCAGCGGCGTGACGAATTGCTGGGCCGCCTTGGTCAGGACGCAGCGGACCTCGACGCGGCGCTCCTTCAGCCTTCGGATCAGGTCGAGCGATTTATAGGCCGCGATGCCGCCGCCGATGATCAGGGTGACGCTGGCCTCGGGAAGGGCGCCGGTGCGCTGGAGAGTGGGGACGGAGGATGCCGCAGGCGGTGCTGCAAACGGCGTCAGCGGCTCCTCTCGGCCCTCGATCAGCTCCCGCAGGATGACCCGGACCTCTTCCTCGACCGACCTGCGGTTCTTGGCCGAGCGCAGCCGAAGATAGGTTTTGACGTGTTCGTCGAGCTTGCGGATGGTCAGGCTTGCCATGGCGCCTTTCCTGCATGGATGATAGCGATGCTATCATTCTTGTGATTGCAATGCAATCAATGGCAATCACAGATTTCTGACGGCGATCAGGATCCCGATGAAGGTTGCGGCGATGATCCAGAGCGCAACGGTGCGCCAGCGGTTCTTGCGGCCCTCGCTGCGGCCCATCGCGGCGATGCTATCGGGCGACAGCCGGATGCCCTCGCGCGTCATGGTCTCGAGCTGTTCCAGCACCTTCACCGACCGTTCGGCGATCTCAGGCAGGCGCATCAGCACGCGCGCGATGTCTCCGGTCCCGGCGAGCGCGCCCTGCACCCGGCCAATGGGGCCGAGATTGCGCTCGATCCATTCACGCACCACGGGGTCGGCGATCTTCCAGATGTCGAGCTTGGGATCAAAGCCGCGCGCCACGCCCTCGACCACCACCATGGTCTTCTGCAGCAGGATCAGCTCGGGCCGCGTGGTCATGTCGAACAGGCCGGTGACCTCGAGCAGCAGCGTCAGGAGCCGCGCCATCGAGATCTCTTCCGCCGTGCGGTTGTGGATCGGCTCGCCGATGGCGCGAATGGCCTGCGCGAAATTCTCGACCGAGTGATGCGCGGGCACGTAGCCCGCCTCGAAATGCACTTCCGCGACGCGGCGATAATCGCGGGTGATGAAGCCGAGCAGGATCTCCGCGAGGAATCTCCGCTCCTTCATGCCGAGCCGGCCCATGATGCCGAAATCGACCGCGACGAGTCGTCCCGCGTCATCCAGGAACAGATTGCCCGGATGCATGTCGGCGTGGAAGAAGCCGTCGCGCAGCGCGTGCCGCAGGAAGCTCTGGATCACCTTGCGGCCGAGATCGGGCAGGTCGACCTGTGATTCCGCCAGGCGCTTGTGATCGTTCAGCGCGATGCCGTCGATCCACTCCATCGTCAGCACGTTGTGCGTGGTGCGGTCCCAGTCGACATCGGGCACGCGGAAATCAGGATCATCGCGCGTGTTCTCCGCCATCTCGGAGAGCGCGGCTGCTTCCAGCCGCAGGTCCATCTCCATGGCGACCGAGCGCGACATGGTGTTGATGACCTCGATGAGGCGCAGCCGGCGCGCTTCCGCCGAATAGGTCTCGGCCTTGTGTGCGACGAAGAAGAAGTCGGAGAGATCGCGGCGGAAGCGTGCGGCCACGTTGGGCCTGAGCACCTTGACCGCGACCGATTTTTGGATCCCGTCGTGCAAGACTTCGCCGCGATGCACCTGCGCGATCGAGGCGGCCGCGACGGGGGGGCCGAAGCTGACAAACACGTCTTTCAGCGGCCGCTCCAGCGAGGTCGCGATCGTGGCTTCCGCTTCGTGCTGCGGAAACGGCGGCAGGCGGTCCTGGAGACTTTCGAGGTCGCGCGCCATGATCACGCCGACGACGTCGGGACGTGTGGCCAGGAATTGTCCGAGCTTGAGATAGGCGGGGCCCATCCGCGTCAGCGCGCGCGCGATCCGCGGGCCGTGCTTGACGCCACGTCGTTCGATCAGGCGCGCCAGCTTCAGCGCGAGCTGTCCCGGCGGCGGCACCAGGCTCGGATCGACCGAACCGAACACGCCCTCGCGGGCAAACACGAACGCGGCGCGGATCAGGCGCGAAATGTGGGTGAAGGCAGAGATCACAAACGCCAGCCCGAATGCAGTGCGACGATTCCGCCCGACAATGTCTGCCAGCTGACGCGGGCGAAGCCGGCGTCGCGGATCATGTCGGCGAAGGCGTTGGGTTTCGGAAACTTGCGGATCGACTCGACGAGATATTGGTAGGACTCGGCATCGCCCGTGATCATGCGGCCGAGCGGCGGGATCACCTTGAACGAGAATAGGTCGTAGATCCGGTCGAGCCCGGGCATCTCGACGGTGGAGAATTCCAGGCACAGGAAGCGGCTGCCGGGCTTGAGCACGCGATGGGCCTCGCGCAGCGCGAGATCGATCCGGGGCACGTTGCGAATGCCGAAAGCGATCGTATATGCATCGAAGCTGCGATCGGCAAAGGCGAGCGATTCGGCGTTGCCTTCGACGAAACCGACCCGGGTTTCGAGATGGCGCTTCGCGGCGCGCTCGCGGCCCACGGCCAGCATGTCGGTGTTGATGTCGCAGACGGTGGCATGGAAGCCCGCGCCTGCGGCCTTGGCGGCGCGGAACGAAATGTCGCCGGTGCCACCGGCCACGTCGAGCAGCGCGAACGGCCGGTCGCCCCTCGGCGGGTCGAGCGCCGTGATCATGATGTCCTTCCAGACCCGGTGCAGGCCACCGGACATCAAATCGTTCATCAAATCATAGCGCGACGCCACGCTGTGAAACACATCGTTCACCA
>LNAP01003129.1_pt1 | contig 15948 bp, 14 predicted proteins | sample 602601 | NCBI WGS metagenome assembly LNAP01 (sample SAMN02440304, study PRJNA202911) | soil metagenome | biome: Subtropical and temperate rainforests or woodlands; isolation source: soil samples (1 kg each in a 20% v/v slurry with milli Q water) were... ...
GCTGCGTGGCGCCGTCGTGCGGGATCATGGATTGGTCTTCATACATCCTCGACATGGCCCCCGACCTCATGGCGCACCGTTGTAGACGATGCTCGACACGCTGGGTTTGGACTCGATCAGATGCTGCGCGGCAAGATAATCGATGACGCCCTGGACCGCGGGCCTGCTGAGCTTGCCGTCGCCCATCTGGGCGATGTCGTTGTCGATCCAGCTGCGCCGCACGCCGTCGGCGTTCGGAATGTCCCCCAGAGTCATGGTCGGACCCAGGATCTTCAGCACTTCATCGCGGTTCCTGGAATCGCGGATCCAGGCATTGGCTTCGCTCATCGCCTGGATGAAGCGCTTAACCAGGTCCGGATTGCTCTCTATCGTTTCCGTGCGCATCGCCATCGCGACGCTGGCTCCGTCCATGGCCTTGAGTTCCGGCGGCCATTCGACCGTATCGGAGTCTAAGACCAGCTGACATGTCTTGGCGACGACGCAGATCTGCTTGAGCGGATTCATGATCATCATCGCGTCCACGCTTTTGCCCACGGCCAGCGCCGTGTACGCGGTGGACGGACCGCCGACGGGAATGATGGTGAAGTCCGTCGCCTTCATGCCCGCCGCCTTCACCAAGGACATGAAGTGCATTTCCGTCTGGGCGCCCCTTATGGTTACGCCGATGCGTTTGCCCTTGAGTTGTTCCAGCATCCCCTTGACGCCGTCCGGCTTCAGGTCCAGGTCGTTGCGCGCAACCAATGACAGGGTCAAGGACTGGTAGCCGGCATACACCAACTGGATCTTCGCGCCGCGGGCGATGCCCATGATCAGACTGTCACTCCCCACAAATGCCACGTCGATGGATTTCCCGACCAGCGCCTGCAGGCCCAGCGGGCCGCTGTTGACGTACTTGATTTCGCAATCCAGCCCGTTGCGTTCGCACATCCCCGCCTTGGCGGCCACTACCGCCGCCGCGTTGCCATAGGTTCCCTGGTATTGCTGGATGACCACTTTGTCCCGCGCATGCGCGGAGATCGCGATCGGTAAGAGGATTGCAGCGAGTACAGAGGAAAGCTTTCGCATGGCTGAGCCCTTGAGATTGCGAAAAGGGGATGGGATGTATCAATAGCAGCCGGCAATATCAATAGCAGCCGGCAATTCTTTGCGTTCTACTATTGTTAACCCAGTTCCTATTTATTGAACTGATTATAGGCACCGCCTAGTGGGTGTCAATAGTGTTTCCCCGAGGTCGGCCGCGGCTGTTCGCGATCTTTGCCATCGGCCCTGCGCCTTGCCGGAGGCCGCCGCGCCGGCGTGCCTTGGTGCCTGCGCCTGGCACTTTTTGCTTGACGCGCAAGATTCCCGCCAAATATCATGTTCACACTATCGGAATCCTGTTCACCATATCAGAACGATCTTCGAGGGGTGGAGAATGCAGACAAGCAACGGCATGAGTAATCGCAGCGCGCCTGAAGGCCTGCTCCTGAGCACCGATTGGGACAAGCGCAGCCTGCGCACCACCCTGGGCCGCTTCGCCACCGGCGTGACCATCGTCACGACGCGCGGCAAGGACGGCTCCCGCATCGGCCTGACCGTCAATTCGTTCAGCGCCCTGTCGCTGGATCCGCCTCTGGTGCTCTGGAGCCTGGGCAAATCCCAAGGCAGCCTCGAAGCCTTCCGGACCTGCTCGCAATTCGCCATCAACGTGCTGTCCGAGTCGCAGATCGCGTTGTCGCAGCGCTTTTCCAGCCCGGTGGCGGACCGGTTCGCCGGCGTCGATTTCGCCTGCTCCGACGACGGCATTCCCCTGATAGGCGGCTGCGCCGCCTACTTCCTGTGCAACAGCTACCAGCACATGGAGCTGGGCGATCACCTGCTGTTCGTAGGGCAGGTCGAAAGGCTGGGCATGACACGCGACCGGGCACTCCTGTTCCACGACGGCGCGTACGCCATTCCGGCCTCCCACCCCGAATGGCAGCCCAAGCCGCCCTCGGTTTCCTGACCATCTACTGAAATCGAGGCTTTCCATGCTCATCCAACCCGAAGGGAAATGGATCGATTGCTTCGCGCGCAACTTCAAGGCCTGCGCCATCGGCCCGGGAGTCTCCGTCGCGCTGCTTTGCGAAACCCAGTCGCGCGCCATCAATGTCGCGACCGCCAAGCTGGCGCTGGCGCAGCTCGGCGCCGCCTGCGTGACGATCGAAGTCCCCACACCGCCCCAGACCGAGATCGTGCCGGTCCGGTCGACGGGCGCGTCCGACGCCATCCAGCATTCGCAAGCCGTCATCGCCGCCCTGTCGAGCGTCGACGTCGTGATCGACTGCACCGTGGAGGGCTTGTTGCACGCGCCGGAATTGCCGCGGATCCTCAAGTCCGGAGCCCGGCTCATGATGATCAGCAATGAGCATCCAGAGATCCTGGAACGCCTGGGCACCGACCCCGGCTTGGAAGCCCGCGTGCAGAAAGGCGTGGCGCGCATCCGCGCCGCCCGGCAAATGCGCGTCACGTCCGACGCCGGCACCGACCTGAGCATTTCGCTTGAGAACTGCCCTGCCGGCGGCAACTGGGGCTATTGCACCCTGCCCGGCACGCGCTCGCACTGGCCTGGCGGCCTGATCGCAGCCTTCCCGAACAAGGGCGGCGTCAACGGCCGCCTGCACCTCTGCCCGGGCGACGCCAACCTGACCTTCAAGCGCTACTTCGAAACAGAAGTCGTGCTGACCATCGAGGAGGATTTCGTCGTCAGCATCGAAGGCGCGGGGCTCGACGCGGAATTGCTGCGCAGCTACTTCGCCGCCTGGGAAGACCGCAATGCCTACGCCGTGTCGCATGTGGGCTGGGGCATGAACCCGCGGGCGCGCTGGGATTCGATGGTCATGTACGACAAAGCGGACATCAACGGCACCGAACAACGCGTCTTTGCCGGCAATTTCCTGTTTTCCACCGGCGCCAACGAACACGCCGGCCGGTTCACCAAGGGACATTTCGACATCCCCATGCGGGGCTGCTCCATCGAACTGGACGGCAGTCCGGTCGTGGAATGCGGCCAATTGCTAGGTGAACTGAAGTAGCCAACCTCCCATTCCTTCCGGAGACAGACAAGCATGGATTTCGATCTCAGCAACCAGCAGAAAGAACTCATCGGCATCGCCCGCGAACTGGGCCGTTCCAAGTTTCAGCATCGCACCTTCCAGTACGACCGGACAGCCACCTTCCCCTTCGAGAACTACGCCGACTTGCGCGAGGCCGGATTTCTCCGGCTGTGCGTGCCGGCCGAGTACGGCGGGATGGGCGCGGACTACCAGACCTACATGCTGGTGGCCGCCGAGATCGGCCGCTGGTGCGGCGCCACCGCGCTGACCTTCAACATGCATACCTGCGCCACGATGTACGCCGGCCAGATGCTGGACAGCTACCCGCTTTCGGAATCCGAGCTCAAGGCCCAGCATGTGCGGCGCCAGCACCATTTCGGCCGCATCGTCGAAGAGGGCAAGCTGTATTCGCAGCCCTTTTCGGAAGGCGGCGAAGACTGGACACAACGTCCCTATGCCACGTCGGCCCGCAAGGTCGACGGCGGCTGGATCCTGAACGGAAAGAAGATCTTCGCGTCCCTGTCCGGCGCGGCCGACTTCCATGGCATCACCTGCACCGAAATCCGCGACGATGGCCAACCGCCCACTTTCCAGGACACGGTCTACCTCGCCGTCGACCAGAACAGCGCCGGCTTCGAGATCACCGGGGAATGGGACCCGCTGGGCATGCGCGGCACCGTGTCGAGAACGCTGCTGATGAAGGACGTCTTCGTCCCCGAACATGAGCAGGTCATGCCCAAGGGCACCTACTTCGACATGCGCAAGCTCTGGCCGCATGGCTTCATCACGGTCAATCCCGCATACATGGGCATCGCCGAAGGAGCCGTAGACTTCACCATCAAGTACCTGCGCGGCGAGATCGAGGGCATGCCGCCGGTCCGGCGCCGCCACTATCCGACCAAGCGCATGGCAGTCGCGCAGCTGCAGATCCTGCTGGAACAGACCCGCGCCATCTACCACCGTATCATCAGCGACGCCCGGCCCAACCCCGACAAGAGTGACATCATCCGCATGTACGCCGGCCACTACACCGTGATGGAAAACAGCAACGCGATCTGCCAGCTCGCCATCCGCACCTGCGGCGGCCAAGCCATGCTCAAGTCGCTACCGCTGGAACGCATGTACCGCGACAGCCGCTGCGGCGCACTAATGCTGCCGTTCACGGCCGAAATCTGCCTGGACCGCATCGGCCTGCTGTCCCTGTACTCCATGGAAGAATTCGAAGCCATGACACCCCCCAAGGCCGACTGAGGAGCACGCGATGGACGGCAGCGGAGCATACCCATTGCTTGACGCCCAGGCCGCGGGCCGGCCGGCGATCGCCCTCAGCCATGCAGGCCGGGGCGAACTGGTGCTCTTCCTGCATGGCGTGGGCGGCAACAGGAGCAACTGGCACGCACAGTTATCGGCTTTCGCGCCGCACTTTCACGCGGCGGCCTGGGACATGCGCGGCTACGGAACCAGCGGCGCCTACGACGGGCCGCTGTCGTTCGGCGACATCTGCAACGACCTGCTGCGCGTGATGGCCCATTTCGGAAGGGATTCCGCCCATCTGGTCGGCCTGTCCATGGGCGGACGGATCGCCTTCGATTTCGTCCAGCGCCATCCTAGGGCAGTGCGCAGCCTCACCATCTGTTCCGCCCTTCACCGGGCGAGCCAGATGCCGCCCGAACGCCGCCGCGAATTCCTGGACAGCCGCCTGCGGCCATTGCGCGAAGGCAAATCCCTGGCGGACATCGCTCCCGTGGTCGCGCGCTCGCTGGTCAGCGCCAACGCCCCGGCCGGCGCCTACGAGGCGCTGGTTGAAAGCATGCGGCGGTTGCAGCCGGACGGCTACATGAAGGCGCTGGAGGCCGTGTCGAATTACGAAGGAGAAATCGACCTGGGCCAGATCCAGGTCCCGACCCACGTGATCGGCGCGGTCGAAGACTCCCTCGTGCGCATCGACGCCGTGCGCGGCATGGCGGCGCTGATCCCCGGCAGCCGCCTCTCGGAAATCCCCGCTTGCGGCCACCTCTCCAACCTGGAGCAACCTGAAGCATTCAATCGCCTGGCGCTGGGATTCCTATTGGCGCGGAAAGGAGGCGCATGCTCTACGAAATGAGGACATACACCCTGAAACCTGGACAGACGGCGCGCTGGCTGGAACTCTATGAGGCGCACGCGCTGCCCGTGTTGCTGGCGACGGAGGGCATGACGCTCATCGGCTATTTCAAGACCGAGGTCGGCCCGCTGAACCGGGTTATCCACATCTGGTCCTATCCGGACTTCGAGGCCCGCTCGCGGGCCCTGGCCTTGGTCGCCGCGCATCCTGCCTGGGCGCGGGACTTCCTGCCCCAGGCCCAATCCTGCCTGGAGGCTCAGGAAACCGCCTTGCTGTCGGGCGCGCGCTTCTCGCCCTTGCAATAGGCCGCGGCTGGTCTCCGAGGAAGCCGATGCCCGGAATATCGGCCTGCGCGTCCTCTCCCAGCCAGCAGCGTTTGGGATCCGAGCTATACCCCCTGTGTCAGCAGCTTCGTGACCAGGTAGTTCTCGACGACTTCGGTACCGCCCTCAGCGCCATATCCAGACTCCCGCACGCCTCCGAATGGAACCTCGGGCAGCCCCAGCACGGGGTGGTTGAGGGAAATCATGCCGCTGCGCACTCCCGCGCTGATCTCATGCGCGCGCGCGAGGGATTGAGTGAAAGCAAAAGCCGCAAGCCCGACCGGCAGACGGTTGGCCTCGGCGATTGCCGACTCCAGGTCGTCGAAGGGATTCACCAGCGCCATGGGGCCAAACGGCTCCTCGTTCATGGCGCTTGCCTCCAGCGGAACACTCGCCAGGACGGTAGGTTGGAAGAAGCAGCCCTTGCCCTCGATTGCCTGCCCCCCCTGCACTAGCCGGGCGCCATGCTCGACCGCATCGCGAACCATGCGCTGCATGGAAGCCAAACGCCGCCGATTCACCAGCGGCCCCATGTCCGTGCCAAGTTCCTCCCCGTTGCCCACCCGCAACCCGCGGGCAAAGTCCACCAAGCGCTCGACGAACGCCTCATGCACTCCCCGTTGCACGAGAAAGCGCGTCGGAGAGCTGCACACCTGTCCGGCGTTGCGAAATTTGGAAGTTGCGATCGCGGGAACGACTTTGGACAGGTCGACGTCATCGCAGATGATGACTGGCGCGTGGCCCCCCAACTCCATGGTGGCCCGTTTCATGTGCTGGCCCGCCAGCATGGCTAGCCGCTTGCCGACTGCCGTGGAGCCGGTGAAGGAAACCTTCGCGATCGCCGGATGGGCGATCAGGTACTCCGAGATGTGAGCCGGGTCGCCATAAACCAGGCTTACCGATCCGACCGGCACGCCCGCGTCGAGAAAGGCCTGCACCAATGCCGCCGGCGATGCCGGGGTTTCCTCCGGCGCCTTGACGACCACCGTGCAACCGGCGGCCAGGGCCGCCGCCAGTTTGCGCACCACCTGGCTGACGGGAAAGTTCCACGGCGTGAAAGCCGCCACGGGACCGACAGGTTCCTTCAGGACAGACTGGCGGACCGTCTCGAGGCGCGAAGGCACGACACGCCCGTAGGATCGTCTTCCTTCTTCCGCGACCCAATCAACGAAGTCCGCGCTGACGGCGACCTCCTGGCTCGCCTCGCGCAAGGGCTTGCCCTGCTCCCTGGTAATCAGGCCCGCGATGTGTTCCGCTCGCTCCCGCAACAAGCCCGCTGCGCGGCGCAAGATGCCGTACCGGTCGTAGGCGCTGAAGCTCTTCCATGCAGGCCAGGCCGCCTGTGCCGCGGCCGCCGCCTCTTCCAGGTCCTGCGAATCGGCCATGGCCACTTCGCCTATGGCCTCGCCGGTGGCGGGCCCTTCGATGGGCAACCGTCTTCCCGTACCGCCTTCCCGCCACTCTCCGGCAATGCACAATTTCACCAGCTTCGGATACCCATTCATTTCGATGATTCCATGGAAGGCGCAGCCGCGCGATGCAATACAGGCGCCGCGGAAAACAGCTTGCGTGTATAGGGATGCTGAGGATTGGCGTAGAGATCCGCCGTGCGCTCCGCCTCCACGATCTGCCCCTTATGCATGACGATGGCCCGGTCGCAGAGCTGAGCGGCGACGCGCAGGTCATGCGTGATGAAGAGAATGCCCAGCCCCAGTTCGTCCTGCAATTCGCGCAGTAGCACGAGGATCTGGGCCTGGACGGACACATCGAGCGCGCTGACCGCCTCATCCGCGATCAGCACATCCGGCCGGCATGCCAGCGCGCGCGCAATGGCCAGGCGTTGACGCTGTCCGCCGGAGAATTCCCGGGGATAGCGATACAGGCACTGGCGCGGCAGCCGGACCTTATCCATCAGTTTTTCCGCCTGCGCCCATGCCTGTTCGCGGGATAGCCCCACCAGATTCATGGCGCCTTCGATCATCGACTCCCCGACGCGCAGGCGGGGATTCAAGGAGCGGTTGGGGTCTTGGAAGACCACCTGCACGCTGCGTCGCAACGGGCGCAGCTTATGCTCCGACAGGCCTTCCACGCTCTTTCCGTTCCAGCGGATCTCCCCGCAGGAAGGCTCGATCAGTCGCATCAGGCAACGCGCCAGCGTGGACTTCCCGGAGCCGGACTCTCCAATGATCCCGACCGTTTCCCCCCTCTGCAACCCCAGGGCGGCGTCATGCAGGGCCACCGTCTTCTCCGGAGGACCGAATATCCGGTGTCGCACGTAGGCCTTCCCCAGTCCGGTTCCCCCCAAGAGCACCGGCCCCTGCGCAGCCGGTCGCGGCGGCGGAGGATCCATGCTAGGCACCGCCGCAAGCAATTGCTTGGTATAGGCTTGCGCAGGATGGTAGAGGACCTGATCCCGCGGACCGCTCTCGATGACCTGCCCCTGGTTCATGACCAGCACATCGTCAGCGATCTGCGCAACAACCCCCATGTCATGCGTGATGAACAAGACCGCCATGCCCTGGCGTTCCCGCAATGCTTGAAGCAGGCGCAGGATTTCCGCCTGGGTCGTGACGTCGAGCGCCGTCGTGGGCTCATCGCAGATCAGCAGCGGCGGCGCCAGAATGATCGCCATCGCAATTACGATCCGCTGGCGTTGCCCTCCGGAGAGCTGGTGGGGATAGGAATTCGCGATACGCTCGGGATCCGCCAGTTGCACCTCCGCAAGCACCTTGACGATCCGGGCGCGGCGCACAGCCTTGGTCCAAGTCGTATGGCAGCGAAGCAGTTCGTCTATCTGGTCTCCGCAACGCATCACCGGATTCAGGGCGGTCATGGGTTCCTGGAAGACCATGCCGATGGACGCGCCGCGCAGCGCGCGCCAGCGCTCGGGGCTGGCGCGCATCAGATCTTCGCCGTTGAGGGAGATGGAGCCTTTCTCCATCCGCAGTTCGCGCGCCTGCAGACCGATCACCGCGGAAGCCATCACCGATTTACCCGATCCGGACTCTCCCACCACGCACAGGGTGCGGCCTCGAACGAGCTCGAACGAAACGCCCTGCACGGCATGGGAGCGATCGCTGCCTTCCGGCAATCCGATGGTCAATGACTGCACCGAAAGCGTTGGCGGCAGGGGATTCGACGCGCGGCCGCGGCCCGGCGGCATGACTTGATCAGCCTCTATGTTCATGGCGAATCTCCTCATGCGCGGCTCCGGTTGAACTTCGGGTCCAGGACGTCGCGCAGGCCATCGCCCAGCAGATTGATGGCCAGGACGGTGGGGACAAGGAACAGCGCCGGGAAAAACACGATGCCGGGATACTGCGTAAACTGCACCCGCCCTTCCGCCATGACATTGCCCCAAGTGGGCACGTCGGCCGGCAGTCCTACTCCCAGAAAACTGAGCAAGGCCTCGGTCAGCACTGCCGAGGCAGCGATGAACGTGCCTTGCACCAATAGCGGCGACCATGCGTTCGGCAATACGTGCCGGAACATGACCCGGAAACTCGGCGTTCCCAGAGTCTGGGCGGCCTCCACGAATAGCTCGCTGCGCAGACCGAGAACGATGGATCGCAGCAGGCGCGCCACGCGCGGCACTTCCGGCAATGCGATGGCGATCGCCACCGTTGGAATGGAAGGTCCGAGACTCGCCACGAGCGCAACGGCCATCAGGATCGGAGGAATGGACATCAGTCCGTCCAGCACCCGCATCAGAAAGACGTCTACCGACTTGAAGTAGCCGGCCAACAGCCCCAATCCGCCGCCGACCAACAGCGCCAGCAACATGGTGATCAGCGCGATCGCGAGGGATATCCGCGTTCCATAGACGACACGGCTCCAGACGTCGCGTCCGAAATTATCGCTACCCATCAGGAACGTGTGGTTTACGACGGTTCCATCGGCCAGCGTCATTTCTCCCCGATGGCCGGCTGGCACATTGATGTTGCCGGCATCCATCGCGGCCGGGTCGACGGTTCCCAGCCGGGGAGCGGCAATGGCGATCAACGCCAGGATCATCAGTACGATGACGCAGAAGCGCACCGCGGTATTTCGCCAGAGGCGACGTAAAGGCGACATGGCCCTCTCCTTAGTAGCGGATGCGAGGATCAAGCAACACGTAAGTGAAGTCGACGCTCAGGTTGATCAGCACATAGATCACGCTGAAGAACAGCACGACCCCCTGTATCACCGGAAAGTCACGATTGACCACCGCGTCCACGGTGAGCGAACCCAAGCCGGGAATCGCGAACACCGTCTCGGTGATGACCACGCCCCCCAGCAGCGCCGCCACGCTCAATCCCAGCACGGTCACGATGGGTACCGCGGCATTGCGAACCCCGTGCTGCCACAGCACCGCCCTCTCGCTGAGCCCCTTGGCGCGGGCCGTCCGCACATGCTCCTCGGTCAAGGCCTCGCTGACGGCGGCCCGCGTTACCCGCGTGATCAGAGCGATGTAGACCAGGGACAGCGCGAGGGAGGGCAAAACCAGTCGTTGCAGCCAGTGCCACACGCCGCCCGAAAGCGGCGTGTACCCCTGCACGGGAAACCAGCCCAGGTTGAGGGCAAGCGCATAAATCAGCACGTAGCCGACGACGAAGACCGGAATCGAAAACCCGCCGATGCACAGGGCGGAAACCGCCCGGTCCAGCTTCCCGCCCAGGCGCCAGGCGGCCGCCGTTCCCAACGGAACAGCCACCAGCACCGTCAATGCCATCGTCAGCACCGCGAGCGACAGGGTGGGTTCGATCCGTTGGGCAATCAGCGAAACGACGGACTGATTCATGTAGAACGAATAGCCCATGTCGCCGCTCAGGACGCTGGAAATCCAGATCAGGAATTGCTGAATCAATGGCTGCGACAAGCCCAGTTGCTCGCGGATGCGCTCCACGTCATCCAGAGTGGCGTTGTTGCCCGCGATAACCGACGCCGGATCACCCGGCGTCAACCGCAGGATCAGAAATACGATGATCGCCACCACCAAGAGAATCGGGATCATCGCTGCGAGGCGTGCCAACAAGAAACGGAGCATGGCGGACTTTCCCTGTTAGTCCTTGCGGACGTTCCAATAGACTTGAACGCCCGCCGGAAGCAATCCGTTTATGTTCTTGCGCGCGGCGGCGGGATTGTGAAATTGCCCCAACGGAACATGCGAGACGGCTTCAAACGCGCGGGCCTGGGCCTCGGCAGCCAGTGACTTCTTCTCCTCGACCGTGGTCGCCTGGACGAAATTCGACTTGATTTTTTCCAGTGCGGGATCGTCCTGCCAGCCAAAGAAGCCCGTCGCTCCGGTGGCATTCATCATCGGCATCGAGACTGGATTCAGCAGGTCTTCCGCGGCGAAGGACGTCATGAAGATGTTCCAACCGCCCGCATCCGGCGCATCGCGGCGGGCTCGCCGGGCAACCAGGCTTTGCCAATCCATGGTCTGGAGATCCACCTTGAACCCGGCTTGTTCCAACTGCTGCTTGGCCACCAGCGGCAGCTTGGCAACGATGGCCAGATCGGTCGGCCGCAACAACACGACGGGCTTGCCGTCGTAGCCCGCCTCCTGAAGCAGCTTTTTCGCTGCCGCGGGGTCAGCCACACCAGTAAATCCAGGGATCTCGGTTCCGTACTGCGTCCCGCAGGGATACATGCTGCGGCAGGGCGTGATCAGGTCCTGGCTGCCCACCTGGGTCCGCAGGATCTGGCTTTGCCCCATTGCCAGCAGCGCCGCGCGGCGGATTTTCTGGTCATTGAAAGGCGGATGTAGATGATTGAACCTGAGAACGTACTGGAGGCCATTGTGCTGCATGTCCACCAGCTTGATGTCGGGAGACTTGGTCAGTGTCGGGTACTGCTCGAACGCAGGCTGTTCAATGACGTCGACCTCGCCCGACAGAAGCGCATTGAGCTGGGTCTGGGGATCGCGGATGATGCGCCATTCGACCCGGTCGACGTAGACGTTCTTGCCACCAGCCGTACCGCTCGCGGGTTCCGCGCGCGGCTTGTAATTCTCATTCTTGACATACACGACCTTTTCACCGGGCTTGTACTCGGCGGCTACGAACTTGTATGGTCCGGACCCGATGCTTTCCTTGATCTGCTCCGTACCCGGCGTATCCGCGATGCGCTTGGGCATGATGAACGGCACGTTGGAAGATGGCTTGCCCAGGGCATCCAGCATGATCCCATACGGGTCGCGGGTCTTGATGCGGAACGTCTTGTCATCCACCGCTTCGTAAGACTCGACGACACGGGCAAGCGTTCCTCCCATCGTGTCGCGCGACGCCCAGCGCTTGAGCGAGGCAATGACGTCTGCGCTGGTCACGCTGCTGCCGTCATGAAAGGCCAACCCATCGCGCAACGTAAACGTCCATACCCGCTGGTCCGGCGACGACTCCCATTTTTCAACCATCTGCGGTTGGACCTTGCCTGCCTCGTCCGTCCCGAAAAGGGTGTCGTAAATCATGTAGCCATGATTTCGCGCGGTATAGGCTGTGGTCCAGATGGGATCCAAGATGGTCACGTTCGCCTGCGGCACTACCGTCAGCGTAGCCGCCTCAACGCCCGCTGCCGCCGTGGCTGCCATGGCGGCGGCGGCAAGGGAGAGTAAGGTGCGGCGCCAATTCAATCGTTTGCTCATGCTCGATCTCCTAAGGGAAACTGCGATGGTCAGCGTTGCGGTCAAATGTTCCCAAGCCGGTTTCAGTTATCGAGGCCCGGCCCAGCCTGGTTGATGGATGGGCGCTTCCTTGCGCCCAGGCTGCTTTCCAGGGCGTAGGCCAGCCTCAGCAGGTCTCGCTCGCCGTGGAATCTCCCCACGATCTGGATGCCGACCGGAAGCCCTTCTGCCGTGAAACCGCAAGGAAGGGAAATGGCTGGATGCCCTGTAGCCGTGATGCGCGAGCAGGACTTCATCCAATCTATGTAGGTGGCGACGGCCTCGCCCTCGATCCAGGTCGGATACTCTTGCTCCCCCGGGAACGGCGCCACCTGGGAAACCGGCGCGACCAGGAAGTCATAGTCTTCCAGGAACGCGCGCATCTCCTGGTACAGGGAAACCTGCGTCCGCAGCGCATGGCCGATGTCCGTCGCGCTCAGCGCTGCTCCTTGGCTAGCGTTCCAGCGCACGGCTGCCTTGATGTCGTTCGGGTGCTTTCGGACCAGATCGCCATAGGCCGTTTCGAAGGACAAGGCGCGCAAGACGTGGAACATCCTGTCCGCGCGGGCAAGGTCGGGGCAATTGAGCTCGACCTCGCATCCCAGGGAGGCCAACGTGGCCACCGCGGCATCGACGACGGTTTGAACCCCCTCCTCTACCGGCAGGCCGCCCAATGTCGGCGCGTAGGCCACCCGCAATCCGCGGACGCCGCCTTCCAGGCTTCCCGCCTTGAATGCTTCGCCATTGGCGGAGGTCGGATCACGCGGATCGGGTCCGGCCAGGACGCCGAGGAACAGCGCTGCGTCCTGTACCGTGCGGGCCATCGGTCCCGGGACGCTGAGCGGTGACCATGCCCCGGATTGCGGCCAGACAGGTATCAGGCCAAATGACGGCCGCAGCCCGACCACGTTGCAGAAGCTGGCGGGATTCCGCAGCGACCCGCCCATGTCCGTGCCGTCCGCGAGCGCGACCATCTCCGCGGCCAACGCCGCGGCAGCACCGCCGCTGCTACCGCCCGCGCTTCGCGTCAGGTCATAGGGATTGCGGGTCAGGCCGAACAGGGAATTGAAGGTATGGGATCCCGCCGCGAATTCGGGCAAGTTCGTCTTGCCCAGGGTGATCGCCCCGGCCTTGCGTTGACGCTCAACCACAATGCTGTCGACGGTGGCGATGTTGTTGGCGAACAGCGGAGATCCATGGGTGGTGGGCATGCCAGCCACTGCCTGGTTGTCCTTGTGCGCCACGGGCAGGCCGTGCATGGGTCCCAGAGCCTCTCCCCTGGCCTGCTTGAGATCCGCGGCCCGCGCGGCCGCGAGTGCGGCGTCCGCGTCCAGCGCGATGATCGCGTTGATCTTGGGATTGACGGCTTCGATGCGGCGCAGGTGGGCAAGCACCGCATCGGTCGCGGACAAGTGGCCCTGCCGGATTTCGGCGGCCATTTCCACTGCCGACAAGCTGCAAATATCAGTGCTTTCTCTACCAGAAAATTGCATTGCAATTCCGAAAATTAGATTTTTGGCGAGAAAAGGATATGGCCTATCATTTGGGGGGTCAAGAATGGGAGGCTTATGACAAACCCTGAGGTCGATGCCGCCGGCTCCGCCGACGACCATGAGAAGCGAGACGTGCTATTCGTCGAATCGCTCGCAAAGGCAATCAAAGTATTGGAGGCGTTCGCCGATGCCGGCGAACCGATGGGGATCAAGGAACTTGCCGAGCATTGCGGCGTCAACCGCAGCGCCGTGCAACGCTTCGCGCATACCTGGTGCGAACTCGGATACCTGCAAAGAACCGGCGGGCGACGCCTCGCCCTGACGCACAAGATGGTCGAGCGCAGCTACGATTTCCTGTCGATGAATCCTCTTGTCTCCAGGGCAACACCCCACCTGATCGACGCGCGCGACCGCTGCGGGCAAAACGTAAACCTGAGCATCCAGGACGATGTCGACATCGTCTATCTGGCGCGCTTGCCCAGCCACAGGCAGCAGTTGTCCACGCTTCTGCCTGGCCGCAGGCTGCCCGCGTTTTGCACGAGTGGCGGACGCGCCATCCTGGCCTGTTATCCGGATGAGAAAGTTAAGCAACTGCTGGCCCGTTCGGATCTCAGGCAGCGCACGCCTCACACCGAAACCGATCCGGTCGCACTGCTTGATGCCGTACGACACGCTCGCCAACAGGGATACGCCATCATCGAGCACCAGGTGCTGATGGGAGAAATCGCCATAGGCACCGCCATCCTCGGTCCGCGAGGCGAGCCCGTAGGCGCCATCCACATCGCGGCCCAAGTGGAGGACCTGTCGAACGGCAACCTGGACGCCCTGGTTCAGCAAGCGATTTTCACTGCGCGCGCCATCTCCCTGAGATAAGACGCACGCTGGAACCGGCTCCGCTCGCAAACGCGCGGCCAACGATAAGTTCGAAGACATGTTTCGGACTCTATGGTGAAACCGGGAGGGAAAGCCCAGGCCCAGCCCGATACTTGTCATTGGAACTATCCCGGCAGGCCACGCGCCGTCAGCGCAGCGGCATCGCGACCGGACGCAGCGGCGCGGCGTCGCCGCCGCGGATCTTCAGCGGTCCGCCGATGAAGGCGAATTCATAGACCTGGTCGCGCGACAGTTCGTCCAGCGCCGCCAGTTCGATGATGGGCACGCCCTGCTGCGCCAGCAGATACGTATGCAGCGGCACATAGTCGTCGGAGACTTCGGACGGGAAGGTCTCGAAGCTGAGATTGTCCGCGCCCAGGATCATGGCGCCGCCCTCCTCGACCAGGTAGCGCGCCGCATCCAGGCCCATGCCCGGCGGCTTGGCCATGTAGGCGGCGGGATCGTTGTACAGCTTCATGCGGCCGGTACGGATCAGCACGATATCGCCCTCGCGCAGCTCGGTCTTCTGGCGCGCCAGCGCGGCCTTCAGGTCCTGCCGGGTGATGCGGTACTGGTCCGGCAGCATATCCACGCCCTTGAGCGCAGCCACGTCGATCAGCACGCCGCGCGCCACCAGCGGCGGGAACTTTTCGATACCGGTGCGCTTCCAGCCGCGGTCACCCAGATGTTCATCGGCGCGAAAGCCGTTCCAGATCTTGCCGTGGATGCCGAAATGATTGAGCGCGTCGATGTGCGTGCCGGTGTGGCTGTACATCGAGAACGCCGTGCCGGTGTAGCTGCGCATGGCGTTCATGTCCTGGCCCACGCCCATGGGATCGTCGACTTCGGTGCCGCGCGGCGTGTGCGTCATCCAGAACTGATAGTGAGGGTCGCCCGCGTCCTGCCAGCTGGGCATGCCCACGTAGTACTCCGTAGCCAGGTCGTAGACCTTGCCGCCGGCCACGCGCGACATGACCGCGGCGCGCGACTCGGGCGTGATCAGATTGAGGCGGCCGATTTCATCGTCCGGCCCCCAGGGGCTGATGCCCACTTCCTGGCCGGACGCAGGCGCCCGGGCAGGTGCGCCATGCGCAAGGACGTTAAAGCTGAGGGCGGCGCCCAGCGCCAGGCCGAGCAATTTGCGGGTGTAGCGGATAGTCATGATGCACCTTGTGCGTATGGCTGCCGTCCTGCGGACGGCAAGAATGGAAAGAAGGAAAACGTGGGCGACGTCGCGATACGCGGCGATCAGATCCCGGTTGCTGCCGGCATCAGCGCCTGCAATCGATCCCGCAGATCGGCCGTCGACATGGTCCGCAGGCGGGCGCGGTGCGGCCCGGCGATCAGCGTAGGAATGGAATCGATGGCCAGCCGTGCAGCGGCCGCGCGGTCGGCCTGCACGCGCCGCAGCGCCTCTTCGCCCTGCATCAGCGCGGCGAAT
>LNAP01003130.1_pt1 | contig 15947 bp, 18 predicted proteins | sample 602601 | NCBI WGS metagenome assembly LNAP01 (sample SAMN02440304, study PRJNA202911) | soil metagenome | biome: Subtropical and temperate rainforests or woodlands; isolation source: soil samples (1 kg each in a 20% v/v slurry with milli Q water) were... ...
CAGAAGCCCGCGCAAGGCCGTGGCCGTCGCCCGGGTGCTCCGGCACAAGGCACCGCGGCGGGTTCGGGCGCTCCACGTTCCGGCAAGCCACAAGGTCGCCAGAACGGTCCGCGCAACAGCGATGGCGCCAGCACCGGCACCCCACCGGCCAAGCGCAATGGTCCGCGTAACGGCGCACCGCGTGATGGCCAGGCCCGTCGCGAAGAGTCGCGCAACCGCCGCCCTGCACGTGATGAGCAGCCACGCTCCTCGGAACCTGCCGTGCAGAACCCGCGCAGCGGCACGACGCCGAAGATCATCCACAAGGAGTCGAAAAGCGATCGCTTCCCGACACCTGAGCAGTTGGATCAACTGCCAGGCCGCCCTCGTGGTGAAAAACCAGCGTTGCTGACCCGCAACCGCTGATTTTCAAAGCGCCATGAAAAATGCCCCGCATCGAAAGATCCGGGGCATTTTTATGGGCTCGACAACGATCAACTGCAGAAGCTGGCTTGCCTGCGATGACGGTACTTCAGCCTGCATCGCAGGTGGCTGACCTGCCGCTATCGCAGGCAAGCCAGCTCCTACATTGACCGTATTCCAGGCTAAAAAAAACCGGATCTCACGATCCGGTTTTTTATGCAGCCTGCGAATTTACTTCGTTTTGACACCTTCCAGCGTGATGTCCAGGTCTACAGTCTGGGAAGTCGGGCCAGGGCCTTTGACGCCAAAGTCATTCAGGTTCAGCGTAGTCTTGGCGTTGAAGCCAGCACGTTCGCCGCCCCACGGATCCTTGCCTTCACCGTTGAACGTGGCCTTGAAGGTCACAGGCTTGGTCACACCGTGGAAGGTCAGGTCGCCGGTCACGTCAGCCGTTTTTTCGCCGGTTGGTTTAACTGCGGTCGAAACGAACTTGGCATCGGCGAACTTGCCAACGTCCAGGAAGTCCTTGCTGGCGATGTGCTTGTCACGTTCAGCGTGGTTGGACCACAGGCTGGCGGTTTTCACGTCGACGGCGATTTTGCTGGCCTCAGGCTTGGCGGCATCCCAGCTGAAAGTACCATCCCAGTCCTTGAACGTACCGTAGATGAAACTGTAGCCCAAGTGGCTGATTTTCCAATCGATGAAGGCGTGCTGGCCTTCCTTGTCGATCTTGTAATCAGCAGCCATCACCTGACCGGCAGACAGCAGAGCAGTACCGATTGCCAGAGCGGCGAGAGTCTTTTTCAACATGCTTTCTATTCCTTGTGAGTCGAGGTTGAACATCAGGCTTTGCGCCCCAGCATACGAACCAGGGTCGCGTCACGATCGATAAAGTGGTGCTTGAAGGCGGCCACGCCATGCAGGCCGGCAAACACCACCAGCACCCAGGCCAGGTACAAATGCACCAGGCCGGCTACGTCTGCCTGGTCCGGTAGACCGGAAACCACGGCAGGAATTTCAAACAGGCCAAACACCGGGATCCCCACACCGTCTGCGGTGGAAATCAGGTAACCGGCAATCATCACGGCAAACAAGCCGACGTACAGGAACGCATGGCCAAACGCCGCGCCGATACGTGTCATGCGGCTATAGCTGGCCAGTGCGGGCGGCGGCGGGCTGAGCAGGCGCCAGACAATCCGCACCAGCATCACGGCGAATAGCGTAATACCGATGCTTTTGTGCAAGTCCGGGGCGTCTTTGCGCCACAGGCTGTAGTAGTCGAGGCCGACCATCCACAGGCCCAGCGCGAACAAACCAAACACCACCAGCGCCACACTCCAGTGGATAACGATGCTGACCCAGCCGTAGCGGGTCGATGTGTTTCGTAGTTGCATTCCCCAAATCCCGTAAGAGCCGTGCCCAAGACTAGCGTTTTACTTATCGACATAAAGCGGAAAATTTCGCTTCAAAAGATCGACTTATCCGATATTGAGCCTATGAACAGTAAATTAACTAGGGATTAAGGACTATTCAGCACAAACGTGACAGACCGTCCTACATTTACTGCCAATTCACCGCCCATGGGTTGTGACACAGCCCACCATTGCATAGGCTTGCGCGATTGTTTTGCCTGCGCAGGCAGTGGCAGCGCTTCGAGGAGACTAAAAGATGGGCTTGAATAACCAGTGGATGCAACGCGACCTCGCCGTGCTGTGGCATCCCTGCACCCAGATGAAAGACCACCAGCAACTGCCGCTGGTGCCGATCAAGCGCGGTGAAGGCGTATGGCTGGAAGACTTCGAAGGCAAGCGCTATCTCGATGCGGTCAGTTCGTGGTGGGTCAATGTGTTCGGCCACGCCAACCCGCGTATCAATCAGCGCATCAAGGACCAAGTGGACCAACTGGAGCACGTGATCCTCGCCGGTTTCAGCCACCAGCCGGTGATCGAGCTGTCCGAGCGCCTGGTCAAGCTCACCCCCGAAGGCCTGACTCGCTGCTTCTATGCCGACAATGGCTCGTCGTGCATCGAAGTCGCGTTGAAGATGAGCTTTCACTATTGGCTCAACCGCGGCCAGCCGAATAAAAAGCGCTTTGTCACCCTGACCAACAGCTACCACGGCGAAACCATCGCCGCGATGTCGGTAGGCGATGTGCCGCTGTTCACCGAGACCTACAAGGCCCTGCTGCTGGACACCATCAAGGTGCCCAGCCCGGACTGCTACCAGCGCCCCACAGGCATGAGCTGGGAAGAACACTCCCGCAACATGTTCCAGGCCATGGAACAGACCCTGGCGGACCACCACGACAGCGTCGCCGCGGTGATCGTCGAGCCGCTGATCCAGGGCGCCGGTGGCATGCGCATGTACCACCCGGTGTACCTCACGCTGCTGCGCGAAGCCTGCGACCGGTATGGCGTGCACCTGATCCACGACGAAATCGCCGTGGGTTTCGGCCGCACCGGCAGCATGTTCGCCTGTGAGCAGGCGGGCATCCGCCCCGACTTCCTGTGCCTGTCCAAGGCCCTCACCGGTGGCTACCTGCCGCTGGCCGCCGTGGTCACCACCGAAGATGTGTACAGCGCCTTCTACGACGACTACCCGACCTTGCGCGCGTTCCTGCACTCCCACAGCTACACCGGCAACCCGCTGGCGTGTGCGGCGGCCCTGGCGACCCTGGATATCTTCGAAGAAGACAACGTCATCGAGAACAACAAGGCCCTGGCCCAGCGCATGGCCACGGCCACCGCGCACCTGGTGGACCACCCCCATGTGTCGGAAGTGCGCCAGACCGGCATGGTACTGGCCATCGAGATGGTCCAGGACAAGGCCACCAAGACCGCCTACCCCTGGCAGGAACGGCGCGGCCTGAAGGTGTTCGAGCACGCACTGGAACGCGGCGCATTGCTGCGCCCGCTGGGCAGTGTGGTGTACTTCCTGCCGCCGTACGTGATTACCCCGGAGCAGATCGACTTCCTCGCTGAAGTGGCCACTGAAGGCATTGATATCGCCACCAACAGCACAGTCAGCGTGGCCGTGCCCAAGGACTTCCACCCAGGCTTTCGCGACCCCGGCTGATTGAACCCACCCCATTAATCTGGCGCCTGGCCTGCCGCATCGCGGGCAAGTCCGGCTCCCACAGGTTTTGCATTTTCCCGAGAACAGAAATGAGACTGTCCCGCTTTTTCACCGATACCCCGTTGAGCCTTGGCGACCACGAGTTGCCCGAAGCCCAGGCGCACTACATCAGCCGCGTGCTGCGCATGAACGAAGGCGATGCCGTGCAACTGTTCGACGGTTCTGGCCAGGAATTTCGCGGCAGCCTGCTGGAAGTCGGGAAAAAACGCGTGACAGTGCAACTGACCGAAGCCTTCGCCGGCCAGGTGGAGTCGCCTTTGCACATTCATCTGGGCCAGGGTTTGTCCCGTGGCGAGCGCATGGACTGGGCCATCCAGAAAGCCACCGAGCTTGGGGTCAACGCCATCACACCGATTTTCAGCGAGCGCTGCGAAGTGCGCCTCAAGGACGAACGCGCCGACAAGCGCCTGCTGCACTGGCGCCAGGTCGCAATCAGCGCCTGTGAGCAATGCGGGCGCTCCACGGTGCCGGTGATTCACCCACCGTTGTTGCTGGCCGATTGGTTGAAACAAGCCGAGGCGGATTTGAAGTTGGTGCTGCACCCGGTGGCCGAGCCACTGGTGAGCCATGCCAAACCGTCGAGCCTGGCGTTTTTGATCGGGCCGGAGGGAGGCTTGACCGATGGCGAAGTCCAGAGCGCGCAAAATGCTGGCTTCCACGCCGCACGCCTGGGCCCGCGAGTATTGCGCACCGAGACCGCGCCCGTAGTTGCGCTATCCGTCGCGCAACAACTGTGGGGCGATTTCTAACCCCACTGTGCAAACCCAATCAAAACGGTGGGAGCTGGCTTGCCAGCTCCCACATCGGGATGGGTGGGTTACTCCACCGGATCGCTGACCGGCTTGGCAATAATCGCCTTCAGCTCGCTGGTCATGGGGAATTCCAGGTTCAAGCCCTTCGGCGGGATCGGCTGTTCAAACCAGCGCTGGTAGATCCCATTGATTTCCCCCGAGCTGTACAGCTCGCCCAGGGTCTCGTTGACCACCGCCAGAAACTGCGGGTCGTCCTTGCGCACCATGCAGCTGTAGATTTCCCGCGATTGCTCCTCGCCCACCACCACCCACTTGTGCGGGTCCTTGGCCTTGGCGCGCTCGCCGTAGAGCAACGCATCGTCCATATAGAACGCCACAGCCCGGCCCGATTGCAGCATCTGGAACGCTTCGCCGTGATCCTTGGCGCTGATCACCGACATATCCAGCTTGTGCTCGTGGTTGTAGCTCTTGAGGAAGCGCTCGTTGGTGGTGCCTGCAGTGGTCACCACGTTCTTGCCGCGCAGGTCGGCGAAGCGCTGGATACCGCTGTCCTTGGCAGTGAGCAACTGGCCCTTCACATAGATAAAGCCATAGGAAAACGCCACCTGCTTCTGCCGCTCGGCCGTCACCCCGGTGGAGCCGCACTCCAGGTCAACGGTACCGTTGATCACCAACGGAATACGGGTCTGGGAGGTAACCAGGTTGTACTTCACGTTGAGCTGGGGCACCCCGGTCTTCTGTTGGATGCGCTCGACAATCTTGCTCGCCAGGTCCACCGAGTAACCCATGGGCTTGCCGGTATGGTCGCCGACATAGGAAAACGGCACCGACGCATCGCGATAGCCCAGGGTGATGCTCTTGGCGTTCGCGACCTTGGCCAGGGTGCCCGTCAGCGGCGCTTCATTGGCCTGGGCCTGGGCAGTCAACAACAGCCCCAGCGCAGTGCCGATCAACGTGATTTTTTGCATTGTTATTCTCCGTTGGTTTTCTTGTTATGGGCGGCGCACAGCGATGACGCTGATTTCCACCAGCACACTCGGGCGTGCCAGCTCCGCCTGCAGGGTGGTGCGGGTCGGTGCCTGGCCGGGCGTAAGCCAGGCGGACCAGGCATCATTCATCGGCGCAAAGCCCTCCTGAATGTTTTTCAGGTAGATCGTCGCGTTGAGCAGATGATCCTTGTCACTGCCGGCTTCGGCCAGCAACGCATCAATTTTGGCCAGCACCTCTTGGGTCTGGGTGGCGACGTCCTGGCCCTCGCCCGGCACCTGGCCGGAGAGGAATACCAGGTCCTGGTAGGTCACGGCGCCCGACAGGCGACTATTGCTGTTGATCCGGGTGATGGTCATTGCAGCGTCCTATGCGGCGCGGGGCGCGAGGCCCTGCATATCAATGGAAGGGGTATGCCGGCCGATCAGTTCGGCCAACAGCTGGCCGCTGCCACAGGCCAGGGTGAAACCCAGGGCGCCATGGCCAAGGTTGAGCCACAGGTTGCGGTACACACTGGCGCCAATCAGCGGCACGCCGCTGGGGGTGGCCGGGCGCATGCCGGCCCATTCGATGGCCTGGCTGTAATCGCCGGCCAAGGGGAACGTCTCACTGGCCTGGCGCTTGATCAGGGCCAGGCGCTTGGGCTCAAGGCCCGTATCAAAGCCGACGATGTCGACCATCGCCGCCACCCTCAGTTGCTCACCGATCCGTGCGTAGACGATCTTGCGGTCATAGTCGGTGATGCTGATTTTCGGCGCGGCGTGCTGCTCGCCAATCGGCACGCTCAGGCTGTAGCCCTTGAGCGGATACAGCGGCAACGCAATGCCCGGCAAGGCCAACTCAGGGCTGCGCACCCCCGCCGCCAGCACCAGGTGCTGCACCGGCATCACCTCGCCACCCAACTCAATCGCCTGCACCGTGCCGTTGGCATGGCGGATGCCCGTGACTTTGCGCCCCAGCACAAACCGGCAACGACCCGACGCTTCCAGGCGTGCCGCCAATTGCTGGCAGAAGCTATGACAATCCGCCACTTCTTCATTGGGTGTGTAGATGCCCCCAACAAAGTCCGTGGCCCCCAGGGTCGGTTCCAGGCGCGTGCAATCGGCCGCCGACAGCACTTGCTGTTGCAGGCGATCGAGCACCTTATTGCGAGCGTGTTCAAACGTGTGGTGGCTGCGAAACGTCACCAGCTTGCCGTTGCGTTTCCAGTCGAAACCATCCAGCCCGTCTTCTTCGCGCCACTGCTGCAAGATGCCCTGGCTCAGGCTGGCCAGGCGCAACAAGTGGCCGGCATTGCGCTTGTTTACCGAAGCCCGGCAGGCGCCAAGGAACGAGGCCATCCAACGCCATTGCGCCGGGTCCAGGCGCGGGCGCAGCTTCAAGGGTGAATCACCGCGCAGCAGCCAGCCAATGGCTTGCAGCGGCACACCTTTGTCCGCCAGCGGCGCAACGTAGCGATAGGACAACTGGCCGCCATTGGCAAAGCTGGTCTCGCTGCCCAGGCTGTCGCGGGCCTCGACCACCGTCACGTCCATGCCGGCGCGCACCAGGGCATAGGCACTCGCCAGACCGATGACCCCACCGCCAATGATGCAAACCTGCTGAGCCATGTCGATTCCCAAGCGTTGTAATGAGCGTCCAAGGGTAGGGGCAGGTGACAGGCGCCGGACAATGAATAAAGATGGGCCACCTATAAACAAAGGTTATGGACTCGTCATGCGCTTGCGTCATATCGAAATCTTCCAGGCCATCCGCCAGACCGGCTCGGTCAGCGCCGCCGCGCAGTTGCTGCATGTCTCGCAACCGGCGGTGACCAAGGTGCTGCAACATGCCGAGCTGCAACTGGGCTTCCCGCTGTTCCTGCGCATCCGCGGCAAGCTGCAGCCCACCCCGGAAGCCCTGGCCCTGGAGCGCGAAGTCGATAAGGTCAGCGAAAGCCTGCAAGGCGTGCGGCGCCTGGCGCAGAACCTGCGGCGCGCACCCGGCCAAAGCCTGCGCATCGGCGCTACGCCGGCCCTGGCCTTGTCGCTGCTGCCGCCAGCGATTGGCGAATGGACCCAGCGCTACCCGGACATCGCCTGCGAACTGTCCAGCGCCCACAGCCGTGAGCTGGTGCAAAACCTGTTGATGCGCGAGATGGATGTGGCGCTGACCCTCAAGTCCCCGGATCATCCGGGGCTCAAGGCCCAGGCATTGGCCCACGGCGTGTTGGTGGCCCTGGCGCCACGGGGCTTCTGGCCGGCGGCGGAACTGGGCAAACCCTTGCCCTTGATGGCCCTGGCGGGCGCGCCGTTGATTGGCCTGTCGAGTGCCGACCCACTGTCGGCGCGGCTCGACAGCTACCTGGAAGCGGTCGAGCCGCCGCCGCGCGTGCGGATCTCGGTGCAGACCTATTCCCTGGCCCGCGCCATGGTCGAATCCGGCGCCGGCCTGGCGGTGATCGACCCTTTCACCGCGCTGGGTGCATCCACCGACAGCACCTGCATCCGCCCCCTGGCCCCGCCGTTGCCCATCACCCTGTATGCCCTGACCCGCGCCGACGAACCGCCGCCGCATATGTTGGCGAGCCTGTTGGAGATCTTTGGCAGCCGTGCCCAGGAGCAGTTAGACCGTCTCTAAAACACCACAAAACCCATGTGGGACTGGGCTTTTATGAGAGCTGGCTTGCCTGCGATGCAGGCGCCTCGGTTCATCAGTTAAACCGCAGTGATGCTATCGCAGGCAAGCCAGCTCCCACACAAGCCAGCGGCTACAGTTTCAGAGCACGTAGCGCATGATCGCCACAAAATGCAGCAGGCTGCCGCCAATCACAAACAAGTGCCAGATCCCATGGGAATGCCTTAACCGGTGTTCCAGGGCAAAAAAGATAATCCCCACCGTGTACAACACCCCGCCCGACGCCAGCCAGATAAACCCGTCCATGCCCAGCGCGGCAATCAACGGTTTGACCGCCACCAACACAATCCAGCCCATCACCGCATAAATCACAATCGACAATATGCGCGCCTCGGAACGCGGCTTGATCTCCTGCAGGATCCCGATCACCGCCAGCCCCCAGACAATCCCGAACAGCGTCCAGCCCCACGGCCCGTGCAGGGTCACCAGGCAAAACGGCGTGTAGCTGCCAGCGATCAGCAGGTAGATCGAAAAGTGGTCGACCTTCTGCATGATCGCTTTCTTGCGCCCGCGCACGCTGTGATACACCGTCGAGGCGCTGTACAGCACCAGCAGCGTAACCCCGTAGATCGCCACGCTGACGATCTTCCACGGGCTGCCGTCCATACTCGCCACCACCAACATCCACACCGCGCCGATAAAGGCTGCCACGGCGCCGAGCAAATGGCTCCAGGCGTTGAATCGTTCTCCGTGATACATGTGTCGCCGACCTCCAAAACTGCTGCGTCTACCCCATAAGGCTCAGGCCTGCCAGACGAGAGTGCAAGACCGTTATGACGACTGCGGTACAGATGGCGCTACATGGCTGGGAGCAGCGGGGTTTTGCGGGCACAATCGAACGCATTCGAATAAGAGTCATCGCCATGCTGATCGACGAAGAATTCACCCTCAAGAAACTGGAAATCTTCCTGGCCTTCATGCGCACCGGCAACCTGGCCCGCGCCGCCGCCGAGTTGCAGACCAGCAATGTCAGCGTGCACCGGGCCATCCACTCCCTGGAAAACGCCCTGCGTTGCCCGCTGTTCAAACACGAAGGGCGCAACCTCACCCCGCTGGAAAGCGCCTACGTCCTCGAAGAACGCGCACAGAAGCTGGTGCAAGAGGTGGTCGACAGCGTGCGCCTGACCCGCGAAGCCGCCGGTTTCTCTGCCGAACGTTTCAAGCTCGGCGCCTTGTATTCACTGACGGTCAAGACCGTGCCGCAACTGATCATGGGCCTGAAAATCAGGCGCAGCGAGCTGAATATCGACCTGATCCTGGGCTCCAACGTCGACCTGATGTACAAGCTCAAGAACATGGAAGTGGATGCGATCCTGATCTCCCTCGACGACCAGGCCGTCGAGCCGGACTGCGCGCAGATTCAGCTGTTTTCCGACGACATCTTCCTCGCCACCCCCGCCGACTCGCCCCTGGACCGCGAACAGGAAATCGATCTGGCCCAGGTGCGCGACGCCACCTTCATCACCCTGACCCAAGGCTTCGCCACCCACCAGGACGGTGCGCGGGTGTTCAAGCAGGCGGGCTTCGAGCCGAAGGTGGCGATGCAGGTCAACGACATCTTCACCCTGCTGAGCATGGTCAGCTCGGGCGTTGGCTATGCGCTGCTGCCGGGGAGGATTGCGGCGGTGTATGAGAACCGGGTCAAGCTGATCCCGTTGCAGCCACGCTACCGGTTGCAGCAGCACATTGGCGTGGTGTTCTTGAAGGCCAAGGAGCGTGATCCGAACTTGCTGGCGTTGTTGGCGGAGTGTCGGATGTATGCCAATCGGCAAATTTGAAACCGCCATCGCAGGCAAGTCGAATCGTCGCACCGCAGCTCCCACATTTGAATGTATTCACACATCAAAATGCGGGGGCGGCGGTGCGACTTGCCCGCGATGAGGCCCGATCATTCAATCGAAATGTTGTGCCCTACCCCACCAACCCCCGCATCATCAAAAACAACAACGAAGGCCCCAACAAACACCCCAGCGCCGTATAAAACGCCGCCGTCAGGCAGCCATAAGGCACCAGCTTCGGATCAGTCGCCGCCAACCCGCCAGCCACACCGCTGGAGGTGCCCATCAACCCGCCAAAGATCACCGCACTGCGCGGGCTGTTCAGGCCGATCAGCGGCGCGACGAACGGGGTCATTACCATCACCAAAATGGCCTTGATCAACCCCGCCGCAATCGACAGTGCCATCACCTCGGAACTGGCGCCAATCGCCGCCCCGGTCACCGGCCCGACGATATAGGTCACAGCACCCGCGCCGATGGTGGTCAGGCTCACCGCATCGGTATAACCAAACGCCATGGCCACCCCGACGCCGGCGATAAATGACGAACCGACGCCGACAAACAACGCCAGCACCCCCACATACCCGGCGCGTTTGAGTTCATCGACGCTCACACCAAACGCGGTGGCGACGATGGCAAAGTCCCGCAGCATCGCCCCGCCCAGCAGGCCGATGCCCGACAGCAGCGGGATATCCACCACGCCCTTGGCCCCGCCGGTAAACGCACCGCCCACATAGGACAACACCAGCCCCAGCAGGATCGCGATGGCCGAGCCATGCAGGCGGCCTTTGGTGAAGTTGTCGCTGATCCAGTAGGACACCCACATGGTCAGGCCGATCACCGCAAAACCACTGATCAGGCCGTAGCCGGTGATGACTTTCATCAAGGATTCGTACATGGCGCTCACCCTGCCGACTTGGTGGGAACGACCGCATCCGGCTCACGGTTGCCGATGCGTACCAGCACCGGCACCAGGGCAAATGCCACCACCACCGCACTAGCACCGGCGAGGATCGCCATGGGGCCGCCACTGATCGCGCCATACACGTTTTGCTGGGCTGCCATGGCCACCACAATGGGAATGTACACCGCCGCCCAGAAGCTCACGCCCTGCTCGGATTTGCCGGTAAACAGGCCACGCTTGCCGAGGTAACTGCCCAGGCCGATCAGCAGCAACATCGCGATTCCCACCCCGCCGACGTTGGCCGGAATGCCCATCCATTTGCCCAACAGCTCGCCGACAAACAAGCCTGCAAGGGTACACAAGGCCAGAAACGCCACACCGTAAATAATCATGCTGGTAGTCCTCTTGATGCTTGATCGAAATTGTTGTTTTTGTGCTTCGAAAGCCAAGCTCACGCTTTATCGGTGGTGGCGGCCCTCCTGTTCCAGCAGGGCCTGCAAGGTGTCCAGGCGCGCGCCTTCGAAGGCGATCACGGTGCCTTGCTCAAACACACGCCGCGCCAGGCCAGTGAGGACTGCGCCCGGTGGCAGTTCGATCTGCAGGCGTACACCACGCTCATAGGCGCTTTGCACGGTGCCGCGCCAATCGACGATGCGGCACATGTTGAACGCCAGGTCGTCGCGCAACTGCGCGGGATCACGGATCGGCCGCGCCCGGGTACTGCTCAGGTAAGTGATGGCCGGCGCATGGAGCGCAACCTTGGCGAATGCCTCGGCGAGGGCCTCGGCCGGCTGCTCCAGCAGAGCGCAGTGGGACGGCACGCTGACGGCCAGGCGCTTGGCCACGGCCTGGCCTTTGACACGATCCGCGACACGCTGCATGCCGGTATCGCTGCCGGCAATCACGCACTGGTTGTCGGCATTGATATTGGCCAGGTACACCGGGGTTTGCGTGCTGTGGACCTCGGCGAGCACGCTTTCGACGGTGGATAACTCCAGGCCGATCAGTGCGGTCATGCCATAGCCCTGTGGATAAGCGTGCTGCATTAGTTCACCGCGCAGGCTGACCAGCCGGAGCGCATCGGCAAACTCCAGGGCGCCCGCGATCACCGCCGCCGGATAGGCCCCGATGGACAGACCCGCCACGTAATCCGGGATGCGTTGCAATTGCCGGGCATGGGCCACGCCGGCGATCAGCAGGCACAGTTGCACAGCGCGGGTGCTGGCCAGGGCGTGCGCCGAATCGAGCTGGCGCACATCTTCGACCAACGCATCACTGGCCTCATCAAGGACGCTGGCGGGCAGTTGCTGGAGCATGCCCGGACGCTGGGCGCCCTGCCCCGGAAACACCAAGAGGCTGCTCATGCCACCGCCTGCCAAGGGTCGCTGACCAAGTGCGCACCGCTGGCGTTTTTCAGCAGCACACGCCGCGCTGGGCCGGCCCATTCGCGCAAGGCGACGGCGCCATATGGGGTTTGCAATTGCAGGTCCACGGCACACGGCGCGGTGTTCAGAATCGCCAACAGACCCTCGGCATCGCCGCGATCAAGACGCTCGGGAGTGCGCAGCAGCAGGTCCAGATCGCTCTGGGCATGCAGCGCTTCAATGCCCGTGGCCAACTCGAACCCCGCGCTGCCGGTCACGCCCCAAGCCTCTTGCGCCAGCACCGGCCGCAGTTGATCGAGGGCGCGCAACGCCGGTAGATTCCGGGGCGAAATCACCCCGCGCAGGGCCTCGGGTGTCACTCGCCGTTGCACAGCCGCCAGGGGCATCACGGCCGCAAAACGCTGCTCGCGCAAACGCCCACGCACCCCCACCGCCACGTAGCCCGGATCGACCAGCGCCCGGCGTACCACCACCGGATGCCCCGCCCCGATCACCGCCAGGACCCAGGCCGGTGCGTCAGCAGGCAGGTGCGCCGGGGTCATGCCCCAGAGCAAGTCGTGGGCGTTCACCATTGTTCCCGCAGCAGTTGGCGCACATGGCTGGACGCGGCACGGTTGGCGGCGCCCAGGCGCCCGCGCAAATCGCGCACGCCGCTGTTCTCCACATCCTTGATCGCCTGCACCAGGCAATCCCTGACCCGCGCCAGGTCGTCGACGGTCGGCTGTTCGATCTGGCTGACCGTCAGGGTTTCCCAGAGCAAGCCGAGGCTGGCATAGCTGTCGATGTCATAGGCCATGGGCGGCACGCTGGCGGCCAGGGCTTCCAGTTCTTCGACGCTGCGCAGGGTCACCCGCGCCGCCGAGGCTTTGCCCATGGCGTGCACCATCACCCCAGGGTCGCGCAGGGCGATCAGGCGATTGGCCTGGTAGCCATGGGCGAGAAACGCCCCGGACATGGCCTTGCCCACCAGCAACCCGATCACCGGGTGCCCGGCCAGGCGCGCGCGGGCATAACTGTCTGCCGCCGCCGCCAGGGCTTGATGGATGCCCAGGGCTTCTTCGCGACGGCCATAGGCCTGGCTGGGCACGTCGACGATGGCAACAATCGGGCGTTGATCGCCGCTGGCGATGGCTTCATCCACCGCCTTGGCCAGGCCCCAGCCTTCCAGCAGACCGACTTCACCCTGGCGCGCCCGGGGGAAGCGGTTGGCAGCATCCGGCACCACCGCGATAAAGCGTACGGCATGCTCGCCGAGTACCCCATCGGCGACTTTCAACGACGCCGGCAAACCCGCCACTGGCGCTGCGCCGGCGCTCAATGCATTGAACCACTGCAAGCCTCTCATGGGCGTTCTCCCTGATACAGGTCGCGAACCGTGGCCGGTTCGATCTGCGGTTCGGCGTCCAACGCAGCCAGGCGCGCCAGGTAATAGTCGGCCTGGCGGCTGCGCGGCGCTGCCGGCAAACCTTGCTGCAACAGTTCACTGATCTGCTGGCGGATCTGCGCCACATCGTCCGCCACATAACGGTCGGCCAAGCCGCTGTTGAAGCGCTGCTCGCCGCCGGTCAGGCTCCAGATAAAGGGCCGGTCACGGGAGTCGTATTCCTCAAGGCCGGCTTCCTGTTCGATCACTTGTGGGCCGTTCAAGCCCAGGCGTGCTTCGCGGGTCACCAGCAAGTAACTGCACAGGCCAGCGGCAATGGACATGCCGCCAAAACAGCCCACGCTGCCGGCCACCACGCCGATCACCGGCTGGTACTGGCGCAGGTCGACAATCGCGGCGTGGATATCGGCAATCGCCGCCAGCCCGAGGTTGGCTTCCTGCAAGCGCACGCCGCCGGTTTCCAGCAGCAGCACCGCACGCGTGGGAATACCGTTGCGGTTGTCCTCGGCGGCCAGTTCCAGGGCGCCGGCGATTTTCGCGCCGCCCACTTCACCCAGGCTGCCGCCCTGGAAGTTGCCTTCGATGGCCGCAATCACCAGCGGCAGGCCGTCGAGCGTGCCCTTGGCGATCACCACCCCATCGTCGGCCTGCGGCACCACGCCCTGGCGACTCAACCACGGCGACATCACGCGCTGGAACGGGTCGATCAGTTCACGGTAGCTGCCGGCATCCAGCAAGGCCTTGGCCCGCTGGCGGGCACCGAGTTCGACGAAGCTGTGCCTATTGAGTAAATCAGTCATGGCCAAGCTCCTCGAAACCTTGCTCCAGGCGCAAACGCACCACGCCGGGGGTGGCGCCAAAATCGTGGATCTGAATGTTCAAGGCCGGTGGGGTCTGTTCCTGGAAGATCCGCTGGAACAGGTGCTGCCAGCGTTGCTCGGCGCCGTTGACCGAGGTTTGCACCTGGATGCTCAAGGTGCCCGCCGTGCCCGGCTCCAGCAGCACTTCAAGGTCGCCGGAACCGACGCAACCCACCAGCGCACGGCCTTTGGGCGGCTGCCCGGCGGGGAATTCAAAGGATAGGGTTTCCATCAAAACGCTCCGTCGCAAGACTCGATGCGGTCGATAAACAGGCACGCGGCCAACAGGTCGGCGGCGCCACCGGGGGAAGCATTCAGCGCCAGCAGTTGCTGGTCCAATTCATTGAGGCGACGCCGCCCCGCCAGGCTCGCGCTGCCGCCCGCATCCAACACGGCCTGGGCGCCTAGTTGCATGGCCTGCAGGCCGTCGGTGCCGGCGCGGTAGAGCACGCAGGTGTCGGCCAGTTGGGTCATGATCGCCAACAGTGCGTCGAGGCGCGCGTTCTGCTCGCCGTGGTGCTGCAGGCGGCTTGCATGCAGTTGCGGCAGGCCGCGTTGCAGCACGGCGGGGAAGCCCAGTTGCGCTTCTTCGCGGGCGCCACGCACGCCATAGCGTTGCGCGACTTGCGCGCCGTGGCTGAGCGGTTGCGGTGCAAAACGGTCATTGAGCAGGGCCAGGCGCGCAGCCCGCAGGCTCAGGGCACTGGCGTGACGGGAGGTGGGGTCCAGCGCGGCAGCGGCCACCAGCAGACCGAGGGCCCAGATCGCGCCACGGTGGGTGTTCACGCCCTGGGTAGTGGCGAGCATCGCCTGCTCGCCTTCGCGGCCGATACGGCCGAGGGCTTCGCGCAGCGGCAGGCCAATTTCACCCAGGGCAATCGCCGCTTCGGCCATTTCCTTGAAGGCCGGCCACAGGGACAGCGCCGAGGCGTGCATCAGGCCCAGGTGTAGATCCTGATGGGCGCCATTGCCGCGCCGATCCACCAGCGCCGGTTTGGGCGACAGGTCCGCTTCGTCGATCAGCGCCTCGACCGCCAGGTCCGCCAGTTGCTCGGCCAGGGTCAGTGTGTGCAGTTTGAGTGCGTGCATTTACCAGCTCCTGAACTTGGCGGGCGGGTTGTACAGGCCACCGGACCAGTCCACCAGGTCGGCCACGCTTTTGGCCGCCAGCAGTTCGCGGGTGGCGCCGGTGCGGCGGATGCCGAGGTCTTCGGGCAAGGCGATCAGGCCTTCGCGGCGCATGCGCGCGGTGTCTTTGGGGTTGGGGCGAAAGCCGATGGCAGTCACCCCGGCGACCGCCGCGATCATCGCCTGGCGCTCTTCCAGGGAGCGCGCCTTGTACAGGTAGGCGATGCCTTCTTCGGTGAGCAGGTGGGTCACGTCGTCGCCGTAGATCATGATTGGCGCCAGGGGCATGCCGCTTTTGCGCGCCACTTCCACCGCATCCAGGGTTTCGACGAAGGTCGGTTTGCCGCCCTCCTGGAAGGTCTCGACCATTTGCACGACGAGTTTTTTACCCCGTTCCAGCAGGGCTTCGGGGGCGTCGTCATGGCGCATGTCGAGCCAGGCCGGGGTGCCGTGGCGGCGCCCGCGCGGGTCGTGGCCCATATTCGGCGCGCCACCAAACCCGGCGAGCCGGCCACGGGTCACGGTGGACGAATGACCGTCACCATCCACCTGCAAG
>LNAP01004054.1_pt1 | contig 15944 bp, 20 predicted proteins | sample 602601 | NCBI WGS metagenome assembly LNAP01 (sample SAMN02440304, study PRJNA202911) | soil metagenome | biome: Subtropical and temperate rainforests or woodlands; isolation source: soil samples (1 kg each in a 20% v/v slurry with milli Q water) were... ...
TCTTCCCTCGCGCTCGACCTTCAGCACATCAGAAGTCCGGATCAGATGGCCGTCGCCAAACCGACCGTACTGGTCTTTACGCTTGTGGCCGAAAACTACCCCAATGCCTGCGCGTGCTTTAATGGAAACCCCGCAAAGGTAAGCGGTCACCGGCAAATCGAAGCCTTGAGCTTCGGCTTTTATGATGCGGATGAGATCAAAGTCTGTATGGCGTTTTCCATGGAAATTTACATCTAAGGTGTCCAGCATAATTGCGCTCCATTGGGCAGTGCGTATGGCGTTATCAGGAATTGCGCACGGAACCAAGGGCGCAGATACGTGCAGGATATTTGTTAATCTCAATTCCCCTGGATCATGCTCGAGAGAAAGATGAGCGTCAGATTAGTCAGCGCTTCGACTTTGAAATCCGAGTGATGCGAGGTGTGGTAAACCGCCCCCTCAACCACTTCCAGTAGGCAAACCTCGGAGCCAGTCTTGTCCTCGCCTACTGTTACTCTGGTTAACCTCTCCATTTGCCAACCTGCAGTCTTATTCATCCAAGAAGGCGTTACAGCCATTATCTCGGTGATCGCTAAATCAGCTCCCTGACTCACCAACATCTCTTGAAGCTTGCGCGTGTCATCAACCATCAACGCACACTCGGTGAATCGCCCCTCGTTTTCGACCCTCAGGGTGAGGTGATACCAAGGCGTTCTGAGCAGCCTCGACACTCCACGCCAATGGGACACGCCCTCGCCGAACATTCCAGGGATGCCTATCAGATCGTCATCTATGGTTCTGAACATCTATCGCCTCAAGCTGTTGGAGCACATGAACTATCCAGCAGAAACTGGTTGGTATCAGAAGATGGAAAATATCGCTTCGATGGACGAAGACTTACGATGGCCCGGCCCGAGCAAAACGTAGACGGAATTCCGCGTAGCAAACAGAAAACCTTCTTTGAAGGTCGTGCCCATGCTTGAACGCACCCAGTGGCCGGATTCGAAACGGAGCTGCTCGTCGTGTACAACTTTGTGGGCAAACAGGAACATTGGCTGGCAGCCAGCGGCGATTACTTTGGCTCGCTCGGCGTCGGTGACAATGGCGTCAAGGATTATCCAATCCTCGACAGCGCAGAGAGGGAGGTGTTTGTAGTGCCTTCTGGCCGCCATCAGAGCGTCATCGAGCCTCAGCTCAGCACCAATTAGGCTGACACCGGGATCGCCCAACAGGCCATCTTGAATGGGACTACCCACGTCCACCTCCCCGCTTACTGTTTTTTTCATAAATTGTCAGGCCTTTCTCGCTGCCAGCTCACCCTATATGGAGGCTTTGAGCCTAGGAAGCAGGAGTGAAGTTGTCGTGATATATACAATAATACCTCATATTGATGTTTATCGGAAACCCTGTGGTATGGCTATATCCTGACTTTTGGCCAACCCATGCACCTCAAAATTGCCCTTGCTGGCGCCCTAAGAGCTCTTCGGCTGAATCGCCGCTTTCGGTATGAAAAGCTTTCTGACGCCAGCGCGAGGTCGAAAATCAGCGCTCTCGAGCGTGGCGAAACGAGCATTACGCTCGAAAAATTCGAAAGCTTGGCTGAGGCACTCGAGATAGATCCGCTTGCCCTGATGGCCTTGTGCATGTCTGCACGCCTTGGAACGCCCTACCCTCGTCTTATAGAAGATGCACAAGAGCAGCTTCGAGCGTTTGAAGCTGAAGGAGGCATAAAGCTTTTGGCAGAGCAATTCGCGGATGGCGCGCTGATTCAGCGTACGCGTGGAAAACCTCAGAAAATTGAAAACCTCGAGGCCGTCAGGAAACTCAAGTCGGAAGGGATGTCGCAGGCCCAGATCGCTCAGGCGTTGGGTTTCTCCCCTAGCGTTGTCAATCGTCACTGGAAGCGGATTTTGAGCCAGGAGCAGCAGGTCAATCCATAGGCTTTAAGAACCGTCGCATTTTCGCTCACCTCCAGGTAGCCACTACCAATCAAACGCGCCCGTTGATGGCTTTACTGGCTGAGCGACTCCTTGCGCATTCTCTACCACTACATGTCAATCGATTGCATCCAGGAAGTCGAGCAAATGCTCATTATCAGGATTCAGGGATGTGGCGTGAGACGAGTTAACGACACGCTTTAGGCGGTTCGGCGTAAGCGTCCGGTTAAGTCACCTTGACGGGGGGGCTGGGAGAGAGCCCGAAAGCGTGAGCATTGGCCAAACCTTCAACCAGCTTTTGGACTTGACGCGCTCTTGATAGATAGCATTTTTCCGTGGCGAACCTCCCTGCTGGACGGATAATCGAGTTGAAAAGATCATGATGCCCCAGCGGCGCAGCGATTTCGCATGTGCCGTCCTCTCGCAGTCTTAACGCTACCGCTGTGGCGGTTACTGGCCAGTAACGCATTGCATCGGTCGCCGACTGATAGGGCTCATCGCCGTTCTGAACATACATTCTCGCTTGGTTTTTCACAGATAGCAGGTCGACGGATCGTCAGAGTCTCAGATAAGAAGAGCATGAGATCAGCGTGTCTATGCAAAGTGACGCTTCGCTCAATGTGGCCTGAGCTACTATCAAATGATAATGATGCTGATCGAGATCTAAGAAATTGCCTGAGTATGCCGAGGCAAGAGTGGATGGATAGCCCACTGAATTTAGATCGATCCCTGCCGCCCGAAAAGGAACTAGAGGACTCCGAGCGTACAAATGCGACCGACTGATCGCAGTTAATCAACCTCAGATCATTGGACAGCTTCAAATCACACCACGTAAACCCGCTCAACACGCTCAGTGTTAGTCGAATTTGGGCTTCGTTCGAAGATCGCGCTCGTTTCAGTCGTCGTACTTTGTCAGCTCGACAATCGTGACCACCGAGATTGCATCATCATGTTCTGGAAGCCAGAAGCCGCCCTGAATGCTCTAGGCTTCTAAAAGCCCAATCTCAGGTGTTTCATCAGGAAAGCTTTCCAAGTCATTGTTCTAGCGTAAGTGACTGAAAAACACATAAACCACTGATAATTATCATAATATTTGCATAACTTTGAATCTGTGCTTGGCTTAGACATGTACCAAATGTCGACTCCATTCTGAGGGAGCTGCACCTGATGAAAAAACCACCACTGCGTCAAGGTATGGTCAACGGGCTGGTGTTCGAGGTGGTTCAAACCTTGGAGGCCGTGAAGGCACATGCCGAAATCATTGCCGACGTTACGCAAAGCGATCGAGCCAAGGCATACGAAGCAGCTTTCCAAATTGCTATTCAAGGCGGCGGAGCAGAAGACCACATCCGCAGCCGCTATGAGGGCCTGAACTGTGCGGAAATTGCAGAAACATTGGCCAACCAACCTCCTCAGCCAGCAACGCCCGCCCCCGCAGTCCCACCGAGCGCGCCTAAACTGACTTTGGCAGGGGAAAAGTCTTAGGAATCCATTGAGATGGGCTTATTGCCTTACTCCTATCTCATCGCACAAGCCAGGCTGCTCGATTGAAATCGGGTAGTCTGGCTTTTTGATTGCCCCCATTAGGGTAAGCATGAGGAAATGCCTTGTGCGGGTAATGCAGGCATCCACTGATGCGCTCAGCACCTGCTGCAAGTGGAGCGCGCAGGCCGGTACGGCCGAAGGCGTGAAGGATGGAAGCCCGAAGGGCCGAGACTCGGCGGTACGCCGAAGCTCGGTTCACGACAGCCTGCCCGCGCTCAGCGGCTCGCCATCCCAGTTAAATCAGTCAGCTCCTACGGCTTGATTCTGTACTGCCACCGTTGTGGGTCGAACGCAGCGTGCTAACCCACTGCCCTCCGACAAGGCTGCCAGAAGACCCGCACCTCTCACAAGTTTCCAGAGGAAGCCTCTCTGCCAAATCAACCGCTCCACGACAGTACGAATCATCACCGTCGTAAAAGAAATGGAGCTCGCCAAATTTAGATTTGATCTGCTCAATAGTCACCGGCGCAACATCACCTCGCCCCAAGGTGTCACCGGTATACGTGAACCTTGCGGGTCGCTCTAGTCGTAACTCTCTAGCTGGTGAGGTTCTTAGATCTAGATCTTCCAGATCTTGATTGAGACAATCTTGGTCTTGAAGACCTCACACCCTGCGATACGATTTCGCCCATTGACGCGTGGACGATTTAACGCTTTGGCCGGCTTGAACGAAGGGAGCGGGATGTGGCTTCATCCAAACCTTCCAAAAAACTCGACATCATGGTGGATGATATCGCCCCCAGCTTGACCAGACTCTCTCGAACAACCATCACGTCCACTGGACTTAGGGCCAAACTTACCAAGCGTCCGAATTGCTGCGGTGAGGGAGGCAACGTTCTGCGAACGCAATAGTCATGGCGCCCCAAGTAAACGATTTCTGCTTGTGAAACCATACCGCTCACCCATCCGATCAACAGCAAAGCCCCCATCCGCTGATACGGATCACTGTCATTCAATCCGAACACGATGCGCTCATGCAGATTCAGGTTCACTTTGCACAGAGGTTGTTGAGTGCGTGAAAACCCGGCTGATGCTATCCCACCGGGTGCAAACACCGTTCGCTTCGCAAGCAGCAGTCCGTACAGAGTTTCCACCCCTTCGTTGAGGGCCTGCCCTACCACCAGAGACTCAATCCATTGCTGTACGCGTATTGTGATTCCCGCCATCCGCCGATCAAACAAAGAGTGCTTTACTGGCCGCTCCTCTCTGGAATAGAGATAAGCGTCCCAGATTCGTCTTTCGGGGGTAAACGTATCTCGAGGCCTCACCAACACGCGTTGGTGCTCAACGCAGTATGCGCTGGTCGTGTAACACCAAGATTGGCGCCAAATGGGAAACCCTGTTCTCCGCATGCTTTCTTTTAGACATGTGGAGCAGTAGGCGTGCCGGTAATGGATGTGAAGTAAACGAGACTGCCGGGAGGCAAATAGCTGCTGCAACAAAACCCCATCGGTACCATAGGTACCACGCATGACTTTGAAAAGTTCAGTGGCACAATCAAACTCAATGTCCTCGAATTCAGGGAAAGGCCACGACTCCACTATGCCGGGAACAACCCGTTTGGGGATAGAAAGGCCTCGATTAATTGCCTCCCGAAACAAGTGAGGGTTCCGGAGCCTATTGTGGGCAAGCCCCCGCATCACCCAGGAAAGCAGCGTTTCTCCTAGAACGAAGCGAGGCGCTGCCCCTGATGAGAACTCGTCGAGCACGTCAGAAATCCCACATGTTACGCAGACATTCAACTGGCAAAGATGCACAATCGTTGTAGCTGGGGTTTCGCGCTAGTGTCTGGAGGATCTGAATGAGAGCGCCACTGGCGCCATGAGATCTATCTAGAAGACCCTTGATAAAATCGTCATTGAGCAACTGAGATCGTTTGAATCCACATGCCACCCCAACCCTTGTAATGAAGATTCGGAACTGTTGGTCATCCTGCCACAAGCCGATGTCTACATAGCGAGCCTCCTTAGCAACGACCTTTTTCAGATCCCCGTCTAAAATATTGGGCCCAGACACAGCCAATATCTTAAGATTTTGAAATCGCCGTAGCAGGGCCCCGACTAAATCAATAGAATTATTTCGTTGCTCCGCACCGCCGCCAAAGTGAACACGTGCATCGTCGAACACTAGGCGAAACTCTCGACCACCGATCAGATCCTCAAGTGCATATTCGACATTCCGAAAAGCCATAAAATGACTGCTCAAGGGAAGACCCAAAGCTGCCGCGAATGCCGAGTAGACGTTGCCATATGCCTTAGTAAACCTTCCAGGCACATAAGCAGTATAGACTCGTGCCGAGTCGGCATTTTTAAGTAGCCTCAAGGCAACTGTAGTCTTTCCTGTACGGGCCTCTCCGCCCAAATAGTGAATACGTTATCAGAAAAGCCTCGCATGATACCCTGCTGTGCTTGATACTGCTTCGGACACAGTAGATACTTCATTCGTCAACTTCTGATGGGAGTACGCGGGTATTCCATTTCGACCGATTAGCGGCCTGCAAGCACTTAAGAGTAATCTTTTCATCCCCCCATATTACTGCCAAACAGGCCGCAGCTCGAAGTAGAGAGCATATATTTCCAATTATGCCCGATGTGACCCCATAAATATAATCGGCGATTGGCTTAGAGGAAAGATGCGATTTCTTAGCGAGGGGGACGATTTCTTCCCAAGTATCCAAGAAATTAAGATACTCTGCATCTGTTTTAGACCACGGAGTAAGTTCGTAAAGCTCAAATCGGCGTACATACTGGGCGTCAATTGCGAGCGCATTGAGAGCCTCATCGATACCGAAAACGAAAAAACTGAGATAAGCAGGGGCCCCGCATAACCCTCGCAAAAGGGAGAGAAATGTATCCTGCTCACCCTTAGAAAGCCCCTTGATAGAGTCATGGAACTCATCCATAAATACACCGCGAATATCGTTAGCGATGCAGTATTCGGCTACCATACTAATAGGAACTCCACCTTTCCCAGGATCCACACCCAATGCCGACAAGAGCTTCGCCATAGGCTTAGTTTTTTCAGTGTCCTTGACAAAGGTGACATATCTAACTTTATGGCGCCATGAGGCATCCATCCCCCTAACCGCATTGCAAATTGTCGTTTTCCCATGATTAGAACCGGCGGACACCACTAAGCATGGAGCCTCCATACTGCCACGTACGATGCTAAGCATATTATGAACGATGTTTGAAACGGTGAGTAAATGCTCTGTGTCGACCTTGATGTCTTGCCGGATGATCTGGCAGCGCTCCTCATCTGACAAGGCCAATGCATAACGCTGACTCTCATGCAAATGTTCTCCAACCAAAATCAATTCTCCCACTTCAATTTTTTACGAGTTTGATCAGCACTAAGTTCTTTGGTTTTCCCCTGAAGCAAATGCCCTTCCCCGCCATAGGAAAGAAAAGACATAGTTTCAGCTGCCGCAACTTTCTTGGCGACGTTTTGCCGAAGTCGTTTAGTAGTGGCCTTTGAATTTTCCACTAACTCATAGTTCTCCAAACGAACTTGGTGCAACGCCTCGTCCACAAGTGTTCCTGGACGACGGTCGCGAGGTCGTGAAAACGCCCAGTATTCGCTATATGAGACTGGTGTTTTCGTCAAATCAGAATAAGGAATTTCATGATACCGGCCATCTTGGCGCAACCATATTTTCGAAAGGTTCAACGGGTTATACTTAAACGAAAGTCGTGACCCAACGAACCTTCTGAGTATTGCCGAAGAGTAGAATGACCTACTAAACTCGACACCCTTTGGTTGCACCGTTCGTATCACACTTGGAAAGAAGTCAAGAGCAAATGTTTGAAAGTTACCCGGCATAGGAGGTACGTAACCTGGCCCCTTCTTGGCCATCTCCGCATCCCAAACCTCGAACGGAGCAAGTCTATTCAACCCTTCATGAGCACGCCCATGATAAATGGCCACTTCATTTGCGAACCACTCACAAAATGCTGAAAAGGTCATGGCCGAATGCTTGGCAGAGTCGTAGTCTGCTTTCTTCAGCACGTTAGAGTAGGTAGTACCTGGCAGAAGATGCACCTTCCCCATCAGCGTACCAATGATCCTTTCAACGTGCCCTCCATAATGCTTTTTACCAACAGGCCGCAGCAAAATGAGGATTTTGTAGAATTGAAGGGTGGCTTCGAGTTCTGGGCTAGTGAATTCCGCGGCGTTATCCATACCTAATGCAAGAGGCAATCCCCAAAACCTATGGCGAGTGTTCTGACCACCACCAAGTGCGATCGGAAAGTCTTGCTTGGGAAAACAGGCAGACAGCATCGCCATGGCAACGCTAAGTGAGCTAGGCGGATGGAGGGCAAGATAGTAACCAAGAATAATGCGACTCTTGAGGTCGATAACTACCGTCAGCCAAGGCCGCATGAGTGGTCGTCCATTCTCGTCGCAGATAATTACATCCACCCGTGTATGGTCGATTTGAACCATGCTAAGTATGGTATCTACATTAATCATCCCTGGCTTCAGATCAAACTTTTGAAGCATCGGCTCTCTGCCGTGCAAAAGAGAGTAAACGGTTTTCGGCCCGAACGATTCAAGCCTTCGCCTTAGAGCATTAAGACTCGGAGTTGTAACCCCCATGGTATGACATAGAGAGTCGACATATTCCCAAAGCGAAGAAAACGCCTCTAATTTTTTTGTTTTATCATTAAGTCGTTTCGATATTGCTTTCTCCATGATTTTCTCTTGAATATCAGAAAGCAATCGTGAATTTTTTTTACGCCCCCTGACACTTCTAACAAGCGAAACAGCACCAAGTTCTGGGTCATATCTCCGCAATAAACGTCGAATCGTTGTTTCTGATGAGCCGAGCTTCTCGATAAGCTCTGCCCGCGTAACTTTACCCTGAAGGTAGTCATTAATATTTCTCGCTCGATCCGAAGCAATAGCCAACTCTTTGGGATTGACTTCAGTTTGTTCCAGCCAGATCAAACGGCGATCGTTGTATAACTCGTGTTTTTCTTGATCGACCTCAACCAGCTTTACCTGAGTAAAGAGCACATCAAAGGATTGCTCACTTTCCAGGCTTTTTAGGGTGATGTTGCCGTCAGTTCCACGAGCTATTACTCGATATACATTTTCCTCAAAACTAACTAAGTTTCCTTCGACGATGGGTTGCAACATAAAGGCTCGGCACCGACTGGTTGAAATTCTGGGTGCGCAAGCATAGCTCTATGACCACGAAGCTTGTCAACGGTCATATAATTGACGTTAGGTATCAACTAATTTTGTTTTAGGCGTTGACTTATATTACGTTTATTGACGAAGGGCTTGAGCTAATATTGGGTAAATTGACACTAAGTTTAAAAATATCGCATAAATTGACAAGCTCACTCTTAGCAACAAATGAGCCAAGCACCTGTAAGCACCGAATTCACGACTCATGGACTATTATTTTATATTGCTTTCCACTCCTCCCATGAAGTGTCAATATATTCAATATCTACAGCTAAACTGAATAAAATTTAACCCTGGACTCTTTAGATATGAACCGCGTTCACGTTGGAGAGGAGAATTCTTGAAGCAGTCCCGAGTCAATTGTCAGCCTTGTAAGAGTTTCTTGGGTTTTGCGACCCGAAATAACCGACAAGATAATGACACTATTCCATAAACTGGAGTCTGATATGAGGCTCCGGCGGCAAAAAGTTTGGATTTTTGAATCAGAAAAGCTGCTTTTATTTTTCAAAAGCGAGCCAAGTCAGTCTATCAGAGCGCTTGCAATCTCAGCCCGTGAGCCACACTCCGCCTTCAATGGCATAGCAAGGGGGTAACTAGCCCCTTCCTCCTTTCGTAGCCAACTGAGGTTAAACGTCGACGTAACGTGTCCTCCAATGCCCTATGGGGATTACAGAGAGCTTTGCCGGGCGCTGACCATCGTTTACGAGGCATGTATCCAATTTGTTGCCGTTTACAAGGCTGTAGCTGAGGAGTCGCTGCCGATTGGAGTCCTCCTCTGTGATACCCCGTGTTAGTAAACGCTCCTTTAGCAACAGCTTCGCGAGGGGAAACAGGAAGCGATCGTTCTGAACTTTTAGAACTGGTATATTTCTATAGGCGTAACGGGCTTAAACTTTTAAAAAAAATCACTACAAATCAATAAGTTGGATGTCATTACCGGATCCCGGACGAAGCGATTATTTGAGCTACCCCTGCATATAGGGGCTATGACTGCACTCCTTTTAAAATGATCAAATGCACTATTGCATATCGGCTTTCAGGCATTTTTAAAAGTCAGAATCACTAGAAGCCACGGCTTCTATGGGCTTGAGCGTTTAACCACTTTTAAAGGAGGGCCACAATCTCCATGTTCTCGGTCCGTGAATTATTCCAGCAGCAGCTTGGTGCCAACAGATTTAGCGCTTTCATCGATTACATTTGTTGTTTACCACTGGACGCGCCTAAAGCAACCGTCTTCGATTCGCCAGCAGTCAGTTGAACGCCAACATTTAAAAGTTAGACTGGATCGCGAGTCGACATCTAAAAATTATAGTGGGCTACAGATCGCATGGCAGCTCTAGCACGTACTTTCAGAAATCAGCGTCCATGCTGCGCCATTCGAAAATCATTGACGTTAAAAGTCAGAATCACTCAGATTTTTGAGAAATTTGGGAGATCTTGCAAAGCATCCTCTAATCTCAATACCTAACCCGACTAATCTCTGCGAGCTCATTATGATCATTCTCACGCCCAACCCGACTGACCCGGGATCAGATGTCCTTGCAGATTCGGTTTCCCCACAGCAGCACATCGTTGGTTTGAAAAATCACTTCAAGTCGAGCCCTCGTGTCACGGTGAAGCTTGATCTCAAGGATTTGCTAATTGAACAGGTATTGCTGGATTTAATGAAAAAAGAGATGGGTAATCAATCGTTTCGCATGGACAACCAGGGATCATTCAACGGAAAAGTCGTAGACGTTTTGAGACTATTCAAGGAGTTTCCTGCTGGCGGCGCCAAAATCACGTTTCCACAATATCAATACTGCGAAGAGTCGTGCAGAGTAACCCTAGTTGTAGATCCCTATGACAGTGGCATTGTCATGGAACGGATTATAGGCCACTACAAAGAATGCAACTTGGGAACACCTATCTCGCTGAATCACCTTGCAGCAAACCTAGAGTTCTCGAAAAAAGACACGCAGTATTTTCCCAGAGCATCACCCTATCAATTCTTCAGGCGAGACACTATTACACTGACATGGCCATGGGACGTCACGGCAAAACATCCCGGAGAACTGATTTGTAACGTTCTGCTATACAAGGCCGGTCAAGACAATTCATTGCACCAGAGAGAAACCGCTTGGCCTACATTCAAACCGCCATCAATCAGAATGGACGTCCGCCCAAAGCGATTGAGCGTTTTGGAACACTTTTCGGCTCTGATCATGCACCCCTATGCCCTAGGGATTTTTACGGCCGTTGTAGGTGGTCTGATTCTTCATTTTGGGTTTGGTATTGGTTGAGTTGCTATGAGCTTAAATGCTGAATTTTTAAAGCTCTAACAAATCTAAAATTTCAGATCCGAGGATTTGAAGCCCGGTTTCCATGCTGGTGAACTCATCGATCCTGCCGATAACTCTGGCATGAGCGTTATCGAGTCCATTTTTGACGCCGATCAGTCCAACCGTCAGCGGCAAACCACGTTCGTCGAAGGACACCTGGCACCGAATCAGCCGGTAAACCTCGCCGTCGCGCGCGCATTGAAGGTAAGCCCCTTCCCCGAACCCGGCCTCTCCCAAGATCTGGTATGAGATTCCTTGCATGATATGGGGTCTTGAGACCAGGAAGCTAACGACGTCATCCCGGGAAAGATTCTTTGCTTGCTCCCACCCTTCTGGATCTACTGATCTCAACAGCGCCAGAAGCTCAGCTCTCAACCGCTCCACGTACGCCATTACCCTCTCCATCTCGAACTCATTACTCGACTCGCTGAAAAACCGTCATAGCAATAAGGCCCTTCCCGTCAGCGGTCGGTCGAGTGGTTATATGCCAGCCCGACGCCGTGCCAAGATTTCTCACACCCTTTTGCTGCTCACCATACCGGCGAACCTTGTCTTTCTCCTGCTTCGCAGTCAGCACTTTTACCCTATCCGCCTCCCGAACAATCCGTGTCAGCCTCGAAAAAACGTTGTCGAGCTTACACTCGCCTTTCGTTTCATCCAGGTACTCGATAACGGCATGGTACGTGAGGTAGATGCGGCCAAAGGTAGGATTATCGACGAAAGGTTGTGGCGGTGGCTCCCCGTCCCATCTCACGCAGATACCTGGATGCTCCTCCAACACCCACGCCTCCCCTTTCTCGACAGAGATGTTGTCCAAGCCGAGGAGTTGTGTCCGGAGAGCGTACGCGTATTGGTAGAGCTCTTCTTTTGAGCTGGTCACAAGCAGGAGACGCTTTACAGCGCCACGGGAAACCACGAGCTTCAAGTTACGTGAGGTTCGATTTGACCCAGCGAGCTCCAGCCAGATCAGGCAGCACCAGGCGCCGTACAGTTCTACAAAGTCCAGGGCATTTGGCCCGAGGTCTTTTGAGACATGGACATCCACAGTGCGGAAAAAACGATCGTCGCCATTGAACTTGACCTGGTACAGGCCTGGCGTATCGGTTGTTGAGGTGCTGAGCTTGACCACTTTGAATGTCATTGTTCGGATCTCGATTGCGATGCTTGAAGACTCGCACGTCTTACTGGAATGCAAGCGGACGATTCTACCCGACTCCTGATCGATCTCATGGCCATAAAAAAAGGGCCAGCTAAATTAGCCGGCCCTTTTGGTTTCTTGCACGCGGTCGCTAGCGACAATCTTTTCGAGAATGTCGGCAGCCTCCATTATGTATGGCCCTTCAAAGATGACGTTGAGTCCATCTTGAAGGGCCTTTGCATGGGCCATGATGTACCGACGCGACGCCGGTACCCGGTACCGGCTTACCAACAGCAATCGGTAATCCCCTGCGCTCCCACTAAAACCGCTGGGCGGTGAGAATGGATCGAGGGCATTAGCGCCTGGCGAGGTGACAACACGCACTGGGTCATATAGATAAGAGGTGACGCTCATCAAGCCGCCCTCCTCATCTGTGGAAACCCCATGCATCCAAGCTGCACCAGCACATCATTCCAGTCGACCGACTTTTCGCCTTCCAGCAGCGGCAATGACGGAGTCAGTATCTGAGCTTGGATACCCTTCTCCCAGAGACGCTTTTTCAGGTTCATGCCCGCCTCTTCGCCGCGGCCGGAACGGTCTTTGTCGATCCAGATCCTGACGCGTTTAGTGCGAGGGCCAGGCTCGAAACCCTCCAACAGCGTTGCATTCACCAGCGAGTGAACCTGCACTGCGAAGTTGGTACCGGTTTCTATAGCCCAAGCTGTTTCCAGCCCCTCACAAACATCAATTTCCTCCTTGTCCCAGGCCCCAACGAAAATGCCACCGCCAGTAACCAGCCTGTCGGTAGGATACATGCACATTTTCTTGGCACTTTGGACGGGAGCTTTCAGCCCCTTCGGGGTTAGAAAGTACCGGTGGAGCGTGATGGGAAGCCCTGCCTTTGTAACTTTCGCGACAATGCCGGGAAAATCACCTTCGAACTCACCATCCTCGTTGTAGCTCGAGAGGCTCGGATGAAACCGAACCACCCTTTCGACGCCCTCACGATCCCAACAGAGAATCTTGCGGCTGGCCAAGTACAGACGGGCCGGCTCAGCATCTGGGTGCGTAAGTGGAAGGCTGCCCTTCCATAGCTCATTGAGTTTCTTGCTGTGATAGAGGTTTGAAGCAGCCTCTTTTTCCTCAAGCTCTTTGCGACGAGCTGCGAGCGCCTGCTCGTTGGCCCGGTTTACCTTCTCCTGCTGATTCTCATCTTCAGTCGAGCGGATCCCCAGAAAGTCACCAACGTCGGCCACAGCATCTGCAAATCCGTAGTTCTTCACCCACATCAGCAAGCTGAATCCATCGGGGTATGTTCCACAGGTGTTGCACATGCCGCCGCCGGAGTCTTGAAAGTCCTTACGGAAGAACTTGAATCCATCGCCGCCACGACCAGCCACCCCATGGACAGGGCACTTCGTGTGTCGACCTGGCTTATCAAACGCTCTGGAATCGATCTCAGGGCACAAGTCCCTCAAAATCACATCCCAGCCTTTAAGCTTCGCCGCATTTCGTACAACTTCGGCTTTCAAATTTCTCATAGTGCACCTCCAGGTAAGCCCAACTCGGGACTTCCCCAAGCCACCGAAACGGGAGCTTGGGGAAGCCCCGAGCCGGGGGAATAGGACACCTGAAGGAACTCCGGCAAAGCCCCCCAGGGGATGGTTAAGCTGCTAACCGCAACCGCGGTTTCATCAGCTTCAAATAGGTATCGCGCGCTTCGGCAATCGCCTCGCGCACAACATCACGTGTGTCTGTACAGAGCCCCTTGATCGAGGGATTACGACTGACCCCGTAGATATCAAGCTCAGCCAGTTCAGCGATATCGTCGCCATCATCATCAAGCATGGTGACAGTGACTTTGAGGCTGAAACATTCGATCTCCCCATCCATGATTTGCTGGATAGTTTGGTCGAGGTATACGAGCTCCTCCTCCGTTTCAAAGACATCGAAGTCATCCGAGCACTTAAAAACATCAACCCGGAAGTTGGCAGTTTGAAAGGTCCGCAGCTTTGTCTTCTCTGAGACGTACGCATCGAGGAGCTTGTACCCTCGGTGCGCAAGTTCCGCGCCGGTGGCGACAACATCATCGGCAAGCGCAGAAACCAGTCGATGAAGAGCAACTTTTTGAGCGGGTCCACCTAGTTCATCAGCCGGAGTGAGCTCGACGTAAACTGGATCGATGCTCAGGGAGGTCGATCGCTCATGTACGTAGCGCATTCCAGAGTCCCGGGTAATCTCCAGCTTTTCGGGTAGCACCAGGCCATCCCAAACAGTCGAAGAAACATCCGGCACAAGACGCGAAGCAAGACGCTTCACATCCAACTCACCAGTGAAGCTGGCACCATCGCCCTGACAACAGCTCAGCGAAAAATGGACGTCTTCAGCTGGGTAGCCGTTTAACACCAAGTGGCGCTGCATCAGGGTTGTGATTGCACGGTTAGTAGACATATATGGACTCCAGTAATTGGAGCCCACCGCCCCTAACGGGGCATGTAGGCCCCGATAGGGTTAGGTGAATCAGTGGGGTTGCTTCGTTCGAATTCGAGTGAGAAAGACATCCCAGGCCAGATGGCCGTGGGAAACCACCTTCCCATCATCCACCAGCACACGGCGCTTGCCGGTGAAGCCGGTGTCGATGGCGAAAGCAGTCTTGTCTTGAGCTTTCGGGTATCGAGCGAGCAGTACACGCAGCGCTGCATAGTGTCGAAGTGCAAAGGCACGGCGAACAACGTTCGCGATACCTCCACAGCGCGACACGGCTTCAGCTTCGACGCCACGTGTCAATGCTTCAGCCTCACCGGTAGTGAGGGTCATCGTTTCACGGAGTAGCGCGACCAGACGGGGGTAGGACTTCATTTCTTGGTCCCATCCTTCTGTTTGATCGGCAAGCCGCAAATGTTGCTCATCATGCTGACAAAGCTTTCATCACTGAGAGCCTCTTGATAATGAGCAACCCGATTTTGGGCGTGGGGCTTTGCAGGTGTTGGAACGGGCTTCTGTGCATTACTCATACACGTTGCTCCATCTTCACAACCAGGTCACCCCGCGTCACATACGACCAGCTACAGCCGAAGGATGATGACGCTCCAATCAGCTTTGCAGGCGAAAAAATCATAGATGTACCTCCAGAATGGAGGTGAGATGCCAACCCCGAGTGGGGAAGGACCCCACCAGAAAGGTTGGAACAACGGTGTTAAGACAGGCTTAGACCCAATGTCCGGCGAGAGCCAAGCACAGGGCCGTGTGAATCAAATTACGTCAAACACGAAGTCGACGATGATGATCACGAGATTCAGTAAGTCAGACATGTTGCACCTCAATTTTAGTTTTAGTGCAAGGTCTCCCCTACAGGGAGAAATCCCTGCAGGGAGTGAAAGCCAGAGTGGCCAAGTTGATGCTGCTTTAGGGACGCGCAGCTAACGCCATCTCCGATCGCAACAGAGCGATTGGAAGAATCTTTGCTTGGGAAAACTGGAGCTTTCCGAAACAACCCTTGAGGTCGGTCGGTGGCCTGGTGGCCGAGAGGATGCTGATAACAGCTGGTTGAAATATAGCACCCGGAATTTTGAGATGGAAGCAGGGAGGTGTCCCCCCCCTGCTCCAATCACCTACGCACGTTTCTGAACCATCTCGTCCCTCATCGCCCGGAGCAAGTCCAGGTGATAGGAGCGAAGCTCTGAAGCAGCAATCGTTGAGCATGCCGCCGAGATTTCGTGAACCAGTTGAATGAATTCACGAAGATGCGCCGTGGTGGTGATCCCGCGCTCACAGTAGCTGGCTTCTATCTCTTGCTGAGTAACGTCAACTTGAGACGCCAGGTAGAGA
>LNAP01004344.1_pt2 | contig 15943 bp, 24 predicted proteins | sample 602601 | NCBI WGS metagenome assembly LNAP01 (sample SAMN02440304, study PRJNA202911) | soil metagenome | biome: Subtropical and temperate rainforests or woodlands; isolation source: soil samples (1 kg each in a 20% v/v slurry with milli Q water) were... ...
GGTGCATCGGTGCCGGAGGACTGGGCAAACGCCGACATTGAGCCGGCCGACAACACGCCGATCACCGTCAGGGCGGTCAATTTTGACCTGATCATGGTGTCTCTCCTTTAAAAGGTGCGTACCTGATTTCTGGCCGTCATCGCTTTTTAAAGGTGCCGCACGATCGATGAGTGGCGCTGTGCAACAGGGTATGTTCAGCTCGGTTCGTTTGAGCCATCTTCATCGGCAATGTCAGGGTCGTGAGGGTGACCTTCAACGTCCCCGCGTTTCACTTCATCCGACGGCAACTGCTCGACAGCGGTGTCGTCATCAGGCGGACGTTGATCACGACTCAGGGAATCGGTTGGTGAAGGCAGCGGATATTCGGGGGTATCGTCAATGTCGGAGTCTTTCGGATCAGCGTTCATAAAGCACCTCGCGTGGGCCTGAAAAGCAGGCCCTGAAATTTCGAGGATGGTGCCGCGCATTGCGTTCGATCAAGGAGACGATCGGTCGCGTCCGTCGCACAGCAGGCTCAATCTTCGTCTTCGTCCACTTCCTCGTCTTCGAACTCAATATTTCCGACGTCGCCCGCATCATCGGAATCATTGAGCGGAACTGTTGCGTCATCCATCAGTGAGCCTGGGTCTTCGTTTCCTGGATCGTTAATGAACGGAAGCCCGCTCGGGCCTTTTTCTTCCTTGCCTTCGGTTTCAGGAGTCATGGCATGCCTCACAACAATTGGGGGTGTATGAAGTTCGAGGCGGCCCACGACCAAACGTTCCAGAGTCCTACTCCCAGACGTGAAAAACCCGGCGCGGGGCCGGGTTTCTTCTGTAGCTCGATGTCGAATCAGTGATGTTTGTTCTTGTGCTTGTTTTTATGCTTATGGTTGTGGCCGCTACCGGAGTGCGAACTGCCGCTATCGTTACCCAAGTTGTTGCCTACCGCCCCACCCGCCGCGCCACCCAGGCCTGCGCCAATGGTCGAACCGGTCTTGCCGCCCAGGCTATTGCCGATCACCGAGCCACCGGCCGATCCCAGACCACCACCAATAGCCGCTTCTGTGCGACTGCCTTTGTTTGCGCCGACCGCGCTACCTGCCGCGCCGCCTACACCGGCGCCAATCGCGGCACCCGTGCTGCCGCCCATTTGCTGGCCGACCACGTTACCTAGCGCACCGCCAATACCACCGCCAACTGCAGCGGTGCCGTCACCGGCGGCCATTGCACCTTGAGCGACCAAAAGTCCCAGAACCAACGTGGACAATGTCAAACGCATGATATGAACCTCTAAATTCCGTATCGGGGGTAAGAGAACGCGTTACGGATGGCGTGAGTCTAGCTTTTTCATCACACCAGCGCTGATCGTTGGACAGCTATTAATTCAAAGAGCGCGAAGAAGAAATATCCAGATACAGAAAGCCCGGCATCAAGCCGGGCTTTTGAACAGATCGACGAGGATCAGTGACGCTTGTGACCTTTGGCCAGGTTGCTGCCCACGCCGCCGCCCAATGCGCCGCCCAAGCCTGCGCCGATGGTGGAACCGGTCTTGCCGCCCAGGCTGTTGCCGATCACCGAACCGCCGGCCGCGCCGACACCACCACCGATGGCGGCTTTAGTGCGGCTGCCTTTGCGTGCTGCAACAGCACTGCCGGCTGCGCCCGCGACACCTGCACCAATCGCTGCACCGGTGCTGCCGCCCATGCTCTGACCGACCACATTACCCAGCGCGCCGCCCAAACCACCACCGATGGCGGCAGTGCCATCACCCGCAGCCATCGCACCTTGAGCAACCAAAAGCCCCAGAACCAAAGCAGGCAGTGTTAAACGCATGACAAAAACCTCAAAAAAAAGGGGGTAACCGAAAGGGGCGAGATTGAATGCTTTAGAGGAGACAAAGTCCAGACACGCACGGGTACAACCTCGCAATAGGCGACGGTTGGACAGCGTTTTCAGAAAAGGTTTTATGACAGGCAAAAAAAAGCCCGCTGGGGAACGGGCCAGGTACTGCTTTCTAACGGATGAGTTGAGACTACGTAGGTAGGTGTGAAAAGTTTGTGAAAAAAAATACCAACAGCGGGTTTTGTAGCTGTAGTCAAAATCGCAACAGCCGATTTTGTGAAAATAAAAACCCCGCTCAATGGCGGGGGCTATCCGGTTGACGGTTACTTCCTGGAAGACGGCATCCTCTTGGGCAAGAAATTCGCCTTTTCGGATCGGGGCACCTTGGATTTCAATTTGGCGACCCGGACCCGGTTTTCACCAAAGCCCGCCATATACTCCGCTTGACCACACTGCACGCAACTATTGATCGGAAACTCAGATCCGTCGTCTTCGATATACGAATCAGCCATACCTTTCCCCTCTCAAAAAAGGGTCGACACCGGCAAGCCCTATTTGCCTGAAAAATATCGACCTTCAACGCTTTTGAGACTAGCCAGTCATTACCGGACTTGTAGTTCGGTTTGTTGCGTGCCCGACGAACGGCCTCGTGACACATTCACCTCAACTTGACCGCCGTCCCGGTCACGAACACCACCACCATCCCGCCCTTCCCGGCCGGCATGCTGATCTCATAATCAAGCCCTACCACTGCATCCGCCTGAATTGCCCGCGCCCTTTCCTTCAACTCGTCGGTCGCCTGAATCCGTGCCTCCTTCAGCGCCCGCTCCAGTGTCTGAGAGCGCCCACCGAAAAAATCCCGCATCCCGGCGAACAAATCGCGGATAACGTTGACCCCCTGCACCGACTCAGCACTGACGATGTCCAGATAGGCGGTGATTTGTCGGCCTTCGATGGAGTGGGTTGTGGTGGTGATCATTAAATTTCCTTTTTCATGGCCTGGGGATGATTACTCAAGGCACCTGGCGCTTAGTCTAGATACGGTGGCGGCGGCACGAGGGAGATGAGCGTGGATCAATAACATTGCCATCCAAACCACAAAACCCCTGACTTCTTTCGAAATCAGGGGTTCTGGTTACATCGAATTTGGCGGTGAAGGAGTCCGCCACGCTAGAGTCCGTTAAAAACCAAAACAGTCTATAAAGCTCTGATAATACTGGGTATTTTACCCTATCATCGTCTTAGGACATCCACCAACGTTCGTCACCTTCCGCCCCTCGATGGGGGGACAAATGGGGGAACAAACTGATAAAGGAATATTCCCTTGGGCAAGCTTACCGCTAAGCAAATTGAAAATCTGACTACCCCTGGCACCTACGAAGACGGAGATGGTCTTCGTCTCCTGATCAAAGCCAACGGGAAAAAATATTGGGTACTGCGTTTCCAGCTTTCCGGAAAGCGTAGGGAGATGGGCTTAGGCACCTACCCTGCAATCGGCCTTAAGGAGGCCAGGCAAAATAGCAGCGATAAACGCCGTTTACTGCGAGATGGTATTGACCCGTTACAGGCTCGCGACGAGGTACGCGCGGCACAGGTGGCCGCCGAGCAGCAACGCAAAAACAAATCCATCACGTTCCAAGACGTGTCTGTCGATTATATAGAGGCTCATCGTGCTGGTTGGAAAAACGTCAAACATGCTCAACAGTGGACGAACACACTGGCTACTTACGCCGCCCCGGTAATCGGCGACCTCGCGACTAGTCAAATCACCACCGAACATCTTCTCGAAATCCTCAAACCTATCTGGGCCAGCAAAGCCGAAACGGCGAGCCGGGTGCGCAACAGGATCGAACTGGTCCTCGATGCCGCTAAAGCACGTGGATTGAGAGACGGAGAAAACCCAGCTCGCTGGCGCGGCCACTTGGACAAGCTCTTACCGCCGAGCTCCAAGGCCAAACGTACCCAAAACCACCCTGCACTGCCCTATTCACAATTGTCCCGTTTCATCCAGGCGCTTAACAGCATTGAGGGACAATCAGCCTGCGCACTCAAAATGACCATTCTCACGGCCTCTCGGACCAGCGAAGTTCTGGCTGCCGACTGGAGTGAAATCGATTTGAAAGCCAAGCTATGGTCAATTCCAGCGGCGCGTATGAAAGCAGGCAAAGTTCACACCGTGCCGCTCTCCGATGCTGTCATTGCACTGCTCAAAGGGCTCCCACAAATCCAAGGCAGCTCGCTTCTGTTTCCAGGGGCACGTAAAGGCCGACCGATTAGCAACATGGCCATGCTGATGACCTTGAGGCGCATGGACCAAAAGGAACTTGAAGATGGTGGCAAGGGTTGGCGTGATGGTAATGACCGAATCATTACTGCCCACGGTTTTCGCAGCACATTCAGGGACTGGGCCGCTGAAAGAACCAACTACGCCCGCGAGGTCTGCGAAATGTCGCTAGCACACGTTGTCGCCAATGGGGCGGAGGCAGCCTATTGGCGCAGTGACTTGCTGGATAAGCGTCGAGCACTGATGGCTGACTGGGCCGAGTTTGTAACTCTCAACGGAAATGGGTGAGCCATTCCGGAATAACCTCTGATTTTTAGGAGAACGACATGCGTGCTGCCACTCGACGCGATTCAATTGCAAAATAACTCAGTCCTACATCACTGCTTTGACATCCCATCCATGGAGCTCTACCCATGTCATTGCAGTGCCCTCGCTGTCATTCCCCCAAAATTGCCTCCCTCCACCAAGCCATGAAAATAGCCGCTGCCATCGGTACGGTGGGCGGTGCCGCTCGTGGCGTCAGTGCTGCACTGGCAGGCAGCCAAGCTGGCGCTACTGTTGGCGCCGTGGCCGGTCCACTGGGCGTCACGCTCGGGGCTATGTCCGGCGCTATCCTCGGCGCCCTTGTCGGGGGCGCCGGTGGTTGCGCATTGGGCGCTCAACTCGGCGACAAACTTGATCGTCATGTCCTAGCTCACAACCTGTGCCTGATCTGTGAGCATCGTTTTAATTTACCTGCCTAAATCGTACTCCCCCTCAACTCTCTTACTACGTCCGGACAATGCCACGCATCGCGTGGCATTTATGCCGGCATGCACCCAAAGGAATCGTAATCATGGCTCATCAAATCGAACAAATGGCTTACATCGGTGCGACCCCGTGGCACGGCCTCGGCCGTCAGCTGACGCAAAAACAGCCGATCGAAATCTGGCAACGTGAGGCCGGTATGGACTGGCAGATTCAGGAAAGCCCGGTTCACTTCAAGGCCGACAGTGTCGGCAACCTCGGCACCATTCATTCGTTTGCAGAACAGAAGGTGCTATTTCGCTCCGACACCAAAGCCCCGCTATCGGTGGTCTCACAACGCTATCAGGTGGTCCAACCACGCGCCGTCTTGGAGTTTTACCGAGACCTGACCGAGCGCTCGGGTTACGAACTGGAAACTGCGGGTGTGCTGAAAGGTGGCCGTAAGCTCTGGGCTTTAGCAAGGACCGGGCAGTCAACCGCCCTCAAAGGCAATGACGTGGTCAATGGTTACCTGTTGCTGGCCACCTCCTGCGACGGCACGCTCGCAACCACCGCCACCCCGACCACCATCCGCGTGGTCTGCAATAACACGCTGACGATTGCCATCAACGGCGCCAGCCAGGCGATCAAGGTGCCGCACAGCACACGCTTCGATCCGCGAGCCGTTAAACAGCAGTTGGGCATCACCGTTTCGCAGTGGGACGACTTCATGTACCGCATGCGCACACTCGCCGCACGCCCAGTAAAAGACCATGAGGCCAAGGACTACCTGCGGGGCGTTTTGTGTGAAGTGCAGACGGGTAATCCGGAGCGGACCGGCCTCTCAAATGAGCGCGCCTTAAACAAGGTACTCAGCCTGTATGAGGGACATGGCCGAGGGGCTCAGCTGGAAGCGGCCAAGGGCACGGCATGGGGTTTGCTCAACTCGGTTACCGAGTATGTCGATCACGAACGCCGGGCGCGAAGTAATGAGTACCGCATGGACACGGCCTGGTTTGGTCAAGGTGCGACCATCAAACAGCGCGCGCTCGACTCAGCTCTCCGATTGGTAGCCTAGCGTTGTTCACCACCTAAGCTGCTTGAGCGGACGCCGCTCAAGCAGTTTTATCCCTGAAGGAAATCTTGATGAAGTTGATACGTTTTATCGGCCTGCTTTTTCTGTTTTTCGGCATATTGGCCAGCTGTGTCTTGGCCGTTTTACTTGTATTCATCCTGGCGCGCTTTTGGCCATTGTTGATTGCTGTGCTGCTCGCATGCCTGATATTTGAAATTATCGCCAGAAAGGCGAGGATCGATGTTGCCACAAAGTCAGCCTGAAGACTCAGCGACAGCCAAGCAACTGATCCAGCCGACTCATAAGCTCCGCCCGTTCCTGCGCATCAAGCTGATGAAACTTGACCAGTAACTCCGCCTCATCATCTTCAACGGCATAAAAAAACGCCGCAGGCACGCTTAGCACCTTACTCAAACGTTCGACAAAGTCAGGAGCTGGAACCCGCTTTCCCAGCTCATAGCGGTTCATTCGAGTACTCGCAGACATCTCATCCAGACCAGCATCCAACCCCAATCGCTCCTGCGATAAGCCCGCCTGCACGCGCGCCTGCTTTATGCGCTTTCCCAAGACTGACATTTACACGATCCATTTAGCAAAAAGGCATCGTGCATCCGTGCTTTTTACTGGATACTACCGTTTTGGTAGTATTGGCATTGACTACCTACCCAGCAGGTTCTCTCAGACGAATCCGCCTCTTCAGAGACGTGTCGAGGCTTCCAGATATTATTCCTCTTAACAAGAAGGCGCCTTCATGAAACGCTCACTGCTTCCCCTGCTCCCGCTTGTGATGATTCTTAGCAGCGAAGTACAGGCTCAAGACGATGTGACAGCTTGTTCTCTCATTCGGATAGATCAGCATTACGGACTCAAAGAATGGGATTGCCGCGTCCCGAATACCCCCGCCCGGATCAGCAACGTCTACACGGACCAGCGAGGCCAGCAACGTGTTGAGAGCATAAGCAGTCAACAAAATGCGATGTGCGACGATCAAGGGGTCTGCTCGAATAGCGGCAATTTTGCAGGCAACGCGCCTGCGGGCAGTTATCACTATACCTTTGGCTGGTACTTGGGAACCGATACGGAAGGCAGCCCTGTCTCATACAAAAATGGAACGGGACCCGGGTTTGGTGGAAAGCACTTTAGATCTGCTACCAAACTTAGCCCAAAGAAACAAATTCAACCGCTACCTGACGTGGTCTGCATGCCGACGGCGAGTTTTAATTGCTCGATTGATGGCAAAGAAATAGAAGATGGCGACCTGCCTAAACATTTACCACTTGTAAAAGAACAAGACGTTAAAAAAGCAGGAGGCAGTTGCCAAAGCATCCCTCTATGCTTTGACAAGAGCATGATTCTGCTGGGCTTGAATAACAAATACTTTTAAACAATTTGCTCTCAACCAAAACAGCATGCTGCACTACCTACAACTCATCCGAACACCAATGTTCCGACCGGCCTACCAGCAAGACCGGTACCACGGAGAATTTAGCCCCCATAAATAGAAACTGAGGTTTCACTAATGACACTACCAATCGTAACGGGCAAAAATGATGCGCAGATTGATGAACTTCTGAGAAACAAGTCCTCCTTTGAGGTCATCGGTTTAAGAGGGAATTTCAATGCAAGCATAAAATTTATAGAAACCCGCATCGAACACCAGGGATTAAAGTGCCGGATAAAGGTCGATGCAAAAGGCGCAATCGCTCACGGCGGCATTTTGGGCACCATTATTGGCGCCGCATCGCTACCGGCCGGAGTTGTCTTGGCCGCCGCAGCTACGGTGATCAGTGCGGGTCACACTTTAGCCACCTATGACCCTGACTACGAAATCATCAAAGACTACGTCAATAAAAAACTGAAAATCATCTACAAGAAATAGCCGACAACACGAATCAATCTTCGTTCCGCATACCCCGCCGTTAAATAGATCAGGGATGAAGTCATGCGTGGACGAAAATAGAAGATTTATAAAACAGAAAATGGACATTCGAAACAATGAAACTCAACCCATCAAGAACGCTACTAGGCATTGGCTTTATTGGCGCGACACTATTTGCTTACGAAGCGTTCACGAGCAACACGGTAGAAGATTTAGGCTCGACTAAAAAGCTAGCCAACTCTGGACTTACTAACGATTGGAAAAGCGGGGAGGTTATTTTGTTGATCCGCCACGAAGAGCGTTGCGACCGCTCAACCAACCCGTGCTTAGGCCCAGATAATGGAATCACAGCACCTGGAAGCGAACGAGCAAAAGAAGCAGGCATTCGCTTAAGAGCCTATTTTGAATTGGACAACACTGATGTTTTCACCAGCCCAACAACTAGAACAGTTCAAACATCCGACGTTATGTTAGGACAAGCAAGGTTACTGTCCGACAGAGAGGCCATTTGCGGAAGCGACATCATTGACAAACTGCTCAAACACAAGAGCGCCAACAGAAACCTTTTAGTCATGACGCACAACACCTGCATGAACGATTTAATAAGAACCAACGGACACAAACAATCATGGAGCCCTGAATATGGGAGCCTGCTCTTTGCAAAAATATTAAGCGACAATAGAATTCAGATTGTCGGCAAATTAAATCCTGACGACCTTCCTAAGCCGCCATCGCCGATTTAAAAACCAAAATCCATCTACAAAACAAAACAGCGCACAACAAAATCCAGCTTCATCATTCCGAACACCACCGAGCTTAATACATTGAATATAAAATCAGTTGCATTCAAAGCGGCCGGATGTCTGGCGCTTGCACTTTCATTGAACGCCCAAGCAGAAGTTGACTACGGCCACATGTACTCACCGATGCTACCCAACGAACAAACGATGAATGACTTGCCCTATGCCATTCCCTGCGCGGAGGCGAAAAATCAGTACGGGGCGAAATTCTACCGTTGCACCTGGTACACCCTGCCCAGGAACATCACCCAGTGGGATGCCCAACAGCAACGCAACGTCACCTTCAGCAACCATCTCAGCGGCAGGTGCCTGCGTGGCACCTGCCGCGCCTCCAATGGTTCAGGGGTCTATGGCATGTACGGCCAAGACCTCAGTTTCAGTTTGTCCATTTACTATTACCTTTATGAAAGTGAAGATGGCTACCCGATTGCTTATCGCAAGGATGGCGGACCCAACAAACAAGGGAAAGGGCTGACGTATGCTCAAGCCCGTACCACCCTTCAAGAGTTCTTACTTGACCATGGCATTAGCCAAGAGAATGTAAAAGATTCGATTGCCGCCTACTCCTTGGATGCAAATGCAACGAGTGGCGCGTCAGTCGATGACGCGCCTCAAACCGAAAACACGCCCATGACAAAACCCACAAAAACCATCGAAGTCAAAGAAGCCTGGTGCAACCCTCGCGCAGACGATGAATGCACCGTCAATGGCAAGAAAGTGCCCAAGGCGGAGCTTAAGCAGTACCTGCCGGCAATCTACGAACTGGAAGTACTGAATGCCGGCGGGTACTGCGAACATCCGATTTGTTATGACAAAAACGACAAACCGGTGGGGATTCACTGAAACAAAAGGCACGGAATTTTCCGTGCCTTTATTTTGTTTAACTGGCAGTTGACCATGGGCCGAAACGCTCTGTCATATCCCGTCAAGCTGCGCTCGAGCTGAGCACCCACGGCACGCAAATGAGCATCAGCCAATACATCAGCGATGTGAGCGCCCCCCCGGCGGGCTTCAGTGAAAATATCTGCGACCAAATCCTAGGCAGCATCTGGGAGTTCGTAACCTTTTGCCATCGCGGCCTCTTGGCGGTGATGGCTGCGAATTTTACCGGAATCGATGTTTCAAGGGACTTCGGAAAACACCCAAGAAGGCAGGCATATGACTGCTTGATAAACTGGGGACAACGAACTGGATCATTTGCTTGAATAGAGTTTGGCCATCTGTTTAGCGATAGTGCGCTGTGCCAACAGATGGTAGTCAGGGTCGTCGATGCCGGTTTCCCGCAGCCATTTCAAGGCAAGCAGTGCGTGAACCAGAACATAGGTGTCGATTTCCCATTGCGCCACCGTACAGCTCGCGCTGCGCTCATAGGCTGCCTTGAAATCGGTGACGCCTTGGCTTGTGGTTGGATCTTCAGCGCATTTCCACAGATATTTGGCGATATCAAAAGCTCTCGGGCCAACCGTCACCGCTTCGAAGTCGATCAGGTACAGCCGCCCTGAATCGCCGACGATGATGTTCCTTGGGGAAAAATCGCCATGACAGAGCACGAGCTCAGTGCATGTCTCCAAGGCGCGCGCCAACACAGCACTGATCGCTTCATTGTCCTTGTGGTCTTCAAGCAGAGACACGAGCTTTTGCTCGACAAACATCTTTCCTTTCGGTATCTCCAGTGATGTAAACGGCGTCCGATAAGCTGCGCAGTGGAAACCGGCCAACAGACGCCCTGCCTGCTGATGGCACAAGGGGCGCATTTGCGCCACTACATAAGGGATCCGAAGCTGGTCTGTACCAGATATCACGACACCACGAACCAGAACATCCCCAAGGTTCGTTTCATTTTCGTAGACGTATTTTTCCCTTATGAAGGAAAACCGGCACGCATATCGTTTTGTAACACTGATCTCGTCAAATACAATCACGTTCTGCACGCACACCTCCAAGTGACACAAGAAAACCCGCACCGTTAACGCCAGCCCAACACGCTACTATCAACCTGTCGCGACGCTGCAGACATGCTGCCTGAACACATCCAGACAGGCCAATGCGGTACCAACCTTGACATCATTCAAATAGATGATTGCAGACTTGTCCGGTGCCAACCTGAGCAAGAACGCAGGCTCGCCCTGCTCGCATCCCCCCCTCTCAAGCAGCGGATTGTCACACTCCCTAGTGAGCATGGCGTACTGCATGGTCTGTGCCAGCAACAGCAGCTGCCGGGCGTTGGCCTGGACCTCGGGCGGCGTCAGGCACGCCTGTTGGAACAAGAGCTGAATATAACGCTTGGCCACCCACGCCTCTTTGCCCAGCGTTCTATCCAGGCGTTTGAACAGCCAGCGCTCCCGGGTAAAGATGTCACCCTTCGAAACCAGATACGCCTCTAGCATGGAGAGCGTAAACTTCCTGCACAGGTGAACCAACTGATAGTCCGCCGCAGCAAAATCGCTTTTGATTTTGCCAAATAGATTCCTGCAGCGTTCCATTTTTGACGCGATGTACTTCGCATTGAAGGTTCGCTGATACGCCACAAAATCAAACCGTGAAGGCTCACCCTGCAGGAGACGGGCGGAGAGAATGCGCTCTGCCTCATCGAATTCGACCTGCGACAGCCTTGGCTTTTCCAAGACACTCAAGCGCCTATGCAGGTCCACTTCGGTCAACACCAGAACCTCCACATTCACTCCATGCCAACGATAGATATCGAACCCCTGCGGATCAGGCTCGAAATGGTGAGGTTCCTCAGTAACGACAATGGCGTCAATATCTGCGTCCACAGATGCAAAACCTTGGGCCCGACTACCACGGATAAACACCGCGACCGAATGGGTCAGATATTTCTCCAGCGCCTTCAGCAACTCCATCAGCGCGGCTCCCGGTACGGTGCGAAATCACCGCCTTGGGCAACAGCCTCAATGCCATCGGCTTCGACAGACGCTCCATCGCTGCTGTGGGGAACGGCCTTGTAGAGGTGAATCAAGCGTGTGGCACTATAGTCACCCACGACAATCGAAGTCCCTTGCAAACCCTCGGCGCCAGGGATCGTGAATGTTTTTTGCTTTTCCAGCACCAATTGCCATCCGTGGGTAAATGATGCCTGCAACTGCCGAGCGGCTGCTTCCCGGCTCAGCATGTACCTGTCATCGACAGCCAAGTGGTCGGGGTAGCTAATATCGGACAGCAACGTGATCAGCAGGTAGCCTTCGTCCGCGGTGTGTTGCCGCAAACACCTGGCTAGGTCATCAAACTCCGGCTCGCTAAAAACGACGTGATGCACGCAGTCCCACATGATGATGGCGTCGAAGGTGCTTTCGCAGCCTCTGAGAAATGACAGAATATCGTCACCAACAACTTGGCAATTCGGGTACTCATGGCTCACTTGATCAAGTGCCTCGAGCGCCTGCTGATTCCGGTCCACTGCAACCACATCCAAGTTTGCAGACGCGAATAATCGGGCATGGCGGCCTCCGCCCGCGCCAAGATCACAAACCCGCTCTCCCGGCTTCAAGAGTTGCGCCAATTGGCAGGCGGTATCGGACGGTTTTTCCAGACCAGCGTCCTTTTTCCATATACGGTCGTAAATGACCTTGTCTCTTTCACTTGATGCTCTCATCGCGCCTCCTTCGCTAGCGTTCCTAGGCATAGCGCCTAGAGGGTTACCCGTGCGGGCGTATTACCCGACAAACCAATTGCTGTTATCCGTTTACGTGCTCTACCCAAGACATTAGATGGTTTCAAATGCAATGAAGTCCAGGACGCTTTTGTAAGTCGGATGCTCCGTATCCTTCAGATCACTTATATGAGCGGTTCGAAAACCATGTTGTCGCGCAATCCCCAATGTTCCCGAGCAGTCATCTACACAAACAGAGGATGAATTGACCAACTTGAATTTCCCGATCATCTCCCTGAACGAGTCCGTGGAGGGTTTACTGACAAAGGTTGCATCTTCAAGACAAAACAGACCGGCAAAACACTCCTCGACGCCCAGTAGTGATAACATCAGTTTGGCGTAGCTTCGTGCCCCGTTGGTGTATAGATAGAGGCGGTTGCCAGCAAGCAAACGTAAACCCGCCAGCAACTGAGCGTTACCATTGACTTCGCTCAGATCGACATCATGCATATAGTCCACGAACGCCTGGAGTCGATGTCCCCCGTACTTTTCAGTGTACAACCTAACGCTTGAACCATATAACTCAGGCGCGTTTTTTACTTCTATAAGCACCGCTTCATGCTCAACCTGAAACTCTTCAGAAATGAAACGCGCCGCTTTTATCGACATCTGTTCCCAGATCGTCGACCCCTTGGTCAGAAACAAAGTGTTATCAAGATCAAAAACAATAGATTGAGGCATTAGATACTCACCAGATGGTCACATCTATATCCCGTACCAACAGGTCTATTTCGGCGATCTGTTGTCCCGATAGCGGTTTTAATTTCATCACATCAACGGCATCCAGCACGTGCCGAGGTTGTGACACACCGACAACGCCAAAGCTGATGCCCGTATGCGATAGCACATATAGCATGCTCATCTGATACAGCGTAAGTCCATAGTTCTGTGCCAAAAAAGTAAGTTCTTCAATCGCAGCGAACACCGCAGTGGTCTTGTATTCGTCTGTGATACTGAGTCTAAAATCCGAGGGTTGGCTTCGATGTGAATACTTGCCTGTCAAAAGCCCTTGGGCCAGCGGCGAAAAAGAAGAAACACCACAAGTCGAAGCGACATCGAAGTATTCGCTGTTTTTTTTCGTGTTACACAGTATGGAAAAATTGCATTGATTCGTAACGACCGGCACCTTGCACTCGCGCAACAACTCTATGAGCCGTGTCGCCTGAACATCATTATAAGAGCTGATGCCAATATGCAGCGCCTTGCCGCTGCCATGTATCAACACCAAGGCCTCCGCGGTTTCCTCGAGTGGTATACGGTCGTCATACCTGTGACTGTAGAATATGTCCAAGTAGTCAATATTCAGGCTTTTCAGGCTGCGATTTATACTGCCAACCAAATACTTCTTCGAGCTGCCATGCCCCATCGGCCCGGGGAAGAGGTCATAACCGGCTTTGGACGTAATAATCATTTCGTCACGATACGGCTCGAACTCGCGTTTCAACACCCTGCCGAAGAACGCCTCGGCTGTCCCAGGTGGACGCCCGTAGTTGTTACCGAGGTCGAAGTGATTGATACCATTATCGAACGCACAAAATAGCATGTCCTTTGCCTGCGCAGGGCTTTCATAGTCGGAAAACCCTTGCCACATTCCCAATGCTATTCGACTGGTCATCAGACCACTTCGCCCGATCGGCTTGTAGCACTTGCCCTGATAGCGCTGACTATCAGCCACATATACTTGACCAAATCCGGCCGGTTTCTTATCGTACAAAGCATTGGCCTCCAGTGATGAGCAAATCGTATTCATCCGGTGTTCCAACCGGAATGCAGGCGTCCATAAGTCCAAACCTTATAGATGCGCCTTTGTCTCGACTCCGCGTCACTGCAAGAGTCATGTTTTCTTCGGCCGAAGCCGGGCAACGCTGCAGCGAATCGACGGCATCCTTTAACATATCGAGCGAACCAAACACGTAGAGCCCGGACACTGCCAGAGCCCCTTCTATATAGCTGTCGCGGAGAAGCCCTGTGGCCGGTTGATAATAGCTATACTGGTCACTGCTGGAATTGAAGCAAGGCAGGTATATTTCATTTGCTGCCACGGCAGTGACATCCAACAGGTTGGCGTCGCTTAAGAAGTTGATCGTGTCAATGTTCCGCACAATTACCTGCCCCTCGCCATCGATCAAGGGAAACGCATAGGAAGCGGTGCGCAATTGCCCCGTGGTGACACGGTCTACGTAAACGATAGTGACATGCGCTCGAGACCACTTGCTCTTAATATTGCGCTCAAAATCATACAACCCTTGATGAGCACGAAGGCAGACGATGATAACCTGTGTCGCCATCGAAAAGATGCGGTCATCCAGTACCCACTCGATGACTGACCTGCCTTCGATACTTATCATCCACTTGGGCATGCACGGATGTCGCGCGGCCATGCGCGCGCCATGGCCAGCCATCGTCAGTACAATATTCATGCTATCGACAGTTATCCATAATGAAGTCATGCACACTGGAAGAGGTCAACCGGACGACGTTCACCCTGCCAGCAAAGAAGGCATCGTAGAACTCAACGATCTTTCTGGCCTTATCGAGATCGAACCACGGGCTGCATTCATCTTTGCGGTGCGTCGCTGAACGTGCAATGGACTGAGCAACGTCTTCTTGCACATACACCCACTCCTCGGGCTCAACATATTCACTGCAATCAATCTGCACCTGATAATCATCGATTTCCAGCCCCGACTCCGAATAGCGGCAAGCCAGCGTGGACGGATAGTAACGATCCACGAGTGTCAATTTGCTCGAGCTTCGCAAGGCGGAGGTTTTGTAGAGATCATTCAGGTAACATTTTCGCTCGATGCTCTCGTCTATATGATCTAAGTAATTCGCCCATTCTTTCACCACTGTACAGTCACTGCGGAGAGCCAGATAATCGATTAAGGATGTCTTGCCGACACACGAGAGCCCCTCGAACACAATGATCATTTTGATATGAAACTTTCAAACAATGAAGAGCCGAGTGCAAAGTAATACAGCGCCCCGGGACTATCATCGCCCTTCACCTTGAACGGCAGCATTCTAGTAAACTGAGAAATCAGGTATAGATCAACCAAACGACACTCTTCGGCATCCAATACTTGTACTAGGTACGCCTCCAGCATTTCATTGAAATGAGAAATACCGAGCGGCACCTGAAAGACAGCGGAAACACCATCATCATCGATTAGCTTTGTACACCCCACTGACGCTGAATAAAATGCCCGGGTGCATTGCAATAATTGCGAGAGGTCATTGTAGCGACTACTGACGTAATTTTCATCGTAGCAATCGATCAACTTGATATCCTCAAAGTCCGGCGATACCAAGATATTCTCGAGCGTGAAATTCCCATGCGTCAGGGTTTCACGCCCAAAGCTCGCCCGTTGATAATACCTAGGCAAGTCGCCTAGGTCTTGGAATACAAGGTTCCGGACCCGACGCCCTTGAAAAGTGAAATACTCCTTTCCAAGCAATGGATGGGCGCTCGCCTGCCTCAGATACGCTATGGGCTGGATCAGCTCCTCCTGGAAATACAGATCAAGTGCCTGGGGCGTGATCTGGCTCTCAAGCTCATGACTCGCCAAGTCTTCGATAACCTGGCGTACCAGGGCGGCCGCAAAAACTGAGTGCAACACCTGACCTTTCCGGTACGGTGCTGCCACTATGTCCTATCACGAACTCAGTATCCCCGAACGTGCGACCCT
>LNAP01003131.1_pt1 | contig 15937 bp, 17 predicted proteins | sample 602601 | NCBI WGS metagenome assembly LNAP01 (sample SAMN02440304, study PRJNA202911) | soil metagenome | biome: Subtropical and temperate rainforests or woodlands; isolation source: soil samples (1 kg each in a 20% v/v slurry with milli Q water) were... ...
CTCGTCGACGTCGGCCGGCCGGAGCGCGTCCGGCTCGATGCCGGCCTGGTTGAGCAGCGACAGGCGTCGCGGCGAACCGGAGGCAAGTACGAATTTGGGGCGGCCGAGCATCAGGTGATTTGGGGGATGAAGCAGGGGGTGAATTGCGCGCGGAACCTATCGGAAGGGGGCTGATTTCACAACCCGGGAACCTGAGGTTTGGTGATTCGAGGTTTCCGACATGCCTGTGCCCTCAGTCTGTGACGCCGGTGTTACGGCTACCCGCTCGCCGCGCCCGCCTTCGCAAAACGCTTGCGGATGCGCATCAGGAGCTGGTCGCAGACGTCGCGGTAGGCGGCGAGCTTCTGGTCGCGGGTGCCTTCGATGATGGTGGGATCCTGCGTCGGCCAGTATTCGACGTCGGCAGCGAGCGTGCGGGTCAGCTCCAGCGCCTTGTGGTGCGCCTCCGGCGAGAGCGTGATGATGAGATCGAAATTCAGCCCCTCCCAATCCTCCAACTCCTCGAAGGTCTGCGGCTTGTGGGCGGAGATGTCTTGTCCCAGCTCGTCCATCACCGCGACCGCGAACGGATCGAGCTCGCCGCGCCGCGCGCCGGCCGACTTCACGTAGAGGCCCTGCGGAAACATGTGCCGCAGCAGGCTCTCGGCCATCGGCGAGCGCACGCTGTTCATGGCGCAGGCGAACAGCACCGATTGCGGATTGCTTGCGCGTGGCGAACCCGCCATCGCGCTTAACCCTTCCAGTGCAGGACGGTAATGAGCGTGAACAGCCGTCGCGAGGTCTCGAAATCGACCCGCACCTTGCCCTTCAGCCGCTCCTGCAGCGTGCGCGAGCCCTCGTCATGGATGCCGCGGCGGCCCATGTCGATGGCCTCGATCTTGTCCGGCGTCGCGGTGCGGATCGCCTGGTAGTAGCTGTCGCAGATCATGAAATAGTCCTTCACGATCCGTCGGAACGGCGTCAGCGAGAGCAGATGCGCGACCACGGGCGTGCCGTCCTCGCGGCGGATGTCGAACATCAGGCGGTTGCCGGTGATGCCGATATGCAGCGTGAACGGACCTTTCCCGTCCGCGCCATCGGGCGCGAACAGGTTCTGCTCGATCAGGTCGTAGATCGCGATCGCGCGCTCATGCTCGATGTCGGGCCCGGAACGGCCGATCGATTCCTCGTCGAGGGTGACCGCGACGATGCGATTGGTCGAGTCGTCCTGTTCGGGCGGCTGGGTCATGACGGGTTGAGGCGCAATCCAATCGAGCGCGAATGGGCATCCAGCCCCTCCGCTTGTCCGAGCGTCATCGCGGCCGGACCCAGCGCACGCAGCTGGTCCGGACCGCATTTCAGGATCGAGGTGCGCTTGATGAAATCGTGCACCGACAGGCCTGAGGAGAACCGCGCCGAGCGCGCCGTCGGCAGCACGTGGTTGGAGCCGCCGACATAATCGCCGATCGCTTCGGGCGTATGCGCACCGAGGAACACCGCACCGGCGTTGCGGATCTTTGCGGCGAGCGCATCGGGATCTTGAGTCATGATCTCGAGATGCTCGGCGGCGATCGCATCCGCCAGCGGGATCGCCTCGCTCATGTTCTTCACCATGATGATCGCGCCGAAATCGACCCAGGAGGCGCTGGCGATCGCGGCGCGCGGCAGCGTCGTCAACTGCGCGTCGACGGCCTTTTCGACATCGGCGGCAAGGCGCGCGGAATCGGTGATCAGGATCGATTGCGCGCTGGCATCGTGCTCGGCCTGCGCCAGGAGATCCGCGGCGATCCAGTCGGCATTGCCGGTGTCGTCGGCGATCACCAGCACCTCGGAGGGACCGGCGATCATGTCGATGCCGACCTTGCCGAACACCAGTCGTTTTGCAGCAGCGACATAGGCATTGCCGGGGCCGACGATCTTGGCGACCGGCGCGATCGTCGCGGTGCCGTGCGCGAGCGCGGCCACGGCCTGCGCGCCGCCGACGCGGTAGATCTCGCTGACGCCGCCGAGCCTGGCGGCGGCCAGCACCAGCGGGTTGAGCTTGCCGTCCGGCGACGGCACCACCATCACCAGGCGCGAGACGCCGGCGACCTTGGCAGGCACCGCGTTCATCAGCACCGAGGACGGATAGGCAGCGGTGCCGCCGGGTACGTAAAGGCCGGCGGATTCGATCGCGGTGTAGCGCCAGCCCAGTTCGACGCCGAGCGGATCTGTGAAGCGCTCGTCCTTCGGAAGCTGGCGGCGATGGTAGGTCTCGATGCGGTCGCGCGCGAGCCTCAGCGCGTCCATGGTCGCGACGTCGCAAGCCTTCACCGCGGCCTCGATCTCGGCGGCGGTGACGCGAAGGCCGGATGCATCCAGCGACAGCCGGTCGAACTTTGCCGTGGCCTCCAGCAGGGCGGCGTCGCCACGTTTGGCCACATCGTCCACGATGGCGCGCACGGTGGCCTCGACGTCGGCCGAGACCTCGCGCTTGGCAGCGAGGAAGGCCGCGAATCGCTGGTCAAAATCGGCGCTGCTGCGGTCGAGACGAACGGGCATCTTGGCTTGGCTTCTGCTGGTTTTGGGGGCGCGGCTTGGCTCACCGGGCCCCCTGCTCAATGGCGCGGCGGGGAAGCTGCGTCAACCCTTGGCGGTCAACCTCTGACAGCCCCCCTGGAAGGCAGCGTTCCGGCAACGGCTTGGGCCGGTCTGATTGGTATACTGGTCATCTCACCCTTCCCCCTCGATCCCCACTCCCGCCCCCAGCTCGTCCGCCCCGAGGTCCGTCAGCTCGCATTCCAGGCATTCGACGTCGAGGCGGATGGCGCCGCCCTGGGCGAACAACAGCAGAGCGCTACCGCCGGGCTCTTCGTCGCGGCCCTCCCGGGGGTGAAACTCGATGCCGACGAGGTCCAGAACCTCGTTCGAAGCGCCGAGGTCGATGTTGCGCGACTTGCAGGCGAGCACGCGGTCGAAGCGGAGCGCGGCAACCAGCCGGCGCGGCGCGGCCTCGCCGTCCAGCGTCTGCTCCCAGTCCAGCCGGCTCATGCCGACCACCAAACGCTTCTCGCTCTGCCGCCAGATGATATCGGCGGGCTGGACGCGGGCGTCCTGCACATGGGTCGAGATCACGGCGAGATCATCGGCATCGAGCGCGATCAGCTTGAGCTGGGGAGACATCAACGACACTTCTCCTCTGGGGCGGATACGGCTCAACGCGCGCCGACGCCGAAATTTCCGCGCAAACTAACGGGCCGGCGGATCAGAGGCTATTAATATCCTCCATCTCCAGCACCTTCCGGGGATAACCGGCCCGGGCTACATGGATCATGGCGCGGCCCATCTGCTCGGTCGAGGTGACGAGACGCGGCGAAATCCGGCGCAGCACCGACCAGAGCGGCCAGGTTGCGGTATAGACCGCCTGCACCCAGGCGGTCTTGGAGCGGATGCCGTGCAGAGGCTGGATCGCGCCGGGCCGGAACATAAAGGCCGCCTTGAACGGCAGCTCGAGCAGATCATTCTCGGTCTTGCCCTTGACCCGTGCCCACATCCGCGAGCCCTGCTCGGTGGAATCGGTGCCGGCACCGGTGACATAGGTGAAGGTCATCTGCGGATTGAGCCGCGCCAGCGTAGTCGCAGCGGCGAGCGTGAGGTCATAGGTGAGATGGCGATAGCGCTCTTCGCTCATACCGATCGAGGAGACGCCGAGACAGAAGAAGCAGGCATCGAAGCCTGTCAACTGCGACTCGATCGCCGAATAGTCCCAGAAATCGCCGTGCGTGATCTCGGTGAGCTTGGCGTTGCGCACGCCGGTCGGGCTGCGGCCCACCGCAACCACGCGCGCGATTCCGGGATCGATCAGGCACTCGCGCAGCACACCCTGCCCGACCATGCCGGTCGCGCCGAAGATGATGACTTGCATCGGGACGCCCCCAACGGTGTCGCGGCTCATGCGGCTGCCGCGATCTCGTCGAAGGATACACCGGTCAAGGTTGCCGAGACATCCCACAGCATGGCGGCGGCGGCAAAATCCTTCGCCTGCGACATGATCCTCGCCGCCGTGGGTGCCCCCTTCAATTCGTAGAACCAGTTCGGACCGTAATAGCCGCCGGGCTCTGCAGCCGGTGAGGTCGCCGCGAACAGGGTGGGCAGCGCGCCTTCGGCGGCAGACTGGCTGATGAAGGGTTGCAGCCACCGGCTCACGCGCCACTGGAACGTGTTGACGCCCGGCCCGTTCGAAATGAGATCGGTCCGCGCATAGCCGGGATGGGCGGCAAGGCTGGTCAGGCCCCAGCCGGCGGCGAGGCTGCGGCGCTGCAATTCTAGTGCGAACATCAGCATCGCCAGTTTGGACTGGCAGTACGCCCGCCACGGACGATAGGAATGTTTGCTCTGCAGATCGTCGAAATTGATGGCGCCGGAGCGGTGCGCGAGACTGGAGAGATTGACGACACGCGCACCCTTTGCGCGGCGAAGCTGCGGCAGCAGGTGCGCCGTCAGCACATAATGGCCGAGATAATTGATGCCGAGCTGCATCTCGAAACCGTCCTCGGTCTGCTGCCGTTTCGGCAGCGCCATCACGCCGGCATTGTTGACGAGGAGGTCGAGTTGCTCGTTACTGGCGGCAAAGCGCCGGGCGAAATCGGCGACGGAGGCAAGGCTTGCGAGGTCGAGATGCTCATAGGCAATCAGGGCGTTGGGAAACCGCTCGCAAATGCCCTCGATGGCCCGCAGGCCCTTTGCGTCGCTGCGCCCGGTGAGTATGACAATGGCGCCGGCGCCCGCCAGCGCCATCGCCGTCTCGTAGCCGAGGCCGCCCGTCGCTCCGGTCACGACGGCGGTCTTGCCACTGAGAGAGGGGATGTCTGCCGTCGTCCAGTCGGTCATGCCATAACTCCGTTCGGCCTGGAAAAGGCCCGCGACCGATCTAAATGTGCACTGAGTGCAATTTTGCAAGAGGTGAAACAATTTGAAGGTTTCGAAGCCCGCCGCGAAATCGGTCAGGAAGAGCGCTAAGCCCTTGCCGGCAGGAGTAAAAACCCCTGACGCCCCCGGCCTGCGCCAGCGCAAGCTGCAGGAGACCCGCGAGCGGCTGACCCGGGGGGCGATGGCGCTGTTCCTGGAGCGCGGCTTCGAGGCCACGACCATCGACGACATCGCGGCCTCCGCGGACGTGTCTCGACGCAGCTTCTTCCACTATTTCGCCTCCAAGGAAGACGTGGTCGCGGCCTGGCAGGAGGGCGCGGCAAGCGCATTGGTCGCCGAGATCGTCACGCGGCCCGCGGGCGAATCCATGCTGACGGCGGCCGAGAATGCGATTGCGGCAGCGCTCAAGCGGATCGACCCGGCGGAGGCTGCGGCGATGTCGCGGCTCAAGCGCGACAATCCCGCGCTTCAGGCCCGCGACCAGCTGAAATACGAGAAGCTCGAGCGGGCACTCGCCGAAGGGCTCGCGCAGCGCGCCAGGACGAAAGCGGATAGGTTGAAGGCACGGCTCGTCGCGATGATCGCCACCGGCGCGATGCGCGTCGGCGGCGAGAGCTGGATCGGCGAAGGTGCGCGCGAGAAGCCGGACGTCTTCGTCAAGCGCACCTTCGATGCGATCAGAGCGATCTTGACGTGAGGTGCTCTACCCTCACGCCTTGAAGAACGCGAGCAGGTCCGCGTTGATAGTCTCGGCGTGCGTGGTCGGCATGCCGTGCGGGAAACCCTTGTAGGTCTTCAGCGTGCCGTTCTTGAGCAGCTTGGCCGACAGCGGCGCTGAGTCGGCGTAAGGCACGATCTGGTCGTCGTCGCCGTGCAGCACCAGCACCGGAACGGTGATCTTCCTGAGGTCCTCGGTGAAGTCGGTCTGCGAGAACGCGACGACGCCATCATAGTGCGCCTTGGCGCCGCCCATCATGCCCTGGCGCCACCAGTTCTGGATCACCGCTTCCGAAGGCTTTGCGCCGGGACGGTTGTAGCCATAGAACGGGCCGGAGGCGAGGTCGCGGTAGAATCCGGTGCGGCTGGCGGCGAGTTGGGCCTGCAGACCGTCGAACACGCTCTTCGGCAGGCCGCCCGGATTGGCCGCCGTCTGCACCATCAGCGGCGGCACGGCCGAGAGAATCGCGGCCTTCGCCACCCGGCTCTCGCCGTGGCGCGCAATGTAATGCACGACCTCGCCGCCGCCGGTGGAATGGCCGACGTGAATCGCGTTCTTCAGGTCGAGATGCGCCGTCACGGCCGCGAGATCGTCGGCGTAGTGGTCCATGTCGTGACCGTCGGAGACCTGCGACGAGCGGCCGTGGCCGCGGCGGTCATGGGCGATGACGCGGTAGCCGTGGTTGGCGAAGAAGATCATCTGCGTGTCCCAGTCGTCGGCCGACAGCGGCCAGCCATGGCTGAACACGATCGGCTGCCCTGCCCCCCAATCCTTGAAAAAGATCTCGACGCCGTCCTTGGTGGTGATGGTGGGCATAAATGGCTCCTTCAGTGAAAATCGTGCCGGGGCCCGCGAACAGCGAGCCGGCAACATTGAGATGGGTGTGCGATGTCCGGAGTGCGATGCCGCGCACCGCCCGGGACGATGACAATCGGGCGATCAGGCAAACGCCATCGGCTTGAAGCGGCGCCAGGCGCCGATGGTCAGCACCACGAAGAACACGAGCACGATGCCCTGCACCGCGGCGAACACAGGACCTCCCGGTGGATTCGGCGGCACTGCGGGGGCGAGCGCGGCGAGGGCCGGCACCTTCAGGAACGACTGGATCACCAGCACGAAGACGTTGAAATAGAGCGAGATCATCGCGGTTACGATGTAGACCGGACGCCAGACGCCTCCAAGCTTCATGCCGTAGAGCGCGAAGCAGGCGATCGCGAGCAGCACCAGCGAGATGGTGCCGATGATGTGCGACGGCAGCAGTTCCTTGAACGGAAACAGGAAGCCGGTGGCGCTGGTGAGGATCGTGAACACCAGGAAGATCGCGGTGAGGCCGGGCATCGGCTTCGAGCCGAGCAGGCCGAACATCACGACGAGGCCGGCGGCGATGGCGATCAGGCTGATGATGACATGGACCATCGTGAAGGCGGGCAGGCTCAATCCAAGCATCACGGCATCTCTCCTACTCTCAATGTTGAGATCGGAGGATTAGTATTACGGTCCTCATTGAATGGCTACATACGCAATGTCACAGGCTCGTGCGCAGCCATGCGTCGTCGTGCGAATCGACAAACGCATGGCTGAATTTTTTGCAGCGCTGTCACAAACGAGAGCAGTTTGTAGCGCGGGCGCTCAGGCCTTAGACGAAAGCTGGATCAGACTTCCTTGGTGTCGAAGATCAGCAGGTCGGCGCCGCCGCTGGCGAACTTCGGCACGTCGCCCGCCGCGGCCTTGCCCGCTTCGCTGCCGAAGGCCGCCTGGATGTCCGCCACGCTGTTGAAGGTGAGGACGGCGACCAGGTGGATGCCGGACGGCCCGGCAGGGGAACCGACCGGCCCGGTGCTGACGGCGTATTTCTTCAGACCCGGCAATTTCTTGGCGAGCGGAATGTGGGTCTCGGCATAATGCTTGTCGAAGGCGGCAGCGTCCTTGGGCGTCTTGTAGAGCACGACGAGTTCGGCCATTGAGTCCTCCCGTTTAGCGTTTTGTTTGTAGATCCTCATGGTGAGGAGCGTGCGAAGCACGCGTCTCGAACCATGCAGGCCCGGCTGTTGCAGCTGGGCCTCGATCCTTCGAGACGCCGCTGTCGCGGCTCCTCAGGATGAGGGGGATAGTCTGCATCAAGCGGCAAGATGGCAAGCCAAAATCCGCTTGCCATCTGCTTGTCTTGTTCTTGACTAGAGCGCCGGCTTTGCGGCGTCGCCGAGATAGCCGTGCAGGGAAGCCACGACCTGTGCGCCTTCGCCGATGGCGCCGCCGACGCGCTTGACCGAGCCGGAGCGGACGTCGCCGACGGCGTAGACGCCGGGCACTGAAGTTTCGAGCGGCGCGACGAGTCGCCCCTGGTTCTGCTCGGACTGCGCGCCTGTCACGACGAAGCCGCCGCGATCGAGCGTAACGCCGCAGCCGTCGAGCCAGGTGGTGGCGGGATCGGCGCCGACGAACAGGAAGAGATTGCTGATGTCGGCAAAATCCTCGTCATCAGACAGCCGGCTCTTCCAGCGGATGCGCCGCAGCAGCGAGGCCTCGTCACCCTCGAGCGATGATATCTCGGTGTTGAACAGCAGCTCGATGTTCGGCGTCGCCTCGATGCGCTCGATGAGATAGCGCGACATGCTGGCACCGAGACCGCCGCCGCGGATGATCATCAGCACCTTCTTGGCGTGACCCGACAGGAACACGGCCGCCTGCCCCGCCGAATTGCCGGCGCCGACCAGGGCAACTTCCTCGCCTGCGCACAGCTTCGCCTCGACCGGGGACGCCCAGTACCAGACGCCGCGCCCCTCGAACTTGGCGAGGTTCTCGATCTCCGGCCGGCGATAGCGCGCACCGCTCGCGACCACCACCGCGCGCGAGCGCAGGGGATCGCTGCCGTCGAGCGCCACTGAAAACGCGCCGTCCGTGCGCGTGCAGTCGAGCGACTTCACCGTGACGGGGATCATGATGTCGGCGCCGAATTTCTGCGCCTGGTTGAAGGCGCGCGCGGTGAGGGCCTGGCCGGAGATGCCGGTCGGAAAGCCGAGATAGTTCTCGATGCGCGCGCTGGCGCCGGCCTGGCCGCCGAAGGCGCGGGTGTCGAGCACGGCGACCGAAAGTCCTTCCGAGGCGGCATAGACCGCGGTGGCGAGCCCCGCCGGTCCGGACCCGACGATCGCGACGTCGTAGATGCGGTCGTTGCGCGGGCCACCGATCATGCCGATCGCGCGCGCGATTTCGGTTTCGCCGGGATTGCGCAGCACCGCACCGTCGGGGGTTACGACCAGCGGCCAGTCTTCCGGCTTGGGCGAATAACGTGCGATGACGTCGGCGGCGTCGCGGTCGCGCTCGGGATCGAGCAGATGATGCGGCTGGCCGTTGCGGGTGAGGAAGCTCTGCAGCCGCACCACGCCGGCCGAATGCGAAGGACCAATCAGAACGATACCGCCAACGCCGGCCTGGAGCAGATTGACCCGGCGCAGGATCAGCGCGCGCATGATGCGCTCGCCGAGTTCCGCCTCGGCGACCAGCAGCGCACGCAAGCGCTCCGGCGGCAACAGCAGCGTCTCGACATCGCCCTCGGCGCGGGCGCCGACCAGCGCCGGCTGTCCCGAGAGCTGGCTGAGCTCGGCCAGGAACTGCCCCGGTCCCTGGTCGATGACAGGGGTGACGTGGCCGAGACCGTCGCGCTGGGTGATGGCAACATGGCCCTTCAGCACCACGAACATGCCGGGCCCGGGCTTGCCGGTCTCGAACAGAAACTCGCCGTCCGCGTAGCTGCGGACTTCACCGAAATGCCTGATGCGCTCGATCTCGGCGGGCGTCAGCGTCGGAAAGGTCTGCTCGGGGCGGATGAAGCGCGACATCAACGCCTCACCGTCATTTGGTTGCCGTCCGTTCTGCCCCATCGTCATTCTCACTCATTCCGAATTCCAGGTGCCGGCTTTGCCGGCGGCCCCCTCATTTAGGGAACCATCTTCATTCTGCGAGGGCTCCGTGCCCGCTGCGCGTTCGCGCGCCTGCAGCTTGCGCCGCTTGAGGTTTTCACGGAGCGCCGATTTCAGGCGGTCGTCGCGGGAGGTCCTCGCCTGGTTCGTGCTCTTGTCGGTCTCGTCTGCCATCACGGGTCCATCACATCGGTCGACGGCAGGATGCCACCGAATGGCGACAGCTCAAGAGGCGAGCGCGATCCATTCGTGCGAAACGCGAATTGGATCGAATCCGATGCCTGGAGCAACTGACCATTTGGCGGGGGATATCGGAGCCCGAATCGCCGAAAAGTCGACGGTTTCGCGCCGAAACGGGCATTTTGGCCCCGATATCGGCCCGATTTTCTCGGTTTGACCGGCCGAGCAAGCTTGCACCGGAGGGGGGCTTGTGGCAGATATCGCCCCGCTTGGTAGCGCCCCCTCGGGCGCCCGATTCTTCACCAGCACATGCTGCCGTAGCTCAGTGGTAGAGCACTCCATTGGTAATGGAGAGGTCGACAGTTCAATCCTGTCTGGCAGCACCATTTTCTTCAGCAATTCGCCTTCTTCTGTTCAGTTCTCTCCGCAGAGCCTTTTGCGAGGCCCCGAAGGGGCAAGATGCGTCGTCCGCCCCTCGCCGGTTCTCACAAGGCTCAAGCTCGACTAGAAACCAAAGCCGATGCCGCCGGCCGCCAGATGGTGGGACGTGCCGCCGAAGCTGGCCGTCCACGGGCTGGTCGCAGCATGACCGGGACTCACGGTGGAGCCGAAAACCTGATTCATGTCGCCGATATACAGATAGCGGTACTCGCCGAACAAATAAGCGCCGCTGTTCCCGAGGGCGAAGCGAGCACCCGCCTTGGCCTGTGCCGCAAAGGTCCAGGCTGAAGAATCCGGGCGTGCGTTGAAGTGGTTGATGCCAGGCTCGACCGGGTTGGTCTGGGTTGATGTGGCGCCGTTGATGGAGACGTTGGCGGCGCCGATGCCGCCACCAATATAGGGCGTGATGCCTTGATAGGGCGTGTTGAAGCCGACAACCATGTTCGCCAGAAGCACCGTGGTGCGCATCGGGAAAGTATTGTCGAAGGACTGTTCGGCAAGCCGGTCCGTGGGGTTCATCAGCGTCGCGCGCGGCTGGTTGCCGGCCAGATAGAAACCTTCGATCTCCAGCGCGGGCCGCACATACGCGCCATACGACCATTCATAACCGAGATGCGCGCCACCGAACCCGACACCACCGCTGCTGGTCCGCCCCGACGCATCGACGGCCAGGGGGCCGCCGGCAGCCTCGACGAAAAAGACGGTGCCGAGCTGGCTGACGTCGGTACCGCCGCGGCTGCCGCCGCCACCGAAAACGCCGACATAGGCGCCGCCGTTGCGCGCCGGCACGACTGCGGGGCCCTTGTTGTACATCGCATAGGCCTGCGCGGGCGGAGCTGCTGCCACCGTCTCCCTTACAGCATTACGCCCTGTCGGCGTGGCTGCCGGCGCAGCCGCCTCGCGAGGAGCAGTCGTGCGCCGCTCCTGCTTGGCCTGCTTCAATTCGGCCCGCAGTTCGGAGATGGTCTGCTGCTGCGCTTTCAGCATGCGAAACAGTTCGGCGTTGGATGGAACGTCTTCTGCGTGGGCAGCGCCCGCAATCATCAAGCCTGCTGCCACGCTAAAGCATTTGCGCACTGTCATTTGATACCCGCCCTCGGTTGCAAATCATCTGCTGGCACTATGGAACCTCGCCGGAGGCGCGCAAAGACATCACACCCGCAAATACGACCGTTTGAGGCTCGTCAGGCGGAGATTTTCAGCACGTTGTGGATTTGGGGCGACATGCACCCCGCCTCTCCATCACCCCTGTCGGGCAGCACGATTCTCAAATCACGCATGAAGCTGCATTCTCGCGGCGCAAAACGCCCGAGTTCTGCTCTCCTCTTTCGCCCTCTCTTGTGAAGAAGGCGCAGGGAAGACCGGGTGCCGGCTGGCACCCATGACCCGCTGCGCGAAGAATTTGCACACGCAAATGCGCAGGCGGACAACAGGTGGGCCGGAAACACCCGGCCTTCCCTGCGCGATGGGTTGACGGCCTATGCCCGCTCTCCCCGGAGCCGAATTCCTTCTGGCCTCCGTCACCTCGCGAAAACCGATGCACCGCGTCCGGTTGGCCGATGCATCTTCGCGAAGGCTTGGCTGTAGCAACGACAGCCAGGACCACGTGGTTTAGCCGTACGCGACTGCTTCGTTCGTCACACGGAGAAGGACCTCACGGGGTTCACCCGCCCTGGTCCCGCCTTGCCGTGCCCGACGCAGCCGCGTCCACCGCACCCCCGCCCACGTTCGTTGCGACGTACGATCGCCCCTCTCCTCGGGCCGGGATGGCGTGAATGTGCCGCATTTCCGAATTTCGGTAAAGTGGAATATTTTCGCGGTGGAGGCTTGACGGGGTTGGAGTGTTTTGCCCGACGGGTCGCGATTGGGCCGTGCTGGTAAGGTTAATGCTTCCTTTCGATTGTCGGTAAAGTTTTATCTATTATGGTCTTTGTCATTCGTGACGAAGACCAGGGGCTTCAAATAGTGTTTGCGTTTTTCTTGATCGCGACTGGGACTGCGCTGCTTCTCTCCGGCATTGTTGCCTTCGGTTTTCACAGAAACTCGCTGCACTCGATGGCGTTGCTGTAGCCGGCAGGGCACGGGCTGGCGGGTTGGGCGGCTTGTCCGCAAGCGAGCGGCGCGCTCCGTCATTGCGAGCGTAGCGAAGCAATCCAGGATTTTTCCGCGGAAAGAGTCTGGATTGCTTCGTCGCAAGAGCTCCTCGCAATGACCAGTTGAGAGACCTCCGTCATCCCATCCTATGCACGATCAATTGTCGTTGTCCGAAGCGCGCCTCGCGAACCGATCATCCGACCGGCGCAGCCGCCGGCTCAGCTCGCGGTTGATGTTCTGCAGCACGATCACATAGGCGTGGATGTCGGCCTTGTAGCAGGCGTAGAGATTTTGCGCGGTCAGCTCATACAGCACCGTCGGCGCCTCCGCGACCACCGTGGCTGAGCGGTTCTGCATTTCGATCAGCGTCATCTCGCCGAAGAAGTCACCGGGCTGCAGCACGGAAATCGGGATGACACGGCCCGCCTTCGTCCGCTTGCTCACCGCGAGGCGGCCGGATTTGACGATGAACATCGAGCGGCACGGCCCGCCTTCCGACACGACGGTGCTGCCTGCCTCGAAGCTGCGCTCGACCAGCATGGACATCAGGAGGTCGAGGCTCGGCTGCGGGAGACCGCCGAAAAACGGCGTCGCGAGCAGGAACGCTTCCAGATCGGGGGCCGTGACGGTCATTGCGCGAGGTTACGCCGCGTCGCCGACCGCGGCAAGCGGAGCTGCGTAGCCCGGCGCGGCGTCACTGCCGCGCGCCACTCTCCCCGCGCAGCGTCCTACGCTTTCGCCACACCTGCAGGTCAATCATGACCTTTGCAGTTACCGCGAGGACCAGGGCGCAGAGCACGGCCTTTGAGATTGTCTCCATCGTTCCTTCAATCAGGAGGCAATGGACCACGCTGCCCGCGACGATGACGATCGCGAGCGGCATATGAAGGAAGCGCCAGGTTCGCGGCCGCAGCCCTAACCGCCGGCGCAGGGACGCCAGCAGCGCAACAATGAAGATCGCCCACATCGCGGTCACGCCAAAGGGCGAGAACGGCGTCGGCGAAGTGTAGGTCAGGGCGTCGATCATGTCGGGCGGGCTGGTGATCCAGAGCCCGGCGACGTGGATCACCACGGCCAGCACCAGCGCGCCGCCGATCCAGCGATGGACACGCCGTCCGCGATAGGCAGACAACGGCGGCAGGTAGCCGCCGATCAGCAGGGGCTGCACCAGCACGAGACCGAGCGCGATAATCCCGGCGAAGCCGGCGAGGATGTAGACCGGCCCGCGCCACGCGAGCTGTTCGCTTGTCGCGGCCAGTGCGACCGGCACGCCGGTGGCCAGGGCAATGGCGACCCAGATCAGGATCACCCGCGCCGATCTCCACCCCGTCATTCGCCGGCCCGATCAGGCCGGCTGCAGGACGAAATGCGCCTCGAGGCTGGTTTCCTTGGCACTCCGCATCACCGGCCGCAGGAACACGGTCTTGAACTCGCCGCTGTCATAGGCGAGGTGGCCGTGCGGCTGGCCGAAGATCGGGATGATCTGCGGCATCTCCAGTCGGAACTTGCCGTCCTTGTCGGTGAGCGTGGCGCCATGGCTCTGCGGCTCGTGCTCCTGGCCCTCGACCGTATGCGCCCAGATCTGGATGCGTTGCCCGGCGAGCGGCGCCCCGTCGCCGGCGCGGCGCACGGTGCCGCTCATCCAGAAGCCGCCCTTGCCGATGCGATCCACGGTCGCGGCGCCCTTGCGGTAATTGTTCGCGCCACCCGACATCGTTTCGGTCGGTGCGAGGCCTGACGCGCGGGCCGGAAGCAGCAGGCCCGGCATGCTGGTTGCGAGAACGCCGGTTGTCAGGACGGAGCCGCCGGCGACCAGCAGGTTGCGGCGGTTGAGTACGACCATGGTCATGTCGGTTCCTCCTGGCGTCGGCGCGATTGTGCCCCGTGCGATGGCCTCTCGTGCCCCGGACGCGGTGCGGCTCGCAGTGATGCGCCGCAGAGCCGGGGCCCACAATCGGCAGCAAGGGTCCCGGCTCTGCGGCGCCGCGTTTCACGCTGCACCGCGTCCGGGACACGAGTCCGCCGTGTCATGGCTGCGCAACACTACAACAATGGGCGTGAAACGCCCAGTTGAGGCGACGGGCGCCATAGGTCGCAATAACAGTGTTGTGAACGAGGCTCGGCCCGGCTCGAACGGCGTCTTGGAGGAGCGAGCAATGCGGATGCCATCCAGGTGTCGCTTGATGGCAATGATGGGTTTCGCAAGCGCTCTCTACCCATCCCGCGCGCGGACACTACATGTGGTGGCACAGCTCCTTTCACCGGTACCCCGCCCATGATCCCCTTCTCCGTGCTCGACCTCGCGCCCATCCGCCAAGGCGGCGATGCGGCGCAGGCGTTCCGCAATTCGCTCGATCTCGCCCGGCACGCCGAGGCCTGGGGATTCAAGCGGTTCTGGTTGGCCGAGCATCACAACATGACGGGCATCGCGAGCGCCGCGACGTCGGTGGTGATCGGGCACATCGCGGGCGGAACGAAGACGATCCGCGTCGGCTCCGGCGGGATCATGCTGCCGAACCATTCGCCGCTGGTCATCGCCGAGCAGTTCGGCACGCTGGACTCGCTCTATCCCGGGCGGATCGATCTCGGGCTCGGGCGGGCGCCGGGCACCGACCAGTTCACCGCGCGGGCGATGCGGCGCGACCTCGCAACGGCATCGGAAAATTTTCCGCATGACGTGCTGGAGCTGCAGGCGCTGCTCGGCGACGTACAGCCGAACCAGACGATCCGCGCCGTGCCCGGCATGGGCACCAAGGTGCCGCTGTGGATCCTGGGATCGAGCACCTTCGGCGCGCAGCTCGCCGCGATGCTGGGGCTGCCGTTCGCGTTCGCCTCGCATTTCGCGCCGCAGATGATGATGCCGGCGCTGCGCGAATATCGCGCGCGCTTCGAGCCCTCGGCGCAACTCGACAAGCCCTATGCGATGGTCGGCGTCAATGTGTTCGCCGCCGACAGCGACGCCGAGGCGCAGCGGATGTTTTCCTCGCTGCAGCAGCAGTTCATCAATCTGCGCCGCGGCACGCCGGGCCCGCTGCCGCCGCCGGTCGACGACATGGACGCGCTGTGGTCGCCGGCGGAGAAGGCCATGGTCGGCCAGTCGCTGTCCTGCTCCGCGGTCGGCTCGCCCGAAGTGGTCGAGCAGAAGCTGAAGGCGCTGATCGCTGATACCGGCGCGGACGAGCTGATCACCACGGGCCAGATCTACGACCACGCCGCGCGGCTGCGCTCGTTCGAAATCGCGGCCGGAGTGCGGGACCGGCTGGCGAAGCAGCCCGTGGTGTGAGCGAGCCCGATTGTTGCGGCGATGATGGTCGCTCCCTCCCCCGCGTGCGGGGGAGGGTTGGGGAGAGGGCTGTCGCCGCAATGGGATTGTCGAGACTTGCGAAGGAATCCCCAAGAGGAGAAAGCCCTCTCCCCGACCCTCTCCCGCAAGCGGGAGAGGGGGCGCACCTTGTATGTTGCGAGCCTCGCGTTTCTATTCAGGAAACCCGAACAGCTTCGCCGGATTGTGCACCAGGATCTTCTCCAGCTCGGCCTGGTCCGCGACATAGCGGTACATCAGCTCGAGCAGGTCGGCATCGTTCGGCGGCTGCTTGACGGAGACCGGGTGCGGCCAGTCGCTGGCCCAGACGCAGCGGTCGATCGCGGCATCGATATAGGCGCGCGCGATCGGGATCACGTCGTCATAAGGCGCGCC
>LNAP01003357.1_pt1 | contig 15934 bp, 19 predicted proteins | sample 602601 | NCBI WGS metagenome assembly LNAP01 (sample SAMN02440304, study PRJNA202911) | soil metagenome | biome: Subtropical and temperate rainforests or woodlands; isolation source: soil samples (1 kg each in a 20% v/v slurry with milli Q water) were... ...
ACGGAGGTGTGGCCGAGTGGTTTAAGGCAACGGTCTTGAAAACCGTCGACTGTAACAGGTCCATGAGTTCGAATCCCATCGCCTCCGCCATATTTGTACGTTAGAGCCCTGATTAATCAGGGTTTTTTCGTTTTTGGCTGTTGGAAAAACCTGCCAGCCCACACTTCAGCCCACACCCTGGATGAAGTATTGCTTTTCGACCAGCGGCCAATCCCTCGATGCCGTACCACGTCGCTTGCTACTGGACAGTCGCTTGACGCCGTTAGAGCGCAACGCCTGGCAGGTGTTACGCTCATTATTGGACGGCCAGGGCTTGGCCACACCCCGCTATCAAGATTTGCAGCCTTATTTGTCGACCGTTCCCTATGGCCCTGCGGCCTCTCGCGAGACCATCGCCCGGGTGCTCACCGTGCTCCGGCTCACCCGCTGGCTAAGCCTGGTAGCGCGCGGACGCAACCCAACCAGTGGGCGCCTGCAAGGTTCGCTGTATGTGCTGCATGACGAGCCGCTGACTCCTGCCGAAGCCATGGAACTGGATCCGGACTATTTAGAACTGGTCGGGCATTGCCTCGATCACGCCGCCAAGAACGTTCGCATCGTTGCGCAACACGTTCTGGCGGAGGTACAGCGGGATACCGATATTGATCAGCGCCGGCTGCCCACCCGGCTGGATGTCTTGGGTGAACGCTTGGCCGAGCACGCCTTGGCGACACCCGCGCCTGCACGAATCCGAACTGGGTGAAATGGCCGCCGTTCGGATTCGTGCAACCCCTAGTTCGGAGTCCGAACCCGGTCTAGAACCCAGCATTCACGGCAGCGTTCGGAATCCGAACGCTGCCTGTACTGTATTTAAAGAACGTATTAGTACTGTACTGCACGTGAGCTCCGGTATGGAAAAGCCGAGTTTGCAGTGGCCTGCTGAATTGCATCTGCGCCCTAAGGAGCAACAGGCGGCGTTCATTGCGCTGAACAAACTGGAGCCCGGTGATCGCCAGGCGGTGTTGAACGAGGCGGGGGCCCGCTGCGCGGCCGGTGGCATCCGTAAACCCACCGCGTACCTGATGGGCCTGATCCAGCGCGCGCTACGCGGTGAATTCCATCCTTGGGCGGGTCAGGCAGCTACGTCACCCGTCGTCAGCTCAGGTGCGACTGCACCACCACCACCACCACCACCACCACCACCACCACCACCACCACGATCCAAAAAGCCGGGCGAGCCGCTATCACCCTTGGTGCAAGCCTGCCTGGATGAGTTGCGTCAGCTCCCCACGAAACGCCCTGGCGGTTAGTAGATTTGATGCCAGTGGCATCAAATCTACTAACCGCCAGCCTCTCTTTCACTCGAGGAAAGCAACCGACTCAGGGGGCCATAGGTCTCCGGACTGGTCGTGGACCTCAGTGGATTTGATGCCCTGGGCATTAAGGCGGATACCGTCCTGAGACCTCAGATCGTTGGGGGGCAGTTGTCCCCGCACCAATCCTGGATCTCAGTGGATTTGATGCCCCGGGCATCACGCCAGGGAGCGATCAGCGACATCCTTCCAACCTCGGCAAACCGAACAGACCGCGTTCAGCTTTTGGGCTGCTCTTGCAGATCCTCCGCCGCAATGTTCTCGCCCAAGCACATGCGAGGACAACACCGTGGCCGATCACTACCAACTCAACCTGGGCTCATTGCGCAGTAGCATCACCCTGACCCTGCACACCCACCACGCCGCGCGCATCTGGCAAGGCCGGACGGCCCGCGAAGGCGTTCACCCGATCATGGGCATGGCCGGCTACATCAGCGTCACCAACCTGATCAAACAAACCGCGACCCACGACGATCCCTACGCCGACTGGGCCATGTTGCAACTCGAAGAAAAACTGCTGCAGGCCAAGGCCGGGATGCTGCAACTGACTCAGCAGTTGGATCGGGTCAAGCAGGACCTGCCAACCCAGATCGACATGGGTGACAACCTCAACATCCACCCGGTGACCTTGCCGCTGTACATCGGCAGTCAGTTGGGCTTTCTGGCGGTTTACCTGCTGACCGACTACGACACCTTGGTGCGCCGCACCTTACTGGCCCATCACACCGCCCTGATTGGGCGCGTCGACATGGAAGCCTGGATCGACGACGGTGCCCACCTGCTGCGCAGCCTGTTCGGCCTAGCGCAGCGCTATCGACATGCCGGCGTCACCCGGGATGACATGTCAGCTAATAACGCTCGGGCCTATGAAGCCATCGATAAGTTCGGCCTGCCGCCGCAGGACATCCTCGAGGGCCTGCGGCGCTCGCAGTTTGCACCTCCGATCATCCGCGGTGGTGCTGCGCCCATTGCTGACACTGAAGCCCTGGTAGGCACCACGGAAGATCCGCCAGCGATCCTGCCTGAGCCGGAGGATCAAGCATGAGCCCCATCAACCCGACGCAATCGATGCCCCGCGACGTGCTGACAGCGGATGCCTATCGACAGCTCGAACACGCAGCCTCCCTAAAAGGCCTTTTAAAACCTTTTAAGGGTAAAGGGGAGTTGGAGCACTTGGCGCAGGTGGCGAGGGACATCGAGGCGCAGTTAGGCCGGTTGATGGAGGCCATCATGCTGCAGGCCGGACGACCGCCTTACTCACTGCTGGGTATGCGTCTGGTGCGGCAAAACACCGGCGCTGGCAGCACCTTCCTGCGTTGGCGCACTCGTGACTTTGCCCGCATGGGCGTCGCGGTCTGGGAGCGGCAAGTGGCCAACCCTGCCCTGCCGCCGACCGTGCGCGAAGGGCTGTACCGATTCGAATGCGAGCGCATTGCCCTGAACTTGCAAATGAGCGTGGTGCATTCACTCTTTCGCCAGGCCAGCACCTGCGCGATCAAAATGGCCAGTGCCGAGCAGGTGCTACGCCAGTTCACCACCGCAGTGGAGGTATCACCATGAGTACGTTTTTCGTCGGCGAAGGCAACATCGGCAGTGCGCCAGAATTCCAGGAGTTCACTTCCGGCCAGGACGAACCGCGCCGTTTGCTCCGGCTAAATGTGTATTTCGACAACCCCGTGCCCCGCGAGGGCAACTATGAAGACCGCGGCGGGTACTGGGCGCCGGTGGAGCTCTGGCATCGCGAAGCCGAACACTGGAGCACGCTGTACCAGAAAGGCATGCGCATCCTGGTCGAGGGACGCACGGTCAAGGACGAGTGGGAAGACAGCGAAGACAACGCGCGGGTGACCTTCAAGATCGAAGCCCGCCGCGTCGGCATCCTGCCGCACCGCTTGCACAATGTGGTCATGCGGGAGCGCGCCAGTGAACCGGCTGCGCCTGGGAAACGCGGTGAGCACAGTTCAGCCCGGGCCAACAGCCAAAGTGCTTCAGCAACCGTAAAATCCAGGAAGCGCAAGGCGTGATCGACCAACAATTGGCGGGCGACCGGCCTGTGCGCATGGCGGTCGCCCTGTGATGCTTGGCTTCTTGCATGACTAATGTGAGGAGTCTGGCATTCAGCTTTCTCATAGCCCGCCCCGGCGGTTTCGAATGACGCTGCTCTGGACCCTATCTGGAGCAGTGTTATGCGTCTATTTCTCTGCGAAAAACCCTCTCAAGGTCGAGACATCGCCAAAGTGCTGGGCGCCACCCGGCGCGGTGATGGTTGCCTAATTAGCAGTGATACCACCGTCACCTGGTGCATCGGCCACCTGCTCGAGGCCGCCCCGCCCGAAGCCTACGGCGAGCAGTACAAGAGCTGGTCGCTGGATCAGCTACCAATCATTCCCAGGCAGTGGAAGGTCGAGGTCAAACCCAAGACTGCCGCACAGTTCAAGGTCATCAAACGTCTACTGAGTAAAGCCGCCAGCGTGGTCATCGCGACTGACGCCGACCGCGAAGGTGAGATGATTGCCCGTGAGTTACTGGAGCTCTGCCACTATCGAGGACCGCTACAGCGTCTCTGGTTGTCGGCGCTCAACGAGGCGTCGATTCGCAAAGCCCTGGCCGCGCTGCAGTCTAGTGAGGAGACCTTTCCGCTCTACCATGCGGCCCTCGCCCGCAGCCGCGCCGACTGGCTGATCGGCATGAACTTGAGTCGGCTATTCACCCTTCTCGGCCGGCGCGCGGGTTACGACGGGGTATTGTCGGTGGGACGGGTGCAAACCCCGACCCTACGTCTGGTGGTCGACCGGGATCGTGCCATTGCCAGTTTTGTCCCGGTGCCTTATTGGGACGTGGAGGTGCACCTGTCCTCGATGGGCCAGCGTTTTAGCGCGTCCTGGGTACCGCCCAGCTCAGCACGCGATGACGCGGGTCGTTGCTTGCAGCAGGCTCTGGCCCGTCAGGCGGTCCAAGCGATCAGTGATAGCAGGGCCGCCACGGTCCTCTCGTTGCAAACCGAACAGTGCCACGAAGCGCCACCCCTGCCCTTCGACCTGAGCACGCTGCAGGAAGTTTGCTCGCGCAAGCTGGGGCTCGGTGTTCAGGACGTCCTGAATATCGCTCAGGCCCTGTATGAAACCCATAAGGCCACCACCTACCCGCGCAGTGATTGCCGCTTTTTGCCGGAGAGCATGTTCGACGAGGTACCCGCGGTTCTCGAGGCCCTGCTCACCAGCGATCCTGCGTTGCAGACCGCACTCGGCAGACTCGATCGCTCGTTGCGCTCACGGGTCTGGAACGATGCCAAGGTCACCGCGCACCACGGCATCATCCCCACCACCGAGCCGGCAAACCTGGCGCGGATGTCCGAAGCAGAGCGCCAAGTCTACGAGCTGATCCGTAGCCATTACCTGGCGCAATTTCTGCCGCATCATGAGTTTGATCGGACCCAGGTCGAATTGGAGTGCGGCGGCCAGCGCTTAATCGCGGTGGGTAAACAGATTCTGGTCTACGGCTGGAAAGGCTTGCTCGACGACAGCGCCGAAGACGATGAACCCCGCCAGAAGTCCCAGGTATTACCGGCCCTACAACAGGGCACCCAGTGCCCCGTAAGCGACATCGAACTCAAGGCCCTGCGCACCACCGCGCCCAAGCCCCTCACCGAGGGCGAACTGATCAAGGCCATGAAGAACGTGGCCAAGTTGGTCAGCGATCCCCGTCTGAAACAGAAACTGCGCGACACCACCGGCATCGGCACCGAAGCCACACGCGCCAGCATCATCAAGGGCCTGATCGATCGTGGTTATTTGCTGAAGAGCAAACGCGCCCTAAAGGCCTCAGCGGCGGCGCATACCCTGATCGAGGCGGTGCCGGCAGCGGTCGCCGATCCGGGGATGACCGCGATCTGGGAGCAGGCGTTGGACGAAATCGAAGCAGGACGCCTGAGCCTCGAGGCGTTCGTTGCCAAGCAGGCGAATTGGATTGCGCAATTGATCGAACACTGTGGGACGCTCACCTTGGCGGTGCCTGTCGCAGCCGGTCCCGTGTGCCCAATTTGCAACGACGCGATGCATCAGCGTAAGGGGAAATCAGCGCTGTTCTGGTCGTGCTCCCGGTACCCGACGTGTAAGGGGACTGTGCCCCTCAAAAAAGACAAGCCTCGCCAATGATGCGCCGCCTAGACATCAGGATGGATCTTGAGGAAATTGGGGAGTAATTGATCGAGCCCCTCAGCAATACCTCGGCGTTGAGCGAAGACTTGACGCTGTCGCGCCGTCTCTGCTGTAGTAGCTTCGGTGCATCGCCAATGGCGACCCAAGACCGATTAGCTCCGGGCAGCTCGGTCGGACTCTCAGAGTTCGGGGCCTTCTTCTCAGTGGAATCATGGTCCCACTTCGTGCTCGACCTGATCGTGGTGGCGGATGACCACTGTGGCCTCTGCCAGGCAATAGCGGTCATCCGCTTCGACGCTCGTATTCAACCCCGGCGCCCACCGGGGAAACACTGGGCACCCTTTGTGCGCGGATGCGTGCCAGCAGGTTCCGACCCAGGCCACGACAAGGGTCGGTTGGCGAATCATGACGCAGTGAAACCCAGCGTTGCGAGGTGCTGTTTAACTGCGTAAGACCGTCAAAGGTGGCTTGTCTGTTCCGCGCCTGGCGCCCCGCCAGGCCCTCTTTTCACGTTGTGTCAGTGCATGCTCATTGACCAGCGGTGGTATCTGGCTTGAGCAGAGTCGCCGAAGAGGCGACCGATAGAAAACGGCCAATGCAGCCACTCCATATCGTCATTTACGCGCCAACTTATACCTGACGCACTCTTCATAGAAGCTCTGCCGGACGGCAGAGGGCTTGATCCGCGATGGACTGTCGTAGGTTTGCTCGGTAATGCCGAGGGCCATCATTCGCATCCATGCCTTACTAAAGGTGTAAGTCTGTAGCTTCTGGCGAGCCGCATACAGTGAGACTCCCGACAGTTTGAGTTCCTGGGCTCTTGCCGCTGTACCCGCGCCCCAACTGCACATAACCCGATCATTCGCCATCAGCTCCTTGGCCTGGGCAGCGACCGCAACACTGACGAGGGCAAACGAGATCAGCGCGGTCGATGTATTTCGCATTTTGATTCCACCTAACCACCTGAAAAGCAAATAATTTTCTCGATAAATTTCAGGTTTGTGGGCCAGCAAAAAGCCTTCTATTCTGCTTACTGGCGTTGCTCAGCGACTCCTGACGGCGATTGGCAAAGTCAGTCGCGGTGGTTTCGGGAGGGTTGCAGCCCTTCAGTGCTTGGCTAACGTACTCCCTCTGAGTGTCCCCACTGCCCCCCATCAACTGCAGTCAGCGGGTCAACGCAAATGCAAATGACTGGTCAAGTCAGTGCTGTCACGCACATTTTTTCATTCCTCTGATTGCCACTGAATTCCACGTGCAAAAAATCGGCTTGCGGCGCCTTGACGCGCGCCCTGGCCAGACCTATAGAAAGGGTGTGGTTCGCTGTCGTTGACAGCCCAGCCCAGGTAGCCAAAACCTTCAAGGCTACGCCACGTTCGTGGTGGTTGACCCAAGTGCGATTAGCGTTCGGAAGCTCGCACGGTTACCGCTTCAGCGGTGATGAATGCCCACTCCCCCAGGTCCTCGGACTTTTTCCGCGGACGCTCTTCTGCCGTACCGCTATTCCCCAGCTGCAGCGTTCTGCTCGTCATCGGCTTGCCGGTGGAGAGTCGTTCATTGCTGACTTTTATCTTGCCCACCCTGACGGGGCTCACTTCCCCGTCCAGGGAGTTGTGTCGCCGTTTTTCCATGAAACAGGAGAACCATCATGGCCCACGCCAACCAACCCCAAGAAGCCACCACCTACTTCAATCTGCACACCGTCGGTATCGGCTACCTCAACCGAGTGCGTGAAGTACAAGTCCGCCGCGGTCAGCCATTCATGGCCTGCGATATCGCCGCCCTACACGGTGCTACCGATGCGGTGGAATACACCCGCTTCGATTGCAAGGTCGCCGGCGGCGAAGCTGAACGCTTGATTCGTCTTTATATGGACGCCGTCAAAGCCGAGAAAAAGGTGTTGCTGTCGTTTCGTATTGGTGATCTGTGGATCGATCCGTTTCTCTACGAGAAAGGTGAGAGACAGGGCCAGCCAGGCGCAAGCCTGAAAGGTCGTTTGCTCTTCATCGACTGGATCAAGGTCAACGGTTCGCTCGAGTACAAAGCGCCCGCCCGGCAGGAAGCAACAGCCCATTCGGAGCAAGCGCCAAATCATGAGTCCTCTCCAACGTCGGCGGATGCCGAAGCTGAAGCTCAACCCTCTCCACACACCGCTGGCCGTGACGCTACCCACACTGTCCAGTCCGTCTGAACAGTGCACGATGTTCCTCACCCAGGCGCTCCGTCGAGCGCCTGTTCTTCACTCAGCACAGGAGCACCGCCATGGAATCCTTCTGGCTTTGCGACGACTGCCAGTTCGCTGCTGCTTACGAGGACTACAGCGCGTTATCGCTCTACTACACGACGGATGAAGTCGAAAAACGCCTCGCCGTTATCCAACGGGGACTGATGCACTTGATGCCCCTCAGTGCCGACTTCGATGCCGAGGCCGGCTGGGGGATCAACACCTTTTCCTCGCGGCCTTGTGATGGTTGTGGTTCGCCCCGGTCGGGTCAACGCCACCAATTCACTCGGTTGTAAACGACGCGACATCGGCTAACGCCCACGACTTCATACCCACCTGGGGAGACCACTCCCCTGGAGTGCCTCCCCCTGATTATCCCATCGGAGGCACTATCATGGGCACACAACTCATGCTGATTGAACACACGGATTTCGAGGCCGATCGTATCGCCCAAGAAAACCGGGTGGTCGACGAAGCCCTGCATATTCTGGATCGTCGACTGTTCTCCCGCGGTCCCGACCTGGCCTCACCTAACGCCGTGGCGGCCTATCTCAAACTGCATCTTGCGCAACAAGAGCATGAAATTTTCGGGGTGATTTTTCTCGATGCCAAGCACCGGGTGCTGGCGTTCGAAATTCTGTTTTACGGCAGCATTGACGGCCAGCGTTTACCCGCGACAGGTCGTTAAGCGATCCCTGGCGCATAACGCGGGCGCTGTCATTTTGGTTCATAACCACCCCTCAGGTTGTACGGAACCCAGCCAGGCAGATCGCCTCCTGACTGCACGCCTGAAGGAAACCCTGGCCTTGGTCGAAGTGCGTGTACTGGACCATTTCATCGTGGGTAAAGGCCGTCCTCTTTCCTTGGCCGAATATGGCTGGCTTTAACCCTTACAGGCGCCTTCGGGCGCCTGGTTCATGTGCGCCCAGCATGGGCGCAATCTTGCGGATGAAAGTCCCGCCGTAAGCTGACCACAGCAAACGAAGGGAAGATGATGGGTTGTTGCTGGGGCTGGCTTGTCAGCATGATCACGATACGCCTGGCATAGCGCCGGGTTTTCGTATCTGCCCTGTCACGCCTTCGTCACACCTGCCAAGCATCATGCGGTCAGCCAAAAGGATTTGGCCCTATCTACAGAGAGGCCGGCCTGATGCCGGGCTTTTTGCTGTCTAGCATCATGCGTGCGCCGCACGCTCGAACACTTCGTCAGCCCACTGGTTCAGGCTCTTGCCGGCGGATTGGGCGGCAATGGTCGCAGCGGCATGCACTTCGGGACGAATGCGTAGCATCACTTTCCCGGAGGCTGGCTTCTCAGGGCTGAGCCCTTGTTCAGCACAATCTGCCAAATAATCCTCAACAGCAGCAGCAAACTCGGCGCGCAGCTCGGCCACTGAATCGGCGTGAAAGCTGATGATGTCACGCACACCCAACACTCGGCCGACGAAGATGTCGTCGCGCTCATCAAACTCGACTCGGGCCGTATAGCCCTTATAGGTCATGCTGTTCATAGCTCAACTCCTGCTCGTTGGAGAAACTCGCGAGCCTCTTCTACCTGATACTTCTTGGCTTCTTTTCCTGGGTGCGGTCGATGGCAGCGCCATTGCGCGTCTCTCAGTACGAGCTTGACCCGCGAGCCTTCGCGCTCCAGTACCTGGCCACCCAGATGAATGACCAAGGCCTCAATGTCAGAAAAAACTACCGCCGCGCTGGTTGGCGTGCGGTAAATCGCTTCCAGAGTTTTTCGGTGTCTGTTCTTCATACATCTTATGCTATCAAAAAAAGATAGCATAAGCTAACCCATCAAAAACCGCTGAAGGCCATTACTGAGTGTTTTTTTGTATCCGCAGGCACTCCTAGCACCCTATCTACACTGTCCATTGCGGATGAAATCCTCCATTTAGCCTACCTTGGCCGGACTCGCCGTAACGACATAAAGTGGCTGTATTAAAACGACCCATCCTGAGTCGGCTTTCTCACTGAATCATCCTGCTCCTCATGTCAGGTTCTGCACTGAATCTGTTATGAGGATTTTTCTATGGGCCGTTTCTTCACGCCTATCTGCCTACTGGGGATGCTCAGCGCCTGCACCGCGCAGGTCACCAGCACCTCTCCATCCCTACCACTGATCGGCAGGGGTGCCAATCGGGCCCAGGCTACGATAGACATAGCCTCAGAACATCATCAGGCAGAACTTCGTTACGGCCGCTTTACGCTGGTCAGCACCGAGCCCACGCCTGAGCAGCGGGATCTTCTCGCGCAAATTATCGAGGTCAACATCCCTTCCAGCCTGAGCCCCTCGGTACAGGACGCCCTGCACTACGTGCTCCAGCGTTCGGGTTATTCGCTCTGCCCGGCCACTCCGTCGGTGCAAGTGCTCTTCACTCGGCCCCTGCCGGCAGCCCATTACCGGCTTGGCCCCATCACCCTGCGAAATGCGTTGCAGGTGCTGGCCGGTCCAGCTTGGCCACTCACGGTCGATGACGTCAGTCGCTCGGTCTGCTTCACCCCACAAACAACCGATCTCACCGCTCCGTCGCTGACGCCTGTTCTGTCCAGCTCACCGGAGGCGCGCCCATGAGAGCCTCAACCTTTCAAACCCTCATCGTGGGAGGTCTTTGCCTGGCGATCTCCGGCCTGAGCGGTGAGTTGTATCACCAATACCAGCGCCTGAACGAACTGCAGAGCACGACCACCCAACACCTAAAAACTCTGGACACCCTGCAACGCAATGTAAGTGCCCTGCAGGACACACAGGAAAAACTGCAGTTCGCGTTGAACGACTTGAAGCAAGCGGTTGATACCAGCGAGCAACAAGCCAATATCCTCGATCCCCTGTTGGATCAGTGGGCGCAAGAGATCCAAGAACTGCGCGATGGGCTGGCAGCCCGCGCCACCGCGGCTGACATGACGGCACTGCGAGCACGTCTGGAGCAGGCCGAGCAACGTTTTTTGGAGCTAAAGACTCAACCGTCAGCCCCGCCATTGACACCTTCGGCGGCCAAGCCGAAAAAGACTGCTCGCACCCAACCCAGCCCCCTTTCGCCACCGTTCTCAGTGCTGGCGGTCGAATCCCGCGCGGGCGAGCGATTTCTGGCCACCGCACCGCAGGGCAGTCACTCGCTCGCCGATATCCGGCTACTGCATAGCAGCGAGCAGATCGGCGCCTGGCGCTTGAAAGCGCTGGAGCCAAGATCCGCGCTCTTTGCAGTGACGGGGCAACCCGATCAGACCGTGCCACTGCCGTGAGGAGCGATCATGAACAGAACGCTGCTGCCCGCCATCGTCTGCCTCGTTTCGCTGCTTGCCATTGGTCCTGCGCTGGCTGATCCCAACACGACCCAGTCATTGATTCAGGACACACCATCGAATCCTTTGAAACGCTCGCGCACCGCGCAAGCGGCAAACTGGGGACTGACCGAACAGGAGTGGTCGCGCTTCGAGCACATCCAAGCCGGGCCACGCGGTTTCTGGAGCCCGAACCTCGATCCGTTGACCGCACTCGGAATTGAGGCTGAGACCGACCAGGCACGACAGCGTTATGCCGAATTGCAAGTCACGCTGGAGGCCAAACGGGCCGAGCGCGAGCTGGCCTACCAAAATGCCTACACCGCCGCGTGGGCCAAGCTGTTTCCTGGGCTGCTGCCCATCCAGGGCATGGCTTCGCCGTCCCCGACCAGCTCATCGGTCGCGCCCCGCCCACCTGTTATTGCATCCTGCTTTGGGCATCTTTCGCCCAGGCGGAATTGACTGTGGTCGAAGATTCGTCTGATGAGGTCACCCTGCCCTATTTTCACGTGACCAGTACGGAGATGAAAACCCGAGCTCAGCCTGGTCAGGCCATGCATGCCGACTTGTCCACGGTTACCGATGAGGCTTGGATGCTGCCTGTCCGCAGCTCCCAGTTGAGTCCCGGCCCGATCACGCCACGAACCCTGAACATGCCGGGCCTACACCCCTTCTTCCTGGTCGGCGGCGATCCTCAGTCACTGACCTGGCTGCGTCAACGCGCCGCGGGATTGCGCAATATGGGCGCGGCCGGCCTGGCCGTCGAAGTCGCCGACACCCAAAGCTTGACCCGGATTCGAGCCGCGGCACCGGGCCTCACCATCCTCCCGGTCAGCGGAAACGAGATCGCCCTCCGCTTGCAGATCGAGCACTACCCCGTCTTAATCAGCGCCACGGCACTGGAACAGTGAGCCCCGACCATGGCCGAGCATGCGATGGAGTCCAAGCTCCGACCGGCGGTGGAGCTGTACACCGTAGCGATCTGCATCGCGGCTGCGGTGCTGTGCCTGTACTCACCCTGGGCCGTGGCCCTATCCCCCGAAATCGGCCTGGTCGCCGCACTGGCCTACGCCGTGTTCGGCTTCATCCGCTTAGGCCAAGCGTGGGAGGTGCTGCGCTATCGGCGCAATATTCGCCGCTTGCCCCGCTACGAACTGACCAGTCGGCAAATTCCTGTCAGCCGCCAGCGCTTGTTTATGGGCCGGGGGTTTCGCTGGACCCGCCTGCACACCCAACGCTTGGTTGAGGCCCAGGACCCGGCCGTAGCCCATTATGTCGATCCGCCGACCCGCTACCGCCTGGCCCGCGGGCTTGAGCGGTGTCTAGAGCAGGCGCCGTTTCCTCTGTCGACCCTGGCGCGGATTACCGCGTGGGACAGCGCCTACAACCCGTTGCGTCCGTTGCCCCCCGTAGGCGGTTCACCACTGCTGCATGGGGTTGAGCCGGATGAGATGGAAGTCAGCCTGCCGCTGGGCGAACGGGTCGGACATACCCTGGTGCTGGGCACTACTCGCGTGGGCAAGACACGTCTGGCCGAGGTGTACATCACCCAGGACATCCACCGTATACAACCTGAGGTGGTGATCGTCTTCGACCCCAAGGGCGATGCTGACCTGCTCAAACGCATGTACGTCGAAGCCCGCCGCGCCGGTCGGGACAAGGAGTTCTATGTGTTCCATCTGGGTTGGCCAGAGATCTCGGCCCGCTACAACGCCGTAGGACGCTTCGGGCGGATCTCGGAGGTGGCCTCACGCATCGCCGGTCAGCTCAGTGGTGAAGGTAACTCTGCCGCCTTTCGCGAGTTTGCCTGGCGTTTCGTCAATATCATCGCCCGGGCCCTGATCGAGCTTGGCCGGCGTCCGGACTACCTGCAGATCCAACGGCATGTGGTCAATATCGACGCGCTGTTTATCGAGTACGCCCAGCAGTTTTTCGCCAAAACTGACCCACAGGCCTGGGAAGTGATCGTCCAGCTTGAAGGCAAGCTCAACGAGAAGAACATTCCGCGGCATATGGTCGGCCGCGAAAAACGCGTGGTGGCCATCGAGCAATACCTGGCGGCGAAACGGGTCTTCGATCCAGTGCTGGATGGATTGCGCTCGGCGGTGCGTTACGACCGCACCTACTTCGACAAGATCGTCGCCTCGCTGCTGCCACTGCTGGAAAAACTCACCACCGGCAAGACCGCGCAATTGCTGGCCCCCAATTACACGGATCTGGACGACCCACGGCCGATCTTCGACTGGATGCAGATCATCCGCAAACGCGGCATCGTCTATGTCGGCTTGGATGCTCTGACCGATGCCGAGGTCGCCGCGGCGGTGGGCAACTCCATGTTCGCCGACCTGGTCTCGGTGGCTGGGCACATCTACAAGCATGGCATCGACCATGGCTTACCTGCCGCCGGCAGCAACGCCGACAAGCTACCGATCAACCTGCACGCCGATGAGTTCAACGAGTTGATGGGCGATGAATTCATTCCGCTGATCAACAAGGGCGGCGGCGCGGGCATCCAAGTGACGGCGTACACCCAAACCCTCAGCGATATCGAGGCACGTATCGGCAACCGGGCCAAAGCCGGCCAGGTCATCGGCAACTTCAACACCCTGCAGATGCTCCGGGTGCGCGAAACCGCCACCGCGGAGCTGCTCACCCAACAGTTGCCCAAGATCAACGTGCTGACCAAAACCCTGGTCTCGGGGGCCACTGACACTTCCGACCCCGAGGCCAACACGGACTTCACCTCGTCCTCCCAAGACCGGGTCAGCAGCACCAGCGTGCCACTGATCGAGCCAGCCCACATTGTCAGCTTACCCAAGGGGCAAATGTTCTCCTTCCAGGTGGGCGGTCAGCTCTGGAAAGTCCGCATGCCACTGCCTAAGCCTTCGCCCGACGATGCCATGCCCAAAGATCTACAGGAACTGACTCAACGGATGCGGGCCAGCTACAACGAACAGGCGGGGCACTGGTGGAGTGCCAGTAGCGGCGGCCCGACGCTCGACTTTGATCCAGATCGAGTCACGCCACCCCGCCCCTCTGTAGCGGTGGACACGAGTGGCCCTACTCAGGAGATCCCATGACGATGTCGGCCCAGCGCGCCTCGCGGAGTCAAGGAGGATGACTTCAGCTCAGCGCCCTCCACCGCAACCCATCCAGCGCCCAGGGCTGATCGTCTCGGCGATTAGCCTGGTCCTGCGCATTATCGGTTTGCTGATCGCCTCGCTGCTGTTCTCAATTCTAATCGAGTGGGCCGGTCTGCTGCTGTTCTGGGGCGATCAAGGCTGGCGACACAGTCAGGCGATGCTGAGCAGCGAACTGGGCTGGCTCAGTGGACACTTCACATCCTCACTGATTCTCCAGCAGCCTGGGCAAACGATTGTCCAGTGGCTGGATTTCCTCAAGCAGTGGTTGTTGGTCAAGACCGGATTGACGGATTTCGCCCAGCAGGCGCGAGTGTCGAGCCAGGGCCACGGCTTCTGGAGCGGGATCAATCAGCTCTACGTGAACATCGAGGACTTTGTGCTGGCAGCGGTGTACGTCACTTTCACCTTCGTGGTGCGCCTGACCATTCTGGCCTTGGCGATCCCCTTGTTTCTGCTGGCCATGTTCACCGGCTTCATCGATGGTCTGATGCGCCGCGACCTGCGTAAATTCGGAGCCGGGCGAGAAAGCAGCTTTGTCTATCACCGTGCCAAGCGAGCGGTAATCCCACTACTGATCATGCCCTGGATCATTTACCTGTCCCTGCCCTTTTCGCTCAACCCATTGGCCGTTTTTTTGCCTTTTGCTGTAATGCTCGGGGTAACGACAGCGATCACGGCGTCGACATTCAAAAAGTATCTTTGAGTGCGATACAAGTGCTAATTTTTTATTTCAGTCGATCTGATGACGTACACGCTTGGTCGCTGCATTTCTCTAGAGAAGCCCCTTGAAGTATTACCTAGGTAGCGATTTTTCCAAGTAGGCAATCGGGCGCCCCTGCCCGTCGCAAGCTGCGGGCGCACTGGCGTAACAGATCAGCAGCCAAGCGGCGCTTCGCTGCTTGCCGTAAGTTGAACTTGACGGGTGTCGCTTTCAACTCGCGCGGACGTTGCAACAGACGGCTGCGCCTCGTCGCTATTCACCGAACGGCGAAAGCCCTGGTTGTCTCGCCTAGATCAGCCCCCAGGTTCTTCAGGCGTTTACTGCCGAACAGCGCCACCACCACGAGCAGTAGAACCAGCCGGTGTTTCCAGTCAAACACGTCCATGACCACCTCCGTGTTTGCATCGTTCAACGCCCGCAACTCGACTGCGGGCGTCCGACAGGCTAGTTACTCGACGTCTTCGTAGGGCAGGCCCACATAGTTCTCGGCGATGTTGACCAGGCCAGCGTGGGAGTTGAAGTAGTATTCGCGATCGGCTTGTTGCATCTTCTGGTCCCACGCGTCTTTATGGTCGCCGAAGTCATGCAGTAGGTTGGTCATGAACCAGCTGAAACGCTCGCCTTTCCAGATACGGCGCAGTGCCAACTCGGAGTATTTCTCCAGCAAGTCGGTGCGGCCTTCCTTGTAGACCTTGACCAGGATGCGATACAGGTAGTGCACGTCGGAGGCGGCCAGATTCAATCCTTTGGCGCCGGTTGGCGGCACGATGTGTGCGGCGTCGCCGACCAGGAACAGCTTGCCGTACTGCATCGGCTCGACCACGTAGCTGCGCAGCGGAGCGATGCTCTTCTCCAACGAAGGACCGGTCACCAGCCTGTCGGCCACGTCTTGCGGCAGGCGTGCTTTGAGCTCACCCCAAAAACGCTCATCGGACCACTCTTCGACCTTGTCGGTCAGCGGCACTTGCAGGTAGTAACGGCTACGGGTCAGCGAGCGCTGGCTGCACAGGACGAAACCACGGTCGTGGTGGGCATAAATCAGCTCATGGTTGACC